>Ga0208046_1000224_pt1 | contig 12244 bp, 13 predicted proteins | sample PL_2010_300m_FD_184161 | JGI IMG/M metagenome (GOLD analysis project Ga0208046, IMG submission 184161) | Freshwater microbial communities from Powell Lake, British Columbia, Canada to study Microbial Dark Matter (Phase II) - PL_2010_300m... | ecosystem: Environmental > Aquatic > Freshwater >... | reverse complement strand
TCGCGACACTGCGCAAGGCGACGCTGACGGCGTTGCTGCTGGCGGCGGGCCTTGGCGCCAACGCCGGCGACGGAGACGATCTGGCTCGGGAGATTCTCTCGCTCTCGGGCGTTCGGGGCGGACTCGTCGTCCATCTCGGCTGCGGCGATGGCCGGCTGACGGCCGCGTTGCGCGCGAACGCCAGCTATCTGGTCCACGGTCTGGACACCGACGCGCAAAACGTCGAAGCGCTGAAGGAAAAGGGCCTTTTTGTCTGGCTGTTCGCCGACGCTGCGACGATCATGCGGAGGCTGGAAGAGGATCAGGCCGGCAGCGCGCCGCGCCCCTCGCTGACGGGAAAACCCGTCGAACAGGAGGTGCCGGAGGTCCTTGGGGAGAGGGAACCGATCTACCGGCGGACCGCCGATCTGGTCGTGGACACCTCTCACCGGACGGTGGAGGAGGTGGCGGCAGCAATCGGCAGCGGCCTGGCGAAACGCCTGTCGCACAGGAAAGGGTCGCTATTAAAAAAGAGGGAGGATAGAGATGTCCGGAAACACCATCGGCGTTCTGTTTAGGGTCACCACCTGGGGAGAGTCCCACGGCCCGGCCGTCGGGGCCGTCATCGACGGCTGCCCTCCCCGGATAGAGCTTTCGGATGCGGACATCCAGGCGGATCTCGACCGGCGCCGACCCGGAGGGTTCCCCTCGGCAAGCGCCCGGCGCGAAGCGGACCGGGTCGAGATCCTCTCGGGCGTCTTCGAGGGAAAAACGACGGGGACCCCGATTTCACTCATGATCCATAACGCCGACGCCGAAGACGCCGATTACGAGAGGCTTCGCAATCTCTTCCGCCCCGGCCACGGGGACTTCACCTACCAGGCGAAATACGGGATCAGGGATCACCGGGGCGGCGGGCGCGCCTCGGGCCGGGAAACCGCAGGACGGGTCGCCGCCGGCGCCGTGGCCCGAAAGGTCCTCGAGCAGGCGGGGATCACCGTTCACGCATGGGCGGGGGAGTTGGGCGGTATTGCGGCCCGGCCCCTCTCCCCGGCCGCGGCGGAGGCCAGTCCCCTGCGCTGCCCCGATCCGGAAGCGGAAAAGAAGATGATCGCCCGGCTGGAAGAGGCCCGTGCTGCGGGCGATACGCTCGGCGGGGTCGTGGAGATTGTCGTCCGGGGCTGCCCGGCGGGCCTCGGCGAACCGGTCTTCGGCAAGATGGACGCGGATTTGGCAGGGGCGCTCATGGGGATCGGAACCGTCAAGGGGGTGGAGATCGGCGCCGGATTCGCCGCGGCGCGGATGACGGGATCAACGTGCAACGATCCGATCAGCTCGGAGGGCTTCAGGACGAACCATGCGGGAGGAATCCTGGCGGGGATCACCAACGGAAGCGAAATCGTCCTCCGGGCGGCGTGCAAACCCATCCCCTCGATCGCAAGGCCGCAGGAAACGATCGACGTGGAGGGACGCCCCGCCGTCGTGACGGTCGGCGGCAGGCACGACACGGCGGTCATCCCGCGGATCATCCCGGTCTGCGAGGCGATGGTCTCGATCGTCCTGGCGGATCATCTCCTCCGCCAGAGGGCGATCTCCCTCCGCGCGGATCACGGAAAGGGTTGAGGAAAGGGAAAAGGGATGGGGCAATTCGAGATCGGCATCATCGGCGGGACCGGAGGAATCGGGAAGTGGTTCGCCCCCTTCTTCAGAGGGAAGGGGTACCCCGTCCATGTCGTGGGGAGAAGGGAAGGGATGCCCCTCCCGGAGCTCGCAAAACGCTGCCGGGTCGTCATCGTTTCCGTCCCCATCGCGGCGACCCTTGAGGTCATCCGGCTCGCGGGGCCGCATCTCCCGGAGGATTCGCTTCTGATGGACTTTACGTCGCTGAAGGAAAAACAGGTCCGGGCGATGCTGGAGTCCACCGCGGCGGAGGTGATCGGCTGCCATCCGCTCTTCGGACCGGATTGCCCTTCCCTTGACGGCCAGAACGTCGTTCTGTGTCCGGGGCGGGGGAAGCGGTGGCTGGGATGGCTGGAAAGGCTCTTCGCAAGGGGGGGCGCCCGCGTGACGGTGACGACGCCGGCGGAGCATGACCGGATGATGTCGCTCGTCCAGGGGCTGACCCATCTGGAGACGATTCTCATGGGCCTGGCGCTGAGGGAGTCCGGCGTGGCGCCGTCGACGCTCGACGCCTTCTCCACGCCCAACTTCAGAACGAAGCGGGCGATCGTCGAGAAGGTCTTCAGCGCCCCGGAGCTCTACGCGGGACTTCTCGCTGGAAATCCGAGAGTGGCGGCGATCTTGGGCCGCTACGAAAGGACGCTCTCACGCGTCAAGAAGCTCGTTCTGAGCGGCGACGCCGCGGGCCTTGCGGCCCTGATGAAAAGACCATGACGACTCCGGATTTTGAAACATTCACAACGCTGGCGAAAGAAGGGAATCTGATCCCGGTCTTCAGGGAGATCCTTGCCGATACGGAAACCCCCGTTACCGCCTTGATGAAAATGGTCGACCGCCCCAACCTGTTTCTCCTGGAGAGCGTGGAGGGGGGAGAAAAATGGGGAAGGTACAGCTTCCTCGGGGCGGACCCGCGGACCATTTTTCGCGTCCGGGGCGACGAGGTCCTCATCGAGGAAAACGACTCGGTGCGTCGGCGCCCTCACGGGGGCGCCCCCCTTCGCTTTCTCAAGGAGCTCCTCGGCCGCTATCGGCCCGTTACCGGGAACGGTCTGCCGCGCTTCTTCGGGGGCGCCGTGGGGTTTCTCGGCTATGAGATGGTCCGCTATTTCGAAAGGGTCCCAGAGAAAGCGGGCGGGGGCATTCAAACCGACGATGCCGTCTTTATCGTCACCGACACGCTCGTCATCTTCGACAACGTCCGCCACACGCTCAAGGTCGTCGCCTGCGCCTTCACGGAAGGAGAAGAAGACCTGCGGCCGGTCTACGATGAGGCCCTCCGCAGGATCGACGCGCTGACCGATCTGCTGAAGGCGCCCCGGCCGCAAAGAACCATCGCCGCCGCGAGAAAAGAGCCCCTCCCCTTCCAACCCGACATGACGCCGGAGACCTTCAAGGCCATGGTCGGTAAGGCCAAGGAGTATATCGTTGCGGGGGATGTGATCCAGGTCGTCCTCTCCCAGCGTTTCCACAGGGATTCCGCGGCTGACCCGGTCGATCTCTACCGGGGGCTTCGCCACGTCAATCCCTCCCCTTATCTGTTCTTCCTTAAATTCGACGACATGCATCTCATCGGTTCATCGCCCGAGGTGATGGTCCGCCTCGAGGAGGGGATCGCGGAGCTCAAGCCCATCGCCGGAACGAGGAGGAGGGGAAAAAGCGAGCAGGAGGACCGGCGGCTCGCCGATGAGTTGCTCGGGGACCCCAAGGAGCGGGCCGAGCACGTCATGCTCGTCGATCTGGGCAGAAACGATCTTGGGCGGATCGCCCGGATCGGAAGCGTTCAGGTGGGACAACTGATGGCGGTGGAGCGCTACTCCCACGTCATGCACCTCGTCTCCGATATCCAGGCGCAGGTCGCACCGGGGAAGGACGGATTCGACGTCCTCAAGGCGACCTTCCCCGCGGGAACCCTGAGCGGGGCGCCGAAGGTCCGGGCGCTGGAGATCATCGCGGAGCTGGAGACCGTCCGCCGGGGGCCTTACGGAGGCGCAGTGGGCTACTTCAGCTACAGCGGCAACATGGATTTTTGCATCACGATCCGGACGATGCTGCTGAAGGATGGCAAAATCTTCCTGCAGGCCGGTGCCGGCATCGTGGCCGACTCCGAGCCGGAGGCGGAGTACAGGGAAACGCTCGGCAAGGCGGAGGGGATGGTCCAGGCGGTTCGTTTGGCCGAGGCTGGATTTGAACTCTAGACGGGGGAGTAAGAAGATGATTCTGATGATCGACAACTACGATTCGTTCACCTACAACCTGGTCCAGTATCTGGGCCAGCTCGGCGAGGAGGTCTCCGTCCGCCGGAACGACGAGATCACCATGGCGGAGATCGAAGCCATGAAGCCGGAGGCGATCTTCCTGTCGCCCGGACCCTGTACGCCCGAGGAGGCGGGGATCACCGTCGACGTGGTCCGGACGTTCCACAAGCGGATTCCCATCCTGGGGGTTTGTCTCGGACACCAGGCGATCGGGGCCGCCTTCGGCGCCAGGGTGATCCGGGCGGGGAGGATCATGCACGGCAAGACCTCCCCGATCCTCAACGACGGCCGGACGATCTTCAAGGGACTCGCCAGCCCCTTTCCTGCGGGCCGCTACCACTCCCTGATCGTGGAGCGGGAGACTCTCCCCGGCTGCCTGGAGATCAGCGCGGAAACGGCCGAGGGGGAGATCATGGGACTTCGGCACCGCAGATGGCCCGTGGAGGGGATCCAGTTCCACCCGGAATCGATCCTGACGCCCGGCGGAAAACGGATCATCAAGAATTTTCTCAAATTGCTCGACAGAAAAAGAGGGGGGGACGAATGATCAAGGAAGGAATCGCCAAAACCGTCCGCGGGGAGGACCTGCGGGAAGGAGAAATGATGGCCGTCATGACGGAGGTGATGGAGGGGGCGGCGACGCCCGCCCAGATCGCCGCCTTCATGACCGCGCTTCGGATCAAGGGGGAAACGGTGGAGGAGGTGACGGGGGCGGCCCGCATCATGCGGCAGAAGGCGACCCGGATCGACGCCCGCTCCTCCGTCGTCGTGGACACCTGCGGGACGGGAGGGGACGGAAGCAACACCTTCAACATCTCCACCACGACGGCCTTCGTCGTCGCGGCGGCCGGGCTGACGGTGGCCAAGCACGGAAACCGCGCGGTCTCCAGCGGATGCGGGAGCGCGGATGTTCTGGAGGCCCTCGGCGTCAACATCGACGCGGGCCCGGAGATCGTCGAGGAGTGCCTTCAGGAGATCGGCATCGGCTTCCTCTTCGCCCCCAGGCTCCACGGGGCGATGAAATACGCGATCGGCCCCCGCCGGGAGATCGGCATCCGGACGATCTTCAACATGCTGGGACCGTTGACGAACCCGGCCGGCGCGACCTCGCAGCTCATCGGGGTCTACGCCCCGGAGCTCACGGAGATGTTCGCCGGGGTCCTCAAGAACCTCGGAACGAAGAGGGCCTTCATCGTCCACGGCGCCGACGGCCTCGACGAGGCGACCGTCACGGGGGAGACCCGGGTCTCCGAACTGAAGGAGGGGATCATTACGACCTACAACATCGATTCCCTGGACCTCTTCGGGGAGACCTACCCGGCCTCCGACCTCCGGGGCGGGGACGCCGAGACAAACGCCCGGATCACGACTGAGGTCCTGAGCGGGAGGCAGGGGGCCTGCAGGCAGATCGTCGTCCTGAACGCGGCCCTGGCCGTCGTGGCCGGGGGAAAGGCCGCGACTCTCCGGGAGGGAATCGCCCTGGCGGAGGCCTGCATCGACAGCGGCGCCGCCCTGAAGAAGCTGCAGGCGCTCATCGACAGGAGCCATAATTGAGGATAATCACGTGATACTGGACGACATCGTCGAGGTCAAGCGACGCGAAGTGGCCGAACGGAAAAAAACGACCCCGCTCGCCGCCCTGGAAGGAACCATCAAGGGGATGCCGCCGACACGCGACTTCCGGAAGTCTTTGGATGGCGGGGGCTGTGCGATCATCGCCGAGGTGAAGAGGCGCTCCCCCTCCCGGGGGGCGCTCCGGAAGGAGTTCGATCCGGCCGGAATCGCCCTGGAGTATGAACGTCACGGGGCGGCGGCCGTTTCAGTCCTCACGGACGAAACCTTCTTCGGGGGGAGCAGCGGGGATCTTTCCGCCGTCCGGAACGCCGTCTCCCTTCCGGTCCTCCGGAAGGAGTTCATCATCGACCCCTGGCAGATCCATGAGACGCGGGTGATCGGCGCCGATGCGCTTCTGCTGATCGCGGCCGTCCTCACCGAACGGGAACTCCGGGAATATCGGGAACTCGCCTCCTCTCTGGGAATGGCCTCTCTGGTGGAGATCCACGATCGCGGGGAACTGGAAAAGGCGCTCCGCACCGGTGCGGAGATCATCGGGATCAACAACCGCGACCTGAGGACCTTTGCGACCGACATCCGGACATCGCTCGATCTCGCCCCGCTCATCCCGGCGGATCGACTGGTCGTCAGCGAAAGCGGGATTCGAACGCGGGGGGAGATCGAGATCCTGACGCAAGCCGGTATTCGGGCCTTTCTGATCGGCGAGACGCTGATGACGGCGCCGGAAATCGGAAACACATTAAAGGGGCTCCTGGGAAAATGACGGAGATCAAGATCTGCGGGATCACCACGCTCGAAGACGCCCTATGCGCCGCCGAATGCGGCGCCGACGCGGTCGGATTCATCTTTTACGAGGCGAGCCCCCGATACGTCGCGCCGGAGAGGGCGAAGCGAATCGCCGCGGCCCTCCCCCGCGGGATCGCGACGGTCGGCGTCTTCGTTAACCTCGCGGCGGAAGAGGTGGCGCGGACGATGGAGGATTGCGGCCTCGAGATGATCCAGCTCCACGGCGACGAATCCCCCGCCACCTGCCGCCTTTTTTCGCCTGAGCGGGTGATCAAGGCCGTCTCCCCCCGGACGCCCGAGGAGATCCGGATGCTCGAAGCCTACGACGTTCGGGCCTTCTTGATGGACGCCCGGGATGCCGGTCTTTACGGCGGGACGGGAAAGCGGGCCGACTGGAAACTGGCCGCAACACTCGGTAAGGCGCACCCCCTGATTCTCGCCGGCGGCCTCGATGCGGAAAATATCGTGGAGGCCCTCGCCGCCGTTGCACCCCGCGCCGTGGACATCAACAGCGGCGTCGAACGCGCCCTGGGGATCAAGGACCACGACCGGATGCGACGGATCATCGGAATGATCCGTGCGTTGGAATCTCCCGGAGCGAGGGTCATTTTTGGAAAGGACTGATACGATGAAGCAGACGCAACCGGACAGGCACGGCCACTTCGGAATCTTCGGCGGCCGCTATGCGGCGGAGACGCTGATGCCCGCCCTGCTGGAATTGGAGGCGGCCTATCGCGCGGCGAAAAGAGACGCCTCTTTTAAAAAAGAGCTCGCCTTCCATCTCGCCGAATACGCGGGGAGGGAGACGCCCCTCTACGAGGCGCGGAGGCTCTCGGAAGTCCTGGGCGGGGCGAAGATCTACCTCAAGCGGGAGGATCTCAACCACACGGGCTCGCACAAGATCAACAACACCCTGGGGCAGACGCTTCTCGCCCGGCGGATGGGGAAGAAGAAGGTGATCGCCGAGACCGGGGCGGGCCAGCACGGCGTGGCGACCGCGACGGCCGCGGCGCTCTTCGGCATGGAGTGCCGGATCTACATGGGGGAGGAGGACATCCGGCGGCAGGTCCACAATGTCTTCAAGATGAAGATCCTGGGCGCCGAGGTCGTCCCCGTCGCCGCCGGGACGGCGACGCTCAAGGACGCGATGAACGAGGCGATGCGCGCCTGGGTCACGACGGTCCGGGACACCTTCTACGTCATCGGCTCGACGGCCGGCCCCCATCCCTATCCGGTCATGGTCCGCGATTTCCAGAGCGTCATCGGCCGGGAGGCGAAACGACAGATCCTCAAAAAGGAGGGACGGCTCCCCGACCACCTCATCGCCTGCGTCGGCGGGGGGAGCAACGCCCTGGGGCTCTTCTTTCCGTTTCTTGCCGACGTCTCCGTGGCGATGACCGGCGTCGAGGCGGCGGGGAAAGGGCTCTCCACGGGGCTCCACGCGGCGAGCATCACGGCGGGTCGGGTCGGCGTCCTCCACGGGAACAAGACCTACCTTCTCCAGGATGCGCACGGCCAGGTCCGCGACGCCTACGCGATCGCCGCCGGTCTCGACTATCCCGGCGTGGGACCGGAGCACGGCTGGCTCCACGCCACCGGGCGCGCCCGCTACGTCGCCGTCACGGACGAAGAGGCGGTCGAGGGCTTCATCGCCCTCTCCCGCTACGAAGGAATCATCCCAGCCCTGGAGAGCGCCCACGCCGTGGCCTGGACGATGAAGACGGCGCCGGGCATGGGAAAGGACTCGATCGTGATCGTCAATCTCTCCGGCCGGGGGGACAAGGATGCGGAGACCATCGCCGCACGCACGGAGGGGAAAGGATAATGGGCAGGATCGAAGAGAGATTCGCGGCATTGAAGACCGAGGGGAAAAAGGCGTTCGTCGCCTACCTGACGGCGGGCGACCCCGACCTGGAGACGACGGCAAAGCTGATCCCGGCTCTGGAGAACGCCGGCGTGGACATCGTAGAGATCGGCGTCCCCTTCTCCGATCCCACGGCGGACGGCCCCGTTATCCAGGCCGCCTCACAGCGCGCCCTGAAGGGCGGCGCAACTCTGGCGAAGATCCTTGCGACGATCGCCGCCCTCCGCCGAACGAGCGCAATCCCGATCGTCCTGTTCGGCTACTACAACCCCATCCTCAGTTACGGGCCGGAGCGGTTCGCGGCCGCTGCGGCGACCGCAGGCATCGACGGGATCCTCGTCGTCGACCTTCCCCCCGAGGAGGCCCGGGAGCTTCGACGATATACGGACCCGGCGGGTCTCGCGTTCATCACGCTCGTCGCCCCGACGACCGATTCCAAGCGGGCCCGAAGGATTCTCCGGCAGGCGACGGGGTTCGTTTACTACATCTCCGTCACCGGCGTCACGGGGGCGGCCGCCCCCCATACCGAAGATGTCCGGAGCGACGTGAAACGGATCCGGTCGATGACGGCGTTTCCCGTCGCTGTCGGTTTTGGAATCTCCACACCCGGACAGGCGGCGGCCATCGCCCCTCTTGCCGACGGTGTCGTCGTCGGAAGCGCCCTGGTCCGTCTGATCGGCGAGAAGGCCGGAAGTCCCGACCTCATCCAAGCGGCCGCCTCCTTCGCCCGGGAAATCCGCCGGGCAATCGACGGCGCCTGACCGGGCAAAAAATCACTACTTCTTCGGGTATCCGACCGACTGCGCGAGAATAATTTTCTGGTTGGGCCGTAATTTCATCACTTCCGCAAGCGCCGGTCTATCTATCATTGCGCGTACGACGGTTGCCAGTCCTTCGGAGGCGCAATAGAGATACACGTTTTGACTGATGAATCCGGTTGCGGCCGCCGCATACAGTGCTTTATCCTCTTCCGATGCCGCACCCGACTTGGCATAATCTGCCACGTAGATGAGATTCACCGCGGCATCTTTTACAAAAGGCTGTTTGCCCGTCATTCCTCTGACATCTTTTGCCACTATCAATTTCAATAGGTTCGCTTTTGCCTCGTATAGATAAAGGCCTTTGGCCATTGCAGCATAGACATCGATTTCCTGCCGGTTATTCGCAGTGGGCGCGGTCCTTTTACCCGATTCCCGGCGATTGATGCCAGCGGCCGCCCAGAGCAGGTTTGAAAGAACATTGTTTGGTAGGGGATCAGAACTGAATACACGCGATGATTCCCTTTTCATGAGAAGCTGTAAAAAAGGATGATGATCGGCTTGAGGATCTGAAAGCTGAATCGTCTGTTCTTCCGCCGGCGCGCCATTCCGAATCGTGGCTGCCATTGTTATTGTTATGCACAGGACCATGACGAGACAGGTAGTCGCCAATGGCAATCGCCTCCACTGCCCGCTTCTATTATCCATAATGCTGAACCTCAATGCTGAACCCCCTTTCGCGCAAAAATCTCCATGTCTTCCCAAAAAATAGCCGATCAGGCTGAAAATGCGGTCGATCAGTCCATCTTGACGAGCGGGGGGAGTTTTCCGGCAAGGCCGACATGACCGTCCTTGACGATCATCACGCCGCTCACGCCTTCGACGGCCGCCATCCGATTCAAAGCCGGCTCCACATCACCTACGGTCCTGACGAGATTGGCGGCCTGCGTCGCCGCGGCATCCGCGAGGGCGGCGTCCCGGGCGACCACGGTGGCCAGATCGCATTGGCCAAAGCTCAGCGAGCGGCCCATTTTCCCCGAGGACGAGCAGATGGAAAGGGGGGTGTCGCACGCCTGGAGGGAAAAGGCGAGTCGGCCGATCGGTCCCGAACCGCCCGGATAGAGGCCGATGATCACCGGTTCGGCGGTTTTCAGGTAGATGTCGCCCCCGTTGTCCACGATCGCCTCCGCAGCGCCCGCCTCAAGGCCCGCCTCGACTGCAAGCTGTGCCATCGCGCCTGCGACGGCGGCCATCGGTCCGACGCCCACGATCTTCGCCGCGCGGGCCATTCGCCGCGCGACCTCGGGGGCATCGGCTTTGACTGCAAGGGGTTGGAGAGAATGTTGAAAATGGGGGTCCCGCCGGATATAGTCCTCCAGAATCACCCGTTGCCGGACGATCTCCTGCGTGACGGCTTCAAACGATTCGCAGCAGATGCGGAAGACGGCTTCCTTGTGGATGAAGGTTCTGTATACCCGTTTGCGGTTCATGGACGCCGGAGCGATTTTGCGAAGCGTGTCCCTAAAATGCCGACGCGCACGCGCCGAAGGGACAGATGCGGATGCACGCCAGGCACTCGATGCATTCGGATTCGTGGTAGGCGACCTTGCGGGTGGCGCTATTCTCGATTTTCAAAGCCCCGGTGGGGCAGTACGGGACGCAGTAGCCGCAGTGGGAGCAGCGCTCCTCGTCGCATGTGACCCCCTTCCCGGAATAATTGACCGTGACGTTGAAGGTCTTGACAAACTCGATCGCGCCCTGGATCGCCTCTTCCGTGCCGGTGACGTCCAGCACGAGGTACCCCTCCTCTTCCGGCGTGACCTTGGCACGGTAGATGTTGACGATGAGGTGATGATCCTTGACCAGGTGATAGACGATCGGCTTGTCACATTCGCATTTGGGAAAGTAGAACATCAGTTTTTTGGTCACGGTATCGTCGTTCATCGGGGCGGCTCCCTCTTGACAAGCGGTTTCATTTCCGTGTCCCTGCGGAGGGGGGCGATCGGGGCGGCAAGCAGAAATTCCCCGCGCCGGATCTCATCCGCCAGCAGATTGGCCACCTCCAACGCCTTATAGTACGAGGACAACGAACCGATCTCCACCGTCTTTCCGTCGACCTCGATCCGGCCGGAGCGCAGTTGCTCGTAATTCACGTGGCCGATGATCCGTCCGTTGTTCTGCGGATAATCGGACCCGTAGTCGACCACCGGGGCCAGAATATCCCGGTCGCGCACGCAGGTCCGCCTCAGGACCTCTTCATTGAGGATGGGGATGGGGATCCCGATTCCCAGCGCCAGCGAGACGCCGTAGCCGATGAAACTGACGCCCCGGACAAACTCCTTGCGCATCCGTTTCATGTCGCCGGTCAGCGCCAGCGTTCCTGCCCCGCCCATCGGCACCCCGTCCGGGGTTCTGGCGACGCCGCCGGCGTGTTGCGTTCCCTCCGCATAGACATGCCCGTGCGCTCCCGCCAACCAGACGCGGGTGCCGATGCCGATGGTGTCGTAATAGGGATCGTTGAGCAGGGGAGAGAGCTGGCCCGCGGAGCAGTAATTCCCGTTTTTCTGATGGGGCTCGAGCTTTCCCATGTAGGTGTAGATCGTCCGGTCGGACCGGTTGATCGCCACATTGTAGTTCTGGTAGCAGTTTCGCGGATTGACCATGATCGCCTGATTCAGGTCGTCGATGGTGAAGTAGGTCCGGATCTCCCTGAGCGGATAACAGTCCGTCCCGTAGGAGAGGGCGAAGAGCTGGAGGGTTTTCCCCGCCACGAGATCCTCGATCACGTGACCGCCGCCATACCTGAACTCGCCGGGAGGATACATATTGGCCGGATCCGCGTGGCGGAGCTCCGTGCACCCCAGGTAAACGTCCACGGCGGAGAGGCCCGTATAAACAAGGACATCGGCGATCCAGGCCTCGGACATGCGGATCCTCGGCTTGGAATGGCCGAAATTCAGAAAGCAGCCGGACGAGCACATCGGTCCGAAGGTGGCGGTCGTGACGACGTCCACCTCCTTTGCCGCGGCCTCGAGCCCCTTCTTGTCCACGTAATCCATGATTTCATCGGCCGACAGCACCACGGCCTTTCCGGATGCGATGCGATCGTTGATCTGTTCGTAGGTCTTCATGATTTCATTTCCCGCCGGAAGATGGACTTTGCGCGTATCTCGCACATATCTTGATTGTTTTGTCAAGCAATTGAAGCATCGGCTCCAAGACTTTGACGGAGCGGAGCGGCCGAGCCAACGCTGCCCTTCACCTGCGGTGTGGAGCGGAGCAGAACACCGTCAGGCGCAAAGGGCTGGTTCGGTCGTTTTCTCTAACCTATCAGGCGGGTGACATCC
>Ga0208046_1000223_pt1 | contig 12248 bp, 8 predicted proteins | sample PL_2010_300m_FD_184161 | JGI IMG/M metagenome (GOLD analysis project Ga0208046, IMG submission 184161) | Freshwater microbial communities from Powell Lake, British Columbia, Canada to study Microbial Dark Matter (Phase II) - PL_2010_300m... | ecosystem: Environmental > Aquatic > Freshwater > Lake... | reverse complement strand
ACGGTAGACCGTGAAGGGAGCGTTGTAGAGCAACGTTAGCGTCTTCCCCGACTTGGTTGCCTGCACCTCGACCCGACAGGCGGCTAATCCGGTGACACGCTCAGGAGACGTGAGCACTAGGCCAGCGGGGAACGCAGTCCATGAGATATCGAACGAGGTGAGGATTGCGTTGTGGCTCAACTTCGGGTCACTACCCTCCGTGAGACTCGCTGATGCCGTACCCGTGCCATCCTCCGTGATGCGATAGATCGTCCCGTGGAGCACCGTGCCAGATAGGTCAGTCCACCCCATGCGAGCCAGGTAGTCGGTCGGAATGTCGATCGTGGTTGAGTAGCTGTCACCCTCAACGATGTTGTTGAGCGTCTGCGTCGGGATCGTTGTCTGCGACGTGATGCCGTACACCGAGTTGATGCGAGCGTAGAGACTGTCGATGTCGTACTGCTCACCCGTCCAGGTGGCCGAGGGAAGGACAAGGAACGTCCAGGTGACGGCAGGAGGGGTGATCCGCATAGCCCATGCGGCGGTCGTCAGGGTGATACCGCTGACCATATGCCGCCCGGTTACACCAGCGACAGGGGAAATCGCATAGGCGAGGGTCGGGGTGACGGCAACACCTGTAGACATGTCGATGAAGGTGAGCGTCCAACCAGCCGCCTCGAAAGCGGTCTTGTTGGCGTAGCTTACCGCTGCGCCAGCTGCGTCGAATAGTGCCACATCGAAGAGGATTGGGCTACCCGATCGCATATGTCCCTCAACACGGCAACCCCACCCAGCCAGAGCGGGGTGAGGTGTCGTGCCAGTTGGCTATTCGCCCGACCCCAAGGGGTCGTACCTGGATTAGACCGCCTGGACGTTCGGGGTGCAGGGCAGCACGTCGCCAACCACAGCGGCAGACGCCGCATCGGCGGCAGCGATGCCACCGACGAGGTTGGTGCTCTTGGTCGCGGTGTAGCTGCCGTCAGCCGCCACGAGGTAGAGGGTCTGGCCAACGGTCCAGGTCGCACCCGCAACCTTGACCGCATTCTTGATGATCTTGGCGCCGAAGGCGAACTTCGGGATGACGCCGATGAGGTCGTTCTGCGCGGTGGTGCCACCGACAGCGATGGGACCCATCGAGACGAAGTGGTTGGACTGGATGATGACGTCCAGACCGGCGACGTTCAGAGACGCCGTGGCGCTGGGGGCCTTGGCGACCAAGAGGCCGCTGAAATCGGAGATGGTGGGCATGAGAGAAGGTCTTTCGTGTTTGTGTTAGAGAGGGTGCCCGCCGGAGTTACCCGGCGGGCGGATCAGATCAGGTTCCCTGCTGGATACCGGCGATGGTGGCCACGCCACCGATCGTGTGAGCGCCCATGCCGACTTCGAACGGCTGGTACACCTTCCACTTGAACGCGGCGACAGCACCGGGATCGTACTGCTCGACTCGCGGCTCATCGAAACCGTTGATGGTCGAGAGGACGAGGCCGGTCGCTTCGCTCGGATCCGCTACCAGGTAGTAGGAGGTGGCCGAGTGGCCAGTGAGGGCGGCGAACTGGAGCCAGGGAGACGACACCACCTGGTAGCGCAACTGGGTGTTGTTCTGCATGCCCGGCGCAAGCCCCATGAGGCCTGCAGCGACGTACTGTAGATCGGGCGGGACGACGAGGTACGACCCCATGTTGCCGGTCGGGTTGCCGTCGAGGCCGATCTTGTTCATCAGAGCGGATTCGACTTTGCTCAGGTTCGCACGAGCTGCGACCGCGAGGTCATTGGTCGCGTGGACGATGGTCGCGCTGGTGGTGTTGTTGGTCCAGGTCGAGGTCGCTTCCGAGGTGCTGGTGCCCATCAGAAGTTTCTGGAAGACACGCTTGTCGATGGTCTTCTGAGCGATGACACCCGCCTGGCGAAGCTGATCGAAGAACCGGCCCGTGTCGTCGCTGGCGATAGCCTGCTCAGACAGCGAGATGGTTCCGCCCCACATCTTCGCACGATCGAGATACACGCCTTCCGACTTGGTCAGTTCCGGCATTGCCTCGTTCTCAGCAACCTGCTGCAAATTGCCCATTGCCAGGCCACCGATGGCGAACTGCTTGTAGTCGGGGACGTAGTTCCGGCTCACAATAGGCTGGTACTTGATGCTCTTGCCGCCCATCTGATAGCCGACCGAGACGGACTTCTTGATGAGGTTCAGGAACACGAAGCTACCGAAGTAGCCAGTTCCCACGTTGGCCGCATCGCGCTGACCTTCATGCTTGCCGAGGGCGATCCGACCAAGTTCGAAGTTGTCCAGGTGCGCAGTACGCATCCCGGCAGCTTCGCAGGTGGCACGGATGATCGAGGTCATCGACTTGCCGCGCAGATCATTGGCAGCCTGGCAGTCGCGCAGCTTGGTGCCGTCAGCGAACTCATGGTTGCCAGCGGCTTCGTCGGTGTGACGGAAGCCAGCGGTCCAGAGCATCGCGCCGACCGCACGCTTAGCGATCTTCTCGTGAGCCTCTTCGCCAACTTCGATGTGCGACTCGATCTTCGCGACCGGGGTGCCGCCAGACTTGGCGTCACGGGCGGCGAGGTCGGCCAGCATCTTGTCCTTGGCAGCCGAGAGGTCCAGACCGACGTAGTCGGCGGAACGCAGCTTGAAGGACTCGGCCAGGGTGACGATCTTGCTGATTTCAGCACGGATCGCGGAAGCATCGACAGCCGGTGCAACCACCGGGGCCGGTGCCGTAACGGCGGGAACAACGGGGTCGGTCATGGGAATGCTGCCTTTCAAGGTAGCGGGGGTGACGAGCGAGCGAACTCCAGCCGAGGTGTCGGCAGGGGTCGCAACGAGAGAGGCTTCGCTGAACCGCCACTTGCGGACGGTAATGCAGCGAGTTTCGAAGTTGAGGGAGGCTTCATCCGGGTTGTCGGTGCGGTAGGAGTACCCGATACTCACACCCTTCAGCGCCCCACTCCGAACCGCATTGATGACGCGGACACCCGTTTCCAGTTTGGCATCAGGGTCGATCTTCGCTTCAACGATGGAGGAGTTGCCATCGAATCGAATCGAGGTGATCGCGCCGACGATGGCATCCGAGCGATGGTTGATGAGGATAGCCCGCGCAGCCGAGGCATCGACCTGGGATTCACCGTGTTCAAGAACCTCGTCCCACATTTGCTCTTCGCCATCCACAGCGACTCGCACGCGGACGGCTGCGGCGGTCGAGGCGATCATGCGGATCACACCATCCTCAATCTGGGCATCAGCGTCGATGGCAAGTTCGCGAACGCGAGTGAGGACTTCGATGTGTGGCATATTGGCGAGGTTAGGCAATTGGTTGGAGAGTGACAATACGTAGGTTCTACGGAATCAAACCGGATCCGAATGCGAGTCGCACAGCTTGCATGGTGTCGAAAGTCGGTTTCGGAATTGAAAAGAACTCAAGATAATCAACAGGCTGATTGCCCCATTTTTTATGATCTTTTTTCAATCCACTTCCGCCGCCGTCTCCACCTGAGAATCCCCATGACGATCCCCAAGAAGCGGACCAAGATGCCGCCCATGACGAGGAACTCACGCGGGGTTCCATGGGTCAATGCTCGTACCCGTCCCTTTGACCGTAACGCCATTTACTGCGGTTATATTCGCAGAAGTAACGCCAGTGAGTGCTCGGGACATATAGGACCACACGGCGGCTGCAACAGCAGTCGGGGTGTCGCTCGACAAATAGCGAACTGGCCCGTTGACTTCATCGACCGGGGTGCCGTCCACCGATTGAGCGAACGCTGGGATCGTGGCGTTTGCGTCCGTCGTATGCCACCGACGTAGCCTGATGTTGCCGGTCATGAACAGGTAATCGCCACCGGGGCTGTTGAAGATGCTGATGCTGTCTTTCCCGGCGACGATCCAGTCCATGCCTGGGCTGGTGACGAGGTAGTCTTCGAAGCTGTCGTAGACATTCTGGAGGCTCGGAGTTCCGTTGCCAATGTCGATGAAGCTGTATGGCGTCGAGAAGGTGGACTGCACCAGCGCAGAGGTTGAGCCTTGGTACATGGGTAGACCGTCGCTGGCGACGATCTGAGGACACGCTGGTGCGTAGGAGAACACGCCACCAGCACCGGGCGAGAAGGTGCCATGGCTGAACACGTACCCCTGCTTGTTGATCGCCCAGGTCCACACCCCCGTGGCACCGGGCGGGATGAGAAGGGTGTACGCCCCACTCTGCGCAGCGAGGTATTGAACCTCGACCGTCGCGTTGTGAACGTCAACCGACATGCTCGCCAGCGGTAGAGTGATGACCAACTGCGCCGAGGGGCCAAGGTTGCTCTGGTAGAGGCTGGAGATTGTCGCTCCGCTCGTGGTGATCGTGCCGGTCGTCTGGACCTTGGTGAACTTCGTCCCAGCGGCGAGAGTGGTTGAGTTTATCGTCAGAGTTCCGTCGTCGTAGGAGAAGGCTTCCTCAGCGGCAGCGTCCACGACGAGATTGGTAGCCCCAAGGTCAATGGTGCTTCCTGCGGTGGTGTGTAGGAGCGAGAGTGCGGGGTGGTTGCACGCCCATAGTTGCAACTCATCGTAGAGATCGTCTAGCGTAGAAATGCTCGTGTACTCCTCGACAGTCGCCTCGACCGTCTGGGTGGCGAGAGGATCTACCGTCCGGTCCACATTAGTGTCGAACAGGTAGCCGTAGTGCCTGGTGCTGGTGACGAAGGGGGCGACGAACACGCCGTCGAGGTAGGCGAGTGCCGGGGCCGCCACGGTTCCGGCGTCCGTCGTGTTGGTGCTGAAGGTGATGGAGACGTTGCCGTCTGCGCCACTGCTCTGCGTGAAGCTGATGGTGATCTTCTCCCAGGTGTCTGCCGTATTCGTCCCGCTTCCGGTAAGCGTGCCTGCGACGCCGAGGCCAGAGACGGTCAGGCTCGGATAGGTCGTGCCGGCGTAGACGCTGTTCTTGCGAACGTACCCGATAACCGTGTAGGTGACGCCATTCTTGGTGAAGAATGGAATTGAATAGGTGTGCGTCTTGCCCGCTAATCGTGGATTCAATCGGATGGACGACGTTCCGCGATAGAGCACCGAGTTATCACGCTCGACATACCCGGCGTTGTTCCCAATGAATTGCTGCGTCGGGTCGCCGTTGATATTGACGAACGTGAATATCGTTGACGGGGCCGTATCGTCCATATCAAACGACGCGGCGGTATAGGCTCCGAGATACCAGCCTGGCATGACTCCGCACCCGGTAAATACCGACGACATGACGCCGTTGCGACCGCCGGTAACCAAGAACGCTTGTCCTGTAGTGGTGGTGTAGAGCGGGTGAACACCACCGAAGTCACAGTTGGTGAAGTTGAATGATGGCAGGTTGCCGAAGTTGGCGAGGGATCCGCGTCCGTAGAATCGGCAGGTGTCGAACGTCCATGCCACACCGGAGCCGTTGATTATTGAGTTACTCCCGCGTGTGATAATATCGCACCCGGTGAATACGCACGCTTGCCCGCCCTGTGAATAACTTGTTGCCATACCCGAACCGCCAGCCGCGATTAGACTGTCGACCATGGTGACGATGAGGCCATTTGCAAAATATGATTGGTATGTGTTGGCCGGCCCACCCAAGACTACTGTGTCTGTCCACGTCATCCGGTCTTGATTGCTGTATTTATACCAAGCCCCACAGGAAGCATTAACACTTGCGTAATACACAGCACCAGTAGGAGGGTTAGGTATCAAGGATGCCGTAGCTACGGTGATTCCAGAGCTATAGCATTGCCACCCCTGAGAGGTGATTGGTCCGATTCCCGCGTCACCCATATCCTTGAAGGTGACATAGTTCTCGGTGTATTCCCCAAGTGAGTTGTAGTTACCATAAGTAATCGACCCCCATCCGCGGTAGGCGGTATTATACGCAGTTACCACGACGTTATTCGTGTAGTTAGCCACACCAACCGTGGATGCGTGAGAGTAGGTCAACCCCGCAGTTAGGGGTACGGTAAGCGAACCTGGAGTGTACCCTGCCGCGATGACCGCGTAGTCCGCACGAGTTACGGTAGCTGCGTTTCGCTCGGACGGACCAACATAGACTGCGTCACCAACCTGCCAACCTGTGGCATCAAGGACGGTGATCGAGGTAGCGGCAGCGGCAACATCCCCATTGAGACGTGTCACATGTTTGCGCGGGGTTCCGTGAAAATGAACCGCCGTCCCATTTTCTGCGGTTATCCCATATTTGACCGTGGCCATAACCGCCGATCGGTTCAAATACAGCGTGGCAGTCACACCTTGTGGTATGTAGTCACCAATCTTTCCAAAGTCAAGGTTTCCCCGATATGTCCTGAGGTAGATGCCACCCCATGCTGTCAGTGAGCTATTGACCGATCGACTGGCTTTGAGTGTTCCAACAGTAGACGCGCCGGTGATCGTTTGTGACCCAGACGTGCTTGAGCGATCGACGGTGTAGGTGCCACCGTTGTTTTTTCCCGTTCCAGTCACCAACGCGGTGATTGTGGTTCCTGCGGTGACGCCGGTTCCCGAGAGTACCTGGCCAATGCAGAATGGACCCTGCCCGGTCGCGACGCCCATCGTCCCGACGGTGAAGACCGTCCCCGCGATGTTGCTGACCGTGGCGACCGCTACGGCCCCCACGTTGATGCCCATCGTCGTGTCATCGCCCCAGGTGTACGCGCCGTCCAGGGTGACGAGGTGCTGGATGACCACGCACTCGCTACCATCAGCCAGCGGTGGCCGACCCATTGACCATGTGGCGTTTGCGGACGCTAGGCCGTCGGCGATGCTGCTATTGATCGTGACCATAAATTACTCGTCGATCTGGGTCATCGTGACGCTTCCGTCCGCATTCGGACGAGCGATGGTCTTGCGAGCCGGGAAGATGATGTTCGGCGCAGCGACGTTGACAGTCGGAGCGGCGACGTTCACCGAGGGTGCAGCAACGTCCACCTGGACCGCCGGGGCGGCGACGTTGACGGTCGGTGCCGCCACATCGACTCGGATGTCGGGTTGCTCAACCGTGATCTGCGCGGCAGCCACGGTGACCACCGGAGCGTCCTGCTTCGGGATCGCCTCACCGATCGCCTTACCCATGATGGCAGCGGTTGCGCTGTCCATGCGCGTCTCGTTAACGAGGTTCACATTGGTTGCCGACTGCTTCGATGCGTTGAGTTGCATGAAGAGTTCCACAACCTCGTTGCGCGTCATATTCCGTTCCTTCGCAGGGGACTTCGCACTCGGCTTGCTCTTGTTGGCCGACTGATCGCCGGGCGTATCTTGGTTCTCCTGCCCAGCCGCCTCCGGTTCCTCGCCAAAGGTCCCGCCATCGGGGGCGTTGAGGACGATGCCGAGCTTATCGGCCATCTGCTTCTCTTCCGCGAGCTTCTTCCACACAGCCTTGTAATCGCCCCCACGCTTGCCAATCTCGGCCTCATAGGTGCTCAGGCCGAAGGCGATAGCCGAGGCAGCCGCCTGCGCATCCTTGAGCGGATCGACATAGGGTTGGCCATCGGGGACGAGGCGGTACGTCTCGGGCTGTAGGGGAAGTCCTGCCTTGATGCACAGGTATGGGAGCACCATCTTGTAGAGGCGTCCAACCGACTGATGGCCAAACCAATCACGGACCGGCCCGAGTAGCCGATCGTTGTCGAGCATGTCCGCCCGCATCGAAGAGTAGTTGGCCCCGCTGATGTCGCGATCGAGCCAGCGACGACCAATGCGCAGAGCACCAGCCTCGTCACCGCGAAGCATGTCGCGGAACGGTTTGATCTGCTGACTCGGACGGGTGTGCGACAGGAGCTTGATGTCTTCCCCCTGTTGGAGTTCAAGCACCGATCCGATGTTAATGTCCCGAGTCGGACTGCCTCTCTCATCTATGTCGGCTGGCATTCCACCATTCGTGGTGATCGCCGCAGCGTACCCCGCCGTGTTCTTCGCGGCCTCAAGCTCGGCGGTGATAAGCCCCGCCTCTTGATGCAGCGTGGTCAGGATCGGGGCCAGCCACGGCTCGCCACGGATCTGAAGGGCGCGGCGTCGCTCGAAAATGTGGATGATCTTGTCAGCGGGGACGTTGTCAGGTGAACCTGACGGGGAAACAAGAGAGTAGCTGATCGGCCTGCCGTACATGTCGAGCTTAATGCCGCCGACATAGCCTTCGGTCAATCCGACGACCGTGTTGCCACTGTCCCCGAGCCACTCCGACTCAAGAGGGAGAACACAGAGGGGTATGCGACCCTTAGCCGCACGGGATGGGTCGATGACTCCACGCCAGAGTCCTTCGCCAGCCACGACCACTTCGCGGCACGCGAGCGTCTCACCTTCGTACAATCCCATGCCGTCGATGAAGCAGTCGCGCTTATAATCGTGCCATTCATTACGCAACTTCTCGTCATTATCGGGGTTGCCCGTGTCTGGCTCCAGGTCGATTCCGGTGCCGACGATATTGGCAACCAGCCCCTCGACCGCTGCGCGAACGGTGGCGTTGTTACGCTCCTTGTTCCGGCACAGGTTGCGAATATATGGCTGCGAGGTGACGAGGTCTGCCGCCGAGGCGGGGCGGGCGATAAGCCCCCGCGTCGCGTGATTTCTCGGATCGACGGCATCGTAGGTGTTGATAAATGAGCCGAGCGAGTTCCACGTCGAGGTGAACATCGCAGAGAACAGTGAGCGACCACCTTTAATCTCAGCGTCAAAACGCTGGAAAAAAGAAGGCTTTTGCCGCTTCGGAGCGTTGCTCATACGTATCGTCCCTGACTCGTACCACCTGGAAGGCCAACGACACGACCGCGAACCGCAAGGCTCTTGGTGCCATTGAGGCGGTCGATCAACGCTTGCGTCATGTTGCGAGCGGCGATGAGGTCGAGCATCGTCGCATAGGACGCACTCGTGTTCCCGTCGTGAAGCTGAACAGCACCGGCAAGCTCAGTGATCTGTGCGTCGAACGCATCGACCTGAGCCTGGAGGGTCGCGACGGGGGTTGGCACAGGTTGACCTTATGATAGGGTGTGTCGGCTAACAATACGTAGAAACTACGGGTTTACATATCGCACACGGGGAACTGGATTGAGTTCAGTCGCATACATATATTGCAGATTTGCCCGACACGCTTTGCAGATTACCGCCGCGTACCCCTTGTCGGCAAACGTCTCGCGAACTTGGTGATGGTCCCGACGACCACAATGAGGGCAGGTGAAGGGGGCGACTCGGCCTGGTACTGCGACTGGAGGCGCGGGAACGGTGATCTGCGTGCCTTCTGGCTTTCGGCCCGGCTTGAGCATGCGGTTGGAGGGAGTGTCCATGTCAGCGTTCCAGACGAGGGGTAGTGAAGATCATCTCGGACTTCTCAGCGATGAAGAAGATGCCGCCGCCGATCATCGTGACCGGCCATGCCATCCCTTTGAGCGATGCCCAAGTGACGGAGTCACCATGTGCTTTGTTGTAGCCGTAGGTTAAGAACCCACAGGTAGCGTAGAAGAGGAAGATAGAGGTTGGAAGGAGTGACTGGAGTGTCGCTCGGGTGTATGGACTCATGGGGTTCCTTGAGGGTTTATTTTACCAACGACACCACCTACAGGGGACGCCTTCTTGGTCTGTGAAAGGAGTGCGATAGCGTAGTTCGTTGCATCACCGTAGTCGTCACGTTTTCGCACCTGCACCCACTTTACCAATTTACTATCATGCTCGCGAACGATTGCCCAAGCGGATAAGTGCTGGATCAAGAAGTCGCGCTCCGCGATTCCATGAGGGAGCATGAGGCTACCTTCACTGTCGAACGGAAGTCGCAGACGACCAGCGACGTGCTCGCGCATGCTCTGCGACTTCACGAACCACCACATGCCAGGTTGGCCCTGCGTGTGCTCTTGCTTGCGAACCTCAAAGAATCCGTGGTCGCTGACGAGGGCCGACGAACCTTTTCCAACTCGGGTGTTGATCTTACCCTGGAGAGTCTCGGCCACCACCCGGTCCTCGTGGTCGCCTTTCACAGCGACGATCCCGGCCTTGCCATATACCCATCGACCAATGGATCCATTGGGGTTAAAACCAATGTCGATGGCTACCAATGAGGCTTTAATCGGATCACCCTGGTCAATCTCGCGTTCCCAACCGTCGCGACCGCGTTGCAGGACACGGTTCAGAACTGCGTGTCGGTCGTCGTCGGTTGGCTCCATCGGGCGACCAGTTACCGGATCTTTTGGTTTCCAGAACCACTCGTCGTAGTCGATGATCCAGCGACGGTCAGCACTACCAGAGGCGACAGCGACCCAATAACAGCGGTCGCCTTGCACGTCCACGCCAATGACGATGCGGTCTGCGCCTTGTGGGACAATCCCCTTGCCGCACTTGGACATGGTTGAGCGGAGCGTGAGCATCCGGTCGGTGATGGTTTCGTGATCGACGGGGATTGTGTAGGGAACACAGAGGACTTTGTGGGAAAACAACTCCATAAGGTCGTATTTTCCGAGTTTTTCCGCATCTTGCGCGGCTCGATACATCGCGGGAATGCCGGAAATATCCCCCATATTGAAGTCACCAAAGGTACTCAGAAGGGTAAAATATTCACATTTTCTCGTAGATTCTATGACTTTTCCATCAGAAATACCCTCTCGAAATGCCAATTTTGACTCTTCCAAAGCTGCGCGACGGTCGATGTCTGACCAAATTACTCCGCAATGAGAGCAACAGAACCTACCCTCATCGAGATTGAATTGAGCGAACTCGGGAATCTGATACCATCCACAATGTTGGCAACGGTGAGCGACTCGGCATCCTGTAGCATCCTCGCGAGTATGAAAATCAAGTACAGGATGCCCGTCCCGCTCGGCACGGGAGTTTACCGTGGAGGCAAGGAACGCTCTGCCGCGCTTTCCCCACGATTGAAGACGCTTGAGGGCAAGTTCGACTTGCCCTGCCGACTCAAAGTCGTCTATCTCGTCAATTCCGAGTCGTGCAGGTGACACGGCAGATAGCGCAGTCTCGCGACCACCGAGGCCAGCCGCCATGAAATAGGTTAAAATGATCTTCTTCGTGATTGGATCTTGCATCGAGAGTGCGGCGGGGCGACCATTCTTAGAACCGGGACCGCTCGTTGGCAACCAGGACCCGTAGCCAGACCCTTTTACACCGGGTTGAAGCTTCGACATCCACACTTGGTCAAGCTTCTGCATATTGGGAAGCACATAGCCGAATCCGTACCCTTCCTCGACGATGCTATAAAGCCAGGTTGCGAGAATTGCGAGTGTCGTCTTTCCACGCTGAGATGGTGCGATAAATACGAAGTTTCGCCATTTGCCACTGTCCACAGCGTTAATAAAGTGCATCTGCGTCGGCTCAGTCTCGGGGCGGAACTGCTTACCTTCCAACGGGCCGTCTGGCAACTTCATGGTGCGGACGAACTCTAAAAACGTCTTCTTCCGTTTCTTTGGAGTGAGAAGTCCAACGAGGGACTCCGTATCAAACTCATCGACAGTGAGAAATGCGCTCATTCGCCACCTTTGAACGCTTTGGACATGGTCTGCATGACATCGGCGCGAGATTGCTTACTCTTGGCGGCAATAGCCACAGCGTGAAGAGCACGCTCGACTTTCGCCTCCATTTGCTCAAAGAAGTCATCCCGAATACCGGCGGGGATTTTTACAGAGCAGTCGGTAGTTATGAGGGATATTAGCTCCTTGAAGGTGGCTACCAATGCCTCTTGTTTTTCCAAGTACACCTCCCGTGAGATGAGGACCCCGCGTTGTTCATCGAGCGCGAGCTTTTCGCGATCCAACGCAATCTTAGCGGATTCCGTAGCGAGCCGGGCTTGTTTCGTCTTTTCGTTGACAAGCATCACGTCTTCGCGCTGCCTAGCGGTAGCGTAATCAAATCCCCGGTTCGCTACGGCGTCGTCGTAGGGGTTGTCGCCAGGAAGGCCGATGACGTAGTGGGGTATGTCGTTGGCCTTCTCTTCGGCAAGTTCAGCTACAGCATCTTCGATGTTTTTTGTAGTCTTGCGCGGGCACCGACGTGGTGCTTTTAATTCTCGCTTCGATTTAAGCGCGAGCATCGAGGAACTCCCTGAGTGCCGAGTCTACGACGACGGCGAGGGAATAATCATTCTCAAGCGCGAACGCTTGGATTTCATCGACAATCTTTTTGTCGATCATGTATGTCTTCGGGATTCGCACGGGCTTGACCTTCAAGCGTGGCGCAGGAATTGATTTCTCAATCATATCAGAACTAGAGAGTATTGATCGTGGGAAAATGTCAATTATAGATCTACAGAAACCTACAGTACCGTTGAGTATTGATT
>Ga0208046_1000219_pt1 | contig 12343 bp, 6 predicted proteins | sample PL_2010_300m_FD_184161 | JGI IMG/M metagenome (GOLD analysis project Ga0208046, IMG submission 184161) | Freshwater microbial communities from Powell Lake, British Columbia, Canada to study Microbial Dark Matter (Phase II) - PL_2010_300m... | ecosystem: Environmental > Aquatic > Freshwater > Lake... | reverse complement strand
GTTCCCGATCCTGGCTGACCCCATGCTCGACATCGTGCTCAGGGCTCAGGTGTCCGACGGCAATGACAATGTCTACGCTCTCGGCCAGCACCAACGGCAAGTATCGGCGCATCTGAGCCAGCGGGGCATCGACCGCCCACGCGCCCACATCTCCGCGCCGGTTCAGCCTGAGAACATCCGGGTCGGTGATCCCGATTACCCCGATCTTCATACCCATCATGTCCCTGACCAGGTATGGACGGAAAAACGGTACCCGTCGCCTGAGCACGATGTCGAGCATGGGGTCAGCCAGGATCGGGAACGATGCCGCCTTGGCCAGGATTTCGAAGTTCTCGGCACCGCCGGAGAAGTCGCGCGGACCCGGCGCTGCGGCGTCGTATCCGGCCGCGTTCATGAACTCGACCGCCGCCCGACCCTGGGAGCTGTCGCCGGCCGGAGAGCCGAACCCGAAGTCGCCGCAATCGAGCAGGAGTGTCGCTTCGGTTCGCTCCTTCTCTATGAGCCGAAGCAGGTTGTCCCAGCCGCCCAGCATCCGGCGCGGCAGGCCGGCCGACGCGAAGTCGACGCCCGGCGTGCTCCGGCCATGAAGGTCCGAGGTATAGAGAACTCTCAGCGTCTGAAAGTCGGAGCGGGACGACGGTGCGGCGAGGACCAGGGCCAGCAGGAAACCCAGCACAGAAGTAATATAGCCCCTGGCCGGAGCGAATCAAGCCCGCCCCAGAACCGACATTGAGCCACGAAAGCACGAAGGACACGAAACGGACGGGTGCAGAGTTCCAGAAGTTCTTTTCATTCCGTTTTCGTGACTTCGTGGCCATCTATTTCGGATTCGGGGAGCCCGCACCAAGCTTGACTCTCGAAAGAGGTGCCCTAGAATCCCGGACGTGGATCTCTTCTACAAATGCAAAGAGTTCGCTAAAGTAGTTCAACAGGCCAAGGACAACGACTACTACCCCTATTTCACCCCGATAAGCTCCGAGCCCGACCGGCGAGTGGTCATCCACGGCCGTGAATTGCTGATGATGGGTTCGAACAACTACCTGGGCCTGACCTCCCACCCAAAAGTGAAGGAAGCGGCTATCGCGGCAATCCGGAAGTACGGCAGCGGTTGCACCGGTTCGCGTTTCGGGAACGGCACGCTGGACATCCACATTGAGCTCGAGGAAAAACTCGCCGCCTTCTACCGCAAGGCCGACTGCGTCGTCTTCTCCACCGGCTACTCGGCCAATCTGGGTGCGATCTCTGCTCTCCTTCGGCGGGGTGACGTCGCCATCACCGACAAGCTCGACCACGCCTCAATCGTGGACGGATGCCAGATGTCGTACGGCACAGTCAAGCGGTTCGTCCACAACGACATGCATTCGCTCGACCACGTGCTGGGGACGGTTCACGCCGATGCGGGCAAACTCATCATCGTGGACGGCGTCTTCTCGGTCGAGGGCGACCTCGCCCCGCTTGACCAGATGGTCCCGCTGGCCAAGAAGCACGGGGCGCGGCTGATGGTGGACGAGGCCCACGCGGTCGGCGTCATGGGCGAACACGGCCGCGGCACGGCCGAGCACTTCGGGGTCGAGGACCAGGTCGACCTGCTCATGGGAACGTTCTCCAAGACCTTCGCCTCAATCGGCGGCTACATAGTCGGTGATGCCGAGGTATTGTCCTTCATCCGCCACACGGCCCGCCCGGTGCTGTTTTCCGCCGCCATCCCACCGGCGGCAACCGCTACCGTCATCGAGACGCTCCGGATTCTCCAGGCCGAGCCCGAGCGCCGCGAGCACTTGTGGAAGAACGCGCGCCGGATGGGCAGCGGCCTGCGCGGAATGGGCTACAATCTCGGGACGTCGGTCACGCCCATCATGCCCATCCACATCGGCGACGATGTCCGTACTCTGACCTTCTGGCGCGCGCTGTACGACTCTGGAATCTTCACGAATGCCTTCGTCCCGCCCGGGGTTCCGCCCAACCATTCTCTGATCCGCACCGCAGTCATGGCGACCCACACCGACGCGGACATCGAGGAGGCGCTGACCAAGTTCGAGCAGGCTGGCCGTAAGTGCGGCATCATCACCTGACCCGTGGTGACGCTCCGCCGGGTTGATTCCGGCGCGGACCTCGACCGCTTCGTCAAGCTCCCTTTCCGGCTCTACCGCGACGACCCGAACTGGGTTCCACCCCTGATAGCAGACCTGAAGAACACGCTCACTCCGGGCCGCAATCCCTTCTGGAACCACGCTGAGCGCGAGCTCTTCCTGGCCATGCGCGACGGCACAGTCGTGGGCCGGATCGCCGCCATCGTCGACCGCAACTACAACGAGTATCACCAGTCGAAGCTCGCCTTCTTCGGCTTCTTCGAACTTGAGGACGACATCGAGGTCGCGCAGGCCTTGTTCGCGGCAGTGAGGGCATTCGCCCGCTCCCGCGGCGCGGACAATGTATACGGCCCGGCCAACCCGTCGCTGAACGACGAGGTCGCGCTGCTCATCGGCCCGTTCGACTCGCCGCCGATGGTCAAGATGCCCTACAACCCGCCCTACTACGTGCAATTGGTCGAGAAGTCCGGGTTCACCAAGGTCAAAGACTTCCACGCGTACTCGATTCAAACCGACGCGCCGGTCCCGGAGAAGCTGCAACGGGTCATGGCCAAACTGAAGGAGAAACCCGGGCTGATGGTGCGTCCGGCTGACCCAAGTCACGCGGAGAGGGAGCTTGCCCTGATCCGGGAGGTCTACAACGACGCATGGTCGGACAACTGGGACCACGTCCCGATGACCAACGATGAAGTCGCCGACCTTGCGCGCCAACTCAAGCCCCTCATCCGGCCGGAAACCTGCCCGTTCGTGTTCTACAAAGGCGAGATTGCGGGCATGTGCGTTACCTTGCCCGACTACAACCAGGTGCTGAAAAAGATGAACGGCCGGCTCTTTCCGTTCGGCTGGCTCACGTTTCTCACCCAGCGCGGCAGAATCAACCAGGCCCGGCTCTGGGTACTCGGCGTCAAGCGCAAGTTCCACAACCTGGGCTTCGACTCGCTGCTCTACTACGAGTCGTTCATGGGCGCGCGTAAACTGGGGTACAAGTGGGGCGAAGTCTCAATGATTCTCGAAGACAACGTGGGCATCATCCGCCCCATCCTGATGTGGGGCGGCAAGCTGTACAAGACCTTCCGGGTCTACCAGAGCCCGGCTTGATTACCTCGGCGTAAGCGTTCGGACTACGGCCTCGGCCTGGGTCAGGGCGTCGAGCTTCATCTTGCCCGGGTTAAACACCAACCCGTCAGCCATGTAGAACCGGCCATGGAAGTTGAACGAGTAGTTCACGAACGGCCCGCCGATTACGTCGCGGTCGTTCTTCCAGACTCCGGAGAGCCGGACGCAGGGCCCGGCCAGGAAGGCGATAGTCTCGGCCTGCAGGAACCGGCGGTCAATCGAATCCCCGTCATAGAACCGGCCGGTGAGCAGGTCACGCAGAACGGAGAGGGACTCCGGAACCAGGACCCGCGTGGTGTCCTGCCAGTAGACGAACACGTTCCGGTCCGGCACGTGCCCGTACAGGTAAATGAACCTCTCGGCCGCGTTGTCCACGTTGAGGAGCCATCGACGGGGAACGTCAATCGTGAACGCGTACTTGGTCCCAAACTCCTCGGTCGGCTTCTTCTCAACCCCTTCGATGTACACCGCTTTCGCCATCTGGTCGAGTACTATCCCGCGCAGCGTCTGCCGGATCCGCGCGGCGTACGTCTCCAACCCGGGCACCAGCTCTGAAGTATCGCGGGCGATGAAGATGAGCGCGAACTGGCCCTTGACCCACGGATTGGGCACCTTGAGCAGGCCGAAGTCGCCTTCGGAGAGGGAGTCGGCCCGCGGGCCCAGAATCTGGCGAATGAGCGTGTCCTGGCTCGTACCGATGAGGAAGACGATGCGGAACTTCGAATAGGTGTCGAACTTGCCGGCTGTGCCGACCCTTACCTTAAACTCCGGCTCGGGTTGCGGCGTCGGAACCGGTTCCTGGAGAATCGACCGGACGGTCGCCTCCAGCTCGTCCCACTGGGCGGAAATGACCGTCACCTCGCGCAGTGGGCCGATCAGCCGCTGCCCCGGTGAACTGCAGGCGAGCACCAGTAGAGCGACAAAGGCCAATAAGGACGTCACTTGGCGATTGGGCCTCAGTTCCGACTTCGTCACTTCCCCTTCTGACTTTGTCATTTCCTCCCCATCCCTACCTAGCCCACCCGCAGCAGCTCGCTGCGGCCGTGATATCGGGTCAGGAGCGTTCGCCGGATGCAGCCATTCTGAGGCTGCTTCAGTTCCGGGTCAAGCTTGACCAGCCGGAACGCATCTTTGCGCGCCTGCCGGAGTATCTTGCGGTCGCGGCCAAGGTCGGCAACCCGCAGGTCAGGAAGACCGTGCTGCCTGGTGCCGAGCATTTCGCCCGGCCCGCGCATCTCCATGTCCTTTTCGGCCAACTCGAACCCGTCGCTGGTACGCACGAAGAACTCGAGCCGCTCCAGCGCATCGCCGAGCCCAAGTCGGGGCGCCAGGAGGATGCAGAACGACTGTCGCGAGCCGCGTCCGACTCTGCCCCGCAACTGGTGGAGCTGGGCCAGGCCGAACCGCTCCGGGTGCTCGATGATCATCATGGTGGCGTCCGGCACGTCCACTCCGACCTCGATGACCGAAGTCGCGACCAGGAGGTCAAGTTCCTTCTTCCGGAATCGCTCCATCAACTCGCCTCGCTCTTCCGGCTTCAACCGGCCATGGACCAGTCCGACCCGGTGCTTCGGTAGCGCGGCCTTGGTCTGCTCGAAGGTCTTCACGGCGGACGCGAGGTCGAGTTTCTCCGACTCCTCTATCAGCGGACAGACGATAAACGCCTGCTCGCCGGCATCCAGATGTCGTGCCGTCGCCTGGTAGACCGCGTCGCGCTCAAGCCCGCTCATCAGCTTGGTCGCAACCAGGCGCCGCCCCGGCGGCTTCTCGTCGAGTATTGACGAATCAAGGTCACCATAGAGGGTCATCGCCAGAGTGCGCGGAATCGGGGTCGCGGTCATGACCAGGAAATCCGGGTTCAAGCCCTTGTTCAGCAGTGCGGCCCGCTGCCGCACGCCGAACCGGTGCTGCTCGTCGACCACGACCAGGCCGAGGCGGTTGAACTTCACCTCTTCCTCAATCAGCGCGTGCGTACCGAACACCAGTTGCACCGCGCCGGACTCAAGCCCGGCGATGATCTCGCGCCGCTCGGCCGCTTTGGTCGAACCGGTCAGCAACGCCGCCTTCACGCCGATGCCGGCCAGCCGCTCGTGCCAGCCGTGGAAGTGTTGTTCGGCCAGGATCTCGGTCGGCGCCATCATCGCGGCCTGCGCGGAATTCTCGCAGGCCACCAGCATCGCGTACAACGCGACCACGGTCTTGCCCGAACCGACGTCGCCCTGCAGCAGCCGGTTCATGCACCGCTCGCTGGCCAAGTCCTGCCTGATTTCGCCCAGCACGCGCTCCTGAGCCCGAGTCAGCCGGAAGTGAAGCTTCTCCATGAACGGCCCGGTCAGTTTGCCGGTTTCGGCCAGGCTCGCCCCCTTGCGCGTTGCGGCGTACTCACGGTGCCTGAGGGCGAGCAGCAACTGGAAGTATAGCAGCTCGTCATATACGAGCCGCTCTCTGGCGCGCTGCGCCGACTCGATGTCCTTCGGGAAATGGATGGCCTGGAGCGCGTCGCGGACTCCCGGGAAGCCGTAGTGCTCGATCATCTCGGACGTCAGCGACTCCCGCACCTCGTCGAGGCTCTTCGCCATGGCCACGGCCACCGCCCGTCGAATCGTCCACAATGAAAGCCCCTCGGTCAGCGGATAGATCGGGATGATGGCGTTGGCAAATGAGAACTCTCCCTCCTCGTCGGCCAGCTCGAACACCGGATTCACGAACTGCATTCCGCGGTACCGGGTGACCCGGCCGGAGAGGAGAATCTCCTGGTTGGATCGGAACCGGTCAGCAAGATCCGGCCGGTTGAACCAGAGCGCCTCCATCATCCCGCTGTCGTCGCGCACCAGGCAGGATATGACCTGCCTGCGCGTCTTCAGACGCCGGGTGCCGGCAGTCACAACCCGGGCGAGCACGGTCGCTTCGTCCCCGGGCTGCAGGTTCCGGATGGCGAGCATCTGGGACCGATCCAGATAGCGCCGCGGCACGAAGAAAAGCAGTTGACCGACGGTCTCGACACCAACCTTGGCGAGCAACGCCGCCCTCTTCGGCCCGATGCCCTTCAGGTATTGGACCGGCGCGTCCAGGTCCGCGCCCTCGGCCCAGACGTCACCTAGTGTTACCGACATTTCTCATGGCTCCTGTGTTCCTCCTGAAATCAAGCGCTTGAATCCCTTTTCATCTAGAACCTTCACGCCGAGCTCGCGCGCCCGGTCGTGCTTCGAGCCCGGTGCGACCCCGGCCACCGCGAAGTCGGTCTTCTTCGAAACCGACGACGACACGCTGCCGCCGAGCGCGACTATCAACTCCGCTGCCTGCTCCCTTGAGTAGTGCTCGAGCGTGCCGGTCAGAACGAACTTCTTCCCGGCGAGCGGCCTGGGCCCGCCCGCTGTCTTCTCCTCGAACCGGAGCCCTGCCCCCTGCAGCCGCTCGACCAGCGCGGTATTCTCCCGGTCCGCCAGGAAGTTGCGGAACGACTCGGCGACGACCGGGCCGACTCCGGGCGTCTCCGCAATCTCGTCGGTGTGGCCTGTCCCCCGTCTCCCTTTGCCATTTCCCCTTTCCACTTTCTCCTTCCCTGCCTCCGACGCCTCAGCCAGTCGCTCCCACGAGCCGAACGCCTGCACGAGCAGCCGCGCCGCGTGGATGCCGATGTGACGGATGCCGAGCCCGAAGAGCAGCCGCGTGAACGGCCGGGCCTTGCTCGACTCGATGGCGGCAAGCAGGCTCGCGACCGACTTCTCCCCCATTCGCTCCAGGCCAAGCAACGTTTCCGGGCTCAACTCGTACAGGTCGGCGATACTCCTCACCAGCTTGGTCTCGACCAGTTGTTCGACCAGCTTCTCGCCCACCCCCTCGATGTCCATCGCTCCACGCGAGCCGAAGTGAAGCAGGCGCGCCTTGAGCTGGGCCGGGCACGAAGCGTTCACGCAGCGCCACGCGACCTCTTCCGCCTCCTTGAACAACTTCGTCCCGCAGGCCGGACATTGCTCGGGGATCGCGACCCGGGCGCGGTGAACGTGTCCCTTGTCCGGCACCACTCTCAGTATCTGCGGTATTATCTCGCCTGCCTTGTGGATGACCACGGTGTCGCCGACGCGGATGTCGAGCCGCTCGACCTCATCCATGTTGTGGAGCGTCGAATGGGTAACGTTGGTGCCGGAGATGAACACCTGTCCGACTTCCGTCACCGGTGTCACGGTCCCCAGCCGGCCGACGTTGAAGTAGATCTTCAGGACTCGAGTCTCGGCCTCCTCGGGCGCGTACTTGTAGGCCACCGCCCAGCGCGGGCCTTTCTCGGTCGTCCCCAGCTCCTCGCGGTCGCTGAACCGGTCGACCTTGATGACCATCCCGTCGATGTCGTACAGCAGGTCGTGCCGGTGCGCCTGCCAGCTCTCGCAGTAGGCGATGACCTCCTCGATGCCGGAAAAGAGCCGGCTTTCGGGCGCGGTCCGAAACCCGAACTCCCCAAGCGCGGCTAGCACCTGGTGGTCGGTCGCGATGCGTTCGATTCCCCTGGGTACGGTGTGGACGAAGCAATCCAGCCGGCGCCGCCGCACCTGCTTCGAATCGAGCAGCTTGAGCGTGCCCGCGGTCGCGTTGCGCGGGTTGGCGAAAGTCGCCAGCCCCTCCTCCTCCCGCTCCGCGTTGATGCGCTCGAACTCCCGCCGCGGCATGTAGGCCTCGCCCCGGACTTCGAAACCCTCGAACCCCTTCCGCACGCGGCGCAGCCGCAGCGGCAGCGAATTGACGGTGCGCAGGTTGGCCGTGATATCGTCGCCCCGTCTCCCGTCGCCGCGGGTCGCGCCCCGCACGAATACGAATCCCTCGTACCGCAGAGACACGGCAACGCCGTCGATCTTCTGCTGCACCAGGTAGACCGGCGCTGGCACGGCCTTCTTCACGCGGGTATCAAACTCCCGCAGTTCATCGTAGGAATAGGTATTGTCGAGCGAGAGCATCGGCGGGTCGTGGGTGACGGAGGCGAACTCCTTGAGCGACTCGCCGCCAACGCGGCGGGTCGGCGAGTCGGGTCGAGCCAGGTCGGGGTACTGCCGTTCCAAGGTTTCCAGCCGCTTCAACAACTGGTCGAACTCGTAGTCGCCTATCGTCGGCTGGGCAAGCACGTAGTAGCGGTAGTTGTGCTCATTCAGCTCCCGGCTCAACCGGTTGACTTCGGCTCGTGCCCTGGCGGGGACTGTCCCCGAGGTTCTCCGATGGGGACTGTCCCCAGTGCTCGCTCGGCGACTGTCCTCAGGCTCTTTTCTCACGCTGACTATTCTTCCCGGTTCTGCCTGAAAGTCAACCGCCATCAGCCGTCATCTTCTTGACCGTCAACGGGTTCAGGCTAGACTCAGTCGGCTACATGGAATCTCCACACTCCCGACCGCACCGCCTGCTCTGCTCGCGTCGGCCGCGACAACACGGGGCACCGTCTGCCCGCAGGCGACTGTTTCACTTGGACCGGCCGCGTTCTGCCGGGTAACCAAACTAAGGTAGCACATGCAATTCGTCCTTGGACTCTCTCTGCTCATGTCCGCGGCCGGCGCGCCGGACGTCACTGTTCTCCGCTGGCAGAGTCCGGACAACTCAAGGCCCTTGGCCTTTGCCGAATGGCGCTCGGGGCTCCAACCACAGCCCTGGCGCGTCGAACCCCTGGTGCCTGCATCCCGGTTCAGCAACCGGGTTGACTTCTTCGTGGAAGAGGCACTGGTTTCAGTCCTCCAGCAGTCGCTCGATACGCTCGCCGCCGACCTCATCGACGATACGACTGACGTAGCCGTCTTCTCGGTCAGCGGCACTTCGGCCGAATCGCTCAAGGCCCTGCTGGCGGCCGAGTACCAGACCGGGATGACCTCCGCGGTACTGATCGGCAACCTGCCCATCGCCTGGTTCCAGCTCATCGATGACTGGAACTCCAACGGTATCCGCGACGACGGCGAAGGGTACGAGGAATTTCCCTGCGACCTTTTCTTCATGGACCTGGACGGAACGTGGCAGGACAGCATGGTACGGCTCGACACCCTCGACAGCCTCGTTCCCGGTTCGGACTCCATCTATGACCTACACCAAGGCAACATAACCCCGGAAATCTCCATCTCGCGTCTGCCCGCCTCGACAATCGGGAAGGCGGACTCGCTACTGATAGACTACTTCGACCGGTCTCACAAATACCGGAACCAGCAACTGCCGGTTGCTGACCGCGCACTGGTCTACATCGACGACGACTGGATTCCGAATTCTGCCGAATGGTACAACGATGTCGGCCTGCTCTACCTCGACCGCGTCTTCGTAGTGGACGCGGAGACGACACGCATCGCCGACTACCAGCCGCGCATCGACTCCGCGGCCTACCAATGGATCGCCCTGATGTCCCATTCTTGGCCCGGCGGCCACGGCATGAAATACGACAGTGCGCGACAATGGGACTACTTCTACGCGACATCGATACCATCACTCGACCCGGAGGCGAACTTCTACAACCTCTTTGCCTGCAGCAACGTCCGCTTCGTCGAAAGCGGCTACTGCGGCGGCTGCTACGTGTTCCAGACCTCGACCGGGCTGGGCGCAATCGGCTCGGCCAAGACCGGCTCGATGCTCGCGTTCGGGGACTTCTACGCCCCGCTCGGACAGGGCTCGTCGCTCGGCGAAGCCTTCCGCCAATGGTTCGAGGCCCAGCTTGTCGACGGCTGCGCCAACTGGGAACGCTCATGGTACTATGGCATGTGCCTTGTCGCCGACGGCACGCTCAAACCGAGAGTGCCGCAGACCGGCCTCGCGCAGAGTCACACCATCCGCGCCGTCTCTCCCCTTGTTTGGTTGCTGACCAACCCGGCCCGGAACCGCATCAGCTTCGAACTCAGCCTGAAGCAACCCACCACCTGCCGAGTCACCTTGTTCGACCGTGCAGGCCGGGCCGCCGGCGAATCCGCGCAAGGGTCCTATTCCGCAGGCTCGCACCGCCTGAGCATGGATGCGGTCGGTCTTCCCGCCGGCGTCTACTTCCTGTCAGTCAAGACCGGCACGGTCAGCACCCGCATCCCGGTCTCGGTCGTTCACTAGACCGGACACAAAGTCGGACAGCAGCAGGCAGCGCCGAACGCGGCAGGCATCGCGGCCGTCAGAACTTTCGTCAAAGCTCCGGCAGAAGCTCATCGGAAAGCTCGACGGAAAGCTCCTTCAAGAGCCTATTTCAGAGCTTAGTCGAAAGCTCAAGTCAAAGCTCGTTCCATCGCTTAGCGCATCGCTTGCGCCAAAGCTTCGTCCATCGCTTCTTCCATCGCTCAGTTCAGAGCTTCGCCGAAAGCTCACGTCAAAGCTCCTCTGAAAGCTCAACTCAAAGCTCATTTCAGAGCTTCTTCCAAAGCTTGTTCGAAAGCTATCTCGAAAGCTGCCTGGGGGGCGACCCCTACCCTCGAAATATCTGCGGCTCGACTGGACTTAACAGGCCAGAGATGTTGAAGTTAGACTCAGTATGTGAGAATCTCTCGACCCTCATCTCGTGTATCGCCTTCCGAGGGGTTGAACTCCATCGAACCTGTGCCGGCTGCCCGCCACTTCTGACTTCTGCCCTCTGGCCTCAGACCTCTGACTTGGCCTCGGCGGCCCCTGTCGGATAGTGCGCCCGCGTCCTGACGACCGTCCCCCCTACGCTGAAGTGGCGTCCGAGGGGCCATCCGGGAGGGGTGCTTCCCCAAGACCTTGGGCACGACCTTCCCCGATACCCTCGCACAGCGCTTGCCCAATACCTTTGGCCATACCTTCCCCGATACCCTTGCACGGCTCTTGCCCAATATCTTTGGCCATACCTTGCCCGATACCCTGGGGAGAAACGGGGACTCAGGTTTAATGTCAAGCCGTTCGTTAGTTGATCTCTCCTGGGGCCGGGTTGACGATCGCCTCGGCCCGTTCTTGGCTGTCCGGTCTCTCTCGGCAGGCATGATGGCACGTTGCGGCCGTGGGTCGTCCCCACGCACCGGCACTCGCTTCGAACACAGGTGCTTGCAGAGCGCCCTTGCGGGCCTCAGAGCAGTGCTTCATTCAGAACGCGAGCCCGTGGGGCATCAAGGTTCACAATAGCGCGGCCCCGCCAAAGCGGTCCGTAGTGTCCCCGGTCGTGACTGCCCCACGGTCGCAACTCGTCTCATGCTCCTGCCGACCCTTGGCCATCCTCAGGCGGCTTGTAGGCAGCCTGCCTCGGGCGGGCGTTCGCTGTAACAGCGCCCGTCCCGCACCAGGGCATACAGCAGCCGCACCAGCCGGCAGCAGACCGCCGTCAACGCCACTTGCTTCGGCTTGCCCCGCGCGACCAGCGCGGCATAGTACGGCCGCAGCGGCCAGCCGCGCTTGGCATGCTGCACGGCCACCATGTGCAGCGCCCGCCGCAGTTGCGACCGGCCCCGCTTCGAGATGCGCCGGCCGCTCTGATACTGCCCCGAGCTGTTCTGATAGAGATTGAGCCCGGCCAGCTTCAGCACCGCTTTAGCGCACGAGTACTGCATCAGCCCGCCCGTCTCGGCCAGGATGACGGCGGCCGTCATCGCCCCGACTCCCTTCACGCTCATCAAGTACTCGGCCTCCGGGAGCTGCGCCAGCAGACGTACAATCTCCGCCTCCAGGCCAACGATGCGCCCCTCGATCGTGGCCAGGGTCTCAAGCATCTCGTGCAGGCTGCGCTCCTGGCCGGCATTGACCTGCTGCGGGCCGATTGACTCGGCGGCGGCCGCCTGCAGCCGCTTGAGCTTGGCCAGGCTCAAGCGGGCCGCACCGTCCCGGGCCAGCAGCCGGCGCATCTTGGTCGGGGAGTACGCTCGGGCAGCAGCGACCGTGCCGAACCGGCTCAGTACCAGCCGGGCACTCGGCCGGCTCAGGTCGGCGAAGATCGTCTCGAACTCAGGAAAGAGCACGTCCATGGTCTGGTGCAGGGCATTGAGCCAGCCGGTCTGCTCGCGGACCAGCCGGGCCCGCAAGCTGGCCAGTGGCCGCAGCTCGAGGCAGGCGCCGGACAGGGCGACAAAGCCCAGGTACTGCCCCCGGGCAACCAGGTCGGCAATAATGAGGGCGTCCTTATCGTCGTTCGTGCCGCGGCCGTTGTCGAGCAGCTCCTTCTCCCGGCAGACGTGCAGGCTGGGGACCAGGACCACCCGGCAGCC
>Ga0208046_1000217_pt1 | contig 12400 bp, 10 predicted proteins | sample PL_2010_300m_FD_184161 | JGI IMG/M metagenome (GOLD analysis project Ga0208046, IMG submission 184161) | Freshwater microbial communities from Powell Lake, British Columbia, Canada to study Microbial Dark Matter (Phase II) - PL_2010_300m... | ecosystem: Environmental > Aquatic > Freshwater >... | reverse complement strand
TCGCTCGCCATGCTCTCGTAGTACGCGTTCCCCACCGACACCTTGTACGAGTACCGGCCCGCCACGAGGACCCCGCTCGTGGCGTCAGCAACCCCCGTCGTCGTCGCCGGCGGGGTCTCATACCCCACCTGCAGCATCTGCGCCCCGTCCCAGAAGCACATCGGCCACCCGTACGGCCAGGTCGCGCTGTAGCCCGCGCAGGCAAACAACACCTCATTCATCATCGCGAACCCGGTGATGCCGTTGAGCGGCATGATGTCGGTGGCTGTCCGAAGGACCAGGCCGTACGGGTAGACACGATGGACGATGTTGGCCGCGGTCCACGACTCAGCGTCAAAGATGCTGTAGCCGTAGGTCCACTGAGCAGGGGTCTCGGTCCAGTCCACATCTGCGTAGTACAGGTGCCCGAAGTCCGTCATGAGCAGGAGCTGGTCGAAGTCCTCGGTCACGAAGGGGATAGCGAGGGTCAGCAGTTCCGGCCTGGCGTAGGCAGTCGTCAGGGCGCCGCTCGAATCATCGGCCCCAGCCTGCGCGAAGGTGAAGCTGGTCGCCGTGGGTGTGCCGGTGATCGTGAAGACTGTCGCAGCCGCGATCCCGAAGGCCGTTGCGCCGACGATGTGGACGTTCTCCCCGACATGAAAGGCATGGTTCTTGACGGTGGTGCAGGTGACGACGTTCGAGGACCGGACGGCGAGGCTGACCATGGCGATTGTCGCGGAGGTGCTGGCGCCGCAGGTGATGTCCGCGCGGAGCTGGTTCCGGTGCCAATAGGCCCGGCCGCGGCTGTACCGCAGGTTCAGGCCGTCCAGCAGCAGCCCCCGCTCCACAAGCTCCTGTGGCGCAAAGGCACCGGGGTAGAGGCCATCGCGCTTGGCATCTACCCCGCGGAAGTTCCGATAGACCAGTTGGTCCTTGTCGCCGTAGCCCATATCCGAAGCCTGGTAATATTATTAGCGCGATTCGGACGATTTGTACAAAACCGTCCGACACTACCCCTGCTGCTGGGTGCGCCGGCCCGGGTCGCCCACTATCCCATCGCTCGGGCGCCCCGTCCCGTACCGCTGCTTCAGAACCTCCATCCGCTGCCGGAAGTGCTGCATCTGACGGTCCGCCTCCAGCCGCTCCAGCGCCTGCTCCCGGCACCGCGCCACGGCCCAATCCATCAGGAACCCGTAGAACACAGGCCCGAGCAGCGGGTCCTCGTCGGCGGCGATCTGGCCCTTGAACATGTGGACCATGCGCCCGCCAGTCCCCGCCGCAGTGCCGGTCGGGACGACCAGCACGTTCACGTCGGTGACGGACGTGAGCGCCCACTCGGCGTTCGGGGAACCCGCGCTGGCTGTCATGCCCTCGATCATCAAGGGATCGCCGGCGTTGTCCACGGTCGTCAGCCCGTGCAAAGGCACCGTCAGGACCGTCCCTTCAGCGACCAGCGACGTGATCGCCCGCACCCGCATGGGCTTGCGGACGTAGTACACCTGGTACACCAGCGAGTCCGGGTCCACACTGCCCGTCATGAAGACGATCTGGTTGCCCACGATGCTGTAGAACGGCATCGTCTTCGACGGAGTGAAGTAGATGTTGCTGAGCGTCGCCTGCAGGTTCAGCGTCTCCAGGCGCTGACACATGACCCCACCGAGGGTCACGTACCTCTCCCTCAAAAAGTCAGCCGGTAGGTCGTACGTGAACACGGCGGTAGTGACCACGCCGTTGCAGATCTCCGTCAGCGGGAACATCGCTGCGTCCAGGCCCTCTTCGTTGGCCAGGACCATCTCCGCTTCGTTCAGCCAGCCGTAGATTTCGCTGTCCTGCCATCGGTCAGCGGCCGGCTCCCCCAGGCGGAACCGAGTCGTCGCCAGTAGTGCCTTGCTGATGTCGCCAGCAGCCATTATGAAGCCCTCCGATCACCAGCGATACCCTCGAACGGCAGGCCGCTGGAGTGACGACTGTTGATGACCTCGCACCGGCCGAGGTACTCGCGGAAGAGTGTCTCTGCCTCATCCACCTCGGCCCGCGCCTCCCAACAGCGCATGACCGCGAAGGTCTCCAGGAGCCCATCGTACTCGACGGGAAGCTCGGGGTCCGTGCTGGTGGTCAGGTCGGCCGGCGTCCTGAAGTAGTAGAGCTTGTAGTCGCCGGCCGTCTTCGTCCCTGCGTTGATGTAGAGCGCATTGTCCCAGATGTAGTAGAACGGCTTGCTCTGGGTCGGGTAGAGATTGGGATTGCCCACCAGGTCGTACAGCCGATGGACCTGCCAGCGAACCGCCTGTACTTCGGTGGCGATCCCGACGTGGTACGTCAGGGCCCGTTCGCGCAGGAAGCGCGTCGGCAGCGCGTACGGCAGGGCGTCCAGCGTTAGCGCCGCCGTCTCCGTGTTCATCATGGCGCCCAGGGCCGCGTCATTGAGCTGGATGCACAGGTCGCGCTGGGCCTCGTCCAGCAGGTCCAGGATCACGTCGTCCGCGACGGCCTGGCTGGAAAGCGAGTTCACCCGCGCGCGAACGCGGCCAATGATGCTCAGGGTTCGTGCGGTAGCCATCAGATCACCCTCTGGTCCCGGCGCATGGCGGTCACGCCGCGGCTGTTCAAGTAGTTCGACTTGTCATTCTGCATGGCGGCCTCGTACGTGGCGAGACACGCCTTCGCGCGTTCGATGTCGCCAACATGCCGGAAGGCCTGGTAGAGCGCGTAGTCCACGATCAGGGCGTGGGTGTGCGCCGGCAGCGTCGGGTAGTCGGCGTCGGCCACCAGGTCCTCGGGTGTCTGCAGCGCCCAGACCTCGATCTCGTCGTCAGCGACGGCCGGCGTGGGGTACAGGGCCAGCTCCTGCCCGTACCAGGCGTAGTGTGTCGGGGTCCCGGTGGTGGTGTTGAGTTCGGCTCGGGCGATCTCCTCGGCAGTCGTCAGCGGGTGCATCTCGGCGGCGGCGTACGTCACGTACTGGATGCGGAGGATGCCGGGGATCAGGTCGTACCGGCGCTGGGAGATCACGCTGTCGAGCTGCAGGCGAAGCTGGGTCCACAGGAGGTCAGCGTCGAGCCGGTAGATGGCCTGCTGCACCCACTGCTCCACTAAGGCCCGGTCAATGAAGTGGCCGCTCTGGTTCGAGGTGCCCCACTCCCACATGCAGGAGAGCACCTGGCCGATGAGTTCGCCGAAGTTCATGCCACGTCCGGGGGCACCGGCGGCAGCGAGGTCCACGACGATGATGCCGCCGGGGGGGTCGGTGACGACGCCGGTGGCGTCCACTGTGACAACCCCGACCGTGCTGGGCACATAGCGCGAGGGGTTCTGTGAGGTGTACGGGTAGGTGCCAGGGTCGAGCGCCCACTGGTAGGCGAAGAGGCCGTTGGCGTTGGAGGTCTGCGGGGCGAGGCCGGCGACGGTGACACGGCAGCCCATGGCAGAGGTGCCATTGTCGTCCTTCGTGGAGAGCGTGATCGGGAAGAGCCCGGTGCCGAGGGCGCCAGCGGCCCAGGAGCCCGCCCCATGGAGGGCGGCGAAGAACTCCTCAAGGGCTGCGTAGTCGTCCTCGCGGAAGACATCCGCCGAGGCCACCCGCACCTTGCCGACACCGAGCATCTGCCCGGCAGACGCCTCACAGTAGACACTCAACTCGCTCGTGTTGGTGGCGGCGTACTCGTCCACTTCCTCCTGCCGGAACTTCAGCAGGTACTCGCCGTTGCCGAGGTCATCCCAGTTCTCGGTCGCGATCTCACCGGCCGTGCTGCCGGGGAAATCGGCGAAGGCCTCCGCAAACTTGTGGAACTGCGCGGTCACTTCAGAGAACGCGATGCCAGACACCGGAAGGCCCGTCGTCGTGTCGCACATGAGCACGGAGACACAAAGCGGATTTTCCGCCGTTGGTCGCGTCTGACCGAAGAGGGCCTCAATGAGTGTGTTGGGCATGTCAGTTGATCCCCGTGTTGATGTAGGGATTGAAGCCGCTGTTGAGACGGTGTCCGCCGGTGCCGCCGCCGGTGGGCGGGAACCAGTCCCAGGTTACGACTACCTCGTTGCTGATGGCGACCACGATCCCAGCGACGATCTGAAAGGCGACCATGTGGGCGCCCTTCTCCGTCCAGCCGGAAGATGAGTAGATCACTTCCCAATCTGCAGCGGCAGGCACGTCGGGAACGGGACTTGCGTTGGTCGGCGTGAACGTGACGTGCACGATGCCATCGAGGAGGCCGAGGCAGCGCCCGACGACGACGAAGTTCCAGTGGGGCATGTGCTGGAGGTTGACCGGTACGTCAATGACGATGGCGTAGCCGCTCGGGACCTCGGAGAGGGTCGGCGCGGGTGCGGCTCCTCCACCAATCACTTCGTTCCACGTGCCCGGCAGGGTTGGGCCATCGTTTGAGTAGGCGCCCGGAGGATCTCCGAGTACTGGCACCATCCACCAATTGCCGTCGTAGTACACGAGCCACCGGCTGCCGTTCGTGTAGGCGGGCTGACCGTTGTGGGACCCGCTCTCGACATAGGTTCCCGCGTATGTCGCATCGCCAGGTTGGGGGTCAATCGTGATCCAACTCATGATCTTCCGTCCCTTGACCGTCTTCGTCGGACCCTTCTGCAGCGTCGGCGCCGGCCCGATCTCCCGCTGCGCCACCACCGGCTCGGGCACCGGCGGGTTGATGAACTCCTGCCACGTCTCCGGCTGCGCCAACTCCGGCCGCATGAAGCTCAGCCCCGCCGCCAACAACAACAATCCGATCACCAGCCCCCAAAACACCTTGTCACCTCGGGTCTTCATCGCGTCAACCGCCTTCCTCGTGTAGTGACGCGAGTATACGCCTTTCCAAAAGAGCCGGGGAGGGGGAGGTGACGAACCCCTCCCCGGCAACGCCGCGGTGCTGCTGCTACACCACGACGAACGCCTACGAGATGAACGGCGTCAGGTCCGGCGACACCGGCTTCCAGTTCGGGTCCGTCACTTCCATCTCCGGGTCAATCCCGAAGATCCGCCCCTGGTTGCGCCGGTTCGTGCAGCCCACCGTGCCCCAGAAGTACAGCTTGTTCAGGTAGTTCTGGTAGTCGAGCGACGACCGCCAGCCCTCCGGGTCCCACGACATGTTGCGCCCCGGCTGGTACATGAGCTGCAGGTTCTTCGGCTGCATGAAGAACATCTGGTGCCCACCGCAGCCCGCCCGATTCACCCCGGCGGGGTCGAAGTCGCTGCACAGGGCGGCCTCCATGTACAGGTCGTCCGTCACCGGCACATTGAGGATGTGGAGGGCATCGAAGCCCCAGTTGATGATCTGGTTCGAGCGCACGGCGCTGACCTGATCGTTCGCCAGTAGCTGCTCTGCCAGCCGATCATAGACAGGCGTGCTCGTCACGATGTACTCGGGCTTCCTGCCGGTGATGTTCTGGCTCGCCCGGATCATCCGAATCACGTTCTCCACGCACGGGGCGAGCGGGGCCGTCACGGTGTCATAGTCCGGCTCGGTGATGATCGAGCGCCACTGCGGGACATCCGCGATGTTGATGTCCGCGTAGGGCGTCGAGTCGCCGATGGCGTCCGCCAGGCTCCACATCGCGTCGCCGGCCTGCGGCGTCCACAGGGCCGGCGCCATGATGACCTCTTTCATCGTGGACATGGCGCTGCGGACGTACAGGTCGAAGTAGCTCGCGATCTTGCGCGGTTCGTTCCGGTTGGCCTCGATGTCGCGCTGCCACAGGGACACCGGCACGACGGCCTCCATCCATGACAGCTTCGCCTTGGTGGCGAGCTGCCCGCTCGGAGTGAGGTCAATCGGGTCGGTCTTGCCCTTCCACGCGCCGGTCAGGCGCGCGTACTCGATGTCGAAAACGATGTCCTCGCCACCGATGGCGCGCTGGTACTTCTGCATGTACCTGAGGGTCGGGGTGTCACGCATGACGATGTCCTGGACCGATTTCTCGATCCAGAACTCCTGCGTGAGAGCGTTGAAAGTGTCAATCGTTGGTGCGGGCATCTGATCTCACCTGTCCTTGTGGGGGCAGGACGCGCTGGCGGCTACCGCATTGGGACCCCGGTGAGTTGGGCTGTCCTTCGGGACATGGCGTCCAATCGGGCGTCCTCGTCCTCGGGTGCCGGCAGGGCCTGGTTGGTCCTGGCTTGCCGGCCGGGCGGTGTCGCTGGCGGGGCCTGCCCGCCTGATTGTTTCTTCCGTGCTACGGCTTGCTGGTACTCGGTCACGGCGGCAGCGAACTGCACTGGGAAGCACGCGGCGTACGCGGCCCGGAAGTCGCGCACGTTGTTCTTGACCATGTACTCCCCCACGGTCATCTGCACATGTTCATCGCCGCCGAAGTGCGGGAAGGCCTTCTTGGCGCGGTCGAACTCGCCGCGCAGACGGGTCTCCTCGGCGAGAAGGGTCTGATCCTGCTCCAGCTTGTCGCGGGCCGTCAGCTTGTCCGTGACAGGCTTGAAGTGCGTATCCAGGATGCGCTGCTCCAGGGCATCCTCGCGCTGGCTCTCGTACTGCTCCAGCTTAGCGACATCCAGGTAGCCCTCATCATCCAGGCAGTCGCTGAGCTTCATCTTCGCTCCCGCAGCCGGGGCCGGAGCCGCCGGTTCCTGCGGGCCGCGAACGGTCTCAGCCGCCTTCTGGGCCTCGAACTCGCGCCGCTCCTGCTCGAAGGCGCGACGGGCATCCGCGAGACCCTGGTACTTGACCGTGTAGCCAGACTCCAGATCGCGGATCTTCTTCTGCACAGCCGGGTCCGGGTCTTCAGTTACCTGGATACCCGCCACGCGCTCGGCCTCGTCGGGAGCGTCATGGCTGCCTTCGTCCTCGGTGTCAATACCGAGAAAGGCTGCCATTGCCTCTTCGTCCGGGCCATCGTCATCGGCAACGTCAGGAGCCCCACTGGTGTCGGGGGCGTCGTGGACTGCCGCGGGGGCGTCGTCCACTGCCGGATCGAGTAGTGCCATGGTGCGGATCGTCCTTTCGTGGGTCTATGTGATCGCGCAGGCCGGCGCGTTGCCGGGGTGCTGCGCTGCTTGCTCCCGGCCAGGAGAACGGCAAACAGGGACGCCTCAGGCCCCGCTTTCGCGAGGCTGAAGCATCCCTGTCAATGCTCTCCTGTCGTTGGGTAGGCCCGGCCACAGGATGCCGGGTATCACGGGGGGATCAAGCCCCGCTTAGCCGTCTGTCAGTTGTGTGCGTCAGGTCTCAACTCATCGGCCAGCAGCCGATGCTCGGCACTGTCTTCTCGGTCCGGGTGAGTGTGATGTGCTCGATCTCAAACCCATCCTTGGCGCAGGCATCGCTCATGTCCTCAATCCAACACCCCAGGACGTAGGCCGGCCCTCCGTGCTCCGCGATCTCGAAGACCTTGATGTGGGCGGCGTCACCCACCGTTGCTCGCACGACCGGGATCTCCATCTTCTCACCTCAGGCGTGGCCCGTCTGTGGGCTACTCCCGCTACACCAGGCCCATCGGCCCTTGGCCACCCGCCGCGGCGGCCTGATCGCCGCCCGGCGCGATCCCCAGCGCCTCCAGCACCTGCTCCAGCATCATCTGCAGCTCAGGCGGCAAACTCTCCAACCACGCTATCTGTTCCGGCGTCAGAGGCTGCCCGCTCACCAACGCCTCGATGATGCCCATGAGCAGTGTCTGCCCCGCCGCGTCCAGTTGCTCCATGATCGGCGCCAGGAGAGCCTCCACGCCCGCCCCGAAGTCCTGTGGGCCCTGAGCCCCGCTATCGTCCGGCGCACCCTGTAGTAGCTCCTGTGGCAGCCCCTGGGGCGCACCACCGGGAGACATGCCGCTGGCGTCGGGCTGGGGGGACCCGGCCTCCGGCGGCACACCTCCCGCTGGACCGCCCTGAGCCCCGCCCATCGCCTGCATCGCCATCGCCTGCTGCGCCATCTCCATCTGCTGAGCCTGCCCCGCCATCTGGCCCTCCATCTGAGCCTTCTGGACCGCTGCCATCCGCTCCAGCATCTCTTTCCGGTGGGGGAACCGCAACGCCTCCAGGAACGCCTCACGGTCAATGCCAGGGCCATCCGGGAACTGCGTCTGTGCCGCCTTGAAGGCCACCTCCGCCTGCGCCATCGCGTTCATCGGCAGGTTCCCCTCGGGCTCCACGACCACCCGGTAGGAGATCGGCACCTGCACGCTCTCCGGCCCCAATTCGCCCATCATCCCGCCCATGTACTCCTCCGGCGCGCCCATCATGTCGCTCATCGGAGACTCAGGGGACATCCGTTCCTGTGTCAGCATGTCCGGGCTCACCGTGCCACGCACGAACTTCGTGCCATTGTGGTACGCGAAGCTCCGGTCCCCGTCGTACTTGTCCTGGATCATCTCCAGCACGATCTGCCCCAGCCGCTCAAGCTGCATGGCGTTCGTGCGCGCCACGTCCCGCGGCCGCGACAGGGCACTCTCCTGCAGCGCCTGGATGCCGATGCCGGACTGCACACTCCCCGGCCGCAGACCCCGCATCACATCCTGGACCCCCGAGACCGTCTTCACATCCTCGTACTGCTCCCGCTGGTACGCGAAGATCCACGCCGGCAGGTTTGGCGGCTCCATGTACTTCAGGAACCCCTCTGGGCCTTTCAACTGGACGACCGTGCCGGGCTTTATTCCCACATCGCCAATCTGCAACTTCGCTTGCTGATCGTTGGTAGTCAGAGGCATGGATGCGAGCAGCCTCAAATGCTGTGCCAGGTACAGGTTCGTCTTGTTGATCCTCGTCTGGAGCCCAATGATCTGCGACGTCGGCGGCATGCCCCAAAATGAGTCGCCCCGCTCGCACATCGGGAACACCACGATGGGGAAGGCCTCGCCCGGCGTCGGGTTATCCCCATCCCAGAGCAACTGCTGGCCCGAGAAGATCGTCAGCCGGCGCCCGCCCTCGTGATAGACCTCCCAGATGCGGTAGGTCTTCCGGCTGCCCGGGGGCTTGCTCACCATGCGCCCCACGACCCACCCGATCGCCCGCGACATGAGCGACTGGGGCCGCTGCGTGTCGTCCGCGACCAGTTGCCCCAACTTGTCGTCGAACGCCGTGCCACCGTTGGAGCCGTCATACAACCGCTTCGCGCGCTCCGGCGCCATGTCGTTCGCCAGCGCCAGCCACTCGCACTCCTCCAGCGACCGCGCCACCGGGTCCGGGTACACGCTGTACGGGTCCAGCCACGACACGTCAGCATCGCCCGCCTTCGACCGCTGGTAGCGCCCGCGGCCGTCCACGTCCACCTTCTCAGGCCCGATGTCAGGGTTCCACCAGGCCTTCAGGAACCCCGTGCCCCGCAGCAGCTCGTCCCGAATCGCCATCCCGTACTGCCGGGAGATGCGCCGCGAGTACCAGATCCCCTGCAGCACGTCCGTCATGCGCTGCTCCAGATCCTCGCCCAGGCCCTCCTGAAGCCCCTTGACGTACCAGACCGGCACGGAGTCCTTGATCGGGGGGACAATGCTCTCGTTGGTCGAGTAGACGAGGTTGACCGGTGTCCAGTCCAGCTTGGCCTCTTCCGTCAGGGGAATGCCCTCGTCCTGGATGCCCTGATAGAAGTCGCCGTACTTGTCCCACTCGGTGTGGAGGTCGTTGACGGCGAGGGTAGCGTCCTCGACCCACTCCTGCAGCTTGGCGATCAGCACCCGGTCCTTCTCAGAAGTTGCCAACTTTCCCCACCACCTTCCGCATGCGGGCCAGCGCCACGTCAATGTTCCCGTCGCCCATCTGCTCCAGCGTCAGCCCCACCCGCGGGTGCAACCCGTACCCCGCCCACGCCTGCGACTTGGCCTTCTCCTCCGCCACCGCCCCGTACGCCCCGTGCTGCTGCGCCAGGTCCACCGCATGGCTCAGCGCATCGCAGATGTCGTCTTGAGACCCCGGAAAGTCCAGCAACTGCTCCTCCACCGGACCCCCGTACAGCAGGTGGTGGTGGTACACACGGCAGTTCTGGTACTTCGGCCCCAGCACCATCCGCACCCGGGCCGTCTTGTTCTGGTTGTGCAACTGAGCCTTCTCGATCCACGGGTACTTCCCCCGCTGGTCCATCTCCGACCGCAACGTCGCCTCCATGCTCGCGAACGGACCCGCCATCTCCACGCTCGTCCGCTCGATCCCGTTGCTGCACTTCTCGTAGTACTCGTGCAGCATGAAGAAAATGTCCATCTGCTCGCTCAGCGAGTACAGCCCGTGCACCGCGTCCACGATGTAGAAGTTCCCGAACTGGTCCATCCCGACCACCACGAACGCCGACTCGTCCCCACCCTCCACACCCGCCGACGGGTCCCACCCCATGTACAAAGTCATGTCCCGAAGACCGATCACCACCGGCCGCTGCGTCTCCGGCGACTCCGACCACCCCGCCCCCTCCACCTCGTCCGGCCGACGCCAGTACCGTATCTGCTCCGCCTTGAACACCCGCATCCCCACCGGCTTCGCGTCAAGCATGTACTGGCTGTGGAACATCTTCAGATCCAGGTCCCGAAGCTCCTTCACACGCGCCGCCGGGTACTCCTCCGGCCACGCCAGCACCCCCGCCTTGTCCACTACCGGGATGCTCAACCGCTCGAACCACCCCCGCCGCGCCCGCCGCAGCCAACCGTACAGGTCATAGCTCTCGTACACCGTGTTCACGATCAACTCCGGTGTCCCCCACGTGTCCAGCAGCGGCCGAAGCTGCTTGAACCGCGTCGTCACCTTCTCGGCCATCTCGCGATTCTCGACGTTCTCCGGCACCACCAGGTCGTCGTACGTGATCGCCGACCAGTGAGTCCCCGTCAGCGCCACGTCAATCGCACCCGTGCCCCAAGTAGGCTCCCGGCTCTCCCGACGCTGACCCACCACCTGAACCGCCGCCTCTGCCTGGTTCCACTGCGTCTTCACCGGCCGTAGCTCCGGGTACACCTTCCGAAACACCTTGCTCAACACCAAACGCTTGATGTCCCTCAGAAAACTCTTCGCCAGCGGATGCGTCGCCGACATGATCAACCGATGCTCGTTCGGGTCCTTTGCCACCGCCTGCACATTCCACATCACCGTACCCAACGTACTCTTCAACCCGCCGCGGAACATCTCAAGCTGCTTCCGAGCCGGGTCCGGCTGGTCCAGAAACGAACAAACCCGACCATGGATCCCACTGGTCGGGCTCATCACCGTGCAACCACCAATCACTACCGAAAAGAAGTGCAGGTCGTGCTTCCCGCGCTCCGCAATCTCCTCCAACAGCTTCGCACGGTCGCCCGCGTCCAAGCTATTGGAGATGCGAGAGAAAATCGGCCGGTACTCCGCTATCGTCCTCGGGTTCGTCCTCGGCATCGCCCGTGGCGCCCTTCGACTTCACCTTCGAGTTCCCAGCAGGGGCCCGCCGCACCACCAACCGCAACAACTTCTCCGCCGCTGACAACTTGAACACCCACAACTTCTGATCCCGCTCGAACTCCTCCGCCGTCAACCCACCAGCCTCCCCCACCCTCAAAACCTTCTCGAACACCCGCACCGCACGAACCGTCTGGCCCCGCAACCGTATCTCCGCGATCTCCCCCGCCGTCTCCGGCACCTTCCAGCCCTTCTGCAGCCGAACCGCCGGCTCCCCGTCCGAGTGTGCCACCATCGCGCGGCTACCACCCAACTTCCCAGCCATAGTCACAAACTCTACCACCTCCCGTCACAACTTGTCAACTTCTTTGGACAGACTGTGAACAACCTATGGCTTTTTTTTTGTTCTCTGGATGATCAAGGAAGATGGGATGGACATAGGTATATATGTGGGGGATTGTGAACTCCCCCCCTCCCCCTTCGGGGTTCGGGGTGTGGTCGCAGACACACAGCACCTCCTCCCCAGCACTGCCCTACGCCCACTGCCACGGCATGATGGATACAAGGGCAGGATGCGACCCTGCCCTTGACCGTTCGGGCGAAGCCCGAACAGCCGTCCCCCTGCACGGCCCTGCCACGGCCACGGCCACTTCAACTTCAACACCACCTACCACCGTAGTAAACAACACACCCCTTATAGGTTCCTCCGTAGAGGCAGGAGGTCGTACGGCAACGACAAAGGCAACGTCAAAGACCAGGTCAAATGCATAAGGCAACGTCAACGGCAACGTCATACGTCAACGGCAAGGAAGGTCGCGCGCACACGCGCGAGGGAGGAGGGGTGTGAGGCGTTGTTGGAGCGGGATTGGTGGACGGCGGGAGAGGGCATGGTCGCCGCCCATTCGGGCATTCCGTGGGGTCATGGGTAAGGACAAGGCTACTAATACGGGCGCGTTCCTGGTTCCGCATACGGGCGTATTTGCGCCCGTATAGTTTATGTCTTGGCGAATGGCATCGGAAGCACGCGCCGCACCGTCCGCGGGCGGTTGGGTTTGCCCTTGGTGCAACGGCAGCTACCCCTTCCTTTCGCCCCCCCCAGGTTGCGAGGGGTTGGTGGGGGGAGGTAGGGAG
>Ga0208046_1000216_pt1 | contig 12508 bp, 15 predicted proteins | sample PL_2010_300m_FD_184161 | JGI IMG/M metagenome (GOLD analysis project Ga0208046, IMG submission 184161) | Freshwater microbial communities from Powell Lake, British Columbia, Canada to study Microbial Dark Matter (Phase II) - PL_2010_300m... | ecosystem: Environmental > Aquatic > Freshwater >... | reverse complement strand
TCGATGAACTGAAGCTGGCTGATAAACCGAAAAAGACGAAAACCGGTCAGTACACCACCAATGAAGAGGTGCTCGACCAGCTGGCGACCGAACACGAAATCGCCCGCGTCCTGCTCGACTACCGCTCCGCGAGCAAACTCAAAAGCACCTACGTCGATGCCCTGCCCGAAACCATCTCCAAAAAAACCGGCCGCATCCACACCTCGTTCAGTCAGGCCGTCACCACCACTGGACGGCTCGCTTCAAGCGATCCGAACATTCAGAACATTCCCGTCCGCACGGAACAGGGACAGGAAATCCGCCGTGCGTTTGTTGCGGGCGGAAAGGATTTTACTTTGCTGGCCGCCGACTATTCACAAATCGAACTGCGCATCATGGCGCACCTCAGCGGCGACCAACACATGAAGCAGGCTTTTGTCAGCGGCGAAGATATTCACACCGCCACCGCCGCGCGTGTCTTCGGCGTCGCGCTGGCCGACGTCACGTCCGACATGCGCCGCAAAGCCAAGATGGTCAACTTCGGCATCATCTACGGCATCTCCGCCTTCGGCCTCGCCCAGCGTCTGCGCATTCCGCGCAAAGAGGCGGCGGACATTATCGAAAGCTATTTCAAACAGTACCCGGCGGTCAAAGCCTGCATGGACGGCATCATCGAAACCGCGCGCAACAAAGGCTACGTCGAAACCATCGCCGGACGGCGGCGCCATATCCGCGACATCAACACCGCCAACGGCACCGTCCGCGCCGCCGCCGAACGCTACGCCATCAACGCGCCGATCCAAGGCTCCGCCGCCGACATGATTAAAATCGCCATGATCCGCATTTTGGAAATGTTGAAGCAGAAAAACGCCAAAACCCGGCTACTGCTTCAGGTTCACGACGAACTCGTCTTTGAACTGCACAAAGACGAACACGGACTGATTGAAGACATCCGGAAGTTGATGAGCGACGCCCTGCCGTTATCCGTTCCTGTCGTCGTCGACTGTGGGGTTGGACAGAATTGGCTGGAGGCTCATTAAGGGGAATAGAAGGCTGTAGGCCTTAGGCTTGAGACTTTAGGAAAAGTTGCCCGAGAATCACACGAATTGATGCGGGCGAAAGGATTGCGAAGGGTCAGCCGACGACCTGACCCGACCAAAGGGAGACAGGCTTTCGGAGAAAGCAATCCAGCGGCAAAGAGGCGTTGCGAATTCAGTTGATGGCTGGCTCCAGATAATCCCGCATGCCCTGTAAAATTTTATCGGGCCACACTCCGTCTTCGGGCTCATCCGAGACTCCGGGTTTCTTGGTTCCCCTCACAACAACAACAACGGTGGCATCGTTTCCGACTTCTTGTATATCAACCCCAGCGATGAGGTTCACATGCCGAAAGGTCATGCCATGTTTACCAAAGACAACCCCGTCCGCCTCATTAACCAGTGTTGGAACGAAGCCCGCTTTTTCCAGGCCCGCTTTCGTCGCATCAACAATTCTTTTTGTGTTCACATTTTGAAACACAGCACTCTCCCTATAACACGACATCCCGACGTTGCCACGATCGTCTTCCAGGGTGACAACATTAGCTGTTGGCGGAAATCTCAGGAGGGGTGCGCATCCGCCAATCAAAGAAACGGCCAATAAACTCAAAGCCAGCATGTATCTGTTTTTCATTTCTCGCCCTTCGCCAATTTGTTCTGTGTGGACATAGTGTGCGTTCGGGCGAATCTCCGCTATGGGGTATAACCCCACCCCCGTCGTAAAGGGCTGATCCCGCAATCTAGTAATTTCAAAAACATCGGAACCGGCCTTCGCCGAAGGCTGCGGCGTACTTGATTTTTCAGAAAAGAATTATTCTTTAAAATAAGTTCCGGGTTTGATCTTCCGCTTCAATTCAGTAGGCTCGGCGGCCTGATGAAAAAAAGACCGCTGATTCTTGAAGAGCTAATCATCTGGCTGCGCGGACGGTTCACGCTGACCGACGAGGAAAAGACCTGGATGCTGCTCATTCTCATCATCTGCTGGACCGGTCTGGCCGGACGCTACTTCTACCTGAAGAATCAATCGCCGGAAGCGGCGAAGATCATGACGAGCAATGAAAAATTTTCACAGAAGGAAACAAAGTAAACGAAGGCCATATCCTTTGTGACCTTCATTACCTTCTGTAAAATGTCTTGTGCCATTTCTTTTTCGTGTCCATTCGTGTCTATTCGTGGTTAAACTCTCGAAATGATTTCAGCAGTGATATTTGATTTCGACGGCATTATCGTGGATTCCGAACGGCTCCACTGGGCGGCGTTTAATAAGGTGCTTGAGCCGTTCGACCGGAAGATTTCGTGGGCGGAATATATCAAGACCTTCATCGGTTTCGACGACCGCGACACGTTCCGCCATGCATTTCCGAACTTTGGAAAGAACGAACTGGCTGGCTTGATCGAGAAGAAAGCCGCCGCATTTCAGGACCTGCTGGAGAGCGACGGAGCCGCCGCCCTGCCCGGCGCGGTGGATTTGATTGAACATCTTTCGGGAAACATCCCGCTCGCCATCTGCTCCGGGGCGCTCCGCACGGATATTCTTCCGATCCTTGGAAGCCTCGGTATTGAAAATGCCTTCGACGCCATCATCACCGCCGACGATACGCACATCAGCAAACCCGATCCCGCGCCGTACAAATTGGCGATGGAAAAACTCGGCGTAACCAGCGGCCTGGCGATTGAAGACACTCAGGCAGGCATTGCTTCGGCCAAAGGTGCCGGCTTAAAAGTTCTCGCCGTCACCAACAGCTATCCGGCGGAAGCGCTCACGCAAGCCGACGCTGTCGTCGCCTCGCTCGAAGGCCTCACGCTCGAAAAGCTCAATGCGCTTTTAGCGTAGCCGCTGAATTAATCGCGCGGATACCAGACCTTCACCTTTTTCGTCTGCTCGCCCCATTTTTGCGCGTTGCGGTGCTGATAGAAGTAAAGATCTAGGTGTTTGCCTTTGATGCCTCCACCGCGATCTTCGCCGCGCCCCCAGCCGTAGCCGGGAATATAAAATTTTGTTCCCGGCGGAAAAACTTTCGGGTCAACGGCGACGGTGCCGGGGCGGGCCATGCGGGTGCTAGCAGTCTGCCCGACGACTTTCGTCTTCCCTTTTTGCGAAACAGGCAGTCCGAGCCAGTTGAATTTCCATCCGCTGCATTCCGGACAGGCGCAGTAGCCGGTGGTTTTGACAATGATGATCGCATCGGCGCGGCGCAGCGGCAGAAAAACCCAATGACATCGCACAAGCATCAGCAATGTAAGGGTGCCCGCCATCCAAAAAATGATTCGCCGGATCATGCGGGCACTCTAGAACAGGGAAATTTCATTGAACAGAAGGAAACAAGGGTCAACGGAGGATGTTCCCAGAAACTGTCTTCACTTTGTTTTCCTTCGTTTCCTTCTGTTAAAAATCTGAACAAAAAACCGTCCCGTTAAATGTGATTCTGATGTTCCGTGGCGTTGACCATTTTATAAAACCGTATTACTCTAAAGCAGTTTTCAATGTGCAACTTAGGAGTATAAATATGAAGCCTCTGTACACTGCTCTTATCCTCGCCGGCCTTTTTGCCGGATGCGCCACCGAGTCTAATCAGGCTCTTCAAACTCAGCAGGTCGCTTCGGCCGGCACATACTATAACGGCCCGAAGAGTACACTGGTCGTTGGTAACGTCGACAACCGTTCCAGTTATATGCGGGGACTTTTCTCCGATAACACCGACCGGCTCGGCGGACAGGCAAAAACCATTCTGAAAACTCACCTGCAGCAGACCGGCCGCTTTAAAGTGGTAGACCGCGATAATATGGATGCGATTGCGTCTGAGGCGGGATTTAAAGGTAAGCAGCAAACGATTAAAGGCGCAGACTTCGCGGTGACCGGACAGGTCACGGAGTTCGGCCGCAAAGAAACCGGCGACCGCCAGCTCTTCGGGATTCTCGGAAGCGGCAAGAAGCAGGTCGCCTACTCCAAGGTCAGCCTGAATATTGTGAATGTTCTGACCTCTGAAGTGGTCTTTTCGGTGCAGGGCGCCGGTGAGTACGCCTTAAGCAACCGGGAAGTTATCGGATTTGGCGGTACCGCCAGCTACGATTCTACGCTGAATGGAAAGGTGCTTGATCTGGCAATTCGTGAGGCGATCAATCGTCTGGTCGAAGGTGTTGAGAGCGGAGCCTGGAAACCGGCCGGAGAATAATATGAGATCGGTTCTGCTTGCGATCGGGTGTGTCGCCCTGCTCTCCGGGTGTGCCGCGCCGAAACTCTACTATTGGGGGTCGTACGAACCCATGGTGTATGCGATGTACGCCACGCCGGATAATGCCACCGCCGACCTTCAGATCATTAAGCTGGAAGAAGATATTCAGAAGGCGCGGTCTAAGGACCAGAAACTTCCGCCGGGATTTTACGCTCATCTGGGCTATCTCTATTTTCAGCAGGGTAATACAGAGCTCGCCAAGCGGGCATTTGAAACCGAAAAGTCCGCTTTCCCGGAATCCGCCGTTCTTATGGACCGCATGATCGCACGCCTTTAGGGATTCATTATGAAAAAGACAGCTCTCTATCTCCCCGGACTGGCCCTTCTGCTTATTCTCACAGGATGCGCACTCGTCCCGCCGCCGACGGACTATACCGCCTTCCGCGCGCACCGGCCCCGGTCGATTCTTGTTCCGCCGCCGCTGAATGAATCCGTCGACACCGCCGCGACATACGGTTATTTATCAACCGTCACCCAGCCGTTGGCGGAACAGGGCTACTATGTTTTCCCAGTCGCAGTAATCGACCAGTTCTTCAAAGAGAACGGCATGCCGACCGGCTATGAAATGCATCAGGCGCCCTTAAATAAAATTGACGAGATCTTCGGCGCGGATGCCGTTCTATATACCCGGGTGAAACAATACGGAACCAAATATCAGGTCATCAGCAGCACAACGATTGTCGAAGTGGAAGCCAAGCTGGTGGATGTCAAAACCGGGACAACGCTCTGGGAAAATACAGCCCTCTATCGGGTTAGCTCCGATGATGCCGGCGGCGGGTTGATCGGTGCTGTCATCAACGCTGCACTGACCCAAATCGTCAATTCCAGCACCGATCAGGCACACAAAATCTGCCCGGGCGCCAACATGCAATTACTGACCGTAAAAGACAGAGGATTGCTCTACGGCCCCCACCACCCGCAACACATGACGGAGCAAATGCCTCAGTAAGCAAAGCCCCGCGATAAAGAAAAAGCCCGGTTTCCAATGGTTGGAAAACCGGGCTTTAAAGTTTCCAGCCTCTGAAAAAACTTTACTTGGCCTTCGAGGCGTACTCTTTGATGAGCGATGCGCCAATGACGTCGCGCTGAATCTGGTTGGTGCCTTCGTAGATCTGGAGGATCTTGGCATCGCGCATCATCTTTTCAGCCGGATATTCTTTCATGAAGCCGTAGCCGCCGAGAACCTGCAGGGCATCGGTGGTGACAGACATGGCGATATCGCCAGCATAGCATTTGCACATGGCGGAGATTTTGGAGACATCTTTTTCGCCGCCGTCAATGGTGTTGCAGGCGACATAGGTGATGGCTCGCGCGGTCTCAACCTTCATGGCCATGTCGGCGAGCATCCACTGCAGGCCTTGATTGGCGATGATTGGTTTACCGAACTGATGACGGACGCGGGCGTAGTCAACAGCCATGTCGAGCGCACCTTGCGCCAGACCAACACCCTGCGCGGCGATGCCCGGACGGGAAATGTCAAAGGTCTTCATGGCGAGCAGGAAGCCCATGCCTTCTTTGGCGATGAGGTTTTCCGCCGGAACTTCGCAGTCCTGGAAGATGAGCTCGCGGGTGGCGGATGCGCGGATGCCGAGCTTGTCTTCTTTTTTGCCGAAGCTGAAACCGGGCATGCCTTTTTCAACAATAAAGCAGGAGACGCCGCGGGCGCCTTTGGCTTTGTTGGTGACGGCCAGAATGGTGTAGGTGTCGGCTTCGCCGCCGTTGGTGATCCACTGCTTGGTGCCGTTGAGAATGTATTTGTCACCCTTCTTGACGGCGGTCGTGGCGATGCCGCCTGCGTCGGAACCGGCGTTCGGCTCGGTCAGACCGAAGGCAGCCCATTTTTCGCCGCTGGCGAGCGGAGAAAGGTATTTTTTCTTCTGCTCTTCAGAACCGCCGATGATGATCGGGTCGGCGCCGAGGGCGTTAGCGGCGTAGGAAACGGAAACACCGATGCAATATTTGCTGAGAGTTTCGACAGCGACGCAGAAACCGAGATGGCCGACGCCCATGCCCCCGTACGCTTCGTCAATGTAGAGGCCCATCATGTCCATCTGCGCCAGCTCTTTGAGCAGGTCCGAGGGAAAGATGCCTTTTTCATCGAGCTCGGCGCGTACCGGCACGATGCGTTCTTTGCCGAATTCGTCGAGCATGGCCCGGATTTCGAGTTGCTCTTCGGTCAGTCCATAATTGATTTCGCCCATACGATTCTCCTTAGTTGATTCTATTCAATACTTCCTAAATAGCGTTCCGCCTCCAGCGCAGCCATACAGCCCGAGCCTGCGGCGGAGACAGCCTGCCGGTAGACCGCATCCTGCACATCGCCCGCCGCAAATACACCATCAATGTTGGTGCGGGTGTTTTTGGCGACCAGATAACCGGCATGATCCGTGTCGAGCTGGCCGGCAAACGGCTTGGTGTTTGGCTTGTGTCCGATGGCAACAAACAGTCCGTTCACTTTCAGTTCAGAAATTTTTCCGGTTTTAACGTTACGGATTTTCAATCCGGTCACTTCGTTTTTTGAAACATCAAGCACCTTTTCGATCACGGTGTCCCAGATCACCTCAATCTTAGGATGCGCCAGCAGGCGGTCGACCATGATTTTAGAGGCGCGGAACTGATCGCGGCGGTGAATAACCGTCACCTTAGAAGCAAAGTGCGTCATGAAAAGCGCGTCTTCCATGGCGGTGTCGCCGCCGCCGACCACGGCAACAGGAACGTCGCGATAGAAAGCGCCGTCGCAGGTGGCGCAACCGGAAACGCCGTGTCCGATCAGCTTCTTCTCGGACTCGATGCCGAGATATTGCGCGCTCGCGCCGGTGGCGATGATGATGGTTTTCGCCTCAAGCTTTTCGCCGTCGCTGAGCGTGATGCTGTGCGGCAGGCAGGTCAGGCAGGAGGAAACCACTTCGCCGGTTTTAAACCGCGCGCCGAAACGCTCGGCCTGTTTACGGGTGAGACCCATCAGTTCCGCGCCGCTGATGCCTTGCGGGAAGCCGGGAAAATTTTCAACCTCATTGGTGGTAATGAGCTGACCGCCGGGTTGAAAACCTTCGATCACCAACGGATTGAGGTTGGCGCGTGCTGTATAAACAGCGGCAGTTAATCCCGCCGGCCCCGTTCCGATGATGATGACATTTTCCAAGGTCTGGAACCTTCCTAGCTTCTCAGCACGTTAATCTGCTTGGTGAATTCCGGTACGATCTTGTGCAGGTCGCCGATCAGACCGAAGTCGGCCACGTCGAAGATCGGCGCATCCGGATCTTTGTTGATCGCGATGATCAGGTCGGCGCTCTGCATGCCGGCCAGATGCTGAATGGCGCCGGAAATACCGCAGGCGACATAGACCAGCGGACAAACCGTTTTTCCGGTCTGCCCGACCTGGTGATGATGCGAAATCCAGCCCGCATCAACCGTAGCGCGCGAAGCGCCGACCGCACCGCCGAGGGCGCCGGCCAGACCTTCCACGATCTTAAAGTTTTCGGGGCCGCCAAGACCACGTCCGCCGGAAACGATGTAGTCGGCGGCTTTAAGGTCAACCGTGTTGACTTCTTCAACAACGCTTTCAACCCGCTTCATGCGCTCTTTGATGCCGGAGAGATCAATCTTCAAATCGATAACTTCACCGGCTTCGGTTTCACTGACGCGCTCTTTTTTGAAGACGTTGGAACGAACGGTCGACATCTGCGGCCGGTGATCGGGGCAGATGATGGTGGCCATGATGTTGCCGCCGAAGGCCGGACGTGTCTGAAGCAGAATCTGGCGCTCGGTGTCGAAGTCGAGTTCGGTACAGTCGGCGGTGAGACCGGCCCAGCCCATCACGGCGACGGTCGGCGCGAGGCTGCGTCCGATGGTGCTGGCGCCGTAGAGAACGATTTCCGGATTTTCCTTTTCGATCAGGCTGTAGACCACTTTGGCAAAGTAGTCGTTCTGATACGTCTGCAACCGGGGATCCTCGACGTTGTAGATTTTCTTCGCGCCGTAGTTGAACAGCTCCTGATGCATCGGCTTGCCGTCGGCGGAAGGCAGCACCGCGCAGAGGGTGAACCCCGATTTAGCCGCCAGCTTGCGCCCTTCGGAGAGAAGCTCAAAGACCACACCGGCCAGCTTGCCGTTTTCCTGTTCCGCAAAAACCCAGATTTCTTTGTTGGCGCTCATAGAACCTTCTTCTCCCGCAGTTTGTAAATCAGTTCCTTGACCATATCCGCCGGCTCGCCGGAGAGGATTTCCTTGTTGAGTTTCACCGGCGGAGCAAAAACCTTGTTCACTTTGGTCGGCGAACCGTTCAGCCCGATCTTCGTTTCGTCGGGCTGAAGCTGTTCGGCGCCCCAAACCGGAATCTCGGCTTTTTTGGCAGCCATCTTTTTCTTCAGTGAAGGCATGCGCAAATTGTTGGCTTCTTTGACCACCGTCAGCGCGGCCGGTTTTTCGACATCCCAAACATTGTAACCGTGGTCGGTCACCTGCTGAACGCGGAAACCGTTCTCTGTTACTTCGCAGGATTTGGCGTAGGTGATCATCGGCACGCCGTAAAAGTGGGCGACGCCCGGCCCGACCTGTGCGGTGTCACCGTCAATCGCCTGCTTACCGAAAAGAATCAGGTCAACCGGATCGGCCAGCTTTTTGAGCGCCAGCGTGATGGTATACGAGGTGGCCCAGGTGTCGGCGCCGCCGAACTTGCGATCAGAAATCAGGATGGCATCGTCCGCGCCGTGCGAAAGTGCGGTACGCAGCGCCTCTTCAGCCTGCGGCGGGCCCATGGAAATGACGGTTATTTTCCCGCCGTGCTTGTCCTTGAGCTGAAGCGCCATTTCGAGGGCGTTTTCATCGAAGGGGTTAATAATGCTTGGCACACCGGCGCGGTTGAGACGGTTTGTCTCGCGGTCAATCGTGACCTTATCCGAATCCGGGACCTGTTTAATACAGACCACAATGTTCATAGAGGTTCCTTTCCATGCGAAAAAAGAGGCATTTGTTATAAGGACATGAGCCCTCTACCTCAAGCCGAAACACCTGATTTATCGGTTGCCTGTGCCTGACGACTCGACTACCTTGTTCTCGCCGAAAATGAAAAGGAACCGAACCATGAATAAAGGTCTGCTTTTAGCTGTCGCATCCGCCCTTTTGGCTGGGTGCTCGACGACAACAAACGCCCCTCCGCCCTCATCAACCCCTGTGGCGGAACAGGTTTCCGGACAGCCTGAGCAGCTGGCGGTTCAGCCGGTGCTGCTGGAAGAAATGCAGAAAATTGCGTCTGAAATAATAGAGGCAGGAGGGCTGGCTGTGGTCGGCACCGATAAATCTAAAAGCCTCGAGCTAGCCCTCGACAAGGCCAAGATAAACGGTCGCATCGAACTCGCCCGAATGCTGGACGCCCGCTTTGAAGCGCTTGAAAAAGCCTTTTCGGAAGAAACCGGGATTCCGTACGACTCGTTGCTTTTGTCCGGCTTTAACAGTGCCGCCAAACTAATTAAACAGCAGATCGCCGGCAGCGTGGCGCAGACTTTGAAATATGAACCCGACGGGGAAACTTCCACTGCTTATGCCGTCATGGTACTCAATCCTAAAGTAATCGCCGACCAGCTCGCCCAGGAAAAAGATCTCTACGCCCGCCTCCAGAAAACCAAGGCCTTCGCGGCGCTGACTCAGGAAGTCCAAACCTACGAAGCGTTCCAGGCGGTAAAGAGCACGCCATAGTCTGTTTTCCAAACATTGGAAAAATCAGCGGCCGCGTTTTTCCGGCGGCACCCAGTCGATCGGCAGATGCAACACTGCGCGAAGTATTCCGTTGCTGACATGGAAAAGCATCACGAAGCCGACGGTGTAAGAGGCGACAATCAGTTTAAGGGCGCCTCTTTTGCCGAACCCGCTGGCAAAACCTGCGCAAATGGTTGCCACCAGCGCACCGCAGGAAATAACGATCCTCCAGAGGTTGCCGGCGGTTCCCTGTACAGAGGTTTGTAGTGAAGCGTCCATGTGGCCGGCTCCCTGAACCAGCATATGGACAAATCCAAGTATCGTGCTGATGAACACCAGAAAGCTGACGGCGTAGCCGGAACTGACAACCGTGGCGGCGATTTTGTTGCCTAGAGTGGCTTTGCGGGAACGGTAGAGTGCGCGACTGCGCTTGAGCGTGGTTTCAACCACGCCGTAGGCCCAGCGTTTCTGTTGGCGGAAAAGATCGTGCGCGGTATGCGGCACTTCGCAGTCGCAAGTTACGTCGGGACAATAAGCGATGCGGTAGCCGTTCGTGAAAAAGCGAAAGCTGAGGTCGATGTCCTCAATCATGGTGCGGGTTTCCCATCCATTCATTTCCACCATGGCCTGCCGCTTGATGAGCATGGCCGATCCGCAGAGGAAACAGGTTTTCATGAAACGGCCGAACAGCGGCAGCATGATGAAGTGAGTCACATTGATGATGCCCGCGCCGAGCAGGGTCGTCAGGCTTTCATGTGCGTCGGTGATGTGCCAGCGTGCCTGAACCGCAGCAAGGCCGGGATCGGCGACGGCATGCGCCGCCAGCCGGCGCAGAAAGTCCGGCTCCGGAATGAAGTCAGAATCCATCACAAGAATATATTCGCCGGTGGTGTGTTCGTTAACATGATTCAGGTTGCCCGACTTGAAGCCGACCCGGTTCGTACGGCGCAGGACTTTGACTCGCGGGTTATGTTCCGCGAAGTGGTCGATTTCCTGCATGATGTTCGGGTTGTTGCTGTCGTCCCCAAGCAGAATTTGAAGTTTGTCTTCAGGATAATCAAACGCCATGCAGCAGCGGGCGCAGTCGAGCGCCACCAGTTCGTTGCGGGAGGTGATCTGCACGGTTACGGTCGGCAGCTGCTCGTCCGGCACCGGAGGACTGCTCCTTTTCTGGCGGCAGGCCAGCACAGAGATCAGCGTTGTGATGAAGTATATTACAGAAATGATCGTGACCAGGGAAAAAAGGACTTTTAACAGTCCGTCAATTATTTCGCTCAGTATAAGCATTGTCCCGTCTCCTGAAAATCAGTTGGGCCGCTTTCCGGCGCGCGGCGCGGCGGCGGGACGAAAGGGTTTGCAGAAAGCTTCGTCGAAGTCGTAACCAGCGGCGAAATCAGCGCGGCTGTCCTTTTCCGTTTTTCCGAGCAGTCCCGCCTCAACCATATTGAAGACAATTTCGCCGACATCTTCGGTGCGCTGAAGGCCCCAGCCTTTCAAAACAGTCCGAGTCATCGGGCCGAACTCGGCCAGCGCGAATTCACGAATACCGTCGAGCAGTTCCTGCCCGCTGACGTGGCGCGGTTTTTCGAGGCGACGCACGGTGTAGTCAAGCCCGGCGCGGACAAAAACATAGGCTTCGGCCGCATAGCGCGGGTCGCGGGCCAGAATGTTCTGCAAAAGTTCTTCGGCGTTCGGATGTTTCATCCGTCCAGTCCCTCGCGGATTTTCGCGGCAAGCGTTTCCATTTCGTCAGGGCTGTCGTATTTTTTGGCGCGCCAATTCCAGTGATGTCCGTCACCTTCAAACTGCGGAATGACGTGAAAGTGGATATGCGGCACGACCTGTCCGGCGGACTTGCCATTGTTCTGGATGATGTTAACACCGTCTGCGCCAAGCCCCTTGATTTGTGCGGCGGCGACGCGCTTGCAGACCAGCATCAGTTTGGCCAGTACGTCGTCAGGCGTTTCGGTAACGGGGTCGTAGCAGGTTTTGGGAATAACCAGCGTGTGTCCTTTGATAATCGGGCCGATATCCATAAAAGCCAGCGTGTCTTCATCTTCATAGACAATCGTCGCCGGGATTTCGCGGGCTACGATTTTTTCAAAAATATTCATGGGCGTAGTGTAGCCGGATTCAGGAAAACTTCCAATATTTGAAAAAACAAAAGCGCCCCGGCAAACCGGGACGCTTTCGGCTTTGCGCGAAACGGTCTATCGCCGCGCTGTGCGGCGAATGACCAGCGCCGTCAGGCCGCCGAACCCAAGTAGAGCCAGTGTCGCCGGCTCGGGAATTGCGGCAATTTGCAGGTTGTCCTGGCGATAAGTCCCGGTACTGCTCCCGCCAGTGAAGATGGAAAGGCGGAGCTGAACGGAGGCCTGATTTTCAATGGCGGAAATAGATGAAATGTCTTTTGCATATTCGTGATAGTTTGAGTCGCGGATGAAACTGGCCGTTTCAACGAGCGTCCAAACTCCGGCGCCCACTTGATATTCAAGGGAAGCTCCCGACGGCCCAGTTGACGTGGCCCGATAATCCCAACGGATCGTCATGTCTTGATACCCTGTC
>Ga0208046_1000214_pt1 | contig 12545 bp, 10 predicted proteins | sample PL_2010_300m_FD_184161 | JGI IMG/M metagenome (GOLD analysis project Ga0208046, IMG submission 184161) | Freshwater microbial communities from Powell Lake, British Columbia, Canada to study Microbial Dark Matter (Phase II) - PL_2010_300m... | ecosystem: Environmental > Aquatic > Freshwater >... | reverse complement strand
CTCTTTGACGGCGAGGAAGATCAGCACCCCTTTGTCCTCGCCCTTCTTCCCGATCCCCCAGGCCTGGTAGAGGCGGTTTGCGTAATCATTCGGATCGTTGTCGCCGATCGTCTCCACGGTGGCCACCACAACAGCGGTTCCCGTCTTGTCCAGAACCTCCCGCGCCAGGTTCTCTATCGGACCGGCGTACTGGGCGGGAATCACCCCCGCGAAGTCGTTGACTGCACCGGCCGGTTTCGGAAAGGTTTCGCCGGCCGCCCGCGCCGTGACCGGGAAAAACAGAAACGCCGCCACGAGAATCAGTGCGCAGACAAACTCGGGTGCAGATCTTTTTCGCATGGCGGCATCATAATCATGTTCCCGGGAAATAGCAACCCCGGCGATCATCTTGTCCCCGAGGCCCGCGAAGGGGTTCTTCCCGGTCCGGCTGCCGCATCCAGGCATTTTTGAACAGCCTGAAAAGAGATTTTTTCAACATGCCGTTAGAAGTTCTCGGCCAGGACCTCGTAGTAGGACTGGGGATGCTGGCAGGCCGGACATTCTTTCGGGGCCTTCGTCCCCTCGAAGATGTAGCCGCAGTTGATGCAGTGCCACTTCACCGCCTTGTCCTTCTTGAAGACCTGCTTCTTCGCGATGTTCTCGATCAGTTTCCGGTAGCGCGCCTCATGGAACTTCTCCACCTTGGAAATCTGTTCGAAGGAGCGGGCCGCCTCGGCAAACCCTTCCGCCTTGGCGGTTTTGGCGAAGTTCGCATAGAGGGTCGTCCACTCCATCTTCTCGCCGGCCGCGGCGGCCTCGAGGTTTGCCTTCGTCGTCCCGATCACGCCTGCGGGATAGCCTGCGGTGATCTCCGCCTCGCCCCCCTGGAGATGCTTGAAGAACACCTTGGCGTGTTCCTTCTCGTTTTCCGCCGTCTCGGCGAAAATGTTAGCGATCTGCTCGTACCCCTCCTTCCGGGCGGCGCTGGCGAAGTAGGTGTAACGGTTCCTCGCCTGAGACTCTCCGGCGAAGGAGGCCAGCAGATTCTTCTCCGTCTTTGATCCCTTGAATGCTTTTGCCATGTTCGTCTGCCTCCTTAAAAAAATGATTAGATTCCCTTTGACTCGAAAAACAGGCTGCCTCCGGCCGATCCTTCGCCCGCCCGAACGCCCCTGTATAAACCCCCGACCGCGGCATTATACAGATGATGCCCGGCAATATGCAAAAATTTTTGCGCATTGCAGTTGCCGCATATTGAAGATACAATATTCTACAAAGTTACCGAAGTCACGGACAGGTCTTATGGAAAAAGAAGGAGGTCCCCCATGAAACTTCCGGAACATAAAACCAAAATTGTGGCCACGATCGGGCCGGCATCGGCGTCGCGGGAAGTCATGGAAGCGATGATCAAGGCCGGGATGAATGTGGCCCGGATCAATTTCGCGCACGGCGATTTTGGCGGCCACAAACAGGTGATCGACAGGCTCCGCGAGGCAGCACGCGGGTTGGGATGGAGAATCGCCGTCATGGCCGACCTGCCCGGTCCGAAGATGAGGATCGGCCGGCTGGCGGCTGAGCCCGTCGAATTGCAGCCGGGGTCCCTCTTCACCCTTACGACCCGGGACATTGTCGGAGACGCCGGGCGGGTTTCGGTCAGTTTTGCCCGTCTCCCCCAGGCGCTCCGGCCCGGCGACACCCTGTTTTTGAACGATGGTCTCATCCAGCTCGAAACCGTAAGGGTGGAAGGTTCCGATGTCGTGTGCCGGGTCCTGGTGGGTGGAGAATTGCGCTCCCGAAAGGGGCTCAATCTGCCCGGTATCGACCTCGGGATCAGCGCCTTCACCGATCACGACCGCGAATGCCTGAAGTTTGCCTCCGAAGCGGGGGTGGATGCGATCAGCCAGTCGTTTGTCGAGAGCGCCGCGGATATGGTTGCCGTCCGGGAGGCGGCAGCCGGAATGGGTTACAACCCGTTCATCATCGCGAAAATTGAACGCTTCAATGCGCTGGAACATATGGACGATATCCTCGCAGCGGCGGACGGCATCATGGTCGCGCGCGGTGACCTCGGGGTGGAAATACCGATTGAGCGGATTGCCGTCGTCCAGAAGCGGCTCATCCGCAGCGCAAACCGGATGGGAAAACCCGTCATCACCGCCACGCAGATGCTGGAGTCCATGACGGACAACCGGCGCCCCACCCGGGCGGAGGCGACCGATGTGGCCAATGCGGTGCTGGACGGCACGGACTGTGTCATGCTTTCGGAAGAGTCGGCCATGGGCAAGTATCCGGTGGAGGCCGTCGCCATGCTGGCGAAGATCGCCGCAGCGACCGAGCCGCACCGCCCGCGCCACGGCCTCCAAGAGGCCCTCCGGGACCGCAGCGGAGACGTCCCTGTCCGTGTCAAGGACCTGATTGCTTTGAGCGTCGATGCCGCCCTGGAACGCATCTCCCCCGCCGCCGTGTTCGTTCCAACCCTTAGCGGCGCAACCGCCCGCTCCATCGCCCGCTTCAAACCGCCGGTATGGATCGTGGGGGTGAGCTCCCGGGAGGCGACCTGTCAGCGACTTATCTTCAGCGGCGGGGTCTATCCGATGTGCGAACCCGACCACCCGAAGGACTGGAATTCTTATGTGGGGGATTGGTTGCGGAACCACGAGATGGAGGGAAATCTCGCGATCCTGACCGAAGGTCCGTCGGCGAAACACCCGGAGGCAAACAACCGCATGGAGATCATCCGGCTCCGGTGTGAAGGAAAGAAGGACTCACTTCTGAACCCATAGCGGGGAAAAAAAGATGAACGTCCACGAGCTTGCCGGCAAGCCGGCCCCAAGATCCATCCTCGCCAATATCCCGAGGCTTCTCTCCGCATATTACACCCATAAACCCGACGCCTCCGATTCTGCTCAGCGGATCGCTTTCGGCACCTCGGGCCACCGGGGTTCCTCTTTCCGGAACAGCTTCAACGAGGGACACATCCTGGCCATCAGCCAGGCCGTCTGCGAACACCGAAAGGCAAAAAAGATCAGCGGCCCGCTCTTCATGGGCATGGATACCCATGCCCTCTCCGAAGCGGCGCTGGCCACCGCCGTCGAGGTCTTCGCCGCCCACCGGATTGCCGTGATGATCCAGAAGGATCGGCGGTACACGCCCACACCGGTGATATCCCATGCCATCCTGACGTATAACCGGGGCAGGAGAAGCGGATTTGCCGACGGCGTGGTAATTACCCCTTCCCATAACCCGCCGGAGGATGGCGGATTCAAGTACAACCCGCCCGAAGGCGGTCCCGCGGACACGGAAACAACCCGGATCATCGAAGAGAGGGCCAATGCAATCCTGGCCTCGGGGATCGGAAAGATCCGCAGGCTGCCTTTTGAAAGGGCGCTGAAATCGGGGTCGATCCATGAATACGATTATGTGGCCCCCTATGTCGAGGATCTGCGGAACGTCATCGACATGGAGGCTATTGCGGGGTCGGGACTCAGAATCGGCGCGGACCCCCTCGGCGGGGCGGCCGTGGACTTCTGGGACCCCATCGCCGACCGCTATGGCCTTTCGCTTTCGGTGGTGAACCGGATCGTCGACCCGACCTTCTCTTTCATGACCGTGGACAAGGACGGCAAGATCCGGATGGACTGCTCTTCGCCCTATGCCATGGAAAGCCTGATCCGGCTGAAGGACAAGTTCGATATCGCCTTCGGCAACGACACGGACGCCGACCGCCACGGCATCGTCACCCGGGGTGAGGGGCTGATGAATCCCAACCATTACCTGTCTGCTGCGGTCCGGTACCTCTTCCGGAATCGGCCCGGGTGGAGAAAGGATGCGGCGGTGGGAAAAACGCTGGTCTCCACCGCCATGATCGACCGTGTGGCCGCAGACCTCGGGAGGCGGCTTTGCGAGGTTCCCGTGGGCTTCAAATGGTTCGTGGCCGGCCTCCTGGACGGCTCCTATGGTTTTGGCGGAGAGGAGAGCGCCGGGGCTTCTTTCCTGAGAAGGGACGGCACGGTATGGACGACGGACAAAGACGGCATCATCATGGATCTGCTCGCCTGCGAGATTACGGCAAAAACCGGCAAGGACCCCGCCGCCCTCTACCGGGATCTCGAAGAACGATTCGGCACATCGTTCTATGTGCGAATCGATGCCCCGGCCACGTCGGAGCAAAAGGCGGCGTTCCAGGGGCTTTCCCCCGAGATGATTACGGTTAGAGAGCTTGCCGGCGAACCGGTTCTTGCCGCATTGACCCGTGCGCCCGGCAATGATGCCGACATCGGGGGACTCAAAGTCGTTGCCGCAAACGGGTGGTTTGCCGCCCGTTCGTCGGGAACGGAAGACATTTACAAGATCTATGCGGAGAGCTTCCTAAGTGAGGGGCATCTGCGAAGGATTGAGAAAGAAGCCGCAACCATCGTGCGCGGTGCGTTTGCAGCGGCAGGGAAGCGCTGAAATCAGAGCCCGGCCCAGAGCCTGTTGAAAAAGGCTCTTGTGCAGGCTGTTCAAAAACGGCCAGATGCAAGGCCCCCGAAATCCTGAGCCGTGAGGCGTACTGTATAGAAACGGGGGGGACAGATTTGAAATCTGTCCCCAGATAATCCAGATGGGCGTTTTTCAAAAGCCTGCTAAGAGGGCGAACCGATAGGCCGCCATGCCGCCCAGATAGGAGACGACGAACGTCAGGACGAGAGAGGAGATGAACCAGAGGCGGTCGGCCATTTCCCGCCGCATGACCGCGATCGTCGCCGCGCAGGGGACGAAGAGCATCGCGACCGTCAGGAAGGAGAGCGCCGAGGCGCGGCTCATCACGGAGGGGAGGGTCTGGAGCAGCCCCTGTTCGCCGACGCCGTAGAGGACGCCAAGCGTGGCCACCGCGTTCTCCTTGGCCACGAGGCTGGTGAGGAGCGCCGTCATCATCTTCCAGTCGAGGCCGAGGGGACGGCCAAGCGGCTCCAGGAAACGTCCGATCCAGGCGAGGATGCTGGTCTCCGTCCGTCCGTCAGGGAAGTAGGAGAGGAGCCAGACCAGGATGGAGACCGTCAGGATCACGGTTCCCGCCCTCCGGACGAAGGCGACGGTCCGCGCCCAGATGGCGTGCGTGATCGTTCTCGGATCCGGCCGGTGGTAGAGGGGGAGTTCCATGATGAAGGGGGTTGCCTCCTCCTTCAGGAAGAAGGCGTGGACGACCATCCCCGTCGCGCCGAGGATGAGGATGTTCAGGGCGACAAGCGACCAAACGACGGCCGTCGCATGTGCCGCGAAAATGGCGGCGGTGATGAAGGTCAAAACGGCGAGGCGGGCTGTGCAGGGAACGAAGGGGGTCAGGAACATGGTGAGAAGTCTCGCCTTTTTAGATTCGATGATCCGGGCGCCCAGGATTGCGGGGACATTGCAGCCGAAGCCGAGGCACATCGGGATGAAGCTCTTGCCGTGCAGCCCCACGAGATGCATGAAGCGGTCCATGACGAAGGCGGCCCGGGCCATGTAGCCCACGTCTTCGAGAAAGGCCAGGGCGGCGAAGAAGATCAGGAGGATGGGGAGAAAGGTCAGGACCGACCCCACGCCCCCGATCACCCCGCCGACCAGCAGTCCCCGGAACCAGGCCGGCGCAACCGTCAGAAACGGTTCGATGTTGGCGGTGAAACTTCTGACGAACCCTTCCAGGAGTTTCTGGAGGGGGAAGCCGATCGTGTAGGTCAGGAAAAAGACGCAGCCGAGGACGGCGAGGAGGACCGGGATGCCGAAAACAGGGCGGGTCAGGACATGGTCGATCCGGTCGGTCATGACGACCTGGCCCATTCGGAACCGGGAGACGCAGGCGCGCGTGATCTCCTCGACCCAGTCGTACCGGCCGCAGACGACGGCGTGAAGGGAATCCTCATGGGCGATGAGGAGCGAACGGACCTGCCCCCATGCCGGCGCGGGGACGAGCCCTTCCATCATCGCCGAGATCTCCGGGTCCCCTTCCATAAGTTTGGCGGCGACCCAGGGAACCGTGTAGGGGGGGGGCGTCACATCGCGGATCAAGGCCGTCAGCTCCTGAAAGAGCTTGCGGTGATCCTCTCTGACCAGAGGAAGTCTCGGCAGAGGCTTCACCTCCCGGCGGGAAACGGAGATGATCCGCTGGACCAGTTCCCGGATGCCGCGGTTTTTTGTCGCGATCATCGGGACGACCGGGAGACCGAGGGATTTTTCAAGCGCGTCGGCGTCGATCCGGATCCCCTGTGTTTCCGCCACATCCAGCATGTTCACGGCCACGATCAACGGCGGGCCGAGGAGGAGGAGTTCCGCGAGCAGATAGAGGCTCCGCTCGAGGGCGGCGGCGTTCACCAAAAGAACGGTGACGTCGGGTCTCTCGTGGATGATGAAATCCCGGGCGACCTTCTCCTCTTCCGAAAAGGCCGTCAGACTGTATGTGCCGGGGAGATCGACGATCCGCATCTCCACGCCGTCCGCCGTGTGGGCGCCCTCTTTCTTCTCGACGGTCTTTCCCGGCCAGTTGCCGACGTGCTGGGAAAGCCCCGTCAGGATGTTGAATACCGTCGATTTTCCCGCGTTGGGCTGGCCTGCCAGGGCGACGAGCAGGGGGGCGGTTTCGGGCTTTGGGGTCTCCCGACCGCGGGAGGGGAGGCAGTCGACCAGGATCTTGGAGGCCTCGCCCGTTCCCAGGGCGACCCTAGTGTCGGCCACCTGGACGATCACCAGACCGCCGCTTGCCTGGAGGAAGCGGATCCTCGTATTGAGGACGATGCCCATCCCCGCGAGCCTGCTGATCAGGGCATGGCCGCCGGCGATGTCATGGATGATCCCCTCTTCACCCTCTCCGAGGGAGGTAACGGGGCGGCAGGTTTCGTTCGTGAGCATCATTCGTTCCGTGAAAGTAAATCGATCTGAATTCGCTTTTCTTTAGCATGAAATCGTCCAGAATGTTACAGAAAAAAGGATCGGCAGGCAAGCGTGTATCCGGGGGGTGTATCCGGGGGGACAGATTTGAAATCTGTCCCCCAACTGCCGGGAGCGGCTTCGGGCTGTTTCATACCGGTTGACTTTGTCGGAATGCGGGGTATAAAGTAAGCGCCGGTTTTTCGGCCTGTTTTGAGGACCGGCACGGGTTACATCGTATCGGCACGCAAGGAGGCAGATTTATGATCACGACGAGTCCAAGTTACAGCGTGGTGCTGCGGGTCGAGATCCCCAACCGTCCGGGGATGCTCGGAAAGGTCATGTCCGCCATCGGCAGGGCCGGAGGTAATGTGGGGGCCGTCGACATCGTGGGATTCAACAAAGGCTGTATCATCCGCGATATCGAGGCCGGCGCGGCGGATCTCGACATGGCGAAGCTGATCACCGCTGCAGTCCGGCGGATCAAGGAGATCAAGGTCCTCAACGTGGCGGACCGGACCATTCTCATCCATCAAGGGGGAAAGATCGAGCTGAAGAGCAAGGTTCCGCTGAAGACCCGCGATGATCTCGCGATGGCCTACACGCCGGGCGTGGCCCGGGTGGCGATGGCCATTTATGACCAGCCGGAACGCGTCTATGAACTGACCATGAAAAAGAACAGCGTCGCGCTCGTTACGGACGGAACGGCCGTTCTCGGCCTCGGCGATATCGGGCCGGCGGCGGCGCTGCCGGTCATGGAAGGAAAGGCGCTTCTCTTCAAGACCTTCGCCGGAATTGACGCCTTTCCCATCTGTCTCGATACACGGAACCCGGAGGAGATCATTCAGGCGGTGAAGTGGATCTCTCCCGGCTTCGGCGCCATCAGCATGGAAGACATCTCCGGTCCCCGCTGTTTCGAGATCGAAAGCCGCCTGAAGAAGGAGCTGGATATCCCCGTCTTTCACGACGATCAGCACGGCACAGCCGTGGTGATTCTGGCGGGTCTGATCAACGCCCTGAAGGTGGTGGGGAAAAGGATGGAAGATGTCCGGATCGTCGTTTGCGGTCTCGGCGCCGCCGGCATCGCCTCGATCCGGCTCTTGCTCGCCTCCGGCGCCGGACGGATTATCGGGTGCGATCGGGCCGGCATCCTCTACCGGGGGCGGCAAAAGGACATGAATCCCTTCAAGGAAGAGATCGCCGATCTTACCAACCCGGATCGGCTCAAGGGTACGGTGGGCAAAGCCCTCATTGGGGCCGACGTCTTGATCGGCGTTTCCGAAGCACGGGCGGTGGCCATCGAGGATATCAGGCGGATGGCCGGGGACGCCATCATCTTTGCGATGGCCAACCCCGTTCCGGAGATCATGCCCGCGGAGGCCGAACCTTATGCCCGGGTCATCGCCACCGGCCGGCCGGATTACGACAATCAGATGAGCGACATCCTCTGCTTTCCGGGGCTTTTCCAGGGGGTTTTCGACTGCCGGGCCCGCGAGATCAACCAGGAGATGCTCGTTGCGGCGGCCGATGCAATCGCCTCCTGCGTCGCCCCCGAAGAACTGATGGAACAACACATCGTCCCCAGCGTCTTCAACCGGAAAGTTCCCGAGGTGGTCGCCCGGGCGGTGACCGAGGCGGCGCTCCGGACGGGCGTCGGGACGACGGCGCACAAATACGAGATGTTCTCGTGAGACCGGCGGATTCGGCAGGGTTGCGATTCCTTACGCGGTATTTTGGGAGGGGCGTTTCATGGAAACGGATCACCGTCCATGGGGATACTACACGGTTCTGGCCGATGAGCCGGACCACAAGGTCAAGCGGATCTGCGTTTTTCCGGGAAAGCGCCTGAGTCTCCAGCGCCATCGCTGCCGGGGGGAGCACTGGTACCTCGTCCGCGGGGAGGCGGTCGCGACCCTCGAAGACCGGGAGATCGCCCTCCGGCCGGGGGATGCCGTCGACATCCCCTGCGGGGCAGCCCATCGCCTCCGGAACGTTGGGGAGGATGAGGCGGCCTTCATCGAGGTCCAGACGGGGGAGTATTTCGGAGAGGACGATATCGAACGGATTGCGGACGACTATGGCCGCGTCTGACAGGCTGTTGAAAAACGCCCATCTGGATTATCTGGGGACAGATTTCAAATCTGTCCCCCGGTTTCCTGGATGAGGCGCAGGCCGTTGTCCCGGAAGACCGCGTCGTAGAAGGCCTGGGAGAGATCGAGCCCGAGGAGGGTGTCGATCTCATCCTCACGGGGAAAGAGGATGTTGGGGAAGTCCGAACCGTAGAGGATCCGCTCCCGGTGCGTCTCTAAAAAATCATTGCCGAGATCGCACATGGAACCGAGACGGGGGAGGAAGGAAAAGGCCGTATCCATGTAAATCGCGGGGTGGTCGGCCAGGAGCTCCCCGAACGGACCGTACTCGAGCGCCCCCATGTGGGCGACGATCGCGGGAAGATCCGGATAGCGGGCGAGGAGTCGCCGGAAGGGGGCGACGCCCACGAACTCGTTTCCCACCGGTCCCGTCCCGACGTGGAAGAGGAGCCGCTTTCCCTTCGCCATGACCAGCTCGCAGAGGGGGAAGAGCCGCTCGTCGTCGGGGGAGAACCGCTGGACGAGGAGCTGGAGCTTGAAGCCGAGAACCCGGGGATGGTCGAGGAGGTCGGCGGCCATCGCGAGGCCGTCTTCGTCGTCGGGATGGAAGGCCGCAAAGCAGTACAGATCAGGCAGATCCGCCAGGATTTTCCGATTCCAGTCGTTGAGACCCCGCGCAAGGTCCTTCCGGTGGGCGTAATTGGAATAGACGACGGGGCCGACGCGCCGTTCGCGGAGGTAGGCGACGCTCTCGCGCCAGTAGAGCGGATGGAGGACGCTCCATCCGTAGTCCGTGACGAACTGCCGCCTAATCGCGTCGAACAGACGGTCCGGAAAGAGGTGGACGTGGAAGTCCACAAGCGGCTGCGGCAGGCGCTTCGCCCCCGGCGGCATCAGGCCTCTCCGGCCTTCCCCGTCTTCTTCAGCCGCTTGGCCTCTTTCTTCTCCTTCAACGTTTTGGAAGGTTTCTTCTTGGTATCTTTTTTAACGTCTTTGTCTTTGCCCATGATTTTCCCTCCCGCTTGATTTGTTGCCGTTCGTCGCCCTCATACCTGAACCGGCCGTTTTTCGCAACCAAAATCTTCTTCTGAAGCTCCCGGCCGGCGGCCGTCTTCTCCACGAAAATCCTTCTCCCGCTCCAGGGATCCCGACCGGTATGGTACATCAGGGTAGAGATCGTCGCGGGGGACGGGGTGAAGAGCTGGACCTGTTCGGGGTGCAGAGATAGTTCCTGACGGGCGAAACGGCGGAGGGCCTCCATGTCCGCCTGCGTGCAGCCGGGATGGGCGGCGATCAGATAGCAGGTCAGGAACTGTTCCTTTCCCGCCTCCGCCGTGAGCTTGAAGAAGAGGTCGCGGAAGGCGAGCAGGGGCCCGGTTCCCGGTTTCCCCATGCACCGGAGGACCTTCTTCTCCGAGTGTTCGGGGGCCACCTTCATCTGTCCGGAGATGTGGCGGCGGACGACCTCGCGGAGGTAGGGGACGCCGTGCTTCCGGTCGGCGAGGAGGAGATCGTACCGGATGCCGGAGGCGACGGTCGCCTGTTTGACGCCGGGAATCTCCCGGAGTTTCCGGAGGAGGGCGATCTGGCGGCCGTGATCGGGATGGAGGTTTTCGCAGACCTCGGGGTAGAGGCAGCTTCGGTCGGGGCAGGCGCCGCGGGCGAGCTTCTTTTGGCATTCGAACCCGTACATGTTGGCCGTCGGCCCGCCCACGTCGAGGATGCGTCCTTTGAAGCCGGGGAGGGAGGCCAGCAATTCCGCCTCCCGGAGGATGGAGGCCTCGCTCCGGGAGCTGACCGTCCGCCCCTCGTGGACGGCGATGGCGCAGAAATGACAACCCCCGTAGCACCCCCGGTGGGTGGCGATGGAAAAGCGGATCGTCTCCAGAGCCCGGACCTCGCCGCAGCGGTGATGGCAGGGATGAACCGCCCGCTCGAAATTCATTCCATGGACCTCGTCCATCTCCGCCTCCGTGAGCGGCAGCGCCGGCGGGTTGTGGATGAGCCAGCGCGCGTCCTGTTTCTGGCAGAGACCATGCGCCGTCCGGGGATCCTGGTTTCGGTAGAAGGCAAGGAACATCTTCTCGAAGGCCGCCGGGTCCGCCGCCGACTCTTCCCAGGAGGGGATCTCCAGAAACCCGGGTTTTCGTTCCGCCGCGGCATAGCAGAGGCCCCGCAGTTCCGAGACGTCCCGTCCTTCCCGGAGACTCGCAGCGAGCTCCAGGACCGTATTTTCTGCCATCCCGTAGAGGAGATAATCGGCCTTCGCATCGATCAGGACGGAGCGGCGCACCCTGTTCGACCAGACGTCGTAATGGGCGATCCGCCGGAGACTCGCCTCGATCCCGCCCAGCACGATGGGCTTCGTCTCCTTGAAATAACGGCGGATCAGGTTGGCGTAGGCGATGATCGCCCGGTCGGGGCGGCGGTTGTTGACCCCCCCGGCCGTGAAGTCGTCCTCCCGGCGCCTCTTTCCGGAGGCGGTGCGGTTCGCGACCAGGGAATCGATGCAGCCGCCTGTGACGCCCCAGAAGAGACCCGGCTCGCCGAGACGAATGATATCATTTTCGGAATCGATGTCCGGCTGGGGGATGATCCCCACGCGGTATCCGGCGGCGAGCAGGCGCTGCCCGATGACGGAGACGCCGACATAGGGACTGTCGAGGTAGCTGTCCCCGGTGATCAGGATCACGTCGAGCCGCGTCCAGCCGAGATTCCGGACTTCATCAGGCGTGGCGGGGATGAACATCGTTCTCTCTCTGTTTTTTCGTCTGAACCAATCCCTTCTCTCCTCCGCAGCGTCCGGGCTGCGGAAGGGATAAGATTCCGTTTGCATCGGCAATGATTCCGCAGGAGGTAAAGCGGTTAGCAGGCTGTTGAAAAACGCCCATCTGGATTATCTGGGGACAGATTTCAAATCTGTCCCCAGATTTCCCTTCGCCGTTCAACGTACCAGAAAGTACGCTTCACGGCTCAGGATTTCGGGGGCCTTGCATCTGGGCATTTTTGAACAGTCTGCAAAAGAGACTTTTTCAACAGGCTCTTATAGGTATCCGGTCAGGCGCAGGCCGAGCAGGAGCGTGATCAGGGCGGCGCCCGCCAGGATCCGTCCGCCGAGACGGTGATACGCGCGGAGACTTCCCGCCCGCTCCCGGATTTTGAATTGCAGAAGCCCGAGAAGCGGCGTTGCGACCGCCGCCGCGACGGTCAGCGCCCCGAGCCAGGTGTGCGGCAAACGGAGGTGTGCCCCCGTGGAGATGGTCACCGCGGCGGCAGCCGCCGCCGCTCCGGACAGGATCACAACCGCTCCGGAAAGACCTGCGCCCCGATGGAGCCGGAGCCACCACCGCCTTTGCCGCTGCGTCGCCGCAATGAGAACGGCGGCGGCGACCATCACCCATCCCGCCGCCATCAGGACGGCATGCCATTTGAAGAGGATCACGGGAAGCAGCCTACCAACCCCCTTGCGTTGCGGACCCTCGTGGTCAGCGTGGGGTTTTCCGCATATCCAGTTTTTCGGTCTTTGACCCGAAGAGGCTGCATGTCACCTTGACCTCGAGAACGTCAGCGGGGCCGATTTCCACCGGATAGACA
>Ga0208046_1000210_pt1 | contig 12599 bp, 10 predicted proteins | sample PL_2010_300m_FD_184161 | JGI IMG/M metagenome (GOLD analysis project Ga0208046, IMG submission 184161) | Freshwater microbial communities from Powell Lake, British Columbia, Canada to study Microbial Dark Matter (Phase II) - PL_2010_300m... | ecosystem: Environmental > Aquatic > Freshwater >... | reverse complement strand
AAGCCCCAGTCTTAACGGCGACTGAACCGCTACGACGGTCCTGAGCCCTGGTGAAAGATTGGCCAGGTCATGGCTTCTCATGACAGACCGGGCAGTGGGGCCTTCCGGAGCGTGAAGCGGCGGCCATGCACCCGCCGCAGACGATATGGAGCTTTTCGTCACAGATGGTGTAAGCCCCGGAGGGGTGGAAGCAGAATTCACACGGCAGGGGGTCCATCCGTTTCAGCAGGGGGTTGTAGGTTACGGAAAAAGAACGGGAGGCCAGGCGCCGTTTGATATGGATCAGGAAGACCGGGGCCGTCGCCTGAATCCGGATGACGCAAAGCGGGTCAAGCCTTATCCCCAGGGCGTACTTGGCAATGAGGTCCCGGATCTTCCACTCGCGTTCTGCCTCGACGGCCTCCCGTTTGCGACGCAGGGTTTCCAGCTCTTCCACCGCGACAGTTTCGGTAGGTACCGCCGCACCATCACCCCGGGCCGTTTTCTTACGGGCGCGCCGGTCGATCTCCTCCTTCATGGTCTCGTAATACTCGTACACCCTTTTCACGTCCCGGTTGAGGCGTCTCTCGGCGCTGCGGATAAAATCCGCCAGCATCTCCCGGACCATGCCGGCGCCCGCCTTATGGGCCCAGCCGAGAATCTTCCCTATCTCTGCGGCGGTCATTTCCTCCTCTGCCGCCAGGGGTCTGATCCGTCCGCTCAGTTCCTCCAGTCCGTCTTTCAGGAAGGCCGTTGAGGCGTTCAGGGGATTCACCAGGACGGAAAACATCCCGTCCTGCCGGTCGTCCGACAGGGCCGTGAAGCGGAAATAGATCAGAAAATAGGAAAGGGATCTTTGGTCCGTCCCCTCCAGGCGAAAAGCGGCATTGACCAGAGGGAGATGATCGGCCAGGGCCTCGGCGATCCTTTCCGGACGGAGAGCGGGGGTCTCCAGACTGACCGACGCCCATCGGCCCGCATCCGTAAACAGACGCTCCAGGGAACGGAAATAGTCGGAGTCATAGGAAGCGTAAAGGTCATCCTTGCCTTCGTTTTCACTTGCAAAAGACAACCGGTGGTACTCGGGAACACCGAGGAGATTGACAAGCTCCGGCGAAGCGATCACATCCAGTCCGTCTTCCCCCGCCTTCTCGACCATCGCCCCCCGGGAGGCGAGAATATCGGCAATGACCTCCGGAAGGTCCCTCACAGTCCGTTCCTCCTAAATCTCATAATCCTCTCCGAAGATCTCCCGGTCCAGGGTCTGCGTCTTGAGATAGCTTTGTTTCGCCGCCGCCAGTTCGTCGCCCAGCTTCCCGAACTGTTCTTTCATCCCTTCCTTATCCGCGCTGCGCATCCAGATATCCAGGATGAGGTCGTCAAAATCCCTCTCCTCTTCGAGATGCCCCAGGATCGGTTCGATCTCCCCGATGACCATCTCGAACATGTTGATCTTGCTGTCCAGAATCTCCATGATGTAATCCTCGATGGTGCCCCGGATGGAGAGGTTGAAAATGAAGACATCCCTGGTCTGACCGATCCGGTGGAGCCGGCCGATCCGCTGCTCGATCCGCATGGGGTTCCAGGGCAGGTCGAAGTTTATGATCGTGTTGCAGAACTGGAGGTTTCGTCCCTCGCCGCCCGATTCGGTCGAGACGAGGATGGGGATGTCGGCCTTGAAGCGCACGATGGCCTCATCCTTGGCGCGTGCCGTCATATCGCCCCGGAAGGTCGCGAAGGGGACCCCGCGCCTCTCCAGAAGGGCCGTGACGTAATCCATGCTCTTGCGGAACTGGGTGAAGATGATCTTTTTCTCCGCCGGGCTCTTCTGCACGAGCTCCAGGAGGGCCTTCCCCTTGCTGGTCTCCTCCAGCCGGTCGATCATTGCGATCAGGTCGCCAAGACCGTCATCCCCCCGCAACTTGAGGAGGCTCTCCCGCAGGGCGAACGGGCTGCTCCCCGCCTCCCGGAGCAGCATGTTGAGCATGGGTTTCTTCAGATTCAGGGTCTTCAGACGGGCGCCGACGTCTTCGTAGATTTTTCTCTCCAAGGCGGATGGTTCCAGGCTCAGCGTGGCGGCGAAACGTTTTGGGAGCTTGAGATCGATGGCGCTGCGGGTGTTGCGGATCATCACTTCGCGGAGCAGTTCCTGCAACTTTTCCCGGTGGGCCGGTTTTTTCAGATTCCCCCGGGCGACGTATTCCTGCCGGAAGACTTTCTCGGTCTTGAACTGCCCGGGCTTGAGGAGGGTGATCAGGTTGAAGAGTTCGATCAGGTTGTTCTGGACCGGGGTCGCCGTCAGGAGAAAAATGAACCTCTTCTGGATCTGGTTGACCAATTTCCACGCCTTGGTGGTCCTGTTCCGCAGATGGTGGGCCTCGTCGACGACGACCAAGTCGTAGAACTGCTCGAGGACCAGAGGCGTGTTCCTCTCGCCTTTGGCCGTCCCCAGGGAGGCGATGAGGAAACGCTGCTTCCAGAAGGCCTCGGGGTTCTTTGCAAAATCCGGGGAATCCGTGGAAAGGAAGGGAATGCCGAATTTCATTTTCATCTCCTCCTGCCACTGGGAAACGAGAGACGCCGGGGTGAGGATGAGGACATTTCTCGCCATGCCCCGGAGGAGGTACTCCTTGATCAGCATCCCCGCTTCGATGGTCTTTCCGAGACCGACCTCGTCGCCCAAGAGGACCCGGCCGTGGAAGCGCTTGAGCACCTTCTTGACCGTTTCGATCTGGTACCAGTACCTGTCCACATCGTTCATGGCGCTCAGACAGAGAAGCTCATCGAAACCGCTCCGGATCGTCAGGACGTGATAATCAATGAGCAGACGAAGCTCATCGAGGGAGGTCGTCGCGGCGCCGGCCAAGGCCGTCAGGATATCTGCCGGAGGCTCAACCTTGACGGGAACTCGACAGACGGGGATTTCAATCCTGACGGTCAGCGGGGGCGATGGCTCCCCGGCAGACGTCCGGGACGGTTTGTCAGCTTTCTTTGCAGTCGCCTGTTTTGATCGGGAAACGGTCCTTTTCACCGGCGCTTTCTCCGGCCTGGCGGCTCTGACCTTTCCGGCCGTTTCCGTCTCCAGTTCCTGCCGCAGCTTCAGCGCCTCCCGGTATTTGATGGTATCCTCCACCTCCCTAATGAGTTCGCGGGGGTTTTTTTTATCCAGCAGGACTTTGGGATGCTTCTTCTGCAGGATCTTCGCCGTGCTGAGGTATTCCCTGGCCCGGTGCAGATTGTCCAGCTCCGCCTCCACCTTGCCGAGGAGGGCGTAATCCATCCATGATGTCCGCATGCGGATAAGCCGCAGCAGCCACTTTCGGGCCAACTCGGGTTCCCAGAGGCGGTTGACGGCGAGATCGATGATCGTCAGGACCGGTTCGATGTCCTTCGGGTATTGACTGATCAGATATTCGAGAGTGCGGGCGGCCTTCCTGTAATCGCCTTTCCGGAGGTAGTGATGATAGGCTTCAACGGGATCATCCTGTATCCTTGACATGGTCTGTCTGCATTCTCCTGCATAGGGTTGGCTGGTTGATGGCGTCTTTTCTCATAAAACGGTCTTTGCAGTCAAGGATCAATGCCATTGACTTAGAGGGCGCCCCTGTTCTTTACAATTAAAAGACGAATGGACTTTCCGGGTGCGATCAGGTACATAAGAGCGTAAGCCGTCCTGCAGGGAAGCTTCTATTGCCCTCATGTGAGGTTGGATCCTCTTGAAATCCGTTATCGCCATCATCGGCCGGCCGAACGTCGGGAAATCGACCCTCTTCAACCGCTTGGCCGGCAGGAGCAAGGCCATCGTCATCGACGAGCCGGGCGCCACGCGCGACCGAAACTACGCTGACTGCACATGGAACGACCGTCCGTTCACGCTGATCGACACCGGCGGATTCGAACCGGCCTCGGAGGTGGAGATCCTCGTCCAGATTCGGGAGCAGATAATGCTCGCCATCGAGGAGGCGGACATCATCCTGTTTATGATGGACGGCAGGGACGGTCTCACCCCTGCGGACCAGGAGATCGCCCGGATGCTCCGCCTGGCGGAAAAGGAGGTTTTCTACACGGTCAACAAGGTCGACGGCCCCCGCCACGAGGCGCTGGTTGCCGAATTCTATCGCCTGGGCATTGAAAAGCTCTACCCCCTCTCCGCCCAGCACGGGCCGGGCGTCGACGACCTGATGGACGATGTGGCCGCCTGTCTCCCGGCCGCCGAACCGGTACGGGACGACGAAGGGGAACCGATCCGGATCGCCGTCATCGGAAGGCCGAACGTCGGCAAGTCCTCCCTCGTCAACAGGCTTCTCGGCTACGAGCGGACGATCGCCAATCCCGTTCCGGGGACGACCCGGGACGCCATCGACACCCCCATCACCCGCAACGGCAAACCCTACCTTCTGATCGACACAGCAGGCATCCGCCGGAAGAGCCGGATCAGCCTCACCATGGAGAAATACACCATCGTTCAGGCCATCAAGGCGATCGACCGGGCCGACATCGCGCTCATCCTCCTCGACGCCGTAGAGGGGATCAGCGAGCAGGACGTCAAGATCGCCGGCCTCGCCATGGAGAGGGGAACCGCCTGCGTCCTCGTCGTCAACAAGTGGGACCTGGTCGAAAAAGACAACAGCACCATTGGAACCTACGTAGAGGATATCCGCTACAACTCGAAATTCCTCGAATTTGCACCTATCATCTTCGTCTCGGCCCTCTCCGGCCAGCGGGTGGGAAAGATCTTCGACCTGATCGACCGCGTCTATGCCCAGTACACCCGGCGCATCGAGACGGGCGAACTCAACCGGAAGATCCGGGAAATCATCGAGAGGAATCCGCCGCCCGGTCGCCGGGGCCGACCCCGCCTTTTTGGCTACATCACCCAGGTGGCGATCAAGCCGCCGACGTTCGCCCTGTTTGTCCGTGACCCGGGCAATATCCATTTCTCCTATGAGCGCTATCTAATCAACCGGATCCGGGAGACCTTCGGTTTCCCGGAGGTCCCGATCCGCCTCCTCTTCAGGAAAAAGTCCTCCTGACCTCCCCCGGGGTCGTTTTCCACGCCGGCAAGACGGGCAGAGGCAGCCCGCTCTCCGGGCTTTTTGCCTTGACTCTCCAGCCATTTTAAAGTAGAAATTTCACGGTCAATTCACCGTTCACCCTTCACTCATTTCCCGGGGGAGGTCTCTATGAAACAGGTCTCTTTTCTCACGGTATTCCTGGCGCTTTTCGGCGCCGTATGCCTGACGGTCGTTCCATCGGGATCGCCTTTCGCCGCCGACACCATCAAGTTAGGGGTGGCCGGCGCCCACACCGGGGATCTGGCCTCTTACGGCCTGCCGACCGTCAAGGCCGCGGAGCTGGTCGTCAAGGAGGTCAACGCCAAGGGCGGCATCCTCGGCAAACAGATCGAGCTCCTCGTGGAGGATGACGTCTGCAAACCCGAAGTGGCGACCAACACGGCCATGAAACTCGTGTCCCAAAAGGTCAACGTCGTCATCGGTCATATTTGCAGCGGGGCGACCAAGGCCGCCCTCGGCATCTACAAGGACGCCAAGATCATTGTCATCTCCCCATCGGCCACGAATCCCGACCTGACGCAGAGCGGCCAGTATCCCAACTTCTACCGGACCATCGCCTCCGACGACGCACAGGCCCGCCTGGAGGTGGATTTCGCCATCGGCAGGCTGAAGGTCAAGAAGATCGCCGTCCTTCACGACAAGGGCGATTACGGCAAGGGTCTCGCCGAATATGCGAAGAAATTCATCGAAGAGTCCAAAAAGGCGACGGTCGTCCTCTTCGAGGGGATCACCCCCGGCGCAGTCGACTACTCCGCCGTCGTCCAGAAGATCAAACGAAACGGCGCCGAAGCGGTGATCTACGGAGGCTACCACCCGGAGGCCTCCTTGATCGTCTCCCAGATGCGCAAGAAGAACATGAAGACCCTCTTCATCTCCGATGACGGCGTGAAGGACGACACCTTCATCAAAGTCGCCGGCAAATACGCGGAGGGCGTTTACGCCACGGGTCCCAAGGATGTCTCGAAGAACCCGCCGGCCGTCGCCGCCAACGAGACCCACAAGAAGGCCTACGGATCCGATCCGGGCGCCTTCTTCCTGAACGGATACGCCGCGGCCCAGGCCATTCTGGCCGCCATCCAAAAGGCCGGTTCGACGGACTACGCGGCCATCGGCAAGGCGCTCCAGACCGAGTCCGTGGAAACGCCGCTGGGAAGGATCAAGTTTGACAAGAGGGGCGATGCGATCGGCGTCGGCTTCTCCATGTACCAGGTGCGCAAAGGGGTCTATGGCGAGGTTAAATAATCTACCCTGACATGGATTACTTTCTGGAACTGCTTTTAGGCGGTCTCACCAGGGGCAGCATCTATGCGCTGATCGCCCTGGGCTATACGATGGTCTACGGCATCATCGAGCTGATCAATTTCGCCCACGGGGAGATTTACATGATCGGCGCCTTCACGGCGCTCATCGCCGCCTCCGTCCTGACGATGAGCGGGATGACGGGCCTGTCCGTACTGGTCCTTGCCACCGTCGTCGCCGTCCTCTACGCCTCAGCCTACGGTTTCACCGTGGAGAAGATCGCCTATAAGCCGCTGCGTCAGGCGCCGCGCCTCTCCCCGCTCATCAGCGCCATCGGGATGTCGATCTTCCTGCAGAACTACGTCCTGCTCGCCCAGACCTCCGATTTCCTGCCGTTCCCGAATCTGATCCCCGCCCTCCCGTTCATGGAACCGTACTCCCAACTCATGGGTTCGACCGAACTGGTCATCGTGCTAACGACCGCTGTGGCAACGGTGGTTCTGACCCTCTTCATCAAGTTCACGAAGATCGGCAAGGCGATGCGCGCCACCGCCCAGGACCGGAGCATGGCGATGCTCACGGGGGTGAATGTGAACCGCGTCATCTCGAACACCTTCATCATCGGTTCGGCCCTGGCGGCAATCGGCGGCGTCCTGATCGCCTCCCACGTCGGCCGGATCAATTTCTATATCGGCTTCATCGCCGGGATCAAGGCCTTCACCGCAGCGGTCCTGGGGGGAATCGGAAGCATCCCCGGAGCCGTCCTCGGGGGCCTGGTCCTCGGCTGGACCGAGAGTTTCGCCACCGGCTACGTATCGAGCGACTACGAGGATGTGTTTGCCTTCTGTCTGCTGGTTCTGATCCTGATCTTCCGGCCGGCGGGACTCCTCGGCCGGTCGACGGCCCAGAAGGTCTGAGAGGGAGCGACGGTCTATGAAAATCCTGTCGGAATTCAGAAAATCCTTCTTCATCTCCCTCTGGTTCATGTTCCTGACCTTTCCGATCCTGGTCATCCGGGTCAACACGATCGAGAAAATCGTGGAGTGGCGCTGGCGGAACATGGCATTCATCGGAATCGGGAGCTTCCTGCTCTCCTTCGTCTGGCGCTATCTGCTGGCCAGCAAGGAGAGGGTGCGTAAACGGGCGGAAGCCGGAGAGGGGGAGGAAGTCAAGCCGATCAGCCAGAGGGTCCTCGACGAACCCTGGGTTTATCGCCCGGCGCTCGTTGCAGTCGGCCTCTTCGCGCTCGCCTTTCCCTTTCTCTTCTCCAGCTACCAGACGAACATCATGACGACCGCCCTGATGTACGTGATGCTGGGCCTGGGCCTGAACATCGTCGTCGGCCTGGCGGGGCTGCTGGATCTCGGTTACGTGGCCTTCTATGCCGTCGGGGCCTACAGCTACGCCCTGCTGAATTACCACTTCGGCCTGGGATTTTGGGCGGTCCTGCCGGTGGGCGCTCTCATCGGCGCCTTCTTCGGCATCCTCCTGGGATTTCCCGTCCTCCGCCTCCGCGGGGACTACCTCGCCATCGTCACGCTCGGCTTCGGCGAGATCATCCGCCTGATCCTGGAAAACTGGAACGAATTCTCCTTCGGACCGAGCGGCATCGCCAACATCCCGCGGCCCGGCCTTTTCGGCCTGAAGTTGTCCCTGCACGAGGCGACCGTCTACCTCTATTTTCTCATGGTGGCCCTCTGCCTGTTCACCATCTTTGTCGTGAACCGGCTGCGGGATTCGCGCATCGGCCGGGCCTGGATCGCGCTTCGGGAAGACGAGGTGGCCTGCCAGGCGATGGGAATCGACAAGACGAAGACCAAGCTCACCGCCTTCGCCCTCGGGGCCACGTGGGCCGGAATGGTCGGCGTCATCTTCGCCGCCAAGACCACCTTCATCAACCCGGCGAGTTTCACCTTCCTGGAGTCGGCGATGATCCTCTCCATCGTCGTCCTGGGCGGAATGGGATCGATCGTCGGCGTGATCCTGGGGGCGCTCATCCTGATCCTGAGCCCCGAATACCTCCGGGCCTTCAGCGCCTACCGGATGCTCCTGTTCGGAATGACGATGGTGTTGATGATGGTCTTCAGGCCGCAGGGGATCGTGACGAACGTCCGCCGGATTTACAAGTACCGCGAGCGGGAAACGGACGGCAAACCGTTGCAGGCGTGATATGGACAGTGTTCTGAATGTGAATGGGATGACGATGGACTTTGGGGGCCTCCGGGCACTCCAGGCCGTCGACCTCCGGGTCCGGCAGGGGGAGATTGTCGCCCTCATCGGCCCCAACGGCGCGGGCAAGACGACCTTCTTCAACTGCGTGTGCGGAATCTACGAACCGACCAGAGGGGATATCTTCATCTCGCCGCCGGCGGGCAGGCGACGGAGGATCAACGGCGTCAAGATCAACGAGGCGACGGAATTGGGGCTGGCGCGGACCTTTCAGAATATCCGCCTCTTCCCCAACATGACCGTTCTGGAAAACGTAATGATCGGGCGTCACTGCCGCGCGAAGGCCGGCGTCCTGGGTGCGATACTCCGGGGCGGAAGCACCAGGAGGGAAGAGCAGGAGATCGTGGACAGAAGCTACGAGATCCTCGTCAGGATCGGCCTCGCCGATCAGGTGGACGATTTGGCCAAGAATCTCCCCTACGGCGCCCAGCGCCGGCTCGAGATCGCCCGGGCGATGGCGACCGAACCCTTTCTGCTGCTTTTGGACGAACCGGCGGCCGGGATGAACCCGCGGGAGACGGAGGAACTCGAACAACTGATCATCCGGATTCGCGACGAGGAGAGGATCTCCATCCTGATGATCGAGCACGACATGAAGATCGTCATGAGCATCTCCGATCGGATCTTCGTCCTGGATTACGGAGAGAAGATCGCCGAGGGAACCGCCGCTCAGATCCGGGAAAATCCGGTCGTGATCAAGGCCTATCTCGGGGAAGACGTCAATGCTTGAGCTCAGAAACGTCGAGACCTTCTACGGGAACATCATGGCCCTCAAGGGGATCAACCTGTCGGTCTCCGAAGGGGAGATCATCACCCTGATCGGCGCCAACGGCGCAGGCAAATCGACGACCCTGATGACGATCTGCGGCCTCGTGCCCGCGCGCCGCGGCGACATCCTCTTTATGGGAAGGCCGATCGGGCGGATGGAGCCGCACGAGATCGTCACGTTGGGCATCTCCCAGGTCCCCGAAGGCCGCCGGATCTTTCCGCTGCTGACGGTTACGGAGAATCTCGACATGGGCGCCTTCCTCCGGAAGGACAAGGCGGAGATCGCCCGGGACAGGAACCATGTCTTTTCGCTGTTTCCGATTCTGAAGGAGCGGCGCCACCAGCAGGGCGGAACGCTCAGCGGAGGCGAGCAGCAGATGCTGGCCATCTCCCGCGCCCTGATGGCCCGGCCGAGGCTGCTCCTCTTGGACGAGCCCTCGCTCGGATTGGCCCCGATCGTCGTCCAGCAGATCTTCCGGATGATCGGGAAGATCAACGAAGAAAACCGGACGACGATCCTGCTCGTGGAACAGAACGCGAACATGGCCCTCAAGATCGCCCATCGCGGCTACGTCATGGAAAACGGCCGGATCACCCTGCAGGGGACCGCCGCGGACCTCCTGGACAACGAAGAGGTCAAGCGGGCCTACCTGGGATTGTAGGCGCGCGCCGCGTCCCCGAAGTTCACCGGATTTTGTCCCGAACGCAAGGCATGAGAGGCGCGAGGTCGCGAGCGTCCTTTCCCCTGCCCCTATTCGTCTATCAAAGCTCAAATTGAACGCCTACTTCAATCACTTGATTTGAAGGTATGCCGAAAAATGAACTGGCGTCCATTGAATTTTTGGAAAGGAATAGAAACAGGTTTGAACGCCACAGGCCCATTTTCGGCTTGTCGCCAATAATCAGTTTCTCCCGCCCAAGGAAGAAACTTGCGTCTTCCAATTTGATTTCGACGCCTTTTTCCCTGGCTAAGGTCAGGATGTTTTCCATGGTAGGCGTTTCCATGAACCCATGATGTGCGGTTATTCTGTAAAAACCACCCAATAGCTTTTCAGCGTCAATTTTTTCAAAGTTCGGAACTCTCGGAATATCCTCCGTCTTGAAGTGGAGGATTGCTATGTCAGAGTGCAGGATTTTGTTGTGATTGACGTTCTGTACGAGAGCTTGTGGAACCCTATCCGGGTTCCCTGTGAGAAAAATGGCCTGACCTCTTACCTTTTGCGGTGGATTGACCTCAAGGCTTTTCCTGAAATCGTCAATAGATGGCGAGAGATTCCATAGCTGCCCTGCGAGGATATTTCGGCCTTCCTCCCAAGTTAACATCAAGGTGAAAAACGCCGCGCCTATCACCAGCGGAAACCAGGCGCCGTGAAATATTTTGCTGATGTTTGCGCAAAAGAAAGGGATATCGACCAGAAAAAAGAGGCCTGCAAGGGCTCCGGCCGCCGGCCTGCCCCATCCCCATCTGCGCCGCGCAACGACGAAGAAGAGTGTCGTCGTGATCAACATGGTCGAAGTAACGGCCACTCCATAAGCGGCGGCCAATTTGCTGGAGGATTGAAAGCCGATCACCAGGCCTATAGTGCATATCATGAGCAGCCAGTTCACCGGAGCGACATAGATCTGACCGATATGGGCAGCCGAGGTGTGCAAGACCCTGAGGCGGGGAAGGTATCCAAGTTGGATTGCCTGCCTGGTGAGTGAAAACGAACCTGTGATAACGGCTTGAGAGGCTATGATCGTGGCTACTGTGGCCAAAAGTACCATGGGGACCAGCGCCCAGGAAGGCACAAGGGCATAAAACGGATGGTGTGACTCTTCCGGTTTGAGCATGAGTAGAGCGCCCTGTCCGAAATAGTTAAGCACCAGCGCCGGAAATACCAGGACGATCCATGTCAGACGAATGGGACGCTTTCCAAAGTGCCCCATATCGGCATATAGCGCTTCGGCCCCCGTGACGACAAGGAAAACGGCGCCGAGGACGACAAAACCGTGCAACCTGTTCTGGATGAGAAACGTCATTCCATGCCACGGAAAAACGGCAAATAGTATTTTCGGATCACGGACAATCTGGACGGTTCCCAGAACGGCGAGAACAATGAACCATATCAAAATGACCGGGCCGAAAAGGCTTCCCATCCTTGCAGTGCCGCGACTTTGTAAAAGAAACAATCCTGCGAGTATGATGAGGGTCAAAGGAATAATATACGGTTGGAACACCGGAGTGATGATTCGAATGCCCTCAACGGCGCTGAGTACCGAAATGGCGGGAGTAATCATGCCGTCTCCATACAACAGACACGCCCCGAAAAGACCCACCGCCACGAGGCCGATCCCTTGGCCTTTTTTGATATTTGCGCGTTTCAAGAGCGCCGTTAAGGCAAGAACGCCTCCTTCGCCATTGTTATCGGCCCTGAGCACGAAGGTCAGGTACTTGAAGGTCACAATCAGGACAAGCGCCCAAAACATGAGAGAAAGAACGCCAAGAATGTTTTCATTGGTGACGGGGATGCCATACTCGCCGTGAAAACATTCACGAATAGCATAAAGAGGGCTTGTTCCAATATCCCCGAAAACCACACCCAAAGCCGCAAGCGATAACTTTGCAAGGTGGTCTCCGCTTGCTCCTTCTCGAGACGCATCATTTCGATCGAATGAACCCACCCGGTTTCCGTTAGACACCATGATTGGATTTACCTTTACGATACTTAAGATAACCGTGCAGGAACCAACCAATGATGATCCCGATGGACAACAGGAAAAAAATAAGCAGGGATCGGGACATTTGGATCGACCAGAATAGAAATTGGATCTCTACGACGGCAACGTTCTGAATGATGAAGAGAACGCCAAGACCGGCAAGGATTAGAATGAGAATCAATTTGTAATTCATTGAATCCTCCTCTCTGGCCGATGAAAAGAATTTTTTATGTGTGTCAACGTCAGGCATGTGCGGCATGCGTCAGCACGTCCGAACCAGGCCTTGGTTGCCCTTCTACCTCTGTGTTCGTCACTGAAGCAGCAGCTTTCCTCAATACGAGACAGCAGAGCGCCCCCGTAAACCTCGTCCCTTCGACCACGAAGTCCGTCCGCCTTCCCAATGCGTCCATTTCCTCGGCGTTAAGGAAAGGCTCCTCGAACGAATGCAGCCACAAGAGCGCAAGACGGAAGCCTCCGAAACGGGCGCGGACATCCTCCCAGACCGCTTTCGGCATGTCGCGCACCAGGTCGTACATCAACGCATGGCCGTCAGCCTTGAGAACCCTATGCGCCTCGGACAAGGCGTGGATGGGGTCCTTCCAGTGGTGG
>Ga0208046_1000209_pt1 | contig 12661 bp, 11 predicted proteins | sample PL_2010_300m_FD_184161 | JGI IMG/M metagenome (GOLD analysis project Ga0208046, IMG submission 184161) | Freshwater microbial communities from Powell Lake, British Columbia, Canada to study Microbial Dark Matter (Phase II) - PL_2010_300m... | ecosystem: Environmental > Aquatic > Freshwater >... | reverse complement strand
GTTCTCAAGCGACGCCGCACACGAACTGAAGACGCCGCTGACCGCACTTCGAGGCGAAATGGAGGTTGCGCTGCGCAAGGAGCGGGAGCCGGCGGAGTATCGCGCCGTGCTGGCGAGCGGGTTGGAGGAAGCGGCCAAGCTGGAGCGGATCATAGACGACCTCCTGTTGCTGGCGCGTACGGATGCGTCGAGCAACGCACTGATGAATGAACCCGTCGCGCTTGACGAGGTCGTACTTGAGGCGCACGAGGAAACCTGCACGCTGGCCGAGCGGATGGGGATATCGCTGGTACTGAGCAAGATGGAAGAGGTCCGTATCAGGGGCAATGCGCTGCTGCTCAGACGGCTGCTGGTCAATCTGATTGACAATGGTATCAAGTATAACCGGCCCGGAGGAAGTGTGTCGGTGACATTGGAGTCGGAGCGCGGAGGCAATGAAGCCCGACTGGTGGTCGAAGATACCGGCATCGGCATGCCGGCGGAGTCGCTGCCGCTCCTGTTCGACCGGTTTTACCGCGTGGACAAGGCCCGCTCTCGGGACGTCGGCGGCACCGGGCTCGGGTTGGCGATAGTGAAGCGGGTAGCTGAGGCTCACGGCGGCACGGTGACCGCGGAGAGCACGCCGGGCAAGGGCAGCAGGTTCACAGTCGCGCTGCCGGTGGCAGATTAGCGGGCTGTAATCTATGGTTAATCCTGCCTTAAGGTCGCGCACGTAAGATTACTGCGTGGTCAACCAATATGGAGGTACTATATGACCAAACGTCTGATATCGATGGGCATCCTGTCCATTGTAGTACTGGCGCTGGTTCTGACGGGCTGCAAGGCCCCGAACACACCAGTGAAGTCATCGGCCGTCGTGCTGAAGGCATCGGCCCTGGGTCAAGGCCTCGGTAGCGCGGGCAGTCTCCCGGTCCCCGGCGGTTCGGTCGTTGTAGACACGGCGGCGGTCAACATCGCCGAGTTCCGAATCCAGGAGAACTCGGGCCCTGATAGTGGTGGGAATGGCGAGAGCGGAGGCGAAGGGGAACAACCGGAGGGTGGCGATCAAGAACTCCCGGACATCGTCGTGCCCGGCCCGTTCGTTCTCCAGATAGCCGCGGGTGAGACGTTCATTAATACCGTCGCGGTCTATCCCGGCACTTTCCGCCGGGTTGACGCGGCGTTCGCCGTCAGCCCGCTGCCGCCACTCACCGGTAAGTCCATCTACATCACCGGCACCTACCAGCCCGTGACGGGTCCGGGCGTGCCCTTTGTGCTGAAGTCGGAGTTCAACGACGGCACCGAGTGCCCGATTGCCGGAGGTGGCTTCGTGATCCCGAGCGACACGACCGTCGCGCTCGTTGTCGAGTTCGACGTGGCCAAGTGGTTCGCACAACTGGATATGGGTTCGGCTGAGCTGACCAACGGCGTGATTCTCATCGACTCCGGGCACAATCCGAGCCTGCTCGCAGCCTTCGAGGCTGCCCTTTCCGGCGAAGACGGAGGGAGGTGAAGGTGGAGCGGACACTGATACCCTCCAAGTCGAGGAAGGTGGCGGCGAGCATTAGCCGACCGTGAACCCGAAGCAGTAGAGAGACTCGAATAGGGAGTTGATCAATGAAGAGACCTTCCGAGGCATTTGGAGCCGCCGTTGTCTGCCTCGCGCTGACGGTGCTATTCTGTACTGCCGTCCTCGCTGAGACCGAGACACCTCAGTTCAAAGGCTCAATCGCGGTTACCCAGCACTCAAAGCAGACACTGGATCTGGCACGCGTGACGCTCGTGGAGGCCATTGCCACTGCGAAGACACAGGTGCACGCCGGCCAGATCGTCGAAGCCGAACTGGAAGTCGAGGACGGCTTCCTCGTCTACGGATTCGACTTCCTGGCCACGTCGGGTACGAAGACCAAGACGCTCGTTGACGCCGGCAACGGCAAGGTGCTCGTGACGTTTGCCGAAGAAGATGACACCGACAGCCTGCAAGTCGAGGAAGGCGACGGCGACCAGGCCGGTGACCACCAGAACGGCAAGGACGAGCCCGACCTCACTGCGGCAGATGCGGCAAAGGCCAAGGTGTCGCCGACCGATGCAGTCAAGACGGCCCTGACCAAAGCGCCCGGAAAGGCCGTCGCGGTCAAGCTGGACAGCGAGAAAGGGACGCTGATTTACGAGGTTGATGTCCTCCGCTCCTCGGGCAAGCTCACCAGCGTCGCGGTGAACGCCGCCACCGGCAAGATTGGGACGACCGAAGAAGAGGAAGAGGACGACGAACAGGAAGGTAACGACTAGCAGTTCCGACTGAGTCCCGGCCGGCGCTCGGCATGCCGAACCGGCCGGGACAAACGGGAAGGAGCGCAACCGAAGAAATTCTCGAAACAGACAATCGGGGCCGCCGTGCTGGGTGTTATGTTGCTCGCGGGCTGCCACAAGGGCTACGCGCCGCACATCGATCCACACAACTTCGTCTCCGGTGTGAACAATCCCTTCTTCCCGCACCAAGTGGGCAAGACCTACACGTATCGGAGCGCCACGGCACAGGACACCGAAATCGTCAGCGTCCTCGTCACTTCGGATACGAAGACTCTGATGGGCGTGACCTGCATGGTAGTTCTGGACACGGTGGTTCTGAACGGGGAACTAACCGAGAAGACGTACGACTGGTACGCACAGGACAAAGACGGCAGCGTCTGGTACTTCGGAGAGGACGCCAAGGAATGCGAAAACGGTCCGGTCGTAAGCACCGAAGGTTCTTGGGAGGCGGGCAAGGATGGTGCACAAGCCGGGATTATCATAATGGGTACGCCGGCAGTCGGAGACTCCTACCGTCAGGAGTACTCCAAGGGCGTGGCCGAGGACATGGCCAAGGTGCTCAGCCTCACCGACTCGGCTTCGGTTCCCTATGGCGACTATCACAACGTTCTCAGGACCAAGGACTTCAGCCCGCTCGAGCCGGCTACAGTCGAGGAGGAATACTACGCGCGGGATATCGGGCTGGTCCTGACAACAACCGCTCAGGGCGGCTCGGACCGATCCGAACTCATCGGGATTACTCCCGGCAGGTAGCGTCGAAAGAAAGAGGCCTCGGGCCGGCAGCCGGGCTCGAGGAAATGAGGGAAACTTCGCTTATTACCGGAGGATGTCAAGACGCGGCACGACAAGATGGTCGAGTTTCGTACATCGTTACTTCGGCGGATTCGTACATCGTGTAAGACGGACCGCTAGAAGTGACTGAAGTTCCGGGGGCACACAATAAGAGATTTTGGACGCCGCACACTTGACACACCCGGCGCGGCATGACGAGATGGTCGAGTTGGTCGAGCGGACGACGATAGCCGTCGTCAGCGTCAGCGTTGGATCACCACCTTGCGCACTCCTGACTCCTCCCTGCTCTCTTCTCTCTCCTCCCTGGCAAAGTACACCCCGGGGGCGAGGCCGCTCACGTCGTTCGGGCCCGCGTGCAGATCCATCACCTTCCGCCCGCTGATGTTGAGCAAGACGCTTGACGCCTCACGCTCAACGCCCCACGCCAGAGGCAGGCACAGCACGCCGCGGACGACCGTCTGCGCCAGCTTGGAGCTTGTGGCTTGGGGCTTGCCGCTTTCCTCCACTCCAACGCAGTACACGTAGCTTCCGTACAAGTCCCAGTTGCCGCTCCGGTCAGACTGCCAGACGCACCAGTTCTGCGTCATGCCCATCGTGGTCAAGGTCGGGTTGATGTCGGTCGCCGGGTCGTTGTCGACGTAGGCGTCGTCAGATAGCGTGCGGGCGCAGATATCGCTGTTTCCTTCGCGATCCGTGGCCCAGGCGATGGCAGCCAGCTCGGCCCAGTCGGAGGCCGTGTAGAGCGCCGGTGTCCCACACGGCGCATAGTTGTTGCCGGCTGCGGCCGAATCGCACCAGCGCCGCCCGATTGAGAAGGTGTCCATCGCCGTGCCGTAGATGGCAGTGTCGCCGTCGCGTGTCGATTCCCAGGTAATCCACGGCCCGAGCCCAAACGGAATCCAGCAGTAGCTCAGCACGTCCGGGTTGCGGTCCAGCGAATCCGAGTGCGCGACTTCCTGCGGAGACTGCCACGACCCGTCCACGTACTCGGTGTAGTGGATGTCGCCCTCGGTCTCCCAGACCAGCAACGGACAATCGTGGTAGGTGTCGTCGAGACCCCGGCCCAAGCGTGCGTGGCGGATCGGGTCCGGGCTGTTGACCGCGTACGAAGGGCCATACCATGAGTCGCCCGCGTGGTAGGCGCACTGAATGTGCCAGCCGTCGGTGTCGTGGGAAGTCCAGGTCACCCAGGCCGTATCCACGTCGGTGTTGCTGATGACAATCACACGCGGCTCGGCCGAGTCGCCGCCGGTGTGGATGTAGCCGCCCACCTGAACCGGCGTTCCCCAGTCCTGGCCGAACGTTGCGAACGAGGACCAGATGCCGCCGGTGACCGGCGACTCCCTGCGCTCCCAGACGCACCAGAAACTCGGGTCGTTGGGCCATTGCTCGTTGCCCGCCGCGACCGCCGGGTTCACGTCGTCGGCCGGGCCGGTGCTGACCGAGTCGTCCGCGCCCCAGCCGTTGCCGTTCATCATCTCGCAGAACTTGGCGTAGATGTCCCAGTTGCCGTTTCGGTTCGTCTGCCAAACGAGGCACGTGGTCACGCCGGCGACTCACTCCGGACAGGCGGATGGATTGACGTCAGCGAACGTGTCATTAGTGAGCTGGAACGGCCCGGACCAGCCCTGCGCCAGGGCGGACGTTGAGGCCAGGATACAAGACGCAGCCAATATACAGAATCTCACAACTCCTCCCGCATGTCTGTCACCCCGCTCGTTCCTACGGTGCGCTGCGCACCCGAAATGGAGGGGTCTCGCCTGAGAGATTCCTCCACTCCTCGCTCCGCTCCTCGGTCGGAATGACAGGGAGGGAGCAGCGTTCGTCGGTCGGAATGACACTGGAATCTACCGTTGAATGACGACCTTCCGCATCGGTCCCTCGCCCCGCGCCCCTCGCGCCACGCCCCTTTCGGCGCAGGCCAAGGTGACAGACTACTCAAGGTCCTCTTCTTTCGCGTCGCGGCGGAGCATCTCGAGCTCCCAGACCTCCTGTTTGAGCAGTTCGTAGACGTTGAAGACAATCGGGCAGTAAGGCAGATTCCAGAGCGCCAGCATCGAGCGGGTAGTGAAGTCCGGTTTGTGCAGGAACGGGAACTCGACGCAGGATTCGGGTCGGACGTGGTAGCGGCGGCATAGCTTGCCGTCAAGGAAAGGACAGGGCTTCTGCCTGATGAGGAACCGGTCCGGCTCGTCGGTCTTGTCCAGGTACCTCCGCTCGAGCTGCTCGGGCGTAATGCCCTCGGCCTGAGCCAGTCGCGTGATGTCCTCGCGACCCAGCGCCGCCGCAAGTTCGCTGCAGCAGTTCGCGCACCGCCGACAGTCTATCTTCGATGAAACGTAGGCATCAAGCCGATGGACAATCGCATCTATCTCCTCCGGCTCGATGTCGCAGTCTTTGATGTGTTCTCGGAAGTCCCGGTTCTCGTTCTTCTTCTGCTCGGCCATTTCTCTGATCTTCTCAAGGTTGGTTTCAAACATGGCGTCTTCGCCTTCAGTGAATGATACGCCGGATGGACGAGACGTCAAGGCGTTCTAGACGATGCAGAACCGAAACGGAAGATCACCACCAAGGCACCAGGACACAAAGAGAACGCGGGAGGAGACGGCTATGTCCGCTTGGCGTTCTTGGCGTCCTTGGCGGTTCGTCTTCAGTTCCGGACTCGTGGCTAGAGATAGGCGAAGTGGCGCGGCGGTTCTTGACTTGGCGGGTGTCGCTGGCACGATTGACCATGGCGCTTGTCGTATCCATTGTTAATCCAGTCGCAGGCAAGGCCCAGGGCGTGAAGCTCCGCGCCCGGGCCGCGGAAGAACTGAAGCGCCTCTTCCCGGACATCGTCATCGTCGAGTCGAACGCGCCCGGCCATGCAACTGCGCTGGCGCGGGAGGCAAAGGACTCGGAACTCATAGTCGCCGTCGGCGGTGACGGGACCGTGCGCGAAGTCGTCTCCGGCCTGATGTCCGCAAACCCGGATGTAACCACAAAGACACAAAGTCACAAAGGGGCCGGGGCGAAAACTGACTTCCGGCCGGATTCGGAACCCGACTTGGTGTCTTCGTGTCTTGGTGGTAAAGCTCCGGTTCTCGCAGTGATTCCCGTCGGGTCATGCAATGACCTGTCGAGGAACATCGGCATTCCTGCGGACGTGATTGAGGCCTGCCGCGTCACCAAGGAGGGAAGGTCACGTCCGATCGACGTCATCCGGGTTGAAATGTCGGACGAGGCAAGTTCGCAACGGACGTACTTCGTCAACGCGGCCGGTTTCGGGTTCGACGCCGCGGTTACGGCCGAGGCCCAGAAGTCGAAGCACCTGCGCGGCCTGCCGCTGTACCTGGTTGCCGTAATCCGTGCGCTCCGTGACCTCGCGTGCCCGCTTGTGCGGATTCGCGCGGGCGAGTTTGAAACCGAACGCCGGGTCCTGATGATCGCGGCGGCCAACGGCCGGTACTATGGCGGTGGGATGAAAGTGGCACCGGAGGCGCAGCCGGACGACGGACAAATCGACGTCTGCATCGGCTTCAGCATGGGGCGATTGTCGGCCCTGTGCAAGCTGCCGCGCTTCGTCGCCGGAACTCACGTCACGCTGAAGGACGTGAGGATGCTGCGCAGTCCTGAGCTCGAGCTTGAGTTCCTGGAGCCGGTCCCGATTGAGCTCGACGGCGACGTTCTGGTTCCTCAGCCTTTCAGACGCTTCCGCCTCACCGCCCTGCCCCAAGCCGTCAACTTCCGCGTCCCCTGACGAGACGCCGGCAGTCTCCTCCGGCGGAAGACCCAAGAACCGAGACAGGAGTTCACCACAAAGTCACGAAGACACAAAGAGGGCCCGGACGGAAATCTCCGGTTTATGCTCGGTGCTCTTGGTGTCTTGGTGGTTCAATGTCGGATTCAGGAGAATACCGCCACGTTGACACGGCAGCAATCCAATCATAGACTACACACGTAGACAGAAGCCTGAGGCGACGATACGAACGCGTCGCGGGAGGTACAGATGTATCGAAGTCATGCTAGACTATCTCTCCTGTTGCCTGTTGCACTGGTGCTGGTCGCGGTGTTCTCATGCACCAAGAAGAATCACGCGGCTGACGTACCAACCGTGCCAATCGGCCGCGACTCCTGTTTCACGGATACGACTTACACCTTCACGACAATCGCGACCGACCCCGATGGCGACAGCGTGGCCGTCCGTTTCGACTGGGGTGACTCCACCGTGTCGAGCTGGTCAGGCCTGGTGCCAGGCGGGGACACCGTCGCACTCACTCACGCCTGGCCCGATACTGGCACCTACGAAGTCCGCGCACAGGCACGGGACAAGGAGCTTCAGAGCTCCGACTGGTCCACCGCGCTTGTGGTGCGGGTGTTCGTGGCTCGCCCGGCCCCCAATGCGCCCTCAGAGCCGGATGGGCCCGCCAAAGGGGGACAGGATTCAACCTATTCATTCGCCACCGTCGCCTTCCATCCGGAGGACATGAACGTGGCAATCAGGTTCGCGTGGGGTGACGGCGACACCTCCGATTGGAGCCAGTTTGTCGCCCCCGGCGAATCGGTGACGATGAGCCACATGTGGCCCGTACCTGACACCTACGCGGTAGCAGCGCAGGCGAAGGACACCGGCAACGCCACGTCCCAATGGTCTATCCCGCACAACATCAGGATCCGCATGCCCGATACGTTACGCCTGTGGCGCTTCAAGCTGACAGCCCTGGAGGGGGGCTCCTTCTTCTCGTCGCCGGCATTCGGCCAGGATGGCAACATCTACGTCGGGTCGATAGACAGCGCCCTGTACGCGATCGACACTGGCGGCACACTGCGGTGGCGCTACCCGACCGGCCACGTGATCCGGTCCTCCCCGGCTGTCGCCCCCGACGGCACAATCTACGTCGGTTCATTCGACGACACGCTGTACGCCATCAACTCGGATGGTTCGCTCCGTTGGCGCTACCCGACCGGCGGTTCCATACACTCATCGCCGGCCATCGGTGCCGATGGCACAATCTACTTCGGTTCGCTTGACCATTGGCTCTACGCCATCAACCCTGACGGCGCCCGCAATTGGAGGACCCTCGCCAACCGAGCCGGCCGCTCCTCCCCTGCCGTGACCACTGGTGACACAATCTACATTGGGTCGGATGACGGCAGCATCTGCCACGTGAACCCGAACGGCGCAGTGAAGTGGGAATACAAGACCGGTGGCACCATCCGCACCTCCCCTTCAGTTGGCGCCGACGGCACCGTCTATTGCGGCTCGGACGACGGCAACCTCTATGCTCTGAACCCCGATGGATCGCTCAAGTGGCAGTTTACGACCGACAGCACTGTCCAAGGCTCAGCCTCAATCGCGTCTGACGGCACCGTCTACTTCGGATCGGACGACGGCAACCTCTATGCTCTGGACCCCAATGCTACGCGAAAGTGGAAGTACCCGACCGGCGGCGGCGTTGCCGCCGCGCCGGCAATCGCCTCAGACGGGACGATCTACTTCGGCTCGGCCGACAACAGCGTGTACGCCCTGAATCCTGACGGTACGGCCAAGTGGCAGTTCGAAAGCGACGGCGCCATCCAGTCATCGCCGACCATCGGCCCGGATGGAAAGGTCTATTTCACCAGCAAGGACGGCTACCTGTACGCGCTCAAGGGCAGGAGTCCCTTGGCCGGCTCCCCCTGGCCCAAGTTCCACCACGACCTCAAGAACACCGGCCGCGTCGGTGGAGGGCGATAGAACCACGGCGACGCAAGAGCGGCCTTCTCACGTTGTTTAGCGGCAGGGCGGGCAAGACTAAGCTGGCGGCATGAGGTTCTTCATGGCCGCCGCGATGGCGCTCTTGCTGCTTGTTGGCCTCTGCTGCCACAGTCACGGGCCGAGTACGCGCTCCATGGTCTTCAATCTCTCGATGTCCGCGTTCGAGGTCGAAGGCCACAGGGTCGAGGTCGTCTTCAGTCAGTCGGTATACACTGCGCACGGTGTCGTGGATACGCTCGACCTGAAGCGCGGCGTCGTAGTCGGTCGGCTGGTAATTACTTCGCTGGTCGCGGCTGGAGACCCGAACAGGTACGATGCTGCCGTCAACGTACACGAGGACACGGCCGGCGTGCTCTATTGCCGGGAGTACAGCCCGTACATCGATGCAGTAGTCCTCGCACCATGAAGCCCGTCATTGCCGCCGCCTTCGCGTTGCTTGCGCTCCTGCCCGCGGGTTGCGACCGGGGGCTGCTGGATACCGTGCCCGCCCACGATAAGCTGGGTCTACCCGCACGACGGCGACACCGTGGACCCGGGCGTATACACGCTGGTCGCAGTAGCAGCCGACGACCGCCGGATGGACTTCGTCGTGTTCTTCGCGTACACCGAGATGCTGGGCATGGTCACGACTGCCCAGGCCGACACGTACCGGGTCGCGGTGGACTGCCGAACCGACACCGGGCACGTCTACCTGCTCCGCGCCTTCGCCTATGATGCTGCGGAAAACGGAACGTCCGCGGATATCAGAGTGCATGTGCGGCGCTAGTCCGCCGTAGCCTCACACCCCACGCTTCCGGCGCCACGAAACAGCGATCAGGACGTGGAACGCTCGTAGTAGTCGACGCGGCCGATGCCGAAGGGGAACATGGCAACGAGTTTGTGTTCTTCGTCCGGCTCGATTCTAAGCAGGGTTACGGCGTCAACTATGCCGAGCGAACGACCGATGCGGTTGGCCTCGACCAGGGCGTAGGCACGCTGGCGGGCGTCGGCTATGCGGCCGAGCCAGACCTGCGGCTCGTAGGCCGGTGCACCGTCAAGCAGAGACAGCGGCTCGGAGCCGGTCATGGCCGTGTGAAGCTGAGTGAGTTCGTCGCGACCCTCTTCTATTTCGAAGAAGAGTGACTCGCCACGTTCGATGCACTGGAAGAAGGAAACGGCAAGCGGATGGAGATTGCGCCGGACTCTGCCGACGTGGTCGGAGACGTTCTGGATTTCGTCAAGGGTAACGGGCGTAAACGGCAGTACGACCGGGACATACGGCCTGACGCGGTAGTACCAGGTCGGAAACTGCTCTCTCAGTTCCTGAATCTGCGCCTCGCTGTCCAGTTTCGGGAAGGCCACGACGCAGTACTGGGCCGCCTTCACACTGCAATTCTAGCAGCCTCATGTGGTTCTGGCAATAGCGGAATAGGCGCGAGTCTCCGGGGGTAGATGGAATTGCACGTGTGGGACCGCTACCCACCGTTTGCATGATCGCGAGTTCGGTCAGCGGCAAGGAAGAGGTCCGGCTGCTCCAACCCCAAAGGTACAGCCGGACCTTCCCTGGTTGACACCCGGAAACGCTACCGCATAATCACTCCCAGATGAGGATCTGCTGGATTCCCTTCGCCATTGCACTTGCGCATGTCGCGTGCGCGGCCCGCACCGAAACTAGGCCGGTACGAATCGTTCCGGTCGGGCAGTTCCTCGTCGCGCGGGACAGCAGCACCCGGTTCCTGACAATCTCGGCTGCGCTCGACTCGGCCGGAGACGGTGACACAGTGTTCGTGATGCCGGGCGAGTATCACGAGGCGGTGAAGGTCCTGAAACTGCGGCACATCACGCTGCTTGGTGCCGACCCTGCTACAACCGTTGTCGACGCCGAAGACGCGTATGCGGCAATCGAACTGCGCACCGACAGCAACCGGGTTTCCGGGTTCACCGTGCGCGGTGCCGATTCGCACGGAATATGGGTAAGAGACGGGCAGCAGTTCATCGACCACTGCCTCATCGTCGGTAACGGTGACCGCGGCATCTACTTGAGTTCCTTTGCCGGACGAGCCTTCGCGAACATCACGCACTGCACGGTTGCGGACAACGGTGAGGTCGGAATCCACGCGGCCCGCGACGACTCGAACACGGTGATTACCGACTGCATCATCGCGTTCAACCAGCGAGGGATAGTGACCGACCAGCGTGAGGGTAAACTAGTCGTGCAGCGGAATTGCCTGTTCGGCAACGGAGTCGACTTCGACCGGGTGACACCCGGCGACAGCAACATTCTCTGGGACCCGCGCTTCGTTGACCGTGAGAATGGCGATTTCCGGCTGAAAAGGGGCTCGCCCTGCATCGGCACGGGCGGAGGCAGCACAAACATCGGCGCGTTCTAACTAACCGTCGGCTCAAGCTTTAGGCTGACCCACGCCCACCGGCGGGACGGCGAACCCAAGGCGGAGGCGGCTGCGAGGGGGGGGCTGAATTCGTAACCCATAGTGTTTCAATGACCTAGGCCTGTGGACAACTTGGGCGGAGCAACTCTGACGCCGACGCAATCGCGTAAGTCCTTTATCTTCAAATAGTAACAGTCACGATTGCCTCGCTTGACAAGACCCCTTGGTGGTCTTATCCTGATTCGGCAGTGCAACCCATCTGGGATGCACACGCTGCTGCCACTAGCGAATAGACGGAAACCGGCCGACAGATGGATCCCGACCGGTCAGGCCAGCAAGTGATTTCGCGGCATATGCGAGGAACCATCGCCCTCCTTTGGAAGCGCCCCGGCTCGAGCCGGGGCGCTGGCTTTCGGGCAGTGAGTGGGGATCGCTGTGCTGGTGGGACGGCCGCCGGTTCACGGCGTCCCGCACCAAACTAGAGCGCCGCGACAGACGGGCTGTCGCGGCGAGAACCAGATGAGGATCAGACGGACAACAACGAAGGTCGACGCAGCAATAGATTGACGCAGCTATTTGGATCTTGGCCGAGATGGGTGTGACGCGGCCGGTCCAGTGCTGAGGCTGACTGCGTGGGGACCAGACGACTGATCGCCGCGCCGACCTTGTTGAAACGAGATCTCCGAGCCGACAGGACGAAAATGGTGGAACCACGCTGGGGAAGAAGCTCCACGATAGGCGTGTGCCGGCCCGGAGGCAAACCGCAGCCTATGCTCGAATCGCGGAGGCATGACGACCGAGTGCTGCAGCCGTCGTCACTATCGGGGAGCGCGTTGGTGTCCATATTCATCATCTATTGCTATGCAGAATACGTGCCAATGCCCCCAAGACAGCCGGGAGCGTAAATCCTTTATTATCAAACACTAACGACAGCAACCCTCGGCGACTGGATTGCGACATGGGAGCGTGCTCGGAGCCCGTCTCTGTATGTCACTCAACTACGTGTCTTACGTGGCGCGACAAAAGCGAGTGTCGCACCTCGGATACAGGCTCTTGGCGTGGCTTGACCGTCTTTCCTTGGCGCCTGCTGAGAGCGCAACCGATGGTCCTTGCGAGCAGACGGACTATCGCGCTGGTTGCGAACAGAGCATCACGGCGTCGCCGAGGTTCGCGCGCGGCTTGACCAGTGCGCTCGGGCTCGTATACTCAATCTATGAAGGGCATCAGACTTGAGCCGGCCCGAAGCCTACTCGACAACTTCGTACATGCGGAGCTGTCACGCCTAGCAAGGCACGGTCGGCTCGACGTCGCCTTGCCGCGCAGCCGCGCAGCCCTCGCCGATCTCATTACCAGGCATCTGGGTCTCGATGAGATTGTGGAGGAACTGCGCCACCTCTTTCCGGCCCGGCGCCGTACGAAAGCAGGGGCACGTGGCACGATCCGGCTCGATCAGCTTCCTCCACTCTACGGGAGC
>Ga0208046_1000207_pt1 | contig 12699 bp, 16 predicted proteins | sample PL_2010_300m_FD_184161 | JGI IMG/M metagenome (GOLD analysis project Ga0208046, IMG submission 184161) | Freshwater microbial communities from Powell Lake, British Columbia, Canada to study Microbial Dark Matter (Phase II) - PL_2010_300m... | ecosystem: Environmental > Aquatic > Freshwater >... | reverse complement strand
ATTATCTGCGCAGGAGTTCGCAAATGCCTTAAAAACCTTACAGGGCGTCACAATACACCAGCGGACGCCCGAACGGGTCGCTCACCGGAGAGCAGACAAAGTCCGGGAGCGCAGAGTCCTCGATATCGGGTTTGTGGGGGAACAGGACGGCAGATATCTTGTCGATATCCTCGGCGAAGCCGGCCTCTACATCAAAGAACTCGTGTCAGGCGATCAGGGAAGAACAACCCCGAGTCTTGCCGAGATCCTGCAGCGACCAGCACACGTTACCAGTCTTGATGTCGTGCAGGTCGGGGAAACAAACGAGGGAGAGTAAGCATGGCACATCACAACGGACCACGAAAAAAGACACGATATAAGTTCAAGAAGGAATTGAGGAAGCGCGGGTTGCCCCCGGTCACCTGTCTGATCCAGAAATTTGAAGTCGGTGACAAAGTCCATATCGTCTGCGACTCAAGCATTCAGAAAGGTATGCCGCACCGCCGGTTTCACGGCAAAACCGGGACTGTTGTCGGCCAGCGCGGGCGTGCATGGATGCTTGCGATCCCTGACGGCAATTCCGAGAAGATCGTGATCGCAAGACCACAACATCTAAAAGCACAACGGTAAATCCACTATCAGAGGTCTGGCATGAAAGTCAAGGGTATCGTTAGCGAAGAGAAGGTCACGCTCCCCCAGGTACGCGAAGTTCTGCTGGGGGTTGAGTCGCAGCGGATTGCTGCTGAAAAAGAGATGTCCTACGAGTTTCGCCGCAGCATCGAGCATGCCAATCAGCTCGTAAAGACCACACCCGATAAGTCAGCATCGCTCGTCCAGGCACTCTTAAAACTGGAGAAGATGAAACCCGAGATTGCCTACCGCATTGCAAACGTCATGCCACGGACCCGTGACGAGTTGCGGGCTATCTATGCTAAGGAACGGTTTACGCTGGTTCCTGAAGAACTCGATGCAATTCTCGATATTGTTTCATCCCATTTCTGAGGTAGCGCAATGAAGGTCGAGAAGAAGGAGGTCAACTGCATCGTACTCGATGTACTTGCAAAAGGGCACCCTGATGACCCCCGCCCTCCGTTCAAGCGCGAGCCCTTGGTTCAGGCCATGGGACTTGAGCAGTTCAAACTGCTCGAGCTCGTCCCAAAACCCGGGATACCAATTGAACTCTACGAAAAACTGTATATCGGGGATGGCGAGCGGGAGAAGATCGAGCGGGTGAAGCGCCGGATCGGGTACGAGGAGCTGACGCAGACCGCACGGGGTGAGCTGCCGTTCATCGTCGAAAAGATCGTCAAGGAGCGGGAACACGACTTTGTCCAGTTCTTCAACACCGCGGTTCCGATCACCCCCAAGATGCACATGCTCCACCTGCTCCCGGGCATCGGCAAAAAACTGATGTGGGAGATCCTTGACGCCCGGAACCGCAGGCTGTTCGAAAGCTTTGCTGATATTTCAGCACGCATCAAGTCCATCCCGCACCCGGAGAAGATGATCATTGCCCGGATCATGGAAGAGCTGCAGAACAAGGACGCGAAGTACCACGTCTTTACCACGAAATGAAGGCGCGTCACGACCAGCACTTCTTAATTGACCCATTTGCGGTGGAACGGATCGCATCCCTTGTAGATGTACGGGATCGCGATGTTCTGGAGGTCGGGCCAGGGAACGGTGCGCTGACACAGGCACTCCTGAACCACGAGGCGACCGTGCATGCGGTGGAGCTGGACGGGGAGCTCTGTGAGGGGCTGCATGACCGCTTCCGTGATGAAATCGCTGCCGGCAGGCTCACCGTCACGCACGGCGATGCGGGCCGCTGTGTGTTGCCCGGTTTCTCAATCGTCGTCTCCAACCTCCCGTACTCCATCTCGTCGAAGATCACGTTCCGGCTGCTCGAGCATGGATTCGAGGTTGCGGTCCTGATGTACCAGATGGAGTTTGCAAAACGGATGGTCGCACCAGCCGGCACCAAGGACTGCGGCAGGCTCTCGGTCATGGTGCAGACATACGCCACGGTACAGCAGTGCTTCACCCTGCCCCCGAACTGTTTCTCGCCCAAGCCCCAGGTGCATTCCACCGTCGTGAAGATCGTTCCCCGCCCGCCGATTTTTTTTATCAGGGACACCAGGCGCTATGCGGATGTCGTCAGGGCGCTCTTCTCCCACCGGCGCAAGACCGTGCGCAATTGCCTCAAAAGATCCTCGGGCATGCTCGAATCCGGATGGGTTCAGCGGGTGATTGCCGGACTGCCGGATGAGATCCTCTCGAGCAGGCCGGAGGAATTATTTCTCGAAGATTTTGCGACGATCGCAAATTATGCCTGACACTGTTTCCGATTCAGGCCCCGTCAGCCGGGGACTGCCTGCCAGGCACGATGAGATGTGACAGAAAGGAGCAGACAGCGTTCTGCAGTACCAGCCTTTTTTTGCAGTCTTTTATTCCATTGGTTACAGGACTGAAGACCAAAAAAAAGGAACCTGTTCGCATGCGGTCTTTATGTGGGACACCGTCGCCAGCCCGGGGAATTTTTTGGTTGGAGGAAAAGAGGTTTTTTAGTCTTCGACGGGATCACCATGGTACCCGTGTGCCGCGAGTACGGTAATGACGTTGTTCACCCACGCTTTGTCCTCGTTATGCGTCAGCCCGTAGAGGTGGGCATGGACATGGGTATCATGCCCGTGTGCTGCCGGCGCTCCCGGGCTGTGGGCAGGCTGTGCCGTGGGATACTGGCTTTCAATCGGGTGCGGCAATTGGGATATTTTTTCTTTCCAGATCGCTGCCAGTATCTCGTCCTGGGTCCTGAGCTCGTTGATCCCGATCACTTTCCCGCGAAGTTCACCGCTTGGGGCGTGGTGGATCAGCATGCGGTAGCACTTGAATTCCCGGCAGATTGAGGGGCGCGTGGGATAAATTGCACATGCAAAACCCTTGCCTGCAGGATTCTTTCGCATGAATATACACCCTTTCTGAGCTGGATCTTTTTTTGTCTCGTCTCCTTCGGAAAATTCATCTGAAATCTCTTCGGTGAATTCTGGCTGGACATGAACCAAAAAGAGTTCATTGGTGATCCCGTACCGGCAATAATAATCCCTGTCCGTGAGCTGCCGTTCAATCCTGATGAATTCCCCAAAGCTCTGGCAGCATTTCCCGCACCAGTTGCAATCGAACTTGGCCATATATGGATCAGCTATTTTCAGACACAATGAATGATAAATTATGTGATATGACCGCACCAAAACACAGGAATTTTTCGACCATGGATTATCTTCGGGATAAACTGCCGGTGGGTGTATACTACCATCCCTCCTTCCAAAAGATCGGTCCCGGGAACCAGTGCTTATTTTTGGTGAATACAATCCACCTGTCCTTCAGCCTGATCGATGCACTTAATGCCGAAAAACCGGCAATAAAGTCTCTGAAGAAATTTCATGCCGTGAAAAAAGTTAAAAAGATTCTCCATGAATTACACTACAAAGAGCGTGTCCATGGTGCTATTTGACAAACCCAAAAAAAGGGGGGAAGTGCCGCAAGGAGCGCCGGAACTTGCGGCAAAGGGTGACGAATGTATCCGTCGCGGTGATTTCAAGGCTGCGATTGCATGGTTTGATGCGGCACTGAACAAGGATTCCCACCTCGCACACGCCTATGCAGGCAAGGGGCTCGCGTTGAGAAATTGTGGAAAAAACACTGAAGCTCTCGAATGTTACACCAAGGCGCTGGAACTTGACCCGGGAAAAGAGGGTATCTGGCATAAGAAAGGTGTGGCGTTGAACGCGATCGGCAAACACAGGGAGGCGCTAACCTGCTTTGACACCGCCCTGCAAAAAGATCTCCTCTGCGAGGACGCATGGTATGATAAGGGAATTACATACGGATCCACAGGGGAGTATCAGAAAGCTGTTGACTGTTTCGATAAAGTACTGGAAATAAACCCTGATAACGCGGACGCGTGGTTCAACAGAGGGCGCGCTCTTGGCAAAATGGAAAAATTCCCTGAGGCTGTAGAGAGCTTTGACCATGCACTGGCACTGCAGCAGGGCAACGCAGATGCGTGGTACTACAAAGGAATCTCATGTGTCAACCTCAGAAAAATTGCCGAAGCATATTCCTGTTTTGAAAAGGCAGTCGGTATCAATCCCGGACATAAAAAAGCAGTGGCAGGAAAAAAAGAGCTGACGATAATCCTGGAACGGATGAAGAAAAAGTAGCATTTTTATCCAATCAAAATCTTTTTTGCCAACAAATCTGATGTCTGGAGCCCGGCGATCCTTGCAGTCAGTGCAAAGGTTCTTTCGATACCGGGTGCGGGACCCTGCATGCATGTGCAGACTGTCGCACTATTCCGGTCCCAGGGTTTTCCGAAAATATTTGGACTGAGGATGAAGCAGCGACGATACATCCACATGAGATGGATGAGAACACGCATGGGAGCATATACTCAAGGGTTAATTATGCCCTGAAGCGAATCTCTCTCAAACGACCATGAAAAACAAACGGTACGTTGACCTGAAACCCATCGCGTGGCATGCGATGGAGAAGTATGGCTTTGCGCCGCGGTTCCCAAAACCCGTAATCCATGAAGTCAACGCCATGCACGAACGGACGTTTATGGATGTTCAGAACGATGCCGGGGACCTGCGACAACTCCTGTGGTCGTCCATTGATAATTATGACTCCATGGACCTCGACCAGCTGGAATACTGCGAACGCAGCCACGACGGGGAGATCCGTGTGCGGGTCGCAATTGCCGATGTTGACGTCTACATCAAAAAACAATCGGAGACTGACCGGCATGCTGCCCATAACGGGACCTCGGTCTACACCGGCATCGAGACGTTCCCCATGCTGCCGGACCGGCTCTCCAAGGGCATCACATCCCTCCTGCCGGGCGAGGACCGCATCGCGGTCATTATCGAATATAATGTCCTTCCGGACGGAAGCTTCCGCCCCGGGAACGTTCACCGAGCACTGGTCTGCAACAAGGCAAAACTCGTGTATGAGGAAGTCGGGGACTGGCTTGAGGGCTCCTCTCCAATTCCCCCTCCAGTACAGGAAGTTCCGGGTCTGGAAGAGCAGCTCCGGTTACAGAACGAGGCTTCGCAGCTTTTGAGAAAAAAACGGCGGGATCAGGGAGCTCTCGAACTGGATACCATCGAAGCACAACCTGTGGTTGAGGATGGGTTGGTCAGGAACCTTGTCGTCAGGAGGCAGAATCCGGCGCGAGGCCTGATCGAGGAGTTCATGGTCGCAGCCAACGGGACCATGGTTGCCTTCCTCGGTGAAGCCGGCATCCCTTTGATCCAGAGAGTCGTACGCGTGCCCAGAAACTGGGAGGGGATCGTCATGACAGCCGCCGCCCGTGGCGGGACCCTGCCGTCACAACCGGATGCAAAGGCGCTCGCAAAATTTCTCATATGGCAAAAAAAAGCTGATCCCGAACGCTTCCCGGACCTGTCCCTCACGATCGTAAAACTCCTTGGGCCTGGCGAATACATGCTGCTTGAACCTGGTACACCGCCAATCGGACATTTCGCGCTCGCCGTCGTCGATTATACCCATGCCACGGCCCCGAACAGGCGCTACGTCGATATAATCAACCAGCGCCTCGTAACGTCGCTCCTGAAACAAGAGAAAAGCCCCTACACGCTGGAAGAACTGGCGGACCAGTCCGCAAGGCTGACGGACCGGGAGAAAGCATCGAAGAAGGTCCAGCGCTTTATGCGAAAAGCCGCAGCCGCTGTTCTCCTTCGGGACAGGATCGGTGAATCGTTCGATGCACTGGTCACCGGCGCCTCGCAGAAGGGAACCTATGTCAGGCTTCTCACGCCGCCGGCAGAGGGCCGTGTCATGCAGGGCGAGCATGGGCTCGCTGTTGGGCAGAAGGTCCGTGTCCGCCTGATACGGGTAGACCCGTACAATGGTTACATCGACTTTGAACGCACCAGCGGAAAAATGAAGTAGCTTAGAACTGAGCACTGCCAGGACTTCCGCTTTCTGAAATTTTTTGTTCACCTACCAAAGTGCATTCATCCATCCTTTCACGAGGCATTGTGACAGGAAGCAGAGCAGCAGGACACACCCCTGCCGATGGAGCAGGGAGCACCCCGCGCCGGCCGCCAAAAAACCCCGTGCGCATGTATGATCATCCTCCCGTTTCCCTGCCTGGAATCATACCAGCATACCCAATAGCAGGATAATGATGAGACACGAGACAATTCCATTGGGATCGTTTTGTTCGCCACGAATTTTTTTTCATGCGCACCGAAGATCGGAAGTCCGGATAATCCCAAAAGACCAGCTGGAGAGTAAATCGCGATGTGATATATTTCTAACAAACATCACTACTATATTCCACATCTTTTCAGGTTTTGTGATTTTAATGACGTGGTGGATTGCAGATTGTTAGAATTATATAACATTGCTGCGCTGGTGTCCGGGATCATGCACCACCTGCAAAAGGAACGTGAACAGAGAGCGTGATGATCGTTATGCACACACCACGCAGTTTTTCCACGATACATGGGAGAACACCTTGATACTATGCTCATTTTTTCTGAAGTCCTGCAAACCTGCCCAAAACTCAACCCGAAAAGTTTGTAAGATAGAAAGTGCAAGTGCAGCTCTTGATCATATATGGCATTACAGACACGGTTCATCTGGATTGTTCTCTGTCTTTTTGTTCTCTGCAGCGTATGTGCTCAGGCAGCGGAAAATAAACCCCCCGATGTGATACTTACCAAAAGCTCAGGCACCGCAATTATTGGCGAACAGATCATATTAGATGCGAGTGGATCGAAAGACCCTGAAGGTGGAGTCCTCACGTTTTTATGGTTCTTCGCAGATGATAATATTGAAAAATCCGGGCCGTTGGTCACCTACGCATATTCGACGCCAGGAACCAAGACCATTGGATTGACCGTAACCGATAATCAGGGGGCCCAGACGATTTCATCGGCAAAGATCACTGTTAATCCCCTCCCATCCGAAGAACCCATGCCGCCTCTTGTGACTGAAACTATCCCACAGGATAATGAAACATTTCAGAATCTGACTCAGATGACACCGAAAGCAAATCCAATAATCACTATGGTACCTATGACGGTTTTGACAAACGATGCGTCCGGTCAATCCCCCGGTGGCACTGGATCAGGTTCAAACCAGGGCTCCGGTTCAGCGCCTGCGAATGCTTCACCCGCAGGACCCCCGTATATCGTGTATATGATAGTCGGGGCTGTCGTCCTTGTTGGTGTTGTACTGGGCGGTATTATCTTTGTCAAAAGACAGCGGTGAAATCTTAAACCCTTTTTTTGTTTTTGATGTATCGGATTTCTCCCATTCACTGCGACGTATGAATAAGCGGCAGCACTCGATTTTCCGAAGTTCTTTTCGCTGATAAGGTATACCACCCTCCATGTACAGATCCATGCCCTTCGATCCTGCACAGGTCTATTCGCCTGCCGAAGATACGTACCTCCTGCTGAAAGCGGCCCAGGATGAGATCCGTCCCGGAGACCGCGTGCTCGAGGTCGGGACCGGGAGCGGTCGTATCGCGACCGAATTCGGGCGGGGTTCGGCATTATGTGTTGCCAGCGACATCAATCCCCATGCCGCGGCTTATGCGCATGCGCAGGGGATCGATGTGGTCCAAACCGATCTCTGCACCGGTCTCCGGGGGCCGTTCGATCTTGTGATCTTCAATCCGCCTTATCTTCCCACACAGCCGGAGGACCGGCTGGAGGACTGGCTCGAGTACGCGCTGGACGGCGGTCCGGACGGGAGAAATGTGATCGGACTGTTTGCTGCTGATGTACGGAGGGTTCTGGCACCTTCGGGACGGGTACTTTTGCTGATCTCCTCATTGACCGGCCTGCAGGAAGTCTCCGGCATCTTTCTCTCAAAAGGATTTTTTGTTGCAATCGTGCACGAGCAGCGGCTGGAAGACGAGATTCTGTACGTGCTCAGGATTGCATGAGTGCGTGTATATAAAAAAAAACCAAGGTGGCAAAACACCAGACCAAAAACAAAATATTGAAAGAATGATTCCGAGGAAATTTACAATATTTTTGGAATTTCCTGACTGACCTTCATAGCAGGGGACATCACAGCGGCGGGGACGGAGGTAATAGTACCCGAATTTATTTTTTATTTCTTCTCCAGCCTGCCACTCCCTTTCAGGAGTGTTAGTCTCTCCCCCCAAGTGCATCGTAGTTTTTTGCAGTTTTTTCAGACAATCAGCCGGCGGCGCATGAGGTTGATTGCGAGCACGCAGAGAATGGCTGTCACCGAAGCGATCCAGGTGAGGTGGAGCACCATCGTCCATGAGAGGGCGGCGAGCGTGAACATCCGGAAGATCGCCACGATATGGGTGAGCGGGAAGAGCGTGAGGGCGACATAGCCGAAGATCGGCGGGAGCAGCGCGAGCGGGAAAAAGGTGCCGGCAAAGAGCGACATCGGGGTGATGAACAAAAATGACGGGTAGTTGAGCGCATCGATGCTCGGGGTCACCGAAGTAAAGCACATCGCAAGTGCTGCAAACATGAGCCCACCGATAAGTGCAACCGGGATGACGAGCAGCGATATGGGGAGCACCAGCACCCCGAACAGGGAAAGGACGCACAGCATGATGAGGACATACATGACGCTTTTTGTGGCGCCCCAGAGGAGTTCGCCGGCGATCACATCCTCAATCGAGAGCGGGGTTGCGATCATCGCATCGAATGCCTTCTGGTAATACATCCGGACATAGGAGCCGTACGTGCACTCGAAGAATGCTGAGTTCATCACAGCAATAGCAAGGATCGCCGGAGCAATGTAGTTGACATACGGGGTGCCATCGATCTCCTTCACATAGGTCCCGATGCCGACCCCGATCGCGAGGAGATACAGGAATGCCTCCACAAATGGCGGGAAGAAATTCACCTGCCAGGTCTTTACAAAGACCAGCAGGTTCCTGCGCCAGACATGCCATGCCCGCGGGGTAACACGGGGAATAGCAAGAAGCGTTGACAGGTTCAATCCCGCAACCTCCGTCCTGTCAGTTTTAAGAACACGTCTTCGAGCGTTGCGGGGCGGGTCAACATCTTTCTCGGCCGGCACCGTTCGAGCAGGATACGGGCAATCTCGTGAGCCCGGTCTGTTGATACCAGCACCGCGTCTCCTGCAACCTCGAACGGGACGTCCATCCCTTTCAGGCACGTGATGACGGTGTCGGTTTTGTCCACCTCCACGATCTCCTCACCTGCATGCCGGCGCACAAGGTCAGGAGGCGCCCCCTCCTCCAGAATTCTGCCGTTATCCATGATCACCAGCCGGTCGCAGAGGCGGGCAGCTTCATCGAGGTAATGCGTGGTAAGGACGATCGTACTCCCCTGTGCCTGCAGCGCCTTTAAGCGTTCCCAGACGAGGTGCCGTGCCTGCGGGTCGAGACCGATCGTGGGCTCATCAAGGATTAACAGCTCCGGGCTGTTCACGAGAGCACGGGCAAGGATCAGCCGCCGCTTCATCCCCCCGGATAATTTTTCGATCGCAACGTTCCGCTTCTCCAAAAGCTGGACAAACGCGAGGAGATCGTCTGTCCGCCGGCGGGCGAGCGGTGCGGAAATGTCGAAGTAGCGTGCATAGGTGAGCAGGTTGCCTTCGCAGGTGAAGTCAGGGTCAAGGTTTGTTTCCTGCGGGACGACCCCAATCCGCCGCTTGATCTCGGCTGGATGTTCGTCGGGGTCAAGGTCAAAGACACTGAGGGTACCTCCTGAGCGGGGCGAGACGCACTGGATCATCTTCATCGTAGTGGTTTTGCCCGCCCCGTTTGGACCTAAAAAACCGAATATCTCACCTTTTCTGACAGAGAAGCTCACACCGTCTACTGCCGTAAATGTGCCGTACGATTTTGTCAGGTTCTGGGCAGATATCACAATTGAAATGCACGCACCTCACTCTTTCTTCCCAAGCTTTCTGATCGCCAGCTGGGCGGTTTCACGGACGTCGGAGAACCGGTCCTGCAAAAGGGTCCGGACCGGCTCGAGGGCACGCGGATCTCCGACAGAAGCCAGTGTTTCGATTGCGCCAACCCGGATCTGCATATCCTTGTCCTGCAGGCATGCGATAAGTGGGGAGACAGCAGACCGGTCCCTGATCTTCCCGAGTGCGACCATTGCAGCGAGGCGGGCATCCTTTTCTGTGTCCCTGAGCATGGCAACCAGCGCCGGTACCGCACCCGCATCCCCGAGCTTTCCCAAGGCAAGCGCAGCTTCACAACGGACGATCACCTTGTCATCTTTCAGCGATGAGATAAGTGCCGGTAGTGCCTCAGCTGAACCTGCTGTTCCGAGTACCTTTGCAGCTGTTGCACGGACTGATGCACGGTGGTCGGTGAGATCCCTGAGGAATTTCGACATGTCGATCATGGCGAGGGATGCATCCTACAAGCGCTCCTCACAGACCCCGAACGAGGCAAATGCCTCAATAACCTTTTTTCCCTCTTCTCTGGAGAAGCGTTCCGTGATCAGGGTGAGCAGGGAATCAATGTCCTCTTCCGGGAGGCACCCAAGGCTCTCTTCGCCGCTCAGTATCAGCCCGGAAATGTATTTCAATTCATCATCAGTCAGTCGTCCGATCCGTTCAGCAAAGTCGCGTTCATCCACTGAAAAATGGTTTGAGACCGGTGGAAGTATCGAATGGAACTGGTGGCCTGACCCTGAGCAGGTGAGCCCCTCGCATTCTGGTGCGAGTTTTTTTAAAATTTCAATGTCCCGTTCCGAGAGTTCGCGTGGCATTGTCGTCAGGTCCGGATATCATTATTTCGAAAGTTTGGGGATAAATGTCCGTGAAGGGCAGCGGTCGCTGTCCCGATCCGCCGGTACATCCCCATTGATACGGCATTCTCCGGTGTCCTTATTCTTAGGTCTGAAACTGATGCAGTCCTCACAGCAGGGCATTGCATGAATGTTGGGCAGTGTCTGCTATCAATTTTTGTATCGTTTGTGAAATGCCATAAGATATTCATTGTCCATAAGAAGGTTGAAAAAAAATCAATGATACAATGGGCATGAACCGTTCAAGGAGGGAAAAAAGCGGGATATGAAGAATCAGAAGTACCTGCCGAGCCAGTTGCGGATCTTTGCACCGATTCCCTCGGGCTCTTTTTTTGCCTTGGTGAGGGTCTCGGGGCCACGCTGGCGGAAGGTTCTCTGGGGTGTGGGTTCCGGGCGGGGTGGAATATCGCGGAGTGTTCCGCGGGGTTCCTGAGGCTCCGGCTCAAAACCCCAGGAGAACCCGACCTTGTATGCATTCTCGTTCCTGCGGATCCAGTCAGCCGCGGCAACATACCCCCTGTCCTCTGCCTTCTTGACCGTGTCATTAAAATCGAGGGTGAAATGAATCTCCCGCTGGAGGGCAACCAGTTCTTCGTAAACCTTTTGTGGGACGCGTATTTTTTCCCTGCTCATAGCTCTTCATATACGATTTGAGGGGATACGCTATTTAATGATTGTCCTCAATTTCGACCACAATTGCGAGAACAAGGCTGGATTTTTTTGGGTTTGAACCTTCAGGCTCATCTTTTTGCCATCCGCGGGATTGCGCCAAGAATTATTGATAAGATGCGCATACATTCGTAAATTAGCCAGATCCGACAGCATGAATGATGGTAATTAAAAAAAAACAGGATGCTGCTATGGGGATTTGAACCCCAGTCGCGAGCGTGAGAGGCTCGCATGATTGGCCGGTCTACACTATAGCAGCAATCTTGCTCATCTAGGTGGGTGGTTCGTGCACTTAAAGGTTGTTTTACGGGAGAATCGCAGCATTCCGACTGATAATGGGGTGTTCCCTTCTTTTATCAGGAAAACGCCTCTTGCTGTGATATCACGCGCCGGCAGCCAGACAAAGAATCTTGAACGGGAACATCACAGGTACTGGATTGAAGGGATATGCCAAATCACCCGCACGACACGGCTGTTTCTGAAGTGATGGGATCCATCCTGATGGTTGCCGTTACCGTGATCTTTGCCATGCTCATCGGTGCGACGGTGTTAAGTCTTGCCGGCAGTATGCAGCAGACAAAGGTGGTTGGTGTGGTTGCGGTCCGGGTGAATGCGACTTTTGTCTCTATTACCTATTATGGCAGCGATAAGCCAGAAGAGTTATACTGGCTGAATATATCCGTAAACGGCGGTAGCTATGAAACAATGGGTGATATAGGTGGCACTACACCTCTTGACGTTGGCACTTCGATGATGGTCAGTGCAACAGCACCAGGTAACGATCATATCGTGGTGACAGGTGCATTTTCGGATGGTACCAGGCAGGTCGTGCTCAATACGATGGTGTGACCTGCCTGTCAGATATTTTTTTTTATTTCCGGGTCAAAACAGGAAAATTCATGAAGTGCTCCAGTTCCCACCCCTTTAATATTCCAGACGACAATAACTGGAGACGAGTTGCAGCCTAACTGATAGTGGACGGATCGGGTTGTTTTCGGTGTGTCCTGATGAGTGGTCTTGAGGATCAGATTCACGAGCTGGAGGATGAGCTCCAGCGGACGCCCTACAACAAGGCTACCTCAAAACATATTGGCAGGATCAAGGCAAAGATCGCACGGCTCAAGGACGAGGCGGTCACCCGTGCGATGAAAGCCGGTGGAGGCGGCGAGGGGTACTCGGTCAAGAAGTCCGGGGATGCAACCGCGGTTCTCGTCGGCTTCCCATCGAC
>Ga0208046_1000206_pt1 | contig 12709 bp, 10 predicted proteins | sample PL_2010_300m_FD_184161 | JGI IMG/M metagenome (GOLD analysis project Ga0208046, IMG submission 184161) | Freshwater microbial communities from Powell Lake, British Columbia, Canada to study Microbial Dark Matter (Phase II) - PL_2010_300m... | ecosystem: Environmental > Aquatic > Freshwater >... | reverse complement strand
CATTAACACATTAACAATGATCATAAATTATAACCGGAGGTCCCTATGTTACATGACCATGTTGAGGAATCCCTGACTTTTGACGATCTGCTATTGGTTCCGGCAGAATCCAGAATCCTGCCGAGAGATGTGGATACCTCGGCGCTATTGACAAACAATATCAGCCTCAATGTTCCGATTATCAGTGCGGCGATGGATACGGTAACGGAATCCCGAACGGCCATCTGTCTCGCCCAGGAAGGTGGATTGGGGATCATCCATCGGAATATGAGCATAGAAAGACAGGTCATTGAGGTCGATAAGGTCAAGAAATCGGAAAGCGGGATGATCGTTGATCCCATTACCATCGAACCGGAGCAGAAGGTTCACGACGCGCTTGAATTGATGAACCGTTACCGGATATCCGGTGTGCCTGTGGTCAAGAATAAGAAGCTGGTCGGTATTCTCACCAACCGGGATCTCCGTTTTGAAACCGATCTTGAACAGCCGGTAGCCAACGTGATGACTCATGAAAACTTGATTACGGTTTCTTCCACTCAAATTTCTCTCGAAGATTCGAAAAAACTTCTCCACAAGCATCGGATCGAAAAACTACTTGTGGTCGATGAAAACTATAATCTCACCGGATTGATCACGATCAAGGACATCGAAAAAATAAAGAAATATCCTTATGCAAGTAAGGATTCCCTCGGAAGGTTGAGAGTGGGAGCCGCTGTGGGAGTTGTTGACCGGGAAGCGAGGATAGAGGCCTTACTTGCGGCCGGTTCCGATGTCATCGTCATCGATACGTCCCATGGCCATTCCTCAGGGGTGTTGGATGCCGTGCGCGACACCAAGGCGAATTTCCCCAAATGCGAACTGATTGCCGGAAATGTGGCTACCGCGGAAGGGGCCAAGGCACTGATCGATGCGGGTGTAGATGCAGTCAAGGTAGGCGTCGGACCGGGATCGATCTGCACCACAAGAATCATCGCCGGGGTGGGAGTGCCGCAAATGAGCGCAATACGCGATGCCTATAAAATGGGTGCGAAATACAACATTCCTATTATCGCAGACGGCGGAATCAAATATTCGGGAGATATTGTCAAAGCCCTGGCAGCCGGTGCGAATACGGTTATGATCGGCGGTCTGTTTGCGGGCACGGAAGAGAGTCCGGGGGAGACCGTCCTATTTCAGGGCAGATCATACAAGGTCTATCGTGGAATGGGATCGTTAGAGGCCATGAAGATGGGGAGCAGAGATCGTTATTATCAGGATGACATGGAAAGTAACCTGAAATTGGTTCCGGAAGGAATAGAAGGACGGGTCCCCTACCGGGGGTCTTTATCGGCAAGCATCCATCAGTTGCTGGGCGGTCTTAAGGCCGGCATGGGCTATGTCGGATGCAGGACCACGGCTGAGTTAAGAGAAAGGGCGCGATTCATCCGGATCACCTCAGCGGGACTTAGGGAAAGCCACGTGCATGATGTCATTATCACAAAAGAAGCGCCAAACTACTGGTTGGATTAGATTATGAAACATGCTGATTTTGTTCATCTTCACGTTCATACCCAGTACAGCCTCCTAGATGGAACGATTCGTCTTGAGGATCTCTTCAAGAAAGCGAAAGAATATCAAATGCCCGCCGTTGCAATGACGGATCACGGTAACCTATACGGGGCGATAGATTTTTATAAGCATGCCTATAAATACGGAATCAAGCCGATTATCGGCTGCGAAATGTATGTTGCACCTCAAAGCCGTTTTGACAAGACGGGATATGGAATAGGCGAAACGGCGACCCATCTCGTTCTTCTTGCTCGAAATATGCAAGGATATCGGAATCTCATGAAATTATCGACGGCAGGATTTTTAGACGGCTTCTATTACCGACCGCGTATCGACAAGGAGATCCTGGCCCAGTATCACGAAGGACTGATAGGGATGAGCGCTTGTCTGCACGGTGAGATCTCCGTGCATCTGCTTCGGGGGAATTCCGTTGAAGCCATTCGCACAGCGAATCAATACCAGGACATTTTGGGGGAGGGAAATTTTTTCTTCGAAATCATGGAAAACGGCCTGCCTGAACAGAAGAAGGTCAATGGGGAATTGGTCGATCTCGGTCGTCGTTATGGTATTCCGCTGGTCGCTACCAACGATTGCCATTATCTGACTCCTGATGATGCCGAGGCCCATGAGGTTCTTCTCTGCATTCAAACCGGTAAAACAATGGAGGACCCTGAGCGGATGAAATTTGGAACCGATCAATTTTATTTCCGCTCTCCCGGAGAAATGAAACGACTGTTTTCCTACTGCCCTGAAGCGATTGACAATACGATCCGGATTGCGGAGAAGTGTAATCTTACCCTTGAGTTCGGTCACATTCTCTTGCCCCACTTCGAAATCAACCCTGATGAAACACTGGATGAGCGACTGAGACGAGAGGCGACGGAAGGACTTGCGGCTCTTTTACCGAAAATTTTAAAGGGAGAAAATGGAAACCTGCGAGAAGAGTATTTCAAAAGGCTTCAACACGAACTCGAAATCATCCGCTCCATGGGTTTTGCCGGATACTTTCTCATTGTCTCCGACTTTATCAATTACGCCAAGAAAAAGAATATCCCGGTAGGGCCAGGAAGAGGTTCTGCCGCCGGAAGTCTGGTGGCCTATGCCACAGGGATCACCAATATCGATCCCATCCGGTACAATCTCTTTTTTGAGAGGTTCCTCAATCCGGACCGGATCAGCATGCCCGATATCGATACGGACTTCTGCCCGGAGGGAAGAGAGGAGATTATCCGCTATGTGACTGACAAATACGGGAGTGACAAGGTATCCCAGATCATTACCTTCGGGAAAATGCAGGCGAGGGCCGTCATCCGCGATGTCGGACGGGCGCTGAATATCCCCTATGGCGATGTCGATCGGATTGCCAAATTGATCCCCAATGTACTCAACATCAAGCTGGACGACGCCATTAAAAGGGAACCCAGGCTTCAGGAGGAGCTAAGGAACAATCCGCGGACCAAGAAACTCCTTGACCTGTCACGGGCATTAGAAGGTTTGAACCGGCATTCGTCTACCCACGCTGCGGGTGTTGTGATCTCTGACCTTCCTCTCGTGGAGAGGATTCCACTGTGTAAAAGCCCCAAGGACGACGTCGTGACGCAATTTTCCATGAATGACATCCAAGAGGTCGGATTGACAAAATTCGATTTTCTTGGATTGAAAACCCTGACGGTGATCAAGAATACATTGAGATTTATCAGCGAAGGGCGGGGGGGTGAGGTTGATATCGATTCCCTGCCTCTTAATGATCGGCCGACATATGAATTGCTCATGAGTGGAGACACCGACGGAATCTTTCAGTTGGAGAGCGCCGGCATGAAGGATATTCTGGTGCGTATGAAGCCGGATTGTATTGAGGATGTCATCGCTTTGATCGCCCTCTATCGTCCCGGTCCCATGGAGAATGTTCCCGAATTCATTTCGAGAAAACAGGGAAAGACGAAGATTGTCTATGAAATCCAAGAATTACAGGCGATACTGCAGGAAACCTACGGGATCATCGTCTATCAGGAACAGGTCATGCAGATTGCAGTGGCAATCGGCAATTATACACTATCCGAAGCCGACACTCTCCGCAAGGTCATGAGCAAGAAGAAATCCGAGGAAATGGAGGGCAAGGAAAAACCGAAGTTTCTCGAGGGGGCGCGGAAAAAGAAGATACCGGAAAGTAAGGCGACTAAAATCTGGGAGCAGATGGAAACATTTGGGAAATACGGCTTCAATAAATCTCACAGTACTGCTTATGCCATCATTTCCTACCAGACAGCCTTTTTGAAGGCCCATTATCCAACCGAATTCATGGCTGCACTGCTGACAAGCGAAAAGGACAACCGTGATAAAATCATCAGCCATATAAACAGTTGCAAGGAGATGGGGATCAATGTTCTTCCACCCGATATCAACGAGTCTAAAAGTGATTTCAGTGTGGTGGGAGATAATATCCGGTTTGGGCTTGCCGCAGTAAAAAATGTTGGTGTCGGCGCGATTGATTCGATCATATCGGCCCGGGAGAAAGAGGGGCGGTTTGTTTCCCTGCTTGATTTTTGCGACCGCATTGATCAGCGGAAGGTAAACAAGAGGGTGATCGAGAGTCTGATCAAATGCGGTGCGTTCGATTCAACGGGCAACAACCGGTGCCAGTTGATCACCTATTACGAAGAGATCATGGATCAAGCCCAGCGACGTCAGCGTGAACGATCCAGCGGCCAAGTCAACATTTTTGAGGCTCAGGAAGGAAAATCTCATTCAGGGTCTGGCCATTGGAGCCTTCCCGAATTATCCGAATGGAGTCATAAAGAGCTATTGACCAATGAGAAAGAGACCATCGGATTTTATATTACGGGCCACCCGCTTTCACAATTTTCCGATCGTCTGGGTATGATTACAACTGCTGATTCATCAACGATTTCAAGTAGATCCGATCGCGAAACGGTCACGGTGGCCGGTGTTGTCAGCAGCATACGCGAGGTGATGACCAAGAGAAAAGAGACGATGGCTTATGTTTCTCTTGAGGATCTCAAGGGTTCCATTAGCGTCATATTCTTTTCAGATGTGTATCGCTCTTCATATGACTTGCTTCATGGTGACGATCCTCTGATGATCAAAGGATCTCTCGATGTGGCGGAAGACAGTATTAAGGTCATAGCCACAGAGGCCGCTCTCTTGACTTCCGCCCTTGAAAAGGGCTATCAGACGGCATTTTTTACGATTGATGTAAAGAAAACATCGGCAGAGGATATCGAGGCGCTAAGACAAAGCCTCAAAGGATTTCGTGGAATGCAAGAGGGATTCTTCAGACTCGTCGAGGGGAACTGCGAAACGATCATCTACCTCGGGGAGGATATGAAACTGGACCTGTCTTGGCCGTTGAAAAAAGAGGCTGAACGCATACTCGGAAATGGAACGGCTCAATTTTCATAGACTTGGGATAGGTTCTCCGTATGGAGCGAATAGAAAATACGGAAGGAGAACATTAAAGTATATTTATAATTCTATGAATAGATATAAGATATTCAAATCAGGGAGATCAGGAAAGAAAACGATAAAGACGATTGTTCACGCGTGAAACCATAAAGAATAGTTTACATAACATATCTTATAAGACATTTATCTCAATCCCGGACCGCTTCTCTACATGTCCTCATCGGCCAGCTTCTTGATCAACTGCAGCTGTCTTTCCGTTAATTTGCGCGGAACTTCAATGCCGATCTTTACGTACTGGTCCCCCTTCGCTGTTCCGGAACCTTTCATTGCGGGAACGCCAAACCCCTTCATGCGAATTTTGGTATGGTCCTGTGTTCCTGCTGGTATTTTTATTCGTTTGGTTGTTCCCTCCAAAGTTGAGACATCAATGCTGGTTCCCAATACGGCTTGTGAAAACGGGATCGATTTCTCGACATAGATGTCGTTTCCTTCTCTGGTAAAGATCGGATGGGGTTGAATAATAATGTTCAGATAGAGATCACCTGCGGGCCCTCCCAGGGCTCCCTGGTTCCCCTTCCCTGCCAGCCGCAATTTCTTTCCGGTGTTGATCCCTGGAGGGATTTTCACGCTTATCTCATTCACGGATCGGTCACGTTGAAGGGTCAGCTTTTTTTCAGCGCCGAAAACGGACTCCTCCAGTGTTATGGATAGATTGTACTGCAGATCTTCCCCTTTCTGAGGAGTCTGGTAGTACTCCTGGCGATTCTGACCGAATAGACCAGCGAAGGGATCTCCGCTGCGGAAGGTATAGCTCCCGCGTCTTGCGCCAGCCTGAAAACGTGAATTGTCATTGCCCAGACCCCCGAAACCGAGGTCCCTCAGAATCTGATTCAGGTCGAAATTTCGGAAGATCTCCTCCTGGCTGTAGTGCTGTCTAAACTGATCAGAGCCGAACTGATCGAACTGCTTTCGTTTTTCCGGATCGCTCAGAACCGCATAGGCCTCGCTGATCTTCTTGAACTTCTCTTCCGCTTCCCGGTTATTCGGATTACGGTCGGGATGATATTTCAGGGCCAACTTACGGTAGGCCTTCTTGATATCCTCTGGGCTTGCGTCTTTCTTCAAACCCAGGGTTTGGTAATAATCATCAGCCATAAATCACCGATCATAATGAAGATAAAATCAACGATACCTTATGCACTGAATTCCGTTTGTCAATCGGAAATCAACGAACAGACCTTCCCAGATGGAAGGCTTTAAGATTAGCTTCGGCAAGCTTTGGTGCAAAGGCGTTCTTCAGCACCCCTTCCCACAGTTCAAGAGGCGCTGACAGGCTAAATGAGAGGGTTCCAAGCAGTACAGTATTAACAGTGCGGACATTGCCGGCACGGTCGGCGAGATCCTTTGCGTCAACGACCTTAACGACCTGGAACCGTTGCCTTACGATTTCAACAACATTATCGGGATAGACCGCATCGCCCAGATTAACGGCAGGAGGATAGATTTCTTCGCTGTTGATGATGACCATTCCCTCCGGCTTCAGAAAGTCAAGATAACGCAGAGTATCCATCTTTTCGAAAGAAACGAGGAAATCCACGTCATTCTTTCCGGCGATCGGAGAATAGACCTTTTGTCCGAAACGAACATGACTGGTGACGGCCCCCCCGCGCTGGGCCATGCCGTGGACTTCACTTTTCTTTACGTCAAGGCCGGAGGTCATCATGACCTGGCAGAGGATGTCGCCGGCAAGAACAATCCCCTGCCCGCCAACGCCGGCAAACAGTACTCCCTTGGTATCCAAAGCGCTATGTCACCTCCGCAATAGCACCGGACTTACATAATTGACGGCAAAGGCCGCAGCCGTTACAGCGATCCGGGTCAATGACGGCTATTCCTTGTTGTTTTTCGGCTATTTTCCGATGATCACGTACGTGATCAGGGTGTTTCTTCCAGGCAATGGGAGGGCAGCCAAGACCCAGGCAGAGCCTGCATCCGTTACATTTGTTTGGATCGACCCTCAGGGGTTTTTGCGGGATTGATTTTTCTCTCTTAAACAGAACACAGGCGCGCCTGGAGATCACCACTGAGGGTCCGGGTTTGGCCAGTTCCTCTTTGAGAACCCTTCGAGTTGTCTTAAGATCGTACGGGTCAACCAGTCGGACGCTTTTGATTCCTAGCGCTTTAACCAGTTGACCCAGATCCAGCCCTATCGTCTTTTCACCCTGAAGGGTGAAACCGGTGGCGGGATGTTCCTGCATGCCTGTCATGGCGGTGGTCAGGTTGTCACAGATGACGATGAGGGCATCGCCGCGATTATAGGCTATATTGAGAAGAGGCGTTATCCCCGAATGGAGAAAGGTCGAATCGCCGATCACGCCGACCACCTTTCCTCTCCCCTTCTGTCCCAAGGCCTTGCTCATTCCGTGGGCCATACCGATGCTGGCCCCCATGCAGATGCAGGAATGGATGCCTTCGAGAGGCTTCATAAAGGCAAGGGTGTAACAACCAATGTCTCCGGTGACGAAAACCTTCAGGCGGCCAAGGAGGTAAAAAAGGCCGCGGTGAGGACAGCCGGGGCATAAGTTGGGTGGACGGAGGGGAAGTTGGTATCCCGGAGGCGTTGGGGGAATCTCTTCTTGACCGGTCATTGCCTTTCTGATGATTCCAGGATCGAACTCGTTTGTGTAGGGAAAAATCGTCTTGCCGGTCACCTCGATTCCCAAGGCACGAACCTGTTCCTCGATGAAAGGGTCCAACTCCTCTAAAACATAGAGCTTACTAACGCGCGAAGCAAAATCCCGGATAAGACCGGCGGGCAGGGGGTAGACCATCCCGAGTTTCAGGTAGGAATAGTTCGGGAACACCTCTTTCGCGTAGTTATAAACCATACCCGCCGTGATGACGCCGACCTCCGGGTCATCGATCTCCATGCGATTTTCAGGGAAGCTTTCGGCGAACGCCTCCAGCCGGCGCATCCGTTTTTCGACCTCGATGCGCCGTTTGCGGGCATTCATTGGGACCATCACATATTTATCCGAATCAAAGCGGATTCCTGTACGGTCTTCGATGATTTGGGGGTCCTCCAGTGTTACGATCGACTTTGAATGAGAGACCCGTGTGGTCGACCGGAGAAAGACGGGCGTATCAAAGCTTTCGCTGATTTTAAAAGCAAGTTTGATAAATTCCTTTGCCTCTTGACTATCCGATGGTTCTAACATTGGAATCTTAATAAATTTTGAATAGTTTCGATTGTCCTGCTCGTTTTGGGAACTGTGTAGTGAAGGGTCGTCCGCGCTGACGACAACGAGGGCACCGTTGGTTCCGGTATAGCTTACGGTGAACAGGGGATCTGCAGCAACATTGACCCCCACATGTTTCATGACCACCAGCGCCCTGGCGCCTGCCAGAGCGGCTCCGATTCCGACCTCCATCGCCACCTTTTCATTGGGCGCCCATTCCGCATACACCCCCTCGTAGTTTGCAAAGGCCTCCATAATCTCGGTGCTCGGCGTCCCTGGATAACCGGCAGCGAATCGAACCCCATATTCATAAGCGCCGCGGGCGATCGCTTCATTTCCTGACAGCAGTTCTTTCACAACACAGCCCCTATCTTATCCAACACGGATCGTAAGCAAGAATCTCAATGGAATCAGCCCAGCAGGGAGATCTTCCTCTTCAGAAAAAGCATCATCAGCGGGTCCTTTGTCTTTTCCAGGGCCTTTCGGTAATATTCTGACGCCTTGACTGGATTGTTCATGGCTTCATAGACCCTCGCGACATTGCGGTAGGTGAGTGACTCAAACAACAGCCCGGTTTTTGTTTTGATCGCCTTCTCATATGAATCCAGAGCTTTATTCAAGTCTTTCTTAAGCTCATAGCAGGACCCCAAGCCGTTATAGGCCAGGGTAACGAGATCACTTGCCTCTTCCGTCTTATTCAGAAAAGCCTGATAGGCACTGATCGACTTATCAACCTCTTGACGGCTGAAATAAAGATTTCCGAGCCGATAGTAGGCAATGATCGCCATCCTGCTGCGCGGATAGCGGGCTGTAAGATCTTCATACCCTTTGATCGCCTCCTCATCGGCCTTGGGAGAACTGGACTTCGTGGAGATTTCAAAAACCTTGGCGTAGATATTGCCTGCGGTTGTTTCGTAGTTGAACCGGTAGAGGGACCAGCCTCCGGCAATCAAGGCGATCAGGAGAAATAGACCGGCCCCGGCATAGATCCGTTTTTTATTTCTTTCCGCAAACATCCGAACGCGCTCGAAGAAAAGTTGCATCTTATCCGGCTCGATGAGCTCTTTTTTATCGATCTTTGCCGCCATCGGTTTCCCTCTGTTTCTTAGATTTTTTTATGAACCGATAGATCTTATCCGCCGTTTTTAGCGGAATGCGAAAAATCTTGCCGTTCTTATCGGTACAGGCGTGCACCGTGAATCCTTCCGTCAGGAGATGTTGCCGGTTCTCATCCCAGACGCGATAGCTGAATTTCACGCTGGCTCGTCTCAAATAGTCGATATCCGTTTCTACAAGCAGGAGGTTATCATAGTATGCCGGAAGGAGATAGTGGCAATAGACCTGAGTGAGAGGAAGATTCAAACCGGCGGATTCCATCTCCGTATAGGGTATGTCCATCTCACGAAAAAGCTCGTTGCGACCGATCTCGAACCAACGGATATAATTGGTATGGTAGACGATGCCCATGGCGTCGGTATCCGCATAAATGACCCTGATCTTAACGGGCGTTCTTTTCAAAAAATCCCCTCCAGTTGCCAATGAACGTATCCATGAAAAGATATCCGGGCGAAATGAGGTTGCCCGTGAGGCTAGCCTCCTTTTCCCCGAAGGGGACCCCCATGGCCTGGTTCTCCCCGTTTGAAGAGGACAGAATGGCAATAGGGCTTGGCTCGGCGGTGTGAGTCTTGAGTCGAATCGGGGTCGGATGATCACTTAAGACAACCACCCGGAAGTCCCCAAGACTGCCGATCCCGGCGAGAACCGTTCCGACGACCTTCTCATCGAAATCTTCGATGGCCTTTACTTTTCCTTCCACGTTTCCCTCGTGGCCCATTTCATCTGGAGCCTCAACATGGACAAAGATCAAATCGAGCGTTTTGAGCGCGTAAAGGGCCTTTTCCGCCTTACCCAAATAGTTGGTGTCTGTATATCCGGTGGTCCCTTCAACATGGATAACCTCCAGTCCGGCATATACCCCTATCCCGTTGAGGAGATCCACAGCCGAAATGACGCCGCCTCGGAGGTGATATTTTTCTGTGAAATTTTGCATCCGCGGCGCCCTTCCCTGCCCCCACAACCAGATGGAAGTTGCCGGTTTCAGACCCCGGTTTTTTCTTTCCCTGTTTACCGGATGGTCGGCAAGGAATTCTTGGGAGAGTCGCATGAGGTGATTGAGTTGTTCCACCCCTTCGCCCCGCGGTAGATAACAACTAATAGCCTTGCCGGTAATATCATGGGGCGGGATGGTGGTCAGATCTGCATTTCCACCCCTCCATACCAGTAAATGCCGGTAGCCGACGCCGGGATAAAATCGAAATGTTTCCGATCCGATCTCTTTGTCAAGATCGACGATGATCTTTTTCGCCTCGGCGGATGAGATATGGCCGGCCGTGAAATCGTCCATCACCGTGTTCGCACCCTCAGCAAGAGTGACAAGATTGCAGCGGAAGGCCGCGTCTTCCGGCGAAAGGGAGATTCCCATATTGGCCGCCTCAAGTGGGCCTCTTCCTGTGTAACAGAGTCTGGGGTCATAACCGAGAACGGCCAGATTGGCCACGTCGCTCCCCGGTGGAAGCCCTTGGGGGATGGTATCGATCAACCCCAGGGTTCCTTGGGCGGCCATTCGGTCCATATGGGGGGTGTGCGCATATTCCAGAGGGGTTTTACCATCCAGGGAGTCGAGCGGATAATCGGCCATGCCGTCGCCAAGCAAAATCAGATATTTCATCAGAGCTTATCGTCCTCGATTCGAATCAGCATCGTTTTACCCAGGACCACGTCGAGCCGATCGATGTCCTGCAAGGCCCTGCGAACGTCCAATTCCCGGGCTTTGTAGGTGGTCATAACCACAGGCACGGCGCCGCCTTGTTTCCTGCCTTTCTGAATGACAGCGGCGATACTGATGTTGTTTTCCCCCAGGATGCCGGAAATTCGGGAAAGGACGCCAGGACGGTCGACAGCGGAGAAGCGAAAATAATAATTCGTCCTGATCTGATCGAAAGGCAGCAGCCTGATATCGTCGATTCTCTCTTCATCAAGTACCCGCGGGGGAATGCGGCCGGCGATTCCCTTGAGCAGATCGCGTCCGATGTCGACGATATCGGAAACCACTGCGCTGGCTGTCGGCATCATGCCCGCCCCCTGGCCGTAAAGGAACACCGAATCCGCCGCATCGCCGATGAGGTGAAAGGCATTAAAATTCCCATTGACATTGGCGAGAAGATGACGGAAAGGGATCATCGTCGGGTGAAGCCGCGCTTCGATCTCTTGGCCTCTTTGGATGGCGATGGCCAAAAGCTTGATACGATAGCCGAGTTCCCCTGCAAATTCAATATCCTGTTCACTGATTGCCGTGATTCCTTCCCGGTAGAGATCTTCCAGACGTACTTTTTTCCCGTAGGCCAAGGAGAGAAGAATGGCAAGTTTATGTGCCGCGTCGATTCCTTCGACATCATAGGTGGGATCGGCTTCGGCGAAACCCAAGGTCTGGGCCTCCTTCAACACCACAGAAAAAGCCTTCCCCTCATCCGTCATTTTACTGAGGATGAAATTGGCGGTTCCATTCATGATGGCAAAGATAGAGAGGACCCGATTGGCGATCAAGCTCTCCTTTACGGTCTTGATGATGGGGATGGTTCCGCCGACGCTGGCCTCAAAGCCTATATTGACTCCATGGCGCATGGCGGTTTGAAAGATCTCGTCCCCATGGGTTGCAAGGAGGGCCTTGTTGGCCGTGACCACATGTTTGCCCTGACTCAGAGCCGAAAGGATGAAGGTGCGGGCGGGTTCGTAACCGCCCATGAGTTCGACGACAATGTCGATCTCCGGATCATTCAGGATATCGAGGGCATCCGTCGTAAGCAGGGCAGCATCCACAGGTATTCCCCGCGATCTTTTGACATCGATATCCGCGATTCTTTTAAGATCGAGGGTCGCACCGATCCGCCCCGCAATGAGCTCGCCATTTTCTTGAAGGACCTTAACGAGTCCCGTGCCGATCGTTCCAAAACCGATAAGTCCCAAGGATATCTTTTTCATGATCTCTGGACCTGCAGGATGATTTTGTCGAACTTTTCCTCTTCTGAAAACGCTGCCCGTTTCTATATCAATTTGTCAGGCTTTGTCAAAGGAATTCATCCGGTCTTGGCCAACTCCAGCCTTCCTCCCCATCTTCTGAGCAACGCCTCCCGAAGGGGGTGATGATCAGGTCTTTCCAGCGCCGGATCATCCTCCACCAGGGCAAACGCGTCCGCTTTGGCCTCGCCGAGGATACGGCCGTCACGGAGGATATTGGCCACACGGAAATCCGGTAATCCGGATTGTTTTGTGCCCATAAACTCACCCGGTCCCCGGATCGCGAGATCCTCTTCGGCGATCCGAAAGCCGTCGGTCGTTTCCTCCATGATTCGCAAGCGTTTTCTGGCATCTTCCGAACGACTGTATTGTGTCATAAGGATACAGAAGGAAGGGATGTCGCTCCGCCCTACCCTGCCCCTCAA
>Ga0208046_1000205_pt1 | contig 12718 bp, 12 predicted proteins | sample PL_2010_300m_FD_184161 | JGI IMG/M metagenome (GOLD analysis project Ga0208046, IMG submission 184161) | Freshwater microbial communities from Powell Lake, British Columbia, Canada to study Microbial Dark Matter (Phase II) - PL_2010_300m... | ecosystem: Environmental > Aquatic > Freshwater >... | reverse complement strand
CAGGCAAGGCGCGCGAATCATGAGGAATGAGGCGTACAGTGACGTACGCCGCAATGACAAATGATGAAGCGCAACGCAGCATCCGGACTTTTTACGAAGTCGTCAGAGGTTGGAAGGGCATGATGAAAAGAGAGTATGATCCGAAAAAACCGGCCTCCGGACAGGAGCGCCGCCCGAAACTCAACGAAGCGGCCCTCCTGCTTGACATTTCCAAATCGATCGCCGCATTCGAGACCCTCGACGAGATCCTCGCCACGCTCGTCGAGATCACCGCGAGGGAGCTCAAGGCCGACCGAGGAACCATCTTCCTCAACGACAGCGAAACGGGGGAGCTCTATTCCCGGGTCGCCCAGGGGAATTCCCTGCGGGAGATCCGCATTCTCAACGATTCCGGGGTGGCCGGCCATGTCTTCACCACCGGGGAGGGAATCATCGTCCATGACGCCTACACGGACCCCCACTTCAATCGCACGATCGACGAGCAGACGGGCTACACCACAAAATCGATCCTCAGCGTTCCCATCCGGACGGTCAAAGGGGAGCTCATCGGCGTCGCCGAGGCCCTGAACAAGAAAAAGGGCCGCTTCACCGCGGCGGATAAGAAACTCCTGGAGGCGATGACGACGCAGGCCGCGATCGCCCTGCAGGGCACCCAGTTCGTGGAGCGGATGAAGAAGTTCCGTGCGAAGGAGATGGCATTTTTCGACATCGTCTCCGAGGTGACCGCCGAGATCGACCTCGGGGCCCTGCTCCAGAAGGTCATGTCCGAGGCGACCAGGATGTTGGGCGCCGAGCGGGCGACGCTCTTTCTCAACGACGAGAGGACGAACGAACTCTTCTCCAAGATCGGTCTGGGATTGGCGGCCACGGAGATCCGCATGCCGAACCATGTCGGGATCGCCGGCGCGGTCTTCACCTCCAAGAAAACAATCAACATCCCTTATGCCTACGCCGATCTGCGCTTCAACCCCGCCTTCGACAAGAAGACGGGCTTCTTCACCCGGTCCATCCTCTGCGTCCCGGTGATCAACAAGAATGGAAAGATCATCGGCGTGACCCAGGTCCTCAACAAGAGGGGAGGCCCCTTCACGCAGGAGGACGAGTCGCGCCTGAAGGCCTTTACCGCCCAGGTCTCCATCGCCCTGGAGAACGCCAAGCTCTTCGACGACGTCCAGAACATGAAGAACTACAACGAAAGCATGCTGGAGAGCATGTCGAACGGCGTGATCACCATCAACGAGGACGGGAAGATCGTCACCTGCAACGCCGCCGGCCTCCAGATCCTCCGGATCGCCCCGGAGGAGATCCTCAAACGGACCGCCGGGGATTTCTTCATCGGACCCAACGCCTGGATCATCGAAAAGATCCGGCATGTCGAGGAGAGCGGCAGGCCGGACGTCGTCATGGACGCCGAGGTTTCCTCCGAAGGGAACCGGATCTCCGCCAACCTGACGATCCTCCCCCTCGTCAGCACGGAGGGGCAGAAGCTGGGCTCGATGCTCGTCATCGACGACATCACGAGCGAAAAGCGGATGAAATCGACCATGTCCCGCTACATGGATCCGGGTCTTGCCGATCAGCTCTTGGGCGAGGGAGAGGAGATCCTGGGCGGGAAGAGCGCCGATGCGACGGTCCTCTTCTCGGATATCCGGGGCTTCACGACACTGACCGAGGAGTTAGGAGCGCAGGGAACGGTCTCCCTCCTGAACGAGTATTTCACGATCATGGTGGACTGCATCCAAAAAGAAGGGGGGATGCTGGACAAGTTCATCGGCGACGCCATCATGGCCGCCTTCGGAATCCCGCTTCCCCACGACGACGACGAAGACCGGGCCGTCCGGGCGGCGATCGGGATGATCAACGCCCTCCGGGCATGGAACCGCCGGCGGATCGCGGAGGGGAAGAAACCGGTCGGCATGGGGATCGGCCTCAATACCGATACCGTCGTCTCCGGAAACATCGGCTCGCCGAAGCGGATGGACTACACCCTGATCGGCGACGGCGTGAATCTGGCTTCGCGCCTGGAGAGCCTCTGCAAGGAGTACCACGCCAGCATCCTGATCAGCGAGAACACCTTCCGACGGTTGAAAGGCACCTATCGGATCCGCGAGGTGGACCGCGTGCAGGTCAAGGGAAAGACGCAGAGCGTCGGCGTGTACGAGGTCCTTGACTACCACACCGAGGAGACCTACCCCAATCTCATGGATGTGGTGAACCAATTCCGGGACGGACTGGCCCTCTACCGCCGGAGGGAGTGGGCGAGGGCGATCGGCCGCTTCGAGGAGGCCCTCCGCTTCAACCCGGAGGAGCCGCTCTGCCGGATGTACATCGATCGGTGCCTTTTTTTCAAGGAAGAGCCTCCCGGCGACGAGTGGGACGGCGGCTGGATCATGAAGACAAAATAATTAGGGAGGCAGTATGAGCGTACTGGTCCATTTTTCAATGTTTCCCACCGACAAGGGAACGAGCGTCAGCCCCTATGTGGCCCGGTCCCTGAGGATCATTCAGGACAGCGGCCTCCCTTACAAGCTTGGGCCCATGAGCACGGCCGTCGAAGGGGAGTGGGAGGAGATCATCGCGGTGGTGGAGAGGTGCTTCAAGGAGCTCAAGAAGGATTGCAGCCGGATCTACATGACCCTCCAGATGGATTACCGCGAAGGGGCTGTCAACCGGATGGAGGGGAAGGTCAAATCCGTCGAAGAGAAGATTTGAATGAATAGTTATTCCCGGAGGTACTGCCGGATCTTGCCCCGAATGGATTCGGGAAGTTTGATCCCGATCGCGTTGAGGCGCGCCTCGTATTTCCGGAAGGAGCGGATGTGCTCCGAGGTGGTGACGAAGATCCGGAAGTAGGAACGGACGCTCCCCTCGAGCTCCTGCCGGTACTCACCGTCCTGGTTGAGCAGGTCCTCCAATGGGGCGATCACCCTGTAGTTGACGGGACGGCAGAGTGATCGGTAGCTGACGAACCGCTGCGTCGTCTCGCATTCGTAGTTCCTTTCCCGGATGCTCTTCTCCACCAGGTTCAGGTCGACGCAATCGAGGATTTCCGCCTTGAATTTCCCGCCCAGGATCTCCCGGATCATCGCTTCCGCCGCCCGGTAGCGTTCACACTGGGCGAAGCCGTTCGTACAGCTGGAGTCGCACCGGAGGTAGAGGATGAGGTCGATGTCGGAACTCTCTTCGGACAGGCCGACGTTCACCGAACCGACCACGTCCATCGCGATGTCCTCCCCGATCTTGTCCTCCATCAAAAGCGCCACCTGCTCGAGCGTATCGAGGCGATCATCCGTTTCCTGGGTCTGGAACATCCGGTAGAACTGTTTGATCTCGTTGTAGAGCCGGATTTCCGGGATATGGGAATATTTGGCCACCTTCGTGTCCACATTCTCGCGCCGCACGAAGGCCCGGTGCCGCTCCTGATCGATGATCTGCTCGACCCAGCGGCCGTCGCTGAGGAAGTGGTCGGCGATGTCGTAGATCCGCTCCTCGACGAGTTTCTTCAGAATCACCTTGACCACCCGATTGGCCTCCGTCTCGATGGCATAGAAGAACCCCCCTTCGAAGACCTCTGCGGTGATCTCCGTCACCTCGCCGAAGTTGGACGGGTTGAGGAAAAGGGCGTTTCCCTCGGCCTGCAAGCCGCAGTCCGCATGGATATGGCCGGAGAGCACGAGCAGGGCGGGATGGTTGCTGCAATAGGTGCGCAGCGCCGGGGAACCGGAGGGACCCGTCGAGGGGACCCCGTCATGGATGCCATAGGGGGGCTGGTGGGTCACGACGATGTCCGGTTTGACCGACCTGAAGAAGCGGTACATCTCGTTCCGCTCCTCATCCACGCCGATTCCCGCCCGGTATGGGACGATGTAGCGCTGGGGGATCCCGGCCGTCCAGACGTCCGCCCCGCCGTAGCCGGCGATCCGCAGCCGGTCGAGCTTGTACGAGTGGAGGTGGAGATCCCGCCCCTGGAGGGAGGTGTACTTGAGGTTCATGTCGTAGTTGCCCGGGAGGCAGAAGACGCGCGAATTCTGTTTCAGGGAGAACATGTTCTCCAGGACCTTGTATTTCTGCTGCATGACGCGCCGCGCGCGGATCGTGAAATGCTGGTAGGCCGACCCCTTCCGCCGGATCTCCTCCGGCACGCCCGGTCCTTCGAGAAGCGCATCGACGAAATCCTCGATGCCCATCCCGGTCTTCCCCATCCTTCCCCGCAGTCCGTGGAAATAGGTCTGGAGTTCGTGGTAACGGATGGCCGTCCCCATGTTGTAGAAGGGGATGTCGATCAGATCGCCGGAGACGATGTAGGCGTCGGCCACGGTTTCGTACAGGAGGGTCTTGACCTTATCGAAGGCGCCGTGGATATCGGCCGCATAGATCAGCTTCATGGGATCCGTCACCGCCGGGTGGGAACGATTTCGATCCAGTAGTCGTCGGGATCGTTGATGAAATAGATCCCCATCTTTTCATTTTCGTAGCAGATGCAGCCCATCTTCTGGTGATGGGCATGGGCCGCGGCGAAGTCGTCCACGACCAGCGCCAGGTGGAACTCGTTTTCCCCCAAGTTGTAGGGTCCTTTCCGGTCCCGAAGCCAGGTGAGCTCCAACAGGTGGCCCGTTTCGCCGTCGCCGAGAAAGACAAGGATGAAGCTGCCGTCGGCGGCCTCTCTCCTGCGGACCTCGTTGAGCTGAAGGGCCTCCCGGTAGAAGCGGACGCTCTTCTCCAGGTCCAGGACATTGAAGTTGTTGTGGGCAAATTTGAATTTCATGTTTTCCTCCTTTTCAGGAGGCGGGCGTGGGAGTCCGCTCTATCGTACGCTGCAAGCCTGCCCCTGCGAAAGCAGGGTAAGGATGCAGCGCAACGCAGCATATGGACTTTTTACGTAGCCGTCAAGTTTTGATTCTGGAAACGGATGCTCTGTCTCTCTTGCCCCATAATCACCCGTCACGTTTTTTTTGTGGAAATTTTTGGCATGAAGCGATATAATTGTTTTTCATTACGCCTTTAAGAAACTTCACTTCGGGCGCTGATCCACCGGGGGCGATAAAGAGCAAGGTTCTTTCAAAGGAGGCAAGGAAAATGAAGTATTTTAATGACCTGATCATCAACGCGGCAATGGAGGGTTCTACCGACCTCCATATCTGTGCGAACCAGTCGCTGGTCTACCGCAGGAACGGGTTTATCGTGACCGAAAAGGCCGTGCAGATGACCCACCAGGAGATCGATGAAATCCTATTGGAGATCCTTAGCCCCCACCAACGGCAGATGCTGAAAACCAGATGGTCCGTTGATTTTGCTTACACCGTCCAGCACGTGCGCATCAGGATGAACGTCTTCAATACGGTTCGAGGGCTGAGCATGGCGATCCGGCTCCTCCCGGCGAGGATTCCCTCCATCGCCATGTTGAACCTGCACCCTTCCCTCCAGAAGATAGCGGAACAGGAGACGGGACTGATTCTGATCTGCGGGCCGACGGGCTGCGGCAAATCAACGACGACCGCGGCGATCGTCGAGGAGATCAACCGGCTTCGCCCCTCCCATATCGTCACCCTGGAAGATCCGATCGAATACCGATTCACGTCGAAGCAGGCCTTTGTCGAGCAGCGGGAACTGGGCGCGCATGTCCCCTCCTACCGGCAGGGGCTGCTTGACGTCCTCCGCGAGGATCCGGACGTGATCGTCGTGGGAGAAATCAGGGACCCGGAGGAGATCCGGCTGACCCTGAGCGCGGCAGAATCCGGGCATTTGGTCATCGCCTCCCTCCATGCCGGCAAGGCGGAAGAGGCGGTCTACCGGATCTGCAACTCCTTCCCCCCCGAGGCGCAAAATGAGATCCGCCTGCAGCTCGCAACGACCGTCTCGTGGATCATCATCCAGGATCTGGTCTACTCGCACAAGCTGAAATTCCAGGTACCCCATCTGGCCATCCTCAGAGGGTCGCAATCGGTGAAGAGCCTCATCCGGGAGAACAAGCTCGCCCAGATCGAAAACGCAATGCAAGGAGGTAAGAATGAGGGGATGTTTACAGCGGAGCGGTATGTGACCGAGTTCCTGGACAAACAGGAATCCTTTACCCATCCGAGTCTGAGCTTCCGCGCGACGACCGAGGCGCAAACCGACATCGAATACGCCTCGCCCCTGGTCAAAGCCGGAGAACCCCAGGCCATGCCCGTCTCATCCCGGATCACGCCCCATCCGCAGGCGGAGGCCGCCGAAATCCTGGCTCGCGAAATCGAATTGTTGGACATCTCCGGGCATGAGCCGCAATACGTCATCGATGGAAAGGAAAACCTGGTCGATCTGATCGCCCAGATGGGCAAGTCGGAGAAGAAATAGGACCATGTATATCCGTAAGTATACGGATTGGATGACCTTTTAAATTTTTTGCCTATTTTGCTTGACATCGTTCGCAAGGTCTGTTAGGTTCGCACCCTACTATTGAAAGTATTGTTTCAAAATCAATTTGATAGAGAACCAATATGATCATTGTCGGCGGACGAACCTATTACACCACAGTGGACGCAGCAACCAATCTGGGCGTATCTGCGAAAACGGTCCGCAGCTACATCGACAAGGGAGTGATCCCCGCCCCTCCGACCGTAACCTACGGAGTACGAATCATCAGGCATTTTCCCCCCGAATACATCGCCATGGCAAAGAAAATGCTTGAAAAATATATCAAAATCGGGAAAGGCGTTTAGCGGCTCACGCGGATGCCGGAAGGATTCCGGATAGCGGATAACGCGTGTAAAAACATTTAAAAGGGGTTCGACATTGGCTCGGATCAGCGAAATAAGTTCTACTGAAAAGCTCCTTAAGCTCATTCGTGACAAAGAGAGCGCACCGGCGCCCGCAGCCCCTGGCGGATCCCCGCCGCCGGACTCCGGTCGCCCCAAGATCCTTTCACTCCCGCAGAAAAGCCTCAGAAAATCATCCACGGTCGGCATCGATATCGGCCATTTATATCTCCGCCTTGTCCGGGCCGTGGAAGACAACAGCGGAAAATGGCAGGTTGTCGACCGGAGGCGCCTGCCTATGCCCCCCAACGCGTCGCACGACTCGCCGGAGTTCTCGGCTTTCCTGAAGTCGGCTCTGAACGATTTCTGCTCTTCCGCAAAGAACGCCGGACTGTGGGCCATCATGTCGGCGGCCCATGTGGAACTCAGCCATATCCGCATTCCCAAGGTCGAAAAGAAGCAGATCGCCAATGCGGTCTACTGGACGGCCAAGCGGGAAAGCCCCTTCAACGAAACCGAGGTCATCTTCGACTTTGACGTCCAGGGGGAGGTCATCGAGCAGGGAATTTCCAAAATTGCCGTCCTGTTCTATACGGCGCCCCGCCTGGAAGTTGAAGCTCTCAGGGATCTCTTTGCCGGAATCGGCTGGCCTCTCAGCGGGATATCCCTGGTCCCATTCGCCGTACAGAACCACTTCCGGACCGGTTGGATTCAAGCCGAGGAGGGGAGCCTCTCTTCATCGGAAACGACTTTTCGCGCATCGATATCTATACCGACGGCGACCTCACGATGACCCGCGGGATCAAGGCGGGCAACACCAGCATGGTGGAAGCCCTGGTCGAGAAGTACAACGATTTGAAAAGTCCGGAGACCGCCCCCTTGACCCTGGAGCAGGGCCGGAAAATCCTCTTCAGCCTCAGCCCGGATTCCTCTCCCCTTCTGGAGACGGACGTCGGCTGCGACCTGCCGAAGGAAAAGGTTTTCGAAATGGTCCAGCCCGCCCTGGAGAGGCTGGTCCGGCAGGTGGAAAGGACCTTCGAACACTTCGCCACGGTCCCGGGCAGCGAAGCGATCGGCAAGATCTTCGTCACCGGCGCCATGAACATCTACCAGCCCATCGTCGACTATGTGGGCAGTCAGCTCGGCATTACCAGCGAGGTGCTCGATCCGCTGGGCGAGCGGGGTGCGATCCCGGTCTGCCTGGATGTGGACGACACCCATTGCCTCTCGGAGCGCATCGCATTCGTGCCGGCCCTGGGGATGGCCATTTCGGACAACGAATACACCCCGAACCTGCTGTTCACCTACAGGGACAAGGAGAGGGCGGCCGGCCTCGCCCGGTTCAACCGGACGGCCCTTGCCGTCTTCGTCGTGCTGGCGGTGATCTGCACCGGAATCTTCGCCTACCAGAGCTTTACCGTCAACCAGAAAACAAAGGTACTCGAAGGGATTGAAAAACAGGTTGCCGATCTCGGACCGCCCATCCAGCGTGACCAACTCGCGAAGATGGCGGCCAAGGTGCGCGAGAAGCGGCAGCTTTTCAGGAGTTACGCCGAGCAGTATCTCGACATGGTCCTCCTCAGCGAGCTCGCCACCCTGACGCCGCGCAACATCCGATTCATCGACCTGAAGCTGAGTCTCGGGCAGGGGCCGGCGGGCCAGGGCGCCAAGGAGAAGGGGGCGGCTGCAAAGGGGAAGATCGAGGGGGTCACCGTGGAGGGGTTGATCGTAGGTGAAAGGCGGACGCTGGAAACCAACCTCGCCGGTTACATGAGGGATCTGAACGCTTCCCCCATCTTCCACCAGATCACGATCGAGAAGAACACCGTGATCCCCTATCTGAGGAAGCAAGAGGCGCTCCATTTTATATTGAATCTGAAGGTGGAGGGACAGGTGCATGGCTGAGCCGAAATCGGAAGGCAAGATCCCGCGGCGGAGCATCGCCTATATGGCCCTGTGCGTGGTCTTCATCATTCTGTTCGTATTCGCGGTTTATATCCCGACAGACAAGCGGTCGGATGAGTTGGGCGCCAAAACCATGGAAGCCCAATTCAGGCTCCATGAGCAGCAGACCCTGATCCCCGTGTTTGAATACCTCAAGGTCGAGAGCGAAAAGGTGGTATCGGATACCCTTCCCTTGCCGCGAAAGGGCAAACTGGCGAGGGCCATGATCAACAATCTGCCGAAGAACGTCGCCGCCTCGGCCAGAAGGAGCGGAATGTCGCTGGTCACGGCCAGACCGGATTTAAGCGGGCTGAAGGGAGACTTTCAGACCTTGCCGATCGACATCGTCCTCAAGGGCGGTTTCACCAATTTCCGGAAATTTCTCATCAGCCTCGAGGGCATGCCCTACGTGGAGCGCATCGAGGAGATCGTGATCAAGGAAGCGACCGATACGAAGGAGTTCCATCTGAGGGTCTGGGTGGCCGTCGGTTAAGCAGACAGGACGACTATGGGAAATCTTGGCAAGCGTGAGAAGATCATTTTGGTGGTGATGGCGATCGCAATCCTCTATGCCGCCTTCGAGTTTCTGGTCCCAAAGGGGAAGAGTTTCCCGACCGTCACGACCCAAAAGGCGATGGAGCAGAAGAACGCGGAGCTCCAACAGTTCGTCGCCGGCCTGAACGCGGGGCTGGACAGGGAGTGGATGAAGTCCGTCGGCGCCCTCATTTTCAGCCGGGCGGAAAAGCGCTGGACGCAGGACCCGTTTCTGGACGGCGGTTCCTACAAGGCATGGCTGAAGGCGCAAGAAGTGGTCAAGGCGGCGCCGCCCGTCCCCCCCCCGAAGATCAACTTCGTCTACAACGGCTATATCGAACTGGGGCAGAAGAAAATGGCCATCATCAACGGGATAGAATATCGTGAAGGCGATCCTCTCGAAATAGAGGGGTACGTGCTGAAAAGCGTCAATGCCGAAACGGCCGTGATCGAAAATCGCAAAATCGGGGTAACGGAAAATGTACCCCTGCAGGATTAATAGGGAGGCGCCGATGTTAGGCATAACAAGAGGAAAAGAATCGGGTCGAAGGGGCCGCTCCCGCTGCGGTCCGTGGGGAGTTCTGACGGCCGCCCTGCTGGCCTCTGTGCTGATTTTCGGCTGCGCGGCCGAAAAGAAGATGGCCCAGAAGGATCCCTTCTTCGAGAAATGGAGCACGATGGCCGAAACGTCCCAGGGACACTCAGTCGCACCGCGTGAACGTACCCTCGGGATTCCGGATCAGATTCTGGAGGGAACCAAGGAGGCGCAGGAGGAGAAGGCGGCCTCGGCCGCCAAGAAGCTTCCGAAGCAGTTGGTCACCATGAAGATGCGCCAGGCCGACATCAAGACAATCCTGCGTTCCCTTGCCCGGATTGCCGATCTGAACATCCTCGTCAAGAACGAGATCAAAGGAGAAATGACGATTGATTTCAAAGATGTTCCTTGGAACCAGGTCTTCACGAGCCTCCTGCGCACCCAGAACCTGACCTACGCCTGGGAGCGAGACATCCTCCGGGTCATGACCCTGGACGACATGGAACAGGATCTCAAGCGGAAAACGCAGGAAGCCGGAATCCGGCAGGTCGAGCCCCTGCTCACCGTGGTCGTCCCGATCGATTTCACCAAACCGAAGGATCTCAAGGACAATCTCGAGTCGTTACTGACCCGGACGAAAGATGGCAAGCCCTACGGTTCGGTCCGGGTGGATGAGTACAGCAATTCCCTGATCATCTCTGCGATCCGCGAAGATCTCAAGAAGATGATGCCGATGATCGCGGAGATCGACAAGCCGATGCCGCAGATCCGGATCAAGGCGAACATCATCGAAACTTCGAAGGACACGGCTCGAAACCTGGGGATTCAGTGGGGCGGCATGTACGCCCGCACCGTCGGCAGCAACAACCTTTACGTCACGCCTGGCGGCTCGGGAGGCACCGCCGCGGCTCCGGGAAGCGCCTTGTCGGGGGGGTATACTCCCAACTACGGCACGAGCGGCATCAGCGGTCAGGGCTTCGGCGTCAACTTCCCCGTGGGCGAAAGCGCCGTGACAACCGCCGGGGGGACGGCCTCCCTGGGTCTGATGTTCGGCGCCATCGGCGGCAACATCCTGGACGTTCAATTGAACGCGCTCCAGAATGACGGCAAACTGAACATTCTCTCGAGCCCATCGATCACGACGCTCGACAATCAACTGGCATGGACGGAAAACGGCGAAAGGGTTCCTTTCTCGACACTCGACACCTCCGTCACCCCCCCCACGAGAACGGTGAAATTCGAAGACGCGGTGCTTCGTCTGGAGATCACGCCGCACGTCATCGACGGCAAGAACCTGCTGATGAAGATCGTGGTCAAGAAGGACGAGGTGGATCTGTCCCGCACCGTCGATGGGAACCCCTTCATCATCAAGAAGCAGACGGTGACCTCTCTGATCGTCCAGGACGGCGAGACCATCGTCATTTCGGGTCTGACAAAACAGAGGGGAGCAAACTCGGAAAGCGGAGTGCCCTGGCTGAAAGAGATTCCTTTCCTGGGTTATCTTTTCAAGGGCGAAGAGAAGGCCGAAAAAATGGAGGAGGTTCTGATCTTCATCACGCCGACGATCCTCCCCGCTCTGGCGGCGTCCGTGAAGGCCGCCCCGGCCTCGAAATAACAGCGATGATCGCCACCGCGGCCCGGACCGACCACCGGATGAAAAGGGAGAAGGCGCCGACGCGGTGAATGGCAGAGGTTCAGAACCGGTAGTTGAAAATTAGTGGAGCGAAGAAAGGATCAGGGCCTTATGCGCTATAGATTTTTCAGCCTTTTGGCGGCGGCAATCGTCGCATTTGGAATCTGCGGATGCGGCAGCGGAGGAACAAGCGCCGACCCCCTCGGCACGGACAGCATCACACTTGAAAGCGCGGCTTCACAGGTCGATCCCGGCGGGACCGTCGTTCTGACCGCCACTGTGATGGACGCCTCCGGTGCAGCCGTGGTAGGCCGGGACGTCACCTTCGGATTCGTTACCAATGCGAGCGGGGCGACGGCGCCGCCGAACGGGAGCGAGGTTTCCACCAATGCCGACGGGGAGGCGCTAATTACGTACAAAGCGGGACCTACCGCAGGAGTTGATAAAATCCGCGCGTCGATCAACAACGATAAGAGTGCGGACGTGTACATCATCGTCGGATCCGGCGGAACGTTCACCGATTACCAGATTGCTTTTGAGCAAGGCGATTATCTGGTCTCCGCCGGCATCTATAGCATTCTGATTGCTACCGTAACGGGGACGGATGCGTCGGGTAATCTGGCGGTAGGCATCCCGAATGAGCCGGTAACGTTCTCCTTCCTCCTCAATGGGACGGGGACGGGAACCCTTACAGATCTTTCGGACAGCACCAATACGGGACCGACTGTTATTGTCAATACGAGTGCTGACGGTGTGGCAAAGGTCATTTTTACCGATGCTACTGGAACCGGCGACGCGATTTTTGACGCGAGCATCCCCACCGGGATCAATGAACAGCTGACAATCTCATGGTAGTTTGATGACAAAAACCCCTCCGGGGGGCAGCGATTCCCCCGGAGGGGTAATAGGAAAGCCTCAATGAGACTGCCGTCTCAGTGAACCAACACTGTCACGGCAGGCAACCGATCCCGATGCCGGGCATCGTGGTGATTGATGGAAGAGACTTGTAGCTGGACCCCTCGCCGGCAGTGAAGTTTCTTAGCGCCTGTCGAAGCATGACAGCGAATGGTTGTCACCCTTCGGCAGGGTGGCGGTCATACGGGCATTGACAGAGCGGCTAAGCGATGGATTATTTCAAGATTCTCAATCTGAGCAAAGAACCCTTCTCCAACTCTCCGGAGCCGGATTTCTTCTTCCCGTCCACGAAGCACCTCGCCTGCCTCCAACAGTTGGAACTCGCCATCCGCCTGCGCCGAGGCCTGAACGTGGTGATGGGCGAGGTGGGAACGGGCAAGACCACCCTCTGCCGCCAACTCATCCTCCGTTTCTCCGAATCCG
>Ga0208046_1000204_pt1 | contig 12809 bp, 15 predicted proteins | sample PL_2010_300m_FD_184161 | JGI IMG/M metagenome (GOLD analysis project Ga0208046, IMG submission 184161) | Freshwater microbial communities from Powell Lake, British Columbia, Canada to study Microbial Dark Matter (Phase II) - PL_2010_300m... | ecosystem: Environmental > Aquatic > Freshwater >... | reverse complement strand
TTTTTGGTCATCCTGATTATGCACGTATGGTTGGTTTTGACTTACGGTGGGGGGTTATGATGGTTGCAACGAAGGATGACGTTCAGGATAGGGAGGGGTATTTGATGATGTTCATGGCGCATCGTGAAAGGCGGCCGGGGCTGGTAAAGCATCACTTACTTTCGGTGAGCGTGTATCCGGAATATCGGGATGAACCGATGAACCATATTTTTCTTACACCGTTTGACCACACGATGAATGGGGAGTGCTGCCCGCATGGAACGTTGCCGAAGGTGAGACAGGCGTTTAACCGCTGGATGAAGAAGAATCTTTCTGAACGGTTTGATTGGATGGTTGAGAATTCGAGGCGGGAGATTGACTGCGGGGAGGAAGTTGTATGACGAGGCGTTTATTTGAATCGGAAGTTAGAAAGCCGAAGGGGTTGGTTTCGCGTACCAACTGTCCGGCATGCGGTAAGCCGATGATACTGGTTGAGTATCCACCGGACGGACTGGATCCGAACGGATCTTTGCGGTTTCGGTGTCCGGCCGCGGGATGCCCACTGAGCGACGAGGTTGTTGAGTCTACGGTATGTCCCGTAGAATGATTGAAAAATGATTTGCGTAATTATTCCAATATGCCATTATTCTAATTATCGGATAGCGGGGCTGGCGGCTTCGAGTCTGATACCGCTTGGGAGGGCTGGGGTATCCCGGTTCCCAGGCGGCCTTTTAAACCGAACGACGAAAGGACGAACATGAAAACTATCGCGCTGATTCAACGTCCGGATCTCGGAAGTAATTTATTCTAGGAACGACATGCTTGTAACGGTCAATGGATTTCATAAATCTTCCCGCACGCTGGGAACGACAAGCACAACGGCTAGGATTTACGATATGTTTCTTCCTGGCGATCCAACAAACTGCACTCGATGTACGATTCTGAGTACGGACATTCTGAACTGGCGATATGCCACCCTTTCAATTCAGGAAGAGAAGGCGGTCGTGGAGGCAACCGGAAAGCGCAGGTCAGGCGGAAAGCGCAGGTCAGGCCACAGCATTTTTGAAATGGATAAAGATACGGCCGACTTCGTTGGAGCGGTCTACAAAGAAAAGGGGAAAAAATGATACCTCCGTTTAAGCAACAGCAGGTGGACACTGGAACGGCGTTTGCGGTTCGGTTTGATAAAGTGACGGCCAGCCAATCGCGCGCGGCGGCGACGGCAGAACTGGTCAGATATACTCGGGAGATCTGTGAGAATGTGAACATCACCATGCCACCTGAGTACATGATTGTTCCGGAACTGGTTGGCGACCCGAAGGATCCGCAGTTGATGGTGAACTTCCAGATTCTGATCAAAGTCAGTCCGTGGAGCGAGTGGGCATATTTCAACTTGTTGAAAATTCCATTTCTGTGGAAATTGGTTAAGGGGCCAAGGATTGTCAGCTACCTGACTCCATCGGAATATGAAATGAATTGCATGGATAAGGCCATCCAGAAACGGAAGGATGAGTGGATAAAATAACGATAGCCATCGATCCGGGGGCAAGTGGCGGGCTGGCTTGGGGTTTTCCAAGAACCCTCGTAAAAACCTGTTCCATGCCGGACACTATGCCTGAAATTGCAGACAAGATTAGAGCGATTAAGGCAGAGGCAAAAATGTTTGAAGGTGCAGAACTTGAATGCATTATTGAACAGGTTGGGACATACATGCCTGGAAACTCGGGTCCTGCAGCGGCCACCTTTGCTCGTCACTGTGGACACCTTGAGGCTGTGGTGTATTGTCTTGGAATCCCGACGCGACAGGTTCTTCCAAAATCGTGGCAGAAGACTATGCCGCTCACGAAGTTCCCGCCGATCGATAAGAGTCTTCCACAAGGTGCCGCACAGAAACTTCGCGGAATGCGTAAGGCAGTTCATAAAAATGAAATCAAAGATTATGTCGCGCGCAGGTTTCCGCATCTTCGGGTAACGCTTAAAACAGCGGATGCGCTCGGGATCTATCTTTGGGCGGTGGAGGAACTAAATGAATAAATTAGATGAACAGACTCATTTGATAGTTGCCCGTCGAACACTCAAACTTCGTCAGGAAGAACTGGCCGACTCGGTGAATGTCATTCTCAAAATTAATGGATCGATTCGTTCGTTTACATGGAACACGATCTGCAAACTGGAAACAGGCTGGAAGAAAACAATGCGCCAAGACGAAGCGCTGGCGTATGCACGGGCACTGAAAATCAAAGTTGAAGAAATAGAAATTGGAGGAATTCATGTCAGATAAAAATGAAGTAGTAGTGCGTGACGAGTGGGCGATGATTCTTGGCGGCGGACCAGGGTTGATCCTCGCGGCAGAAACAACCTTTGACCAGTGGGACGATTTGGGTAAAAAGCTTCGGTATATCGAACAGTACATTCAGTTTAAACTGGGCGACTGGTTGAATCATGGGGCAACGGCTTTTGGGGAAAAGTATTCTCAGGTGCTTGAGGAAACCGACTACACGAAACGCACATTGGAAGATTTTGCGTGGGTGTGCGGGAAGATCCCGATGGATTCACGAAACCCTCACGTTTCGTTCGGCCACCACCGGGTGGTTGCAAAGCTGGATGAATTTCAGCAGATCGAAGAACTTGCGTACGCGCAGAACAACGAATTGACGGTCGAAGATTTCCGGCAGCACATCAAAAATAAATACGGAAAGACTCCGGAATCATCTGGCCTTCCGAAAGAAGACGAACCAAAAAACATTATCGAACAGATTCTTGCCTTGGTTCGGGAACGTAAGGTATCTGCGATTCCAGACAAAAAGGATATTGCGTGGATGTCTTCAACGATTACGAGTGTTGAAAAACTGTGTGTCAGAATAACGGGGGAATAATATGAGCATGAACCCAAGAACCTCATTTTGGGGTATTACGCTGGTTGAAGATCCCGTGCTGAAAACATTCGACGGCGGCGGTAAACTTTGCGGAATCCGCGCGGCCTATAACGGCCAGTACAAAGACAAGTCGGGTGGGGTGGTTAAAACGACTTCGTTTTTCTCGTTGGTTTTCTTTGGTCGGAATGCTGAGATTCTTTCTCAGTACGCCAAAAAGGGTTCGCAGATCGATGTAGAAGCTGAGCCTGTGGAAAACAAATACGAAACCAAGGATGGGCAGAAGCGGAGCAATACTGAGTTTCGCGTCCAGCGGTTCACATTGCTCTACGGAAAACCGAAGCCAGTTGAACACAATGCTCGTGCAAGTGATCCTGATCTGGCACAGAGCGAACGGGATTTCGCAGACGATGACATTCCGTTTTAATTTGGATACGAGGCGGAGCAGTGGCAGCTCGGTTGGCTCATAACCAACAGGCCGGTGGTTCGAATCCATCCCTCGTAATTTAATAATGGGACAAGAAACTTCATTTGAAATGTATGGCGTTCGCTGGCCGGCACAGACATCGATGCTTGATGTTGAGCTACAGTGCTGGCGTCGTCATGCGTTTTATTCTGGATACGAAGGGAGTAAACTGCAGGAACCATGCGTACACTTCGCCAATGCTTGGAAAATTATTTCTCCCGAGAAGATCAACGAGCGAAAGGCCGGATACGTATTCAGCGAATGGACATATCGAAGGATCCGCTGCTGGTGCGAAAATTCCTTTATGACGTGGTGGGGTCCGTCTTCGTCGGGGAAAACTACTGACGCGGCACATCTGGTTTACATTACATGGTTGGCCGCTCCGGACGAAACGACAGTCCAGGTTTGTTCTACATCGATCGGCATGTTGGAAAAACGAATTTGGCGTGAAGTTGTCAAGATTCATTCGAGAATGCGCGGGAAGGTTCCGGGCGTGTTGGTTTCCTCTGAACTTAAAATAATTCTCCGTGAAGACATGGAAGAAGATAACCCAATCAATGGACTGTTCGGCGTTCCGGTCGGTCAGGGAAGTGATGGGATCAAAGGCGTTCACAACACTTACAACTACATGGTGATTGATGAAATGCAGGATACCGATCCGAAGGCTCTGGAAGAATGGGACAACCTTTCAACGGGGCGGGATTATAAATTCCTTGGGATGGGAAATCCGAACTCATGGACGAATCCACTTGGCCGCGCCAGCCGTCCAACGAAAATTAAACTGCGCGATCTGGATCCTGACGTTCACACGGAATGGCAAACAGAAAAAGGAATGTGTCAGTTTTACGATGGCCGCAAATCTCCCGCCATTAAGGATGCTGAAAAATATCCGTTCCTTTTGAATCAGCGTCAGATCGATGAAATGTCCGTATCTCCCGGCCGAAACTCGCCGCAATTCTGGACGCAACGCATTGGCTTTATCCCAAGGGATGGGTTGCAGGAAACCGTACTCACGGAATCGCTAATTGTCGCCAGTGGCGGATTGGATAAGGCTGTATGGAAGCACGGATACACAGTAGTTGCTGGCCTTGACCCTGCCTTCACAACGGGTGGGGATAAACGAATCCTTCGGTTTGCGCGCGTCGGAGAACTGATTTCTGGAGTGTGGGCGATTTCTCTTTATCGCCGCGTGGAGATCCTTGCTGAAATGGTGAAGGACATGGATGGGCGGGACGTTCCGGTATCCTACGACTTTGCAGACAAGGTGATTAAAGAGTGCAAGGCCGAAGGTGTTCCCCCAAACTGTCTCGGAATGGATACGACTGGAGCGCAAACCACACTGGCCGACATCGTGGACGAACGGTGGGGTGGAAAGATCTATCGGGTGGACTTCTCTGGCGCAGCGTCGGATAAACCTGCTTCTTCCGGAAAAGAGATCTCCCCAAAGAAACTTTATAAAAACCGAGTAACCGAACTTTGGTATGTCGTTTCAAAATATTGTCGTGCCGGACAACTGCGTGATATGCGTGAAGAAGAATGTTGGCAGTTTTCATCGCGCCGATTGATTCCACCGGGCGATGGTACGAGCCGTCTGCTCGTAGAACCGAAGAGGCAGATGAAAAAAATGGCTGGACGTTCTCCGGATGATGCTGATGCTGTAGCCGTAGCTGTGTGTGTCGTTCAGAATGTGATTGGATTACAGATTGGCGGATCCCTGCGAGCATACGATTCGCGGCCCAATAACCAACAGTTTGATATTGATTCCAGCGATTCAAATTACTCGACAGATGTAACTATGGCGGAGTAGAACACCCCAATGTTGAAAATCAAGTCAGCACATTCAGTACCACCCGGCGGTTATCGTTACCTCGTCGAAACTACGGGATATACCGTAACGGCGCATGATATGAACGCCTTGCTGAATAAAATCGAAAGCCATCTTTCGGTCAATGAAATCGAAATGAAACTTCCGGGAGGCATTACACTTCAACAGGTGGTTGAGGATCAGATGTGCCGAAACCTTCCGTCCTCGTTCTGTTCAGATACGGATCAGAAAAAATATGTTCGGTTTTCACAAACCCCGGTTGTTCGTGTCGATTTGGTTGGAAAGCGACTTGGGAACGATGTTTTGAATCGGACGATTGCCTTGATTCATCTGGCTAAAAAGGACGGATACCGATTTGTGAAACAGGAGCTTGCTGAGCAACGCGCCTTGAGAACGCTGACCTGTCCGTACATGAGAAGGGCGAGAGTATGTTACGCCTGTCACCATGAGGGGCCAGTTCGCCAGTGCATAGGCGAAAAACTAAAAACGTCGCTGGATTCAAAAATGCAGGTGTGTGGAAAACTTGGGGTTTATCTGCAGGCCGCGGTTCATATCGACGCAAGGACACTCGCCTCTTTGTTTACCGAAACGGATAAAGAACAACTCTCATCGGACTACTGGTTATATCCGGAACTTTAATTAAAGGAGTCATTATGGAAAATCGAATTAAGAACTATGCCGAAGCTCGCAGTGTGATCGCGGATCTCGAAGAACAAGATGTCGAGCGCGCGCAGGCCCGATCCAAAGTGGAAGGACAGATCGCCGGGAATCTCCCGTATGACCCTCAGCAGCTTAAAGCGCTCGGGCAGGGATACCGAAGCAACATCAACTTCCTTGAACTCGACGGGAATACAAAATCCCGTCTTTCAAGTTTTGTTCGACTTCTCTTTGATACGCCCACGATTGCAACTGTTGTTATGGTGCAGGATGATGTTCCGGTCAACAAACGGGTTTACTACTGCGACATCATTGCAGATGAATTTACGAAAATGATCAAACGTAAATGGAAGGGCTTTTACATTCAGTTTGCAAAGGCGATGCGAAACATGGTTGTGCATGGTGTTGGAGTTTTGTACTGGCCGACGCGCAGATCTTTCAAATTCAAATCCTCGATGCCGGGTGGGATCCATTTTTCGCACATGACCTCTGAGGATGCGGACATGTACGACATCGTGGAGATCGTTGATGATATGCCGATCGATCGGCTTTTTGATTTAATCAAATCGGTATCACAGTCTGCCGCCAGCGAAAAACTTGGATGGAACGTAAAGATCATTCACTCGATACTGGCTGGCTGTGCAAAGAAGGATGCGCTTGATGGATTTGGTGGCCCCCCGCAAACGGATGAAGAGTTTGCTATGTTGCAGATGAAACGCAGTTCCTTTCAGTCGATCGATAGCGCTCCGCGGTCGATTAAAATTTCTCATCTGTATAGCCGGGAAGAAACCGGAAAAGTAACACATGCAATGGTGGTCGATGATGAATCTATCTTTGATAACAAGGATGCCGGCGAAGAACGGTATCTGTACTACAACGAAGAAGAATACGACACCTTCGAAGAATTCGTTGTCCCGTTGTTGTGCGATATTGGAAACGACGGGATTCATGCGATTCGTGGATATGGCCACAAAATTTATGCTCACTGCGTTGTGTCGAACCGGATGCTCAACTCGACAAACGATTCAGCTATTTTAGGATCCACACTGCTTATCAAGTCGCCAACGTCTGGCGAACGCTCGATGAATGATGTAATCCGAATCGGCCCAATTACTGTTTTGCCTTCGGATTGCGATGTCGTAACGGGAGGGATCAGCGCGAGCAACGAGGGGTTGATCCGTGCAAGAGCATTATTGGCTGCAAACCTTGCAAACAACTTTGGCAATGAACGGCCGACAAACGAAGGAACGCTTCCAAACAATTCATACAAAACCGCTCGTCAGACTGATGCGGAAATGATTAAGAGCAAATCGATCACGAACGTTGAAACGCTCATATTCTATTTATTTGCCGATCAGGTTTTGGAAAACCTTTTCAGTCGTGTGTTTGATAAGGCCCTTACGAGCGATGATGCCGCGGCGTTTGAGAAATTTAAAAAGCGTTGTCTGAGTCGCGGGGTTCCGACAGAACTTTTTACCTCAGACATTCTTTATGCACAGGCCACTCGCGTGATCGGGTTTGGTTCTCAGGAAATGCAACTCGGAATCACGCGCGACATGATTACGATTGCGCCATATCTGAAAGAAGATGGGAAACAGCAGACCGTTCGGGATTATGCTCTTGCTCGCGTTGGTGCGGATAACCTTGACCGATACTGTCCGGAAATGAATACGGATTTGATTACCCGATTCTCTCACCAGATTGCACTGCTGGAAAATAACGACATGCTTCTTGGACGTCCGGCCATTGTGTCGGCAGACGACGACCATCCGTTCCATCTTGACGAACACATGAAGAATGCTCTCGAAACGATTGGTGCGTTTGCAAAACAGGAAAGTCCATTTTCCCCGCAAGAAATGCTCGCTTTTGTTGGGCAGGTTACATCACACATCATGCAACACATTTCGTTTTTGCAGGGTGCGATTTATGAACAACTGGTTAAAGAAACCGTTACCAACCTTCAACAGATCCAGAACTTTTATCAGAAGTTGCAGGGAATGGCCAAACAGCAACAGGCACAGGAACAACAGCAACAGCAGCAACAGCAGGAAATTTTGTCTCAGGCCGCAGAAATGCTCAAGGGTTCCGACCAGGGATTGAAGCTCGAAAAGATTCGTGGAGATCTGCAGATCAAGGCGCAGAAGGAACAGGAAAACATGCGTCTCAGGGAAACCAAACAGGCTCACACGCAAATGCTGGCTGAGGCTTTAACAACCGCACGGATTCAAAGCATGGATCGTGAAACTGCAGCCAAGGTAAGATCAAACGGAGGATAGGCATGATTCAAGTTTATGTAGAACGCGATTATTCGCAGGATCCCGAATTGAGGAAAAGGCACACAGCATGGCTGGAAGATCCTCATACTCAAAATGTTCTTTCAACAATGGAGTATGGAAGCCGGGCGCATCAGATCCGGACTTCCGGAATGCCAACTGACGATAAACTCGTAAAACTTGGATTCATACAGGGCGTTCAATTCGCGTTGGATAAAATCCGATCACTGGATGTCGCTCAACGTTCAATCCAAGAACCGAATGAAAACTTTGTAACAGACCCAACACAATAACCGAAAGGAATACCAATGCCAGAACCGCTATTTAGTCCCGACGAAATGACTGGAATCGTTAATAAGGTTGCTCCGGAGGCAAGTCCGGCCAACCCCCCTGTTGTGAAACAGGAACCCGCCCCAAAGGTTGAACCCGCCCCAAAGGTTGAATCCGTAATCAAAATCGAACCAGTGATTGAGCCGGTTGAAAAGCCGATTGAAGTTAATCCGCTCGACATAATCCCAAAGGATGTTCTTCCTGAGAAGAAGAAACCTGATCAGAAATCCGAAGAACGGCTTGATGCGGAAGCGATCAAGGTAGAAGACTATCCGCAGACACACCGGGCAAACGTGGCCAATCTGCGAAAGCAAATGCTGAACGATCAGCGCCGACTCAAAGCCCTTGAAGCGAAGGGGATCAAATTTGAAGAAGTGAACGGTGAGATCACCGTCATTGGTGGAACAGCCACGAATCAGGCGGAGTTTGAAAAACTCCAACAGCGAGTTACCGAACAGGAAGCCGTTCTTGAAAGAACCAATCTGATTGAAAGCAAAGGCTTCAAGGAAAAATATGTAAAGCCGCTGCTTCAACAGAAGAAACTGGTTTATGATCTGGCAACTGGATTACTTCCTGACAATTTTAAAACCGAAGCAGACCGTAATGGTTTTCTCAGCGTAATTGATCAGTTGTCCGGCGTGACAATGCCGGAGCGGGTATCATACCTGAAAAAATATTTTCCAGAATCGGTTGGATCGTTCATTCCGCTGTTTCAGAAAATCGATGAACTTAACCAGACCGGGAGCGCTGCGTTGGAAAACTGGAAAACAGCAAAGGAAGAACTTGGGGCTGAACAGAAGGTCCATCTGTCCGAACAGACCCGCGAAGCCAAAACAATTATGATGAAGGCTGGGCTGGAAGACGTTTCAAAGCGCGGATTCTGGATGTTCAAAAAAACATCTGGCATCGATGAACATGCCAAGAAGTGGAATGCACAGGTCGATACGCTCACACAGCAAACGGCCGCCATCTTTGATTCTGATGACCCCAAGCTTCAAACGGAAGCGATCGTACGCGGTGTGGCAGCTGAATATCTGCTTGGGCTTACAACATCGATGCAGACACGGATTGAAGAACTGCAGGAACAACTTTCGCAATATGAGGTGGCAGATCCATCGATTCGCGGGATAAGGAAATCGCCGTCTGGCGTTCCAGTAATTCCGGGATCCATGACCGCCGCAGCCGCCAGCAAACAGATTTTTGCGAAAGTCTAAAATCCGTCCCCCGTATTCCGAAAAGAGGCAGAGTAAATTCTGTCTCTTTTTTTTATTGACGCAAAAACACGGAAGTACGATAAGGAGTTCACGGACGCAGACACGTTATCTGCAAAACACTCGCCACCGGGCGTTATCGGTACAGCGTAGACTGTCTCGCAAACAGAAACGAATCCCGAACGACAGGCTGGTTTGATAATTAAAATCAAAGGAGTGTTATGTCCGAAAATCTGCTTCCAGAAGTTCTCAATCAGGCGTTCATCGACGCCATTCCCTATTTCAATCCGGTAATTGCGAATCGTTCGCAACATTACGGAAAGATTTGGGGCAAGCTCATTCCCCGCTCGACATTCAATTATGGCGAAGGGTATGTGAAATCCAAATTCATGTTCCACGGCGCAACTGCCGACCAGAACCCGACCACGCGTATCTGGAAAGCCATGTCCGGAAGCACCCCTGCTGTTCCCGGCGGAGCCGCCGCGGTCAATGCGTGTCGCTACGAAGCCGGTATCATGAAATACGGAATCGAACAGAAGCAATACACGATCTTCCAGATCCTGAAACGCACCGAAGACATTTGTCTGACGGACATCCTGTTCAAGTGGCAGGCTGAAAAGCACGTTCAGGCGATCATGGGCATGTTTGCTGATGTGACTCTCGGCGAATGGGAAACCTTCGAACGGGATGCTTACCTCGATTTCTGCTCGAAGATTTGGTGTATGCCGGGAAGCCCGGAATTTGCAGCCACTATGGGCGCTGATGAAATCGAACTTGGAACCATTGATGTAAATGCCGTTGGCGTTCTCTCTCAGGAATTCCTCGATGCTCTGTATCAGTTCCTTTACCGTGACGCTGCTTCCGGCGCACTGAGTTTGGATATGGGTATGCCGATGTTCGGTCTAATGACCTCACCGGAAACCTCAACGGCTCTGATTCGTCAGGACGTTGCTCGCAACACCGATCAGCGGTATGCGGATCCGAAATTCCTTCTCGAAGGCATTGGCCGCGTGAAAGAATATCAGGGTTGGGCGCATCTGCACGATCCTCAAGGCATCCGGTACAAACTCTCTGCCGATGGTAACAGCCTGATTCGCGTATTCCCGTTCTCCACGTCGGCAACGACAATCGGCGAAAAGGTGAATGTCGATATGGCCTACATCAATGCGCCGTTTGAAATCTCCTTCATCATTGCCAAGGATGTTCTGCAGGTAAATGTTCCCCCGGCGAATCCTTCGTCTGTTGGTTCTGCCACCTTTGATCCGATTGCGAACTTTGGTGAATTCGCATGGATGAACATTCAGGATCGCGATACCAACCCGATGAAAGAAATCGGTTTCTGGCTTGGCCGTTACCGCGCCGCTCCCGAACCGCTGGACAACAGCGACAAGGTGTACGCCGTTCTGCATCGCCGGAACGTTGGCTTTGCCGTAACGCTGGCGGGTGGAAATGACACCGATCCTCAGTCTGACGCTGTGAACATGATTAGCGTTGCTCAGGTTGGAACGGATCTGGTTTATGACCGCATCACCGTCGTACTGGCCGAAAGCCTCAACTGCAAACTTGGCGCAGACGTGACCGTCGCCAATCAGGATGCTGCGAAGAAACTCGCCGTCATCACCGGAATTCAGGTTGGTAATGTCTATGAACTGACCTTTGCTTCCGACCTTGACTATGTGACATGGGTCAATACCGGCGCAGGCACCGCGACAGTGGTTTGCGGCGATTCCGTCTAATAACAAACCGATCGGGGCGGGAAGAACTCGCCCCGGTCTTTAACCTCAACCTTAAAAAAGGAAACCAAATGAAAAAAATTCTTCTCTCGATGATTCTGGTCGTGGCGCTGGTAAGTGTTTCGCAAGCTGCGAATACCAACTACTGGCCGAACAATACCAACACGGCGCCTGTGAACCTGGGTGCGACTTATGGAATAAACGCCTATGTGGTAGGCGCGTCCAAAGCCGCCGTTTCCGGGTCTATGGCGATCGGTGATGCAACGGGTGTGGCGTATGTCAAAGATGCGACCAATGCCGTTCAGATCGGTGCTGGCGCAAATACGACAGCGGGAACCGTCAAGTTCCGTGGCACACAGATCTATCCGGCCGTTGGAAGCACCATGACTGGTAATATTCCGATTGGTAGTCTGACGAACGCATTGGGAGGTGTTGTTTCTACAAACTTCACCTTCTTATCTGCGACAGATACGACCGGACGAGTAACGGTTGCTAATGGAGTAATTACCGCTGTAACACTCTCCGGCGAATAACCGTTTCCAAATTGTTTAAATCCCGGGGGTTTTCCCCTCGGGATTTTAAGGAGCGATATGACTACACCAATCTATCCCCCGATTCCGACTACCGAATCCGGCCCACCCGCTCCTAGTGTCACTGTCATTGAACAGACGAACATCTTTCAGATAGGTGAATTTCAACTCGAAATCTCGATCGATTCGATCAATCCTCTCAGCCGCACAATCTCCATGTCGCTTAAAGACAGTGCCGGCGAACTTCTCACAGGAATTCAAGTCGCGGGTTTGGCCTGGGTAATCCTTGATGACGGAAGTGGGGTTCCAGAAGGAACTGACATTTTTAAACGCTCTCCAATCTGTCCGGATTATCCGGGTGGAAGTCAATGGGATCTGGCCTTTGTGGACGGACTCGCAACGATGCGGATCGACCGCGCTGCGTACGCAATTGATTTTTATTTCGCCGTTCAGGTTCTGGGGGTTGTGACCCTCTATTCGTTTAACATTGGGAGTTAAGATGCAAAGCAACATTATTCTGGCTCGTCAATATGGACCTCGTACGGCCGCAACTCTGCGATCGCTGATTAATACACTTGGCGAAACCAATTACTGCAAACTGGTTATTGATGGCGGGGAATGGATCATCGATGAAACATTTTCAATTCCTGTAAATATCGTCCCTGAAATCCTTCCGGATGCTCAAATGGCTATCAGTCTCGGTTGTACGCTGACGATCCTTTCGCAGTATTTCATGTATTATCGTTCTGACTGGAAAACTGGTGCCGGACTGGTTTCAATTTCGGATCCTGCAGCAATATCAGCTGCCGCGACTTTGCTTGAAGGGGGTCCCGATCTGGATGCTCTGGTTTCTTCTGGTGAATATTATGGAGCGATCGCTGACGAACTTCCATGGACGGGCAGTACGAAACCACCCGCGTCGCTCTGCCTTC
>Ga0208046_1000203_pt1 | contig 12818 bp, 12 predicted proteins | sample PL_2010_300m_FD_184161 | JGI IMG/M metagenome (GOLD analysis project Ga0208046, IMG submission 184161) | Freshwater microbial communities from Powell Lake, British Columbia, Canada to study Microbial Dark Matter (Phase II) - PL_2010_300m... | ecosystem: Environmental > Aquatic > Freshwater >... | reverse complement strand
TATATTTCCTTCTCCCTACACGGAGCAGGAACGGGCAGACAGGCAGGTAGTCATGGGTGACCGGATCGCGCATTTCAACAACAATGAGATCGCTGAGCTCGTCGGGTTTCAGCTCTGTACAGTGCACCCATGTGCCATCGCTTTTACATGCAGAAAAGTACTGCAGGATATCCTGCCTTTTCTGCTCGATCCAGCAGAATATATTCTCAGCCGTTGGTGTGACACTATCGCCAAATATCTTACAGCAGAGCCCGCACTGCTCACACGGCTCATCTTCAGTCTCATGGATGTTCATTGATACATTCAGTATTCTCTGCCCCGCCCGATAAGTGTTCGCGCTTTGAAGGGGGGAATTCTTGCAGGATCTGATACCATTCCAAATCCTGAGGATGGATCATTCTGTCTGATTTGAAAACGTGCCTCACTGCATTTTAACTTCATATGGGAAGTTTACACCAACCAAACCCCAGCTGATAAACGAGAAGTATAAGATAATACCCCCCAAAAAATATAAGAAAGATCCCGCAGGCGGTAAGGGTCCAGCAGTATTCCCGCTCACCAAGAAAAAACCTGCCCCTGTGGATGCTCGCAGACACAAGCGTAAACCACCCCAGATCCGCTGTCCAGTGCCCCAGAATGAATGCGGCCGCGGTGGCGAACCCTCCGGCATATGCACTGATCATCAGTGCACTTCCGACACTAAACCACCAGAGCCAGAAGTATGGATTTGAAATGCTGGTGACCACCCCAGCAACAAAGGGACGGGCAACGGTTCTGTCATCAACAGGGGTTCGCTGCCCAGAATTAATATGGGCATGCCGGCTCTCAAGGATTGTGAGCGTGCCAAAGATCATCAGTGCCACCCCGCCGATACCCGCAATAATCCATGAATACCCTCCAAGGATCACAGAAAGCCCGGCAATGATAGGATCACCATCAGGATTTCAACGGCGATGTGTCCGAGTGTCACGCGGGGACCCATACTCCATCCTCCCTTGAGCGATGCGTTGATAGTCGCAATCAGGGTTGGCCCCGGCGCGAGGGCTCCGGTAAGGCCGATAAGCAATCCAAGAAAAAACATCTGGATGATTCCGTTCATCGAGCCCGCCTCAGCGCTACCGGGAAAAACACAGACAACATGATTTGACCTTGGAGAGTAATCTGATACAACCGGTATTGATTTAACACAATAAAAAAATGACAGAATGCTTCACTTCGGATTTTAAAAAAGACCTGATCCCTTGGGCATCCATGGTTTGATTTTTCCGACGGCATCCCGCATAATTTAATAATCTTTCCTGCCAACGTATACCATGTCAGCAATTAGCATGGTGATCCCCATACTCAGCGTACATGGTGTAACCAAACAGATTGGAGGACTTTTGGCGGTCAATGGTGTCAGTCTGAATGTCGGGAAGAACGAAATCGTCGGTCTGGTTGGTCCAAATGGCGCCGGTAAAACAACACTTCTCAATGTTATTTCGGGCATCACTTCACCAACCGCCGGAAAAATCGTCTTCTGCGACGAGGATATCACCGGGCTGAAACCCAACACGATCTGTAAAAAGGGTATTGCCAAAACGTTCCAGATTGCAGAATCGTTCCCGAACCTTACCGCAAAAGAATGCGTTATGGTAGGGGCGCTCTTTGGCAACTGCCATGCTGTCAGTATGAAGGACGCGCAACAGCAGGCGGCGAAAATTCTGGATTACGTCGGACTGCCAAAAGAAAAAAATGATACCCCCACCAAGAACCTGAATGTCGTTGAACTCAAACGCGTGCAGCTGGCACGGGCACTTGCGTCAAATCCAAAACTTCTTCTTCTCGATGAACTGACAACAGGCCTCAACCCGAAAGAGAGCGGTGAAGCGGTGAGCCTGATCAAAAAGATCAGGGATGAAGGCACCTCAATTCTGATCATCGAACATGTCATGAGCGTGATCATGGGGGTTTCAGATCGGATTGTGGTGCTGGACCATGGGGAGAAAATCGCTGAGGGCAGGCCGTATGAGGTTGTGAACAACCAGCAGGTGATCGATACCTACCTGGGCGACCTCGATGTATTTTGAGGTGGTGAATCCCTGCTCGACATTTCCGGTCTCAATATCTTTCACGGCAACATTCATGTCGTCCGGGATCTCAAATTGACAGTCGATGAAGGAGAGATGGTGACACTGATAGGCCCGAATGGAGCTGGGAAGACCTCGACTGTGGAGACGATCATTGGGATCAACAGGAATGCAACCGGCTCCATTACATTTCTCGGTGAAAATATTCTCGGGCTGCACCCTTTTAAGATTTTTAAAAAAGGACTTGCACTCGTCCCGGAGAAAAGGGAGATTTTTCCGAAAATGCCTGTAATCGAGAACCTTCTTTTGGGAACAGGAGACCGGACCGGTTGGGAAGCGCGGCTGCAGCATATCTATAACCTTTTTCCCATCCTTCGGGAGAGAGAACGGCAGATGGCAGGGACCTTAAGCGGGGGAGAACAGCAGATGCTTGCGATTGGTCGTGCGCTGATGTCAAAACCGAAGCTGCTGATCCTCGACGAACCTTCCACCGGGCTCTCGCCTCTCCTTGTTGCCCAGGTATTCAAGTCGCTTGAACGGCTTGGCAAGGAGGGAATAACCATACTCCTTCTGGAACAGAACGTCAGGCATGCACTCGATATGTGCCAGAGGGGGTACGTCCTCGAAAACGGAAGGATTGTACTCGAAGGAAGATCCAAGAACCTCATGCGCGAGAAGCATATCCAGAAGGCATATCTTGGGATCTGATGGGATATCCGAAATTGCCACTGCAATAGTACCTTTTCCTGATTACCGGGATCATCTCAAAATCCAATAAAAAGTCATTATTCCTTTACAACACCCGTACCTGCCTTCATTCGTTTTTCCCTGCGGGCGTTCCACCGCTTCTGAATCTCATTCGGGAGGTCCACAAGCCCTTTTGGCAGGAAGATGATGACAAGGATCAGCAGAACACCGACAATGATATAACGGCCAAAAGTAAGGCCAAACAATTTGAGACCGTCCCAGATGATCGTGAGTACGATCGTCCCGACAACAGGCCCGGCAAGGGTACCAAGACCGCCGAAAATTACGTAGGTCACCGGCCAGAACGACATGTCGACACCGAATATCTCCGGCGTGATATAACCGATATGATGGATTTCAAGTGCGCCGGCTACACCGGCAAGATAGGCACTAAGAGCAAACGCCAGCAGCCGGTATTGTACCGGATCGACCCCGGCTGCCCGCGCCTCGAGTTCGTTCTCCCGGATCGCCGAGAATGCAAGTCCGATCCGGGACTTCATGATATAACCGATGAACAGAATGCAGGCAATGGTGATGACAAGGATCGAATAGTATTCGATCAGCTGATAGCCGGGAATATCAGGGCTCAAAAGACGGGGTGATGCAATTCCATCCCAGCCCCCGGTGATCGGGGTAAGGAAACTGACTGTGATTGTCTGGACAATGATCGCAAAACCGAATGTGACCATGGCAAGGAACCATTCCTTGAGCCGCACACAGGTCAGCCCGATGAGAATGCCAATGAATGCTGCCACCGCAGCACCCAGAAAGATCGTGATATACGGGGAGATTCCACTCTTTGACGCTAAAAGTGTCGATGCGTATGCACCGATACCGAAGAATGCCGCATGACCGAGTGAACCCTGCCCGGAATAGGCAAGCAGGTTCCATGCAGAGGCAAAAATGATGAAGATCAGCATGAGGGTGAGGACGTTGAGGATGTAAAGATTCCCTGAAAGGAATGGTGCAACGACGGCAATGCCTATCACGGCAAGGGTTCCGTAACGGACCAGTTCACCGCGTTTCAGGTGCAGATCCAACTCGCTCACTCTCAGGATTCACCAAATAGTCCGGTAGGTCGTATGACAAGCACGATGATCAGGATGATGAACGAGACCGCATCTTTCCAGATTCCGCCAAAGTAGTATGCCGCCCCGTTCTCAGCAATACCATAGAGCAGCCCCCCGACAATCGCGCCGGGAATACTCCCCAGCCCGCCAAGAATGATAATGGCAAATGCCTTGATCGCGGGGATCGATCCCATGTACGGGTTGAAGACCTGCCCGCTTACCACCCAGAGGGTTCCTGCAGCCGCTGCAAGAGCGCACCCGATCCCAAAGCTGAGGATATCTATCCGCTCGACATTGATCCCGACAAGCATCGCCCCTTTCCGGTTCTGGCTGGTCGCCCGCATTTCCAGTCCTGTCCGGGTCCTTCTTAAAAACAGGTATAACCCGCAAAGAATTGCTGTTGTGACAACCATGATGATGATATAATCGATCGGGATATTGAGCGGGCCGACTGGGACAGAGATACCCTGGTACGGGCTCTTTATGCTCTGCCACTCATCGCCCCAGATGATGGCAGCCCCGTTCTGGATAATGTAGATGAGCCCTATTGAGAGAAAGATTTCGTTGAGCTTGCCTGTACCAAGGATAGGGCGGAAGCAGAGGCGTTCAACAACCGCACCGATAGCGATCAGTGCGAGCATGGATAACAGGATGATTGCATATGGATTGATGTCGGTTATGAAAAAAATCGTAGCTGTGATATAGGCACCGATCATCAGGAACTCGCCATGTGCAAAGTTCACGATCTTCATAACACCGAATATAAGGTTGAGACCAGTGGCAAGCAGGATATAGATGCATCCTGCATAGACCCCCCAGAATACAATCTGCAGCAGGATCCCAAAGTCCACCATGGCTTTCTCCTGTAACTATCACATTGCCTGCAATAAAAAGAGAATGGATTGATTACGCGCTGCCGGACTTATACCAGGACGGCAGGACAAAATCCACAACTTTCAGGTTGTCAGGCCAGACAATATTCGGCCTGCATTCGCCAATCGTCTGGTTGAATGCCAGCTGCTCCATCCAAAGGTCGAACTGGGACTCACGGAAGTCCTTGCTAAACGATATCGTCCCGCCTTTCATGGCTTCGATGACCTGTGGCATATTAAGGTCAACAAGGGCCTGCCTTACGGCAGCCTTGTCGGTTGTCCCAGCATTCCCGATTGCTTGGGCTGCAATATAGATGCCTTCGTAGGTGGATGCACCCATCATGTCAGGGAATACCCCATATTTTGCATTGTAGCTGTTCTTGAATTTGCTTTGGGCGTCAGCTAATGCACCGACCGGCGCAGTGTATGGTGAGAAACGGCTCTCGATGATGGATCCCTCGCCGTACTGCCCGAAATCCTTGTAGAACTGTGCATTGTCATTGTTCTCGACAGAGAGGAAGATCGTGTCGAGTCCGATATCCCTCCGCGCCTGCGTTATGAGCGGGGCACCCTCGTTTGGGAATGCCGCGATATAAACGGCATCCGGGTTCGCAGCCTTGATTGCTGTCAGGGGCGTCCTGAAATCACTCTCTCCCATCTTGAAGCTCTGCTGGGAAACGAGCTGGATGTTCAGCTTGTTCTTCGTGATCGTATCGTTCACCGCTGTCTGTACACCCTTACCGAACGCAGTGTCCTGATAGATCAGGGCGAGCCGGAACGGGCGGTCAGCAGCAGCACCGAGCTTTTTGTTGACCGCGGGACGGACAACCTGGTCGATGAACGTCGTTGTATACTGACCGTAGCTGTCTGTTGTCGGGCAGTGGTGGAAGACGTAGCTGGTATCGATATCTGTCCGGTGGGTAATGATCGGGCTCGATGCACCGGTCACGATAAATGGAATCTTGTACTCAGCGACAGTCTGCTCGTATGCGGACGTGACCGCGCTCGAGTACCCGCCGACAAGAATGTCAACCTTGTCACCGGTAATCAGCTGGGTAGCTGCTTTCTGCCCGCCCTGCTGGGTGGATTCATCGTCGCCGACGATAAGTTTGAGCGGGACCTTTGATCCATCCTTGAGCGAAACGCCCCCTTTTACGTTGATCTCATCAGCAGCCACCTGCGCAGACTGCCACATATTCTTTCCGACATTGCTGGCAGGCCCGGTCAGCGATGCGATGACCCCGACCTTTATCTCTTTTGCTGGTGCCTGCTGGGTACACCCGGCAATGAATGCAGTCGCAATGAGCGCGATTGCGATGAACAGAACTGAATATTTCATGATGTCTCCTCTATGCTATGCTATAGCATGGCATATAGAATGTCGGTATTAATCCATAAAAAAATATCGTTATCATTATTCGGATATATTCAAGACAAATGAATTGATGGGAAAATAAAGGAACCAATGCCTCAGCCCGGATTTGAACCGGGGACAACCAGATCTTCAGTCTGGCGCTCTCCCAGTCTGAGCTACTGAGGCAGGAATACAATTGTTGTTTTTTTGACTAATAAATGATATGTTCCAGTACGGTGGCGCAGGTGACCGTTCCTTTTTATGTGCCCAATGACAGTAGTACCACGTACAGATGGTAATCCCCCTGAAAGCTACAGATGGTGATGAGACGAGCCTAGCTGCGGCGGTCGCTTCACGGACTGCCCATGTCGTCCACCTCACGCACAATGATCTGGACGCCGTCGGGGCGGACGCAATCCACCGGATGAAGTTTGGTGAGGGGGTGTTTACTATCTGGAGTTCGGTGGGCAGGTTCCCCGCGATCTTTTTTTCGATCGCATCCTGCAAAGGGAACGGCGACCTGCTCTCGATATCAGACCTGGGATACCAGAAGGAGATCGAGCACATCACGAGCCGTGCACGGGAAAATGGCTGGCGAATCGAGTGGCGGGACCACCACCGCTGGCGTGATGATGAGATTGCCCGCATACAAAAGGAAGTCGCAGTGCTGCGGATCGATACTTCATCCTGTGCCACGGGAATCGTGGCATCCGACATGGCACCCGACAACCCTGTCGCCACTGACATAGCGCAGGTCGTCTGCGATTACGATCTGTGGGTGCATCATGATCCCCGGTCTGCGGTGCTCGGGCAGGTGCTCCAGCGCAAAAAGAACCGCGATCATGTCCGCGACTGCCTGATTATTGGCACCTTCACCGATGATTTGATCGAGCGGGAGTATGCCGATATCAAAGCTGAAATGCAGGCGATGATGAAAAAAAGCCTGAAGCACGCGACAATTATCGGCACAAAATACCGTATTGCGTTCGCTCCTCTGTACGGCTACCCAAGTGAGACGGCACATTTCATCCGCGATGAGAGAAAAACCGAGATCGAAGTGATAATCGGGAAGGATGGCAGGTTCTCGCTCAGGTCTGTACCACCGATCAGCCACCTGATCGCCCGTGAATTTTCCGGAGGCGGTCACCCGAACGCAGCCGGAGGTTCGTTCAATTTCACGATCATCGAACGGTTCACATTCTGGCTGTTGAAGAAAAGCCGTCACTTCGAGGAGTTTGTGAAGGTGGCAGAGTCAAGGTAATTTATTGTGCGCATGTTTTTTTCCTGTCCAGAAGTCGATAAAAATAATAATGCCCTAGTGAGCACATCACACCAGAGGATATCTGTTGAATAGGGTACCGATTGGATACACGTATTATTAAGGTTAAAAATATCACGATTCGCTTTTTAAACGTTATAACCCGCAGATTCCACAACCGAACTCCAATATTTTTCGCATTCTCCGGTGCAATAGCCGCCGACCACGACCTGATCCGGATCAAGGAGGGAAAGGGCACGTGCGACCGACTCTTCATCCGCATCATGGATAATGATCTGATGAAGGTCATACTCGCTGGCGATATCAAATACAGTGTCCAGACATGAAGGAGAGACCGCGATCTTCCGCTGATATTCCATCAGGATTTCAAGGCTTTCGCGGTCTGGTCTGGGCTGGAAAAAAAAGACCTTCTGCCGGGAGAGTGCTGACAACTCTGCATCATCAATCTGATCACAGATCAGCACATGCCCGGTAATACCGGCATCCCGCATTGAGCGCATGAGCGAACGATATGCACCAAAGATCGCATTGGACCATTCATCATGATCATGGTAGTACGAATCGGCGATCCCGAGAGCGTGGGGAGCCGGGAGCGCACACCAGACATCCTTTTTCTGTGCAACAATACGCGCCGCGTCTTCAATGACTGCTGTGTCAGTCACGCTGATTTCATCGACCGCTTTGGAATCCTGAATACCAACCAGGCACGCTATAATCCGGCCCTGGTAAAATTTTCCTCCCGCACAGGGCACGGTTATTCCGGCAGACACCTGCGGGGCAAGCGATTGATCGAGCTGGTATGAGATGAGATCACCGGATTTTCCACGATGCCCTGCCACCCATGCTGCAAGCTCAGGGATGTCCGGCACACCTGGCTCAGCACCGAAACTCCGCGTCGGAAGTGTGCGCCGTTTTGTCATAGTTATATCTTATTACGCATCAGAACCAAAAAACGTAGTCATGGATACACCACCACTGCTCGTCACCTGTGGGCTCCCCTATACCAACGGTCCCTGTCACCTCGGCCACCTGCGCACCTATGTCCCCGCTGATGCTTTCGTGCGCTACATGCGTCGGGCGGGTGAAGACGTGGTATTTGTCTGCGGGTCGGATAACCATGGGACCCCTATTGTTGTCTCCGCAGAGCAGGATGGCGTGTCCCCCCGCAGGCTTTCAGAAAAGTATCACGAGCACTTCGATACGACGTTTAAGCGGATGGACGTGAAATTTGACCACTTCGGGATGACCGATGACCCGACCAACCACCAAAGGACAACTGCAATTGTTGAATCTCTCATCAAAGAGGGGTACGTATACAGCCAGGTAGTGCATCAGGCATATTGCACGAAGTGCAAACGGTTTTTACCTGACCGGTATGTCGAGGGGATCTGCCCCCACTGCGGGGCGCCTGCCCGTGGTGATGAATGTGATCAGGGCTGCGGAAAACATCTAGAGCCGGGGGAGATCAGGGAACCAGTATGCAAGGTGTGCGGGACAAGCGCAGTGTTCCGGGATCAGGAACATTACTTCTTCAGATTGAGCGGATTCAAGGACTTCCTTTTGCAGTACCTTGATACGGTGAAAGGGACTACAAACGCGAAGAATTACGCGATAGGCTGGATCAGGGAAGAACTTCATGACTGGTGCATCTCCCGGACGCTTGACTGGGGGGTGAAGTTCCCCGGACGGGACGATCTTGTTGTCTATGTCTGGGTAGATGCACCTGTTGGATATATTGCATTTACCGAAGAATGGGCAAAAAAAACAGGCAAGGACTGGAAGCAGTACTGGTGCAACGGGAACCGGATCACGCACTTCATCGGCGGAGATATTATATATCACCACTGCATATTCTGGCCGGCTCTGCTCAAGGGTGCCGGCTATGGCACTCCGTACGCGATTGTCGCAAGCGGGATGGTAAAGGTGGATGATCACAAATTCTCAAAGACCCGGGGGTATGTGGTCTGGACAAACGAAGATTACCTTGATAGGGGACTTCCTGCCGACTACCTCCGCTACTATCTGCTCTCGTACACCAACCACACCAAGGAACTTAACTTCTCGTGGAAAGTCTTTGGTGAACGGATCAACAATGAGGTGGTTAATATCTTTGGCAACTTTGTATACCGCACGATGTTCCTTACCCACAAAGAGTTCGGCGGTATACCGGAATGTGCGGTCGATCCCGCTATAACCGAAGAGATCGAAAAATGCAAAAAGACCGTTGATGGTTTCATGCAGGAGTATGAGTTCAAGGGGGCTGTTGATACGGTGATGAGCCTTGCGGCGTTCGGCAATTCCTACCTGCAGAGCAACGCACCGTGGAAGCTTGTCAAGACGGACCGGGTGGCAGCGGCAAAGGTGATCAAGAACAGCATCCAGCTCATCAAGGCACTTGCACTGCTTTTCGAGCCAATAATGCCGGCAAAATCACAGGAGTGCTGGGCGATGTTAGGGTACCCTGACGCAATCGGATCCCATGCGATCTCAGAGGCGACACAGGAAGTCTGTACACCGGGCATCCCCGCACCAAAACCCCTCTTTACAAAAATGGAGGAAACGCAGGTGGCAGAGCTCGATTCCCTGCTCCAGAAGCGGGTTACGGAGGCGAATAAAAAGATGGAAAAAAATCCAACAATTTCAATCGAAGAGTTCCAGAAACTGGAAATTAAAACCGGCCGGGTGCTTGCCGCAGAACCGGTTCCGAAATCGAATAAACTACTCAGGCTGCAGGTCGATATCGGCAATGAGAAGCGCCAGATTGTCGCCGGCATGCAGCAGTTCTATAAACCTGAAGAAATGGTTGGAAAGGATGTGGTTGTCGTCACCAACCTTCCACCAGTAAAAATTTTTGGTGTAGAGAGTAACGGGATGATCCTCGCAGCAGGTGATGCAGCATCGCTCCTTGTTCCGTTAAAGCCGGTGGAACCGGGAACGAAGATCCGGTAAAACTTTTACTTTCTCCCATTTTTCAAACGGGCACCGTGCCGGAATTCTGTTCGCATTCCCGGGGCTTATAGGGATCATGGTGCCTGCATCAGCAGACGCCTGGTTCACCGTCACATACCAGCTGCTATCATACATCATCATGGATTATTTATCTGCAGAGATATAATTGTCCGGCGCAAAGGAGGCAGGACATGAAGATCCTTGTTTTAAACGGCCATAATTTTTAAAAAAATATTGACCTGCGACAGATTAAGCAGGCCCGCTGTTATTTCATCGCTTCGTTAATCGCTTCTTTTACCTTTTCATCTTCCTCGGATTCGAGCGCATTCCGAAGCGCAGTGTTCACCTTTTTCCCTCCGATTGCACCCAGTGCCCTTGCAGCCATCATCCGGACATATTTGTTCTCGTCCTTTAACAGGATGACCATAGGCTCGAGTGCTTCTGAGTCCCCGAGCTCGCGCAGTCCTTTTGCCGCCATATACCGCACATGATCGCGGTTGTCTTTTAGTGCCTGAATGAGGGGTTGAACCGCTTTTTCATCAGCGATCTTCCCGAGTGCTTCCGCAGCCCGGTACCGGGTCTCCCACTTTTTCTCCTTCATTGCGGCAGCGAGTGGTTCGATCGCTGCCTTGCCGATCGAGGAAAGTGCAAGGGTTGCCTGCTCCCGAACGGACTTGTCAAAGTCCGCCAGTGCCTCGATAAGGGGCTGGATGGCACGCGGGTTATTAGCCTGACCTAGGAGGTATGCAGCATACTGCCGTACCTGAGGGTCAGTGCTGTTCCGAAGGGCACGGGCCATTCCCTCGACTCCCTGCTTCTCAATCTCCTCAGCTCCTTCAGGTTTTTCGGGTTTATTTGCGTCTGCCATAGTTTCTCTATGAAGTATCACCTGAGGGATTATTTAAGCCCGATCACATGCATGGGATCCTGAAGTCAGAAAGAAATCCTATTCCGGTAAACGAGAAAACAAGAATTTACCGGATAACTGCGAATCACTTCGCAGTTTACCATGAAAATATATATTCTGATGGTTGAGTGTTTGATATGAATTGCAAAATCATCGCACTCATCCTGGTGTGCTGTGCAGTTGCCGCCACCGGCTGCATGGGGATTGCTGAGAACGTGTTCCCGAATCAGAGAACATCTACGTCAGGATATTCGACAGACACAAGCTGGCAGGGGCTTGCACTGGAGAAATCGAGCAACACATACACCATACCGATCCCCACAGTAGTTCCAACCACTGCTGGGCCCGGCACCGGCATCGAGACTAAAATCATCAAAACAGGACAGGTGACGATCGAGGTGAAGGATGTGACGACAGCGGTGGATGCATTACATGCACTTGCGGTGCAGAAAGGGGGGTATCTCTCATCTTCGAATATCCAGAAGGGATACAGCAACCGGCTCTCTGCGACCGTCGTGCTCCGCATCCCGCAATCACAGTTTGAGAGCGTGATGGAGAGTGTCAAAGCGGTCGGCACCGTCAGGTCAGTATCTACACAGGGCGATGACGTCACCGAGGAATATGTCGACTTAAACGCCCGAAGGACCGCGTACCAGAACCAACTCGATGCTTACAACCGGATCATGGCAAAAGGTGATAAAGTTGAGGACATTCTTAAAGTGCAGCAGCAGATCGAGCGGGTACAGGTTGAACTCGACCGGATTGAGGGCAGGATGCGGTACCTGAACAACAGGATTAATCTATCCACCATCAGCGTGAGCCTTCAGGAGCCGGAGCCGGTCGGAGGTGAAACAGGATATAGTTTCATCGCCGCAATCAATAACGGGATCGCTGGCTTTTTCGGTATGATCGATGCGATCATTGTTATCCTGTTTACACTGTTACCGCTCATCATCATTGGTGTGGTCGCCTATGGAGTATACCGATGGAAAAAGGGGAAAAAAGCAGCAACAACAGCTCCGGCACCCCAACAGCAGGAAAAGAATTCCTGATCAATCTTTTTTAAATCGTTGCCCACAAGAGGAGATCACCACGGTTATCTGGAAAATCGTCGCTGGGGGAGTATCTGTTAAAAGTGTTTCTCCTCGCTTCGGGTCAAAAAAGGGGAATTCAGGGAACGGTATTTGTCGTGGTCACTGGAGCAGTAGTCTTTACCGTTGTCACATTTTCGGTAGGAGTTGTGGGATTCTGTGTCTGGGTCGTGTTTGTAATGACCGTAGTCCGTTTCGCAGTTGGCGTTACTGTGGGAGTTATCAACTTCAAATCCGCCAAATACTCGACGGTACCTTTTGGTTTGGTTGTGCTGCCGCTCTTGACCAGGACACCATTCTTGTAGACATTGACGACAAGCTCATTTCCAGAGCCATCGACCTTCTGAACCGATACCTGCACGGTTCCATCCTCAGCCGCCGAGATCTGATAGAACTGATCGCCGGTACTGGTCACCTGTAGCAGGTTCGCTGGCACGCCAAACGATCCTTTCCATCCACCGATGTAACTCACCTTCACCC
>Ga0208046_1000201_pt1 | contig 12826 bp, 18 predicted proteins | sample PL_2010_300m_FD_184161 | JGI IMG/M metagenome (GOLD analysis project Ga0208046, IMG submission 184161) | Freshwater microbial communities from Powell Lake, British Columbia, Canada to study Microbial Dark Matter (Phase II) - PL_2010_300m... | ecosystem: Environmental > Aquatic > Freshwater >... | reverse complement strand
TCGGCCTTCGACGGCGAGGGCGCGAGCCCTGGGATGATGCCGCTCGTGCAGCCGGCAAGCGCGGCCAGGCACAGGATAGCCACGAAGGGACACGAATGTACACGAAAAGACAGGGAGCAAAACGGCAGAAGTGTCCTTGGGTTGCAACCCCAATCTCTGTTCTGTTTCGTGTCCATTCGTGTTATTTCGTGGCTACTTCCGTTGGGGGCCGGGAGGCGTTGCATTGTCGGGCTCCTCGGGCTGGGCTGCCCGGCGGAGCCGTTGCCCCGCCAGGCAGCCACAGGGGTTACAGCGGGGCAATCGTCGCTCCCGCCGTGAGGCGTTGCAGTCTGATATAGACGTCGATGGTGCCGGCTCCCGTGCAGTCGGCCGCGGTCGCCTTGGCCTTGATGATCTTGCCGACCTCGATGACCGTTCGGATCTTGGCCACGGAGGCGCCGGACAGGTCCATGTTGGCCTTCGCGCCGAGGTTGGCCACGGTTTCCGCGAAGAAGCCGACCGTGTCGTCGGGGGCCATGTGCAGGCGCGAGCCGCCCAGCTCGCCGGCGAATGCCGCGGCCGCGACAAGGGCGGCCAGGATTCCGAAGAGCGTCAGAGCCTTTTTCACTTTCCGATCTCCTCAAGAGGTTGCGTGAGGTAGGGGGCAGATGCCCCCCGCCTCACCGTGTCGGTCAGACCAGCGGGTCGAGCTGCGACTCGGGGGCCGCCGCGAACTTGAGCCCGTGGAGGATGTAGAGCACATCGCAGACCTTCGCCGCGGTGGGGTCGGCGAGGTCGAGGCGCACGTAGGCGAAGCCGTCGTCGAGGTCGTGGGCGAAGATCTCGAAGACGGTGATCCCCGCCTGCTCGCCGCTGTCGCCGTCGGTGAATGCCTCGTCGGCGGTGCCCTGCGTCTCCTTGGTGAAGCCGGTGAGCGCGGCGAGGGCGGCGTAGGAAGCCGCCTGCATGGTGTAGATGCGGCCGGTGACGAGGGCGTTGAGCACCTTGTCGCCGCCGCCGGCGGCGGTCGTCGCCTGATGGATCGTCGGCACGATGTCGTGGTCGGCCGTGCCGTCGCCGAAGCTGACCACGATGGCCAGGCCCTCGGCCACGCCCCCGAGGCGAATCCAGTCGCCCGTGAGCGCGGCGCCGTTGCGGTCCTTGCACTCGCCGGCGGGCCGGATGATGCATTTTTCGAGGAACTTGGAAGCGGGCATTCGCAGATCCTTTCCTTCGTGTGGTGCGGCGCTCCTCGCCGCGGGGGGTTACGCCCTCTCGGCGATGACGACGAACGGGCTGATGCGGGTGGCGGCGGCGCCCTTCCTCGGCCTTTGAGTGGTTTCCCACGCCGGCTTGCCGTCGATCTCGAACGTCGCGCGGAAGGCGGTCTTCGCGTAGTCGAACCAGAGATGGATCGAGATTTCGGTCTCGACGCCGCCACGGGTCGCGAGCATGTACTGCGTGGGGTTGATGAGAGCGAAGTCGCCCACGTCGCCGAGCGCCTCGCAGTGATCAGTCTTCGTCGCGCGGCGGCCACGGATGGTGGTGTAGGGCGCGTTGGAGAAGCCGCCCGCCGAGAGCATCAGCGGGATGCCGCTCGTGCCCACGGTGAGAGTGACCAGAGAGAGCTGTGTGTGGCACTCGGGGTTGTAGAAGAACTCGCCCTCGCCGTAGAGGGCTGCCTCCATATTGATGATGTTCTCCGCCACGATGGTGTCGGCTTCCTGGTCATCCTCCTTGGCAATCGAGAGGCGAGCCTTGTTGTTGGCGTGGAGCATGCCGAGGCACACGCCGGCGCCGGAGCCGAAGAGCATGTCCTCGATCACCTCGTCGCCGATGGCGTCGCCCATCTGCGTGGTCAAGCGGCTGCCGAAGTTGGCAACCACTGAGAGCATCTCGTCGGTGACGCCGGCGAGGCACGCCTTCTTGTGCACCTGGAGCTGGATCTCGCGGAACTTCAGGTCGCTTTCGGTGATGGAGCCCGCCTCGGCCACGTTGTAGACCACGATTCCGCCGTAGCGGGTCGAGGAGGCGTAGCGGCTGGCATCGCTTACCGCCGCCATACGGACGGAGAAGCCGGTGAGCGTGATGTTGTCGCACTGCCCCATGAGCCCGCCGAGCCGCATCTGCATCCGCGAGAAGATCCGATTCGAGGTCTCCTCGGGGATCAGGAAGCCGCCCGCCTCGCCCGTGCCCACGGCAGCCACCTTGGCCCGCGCCTCGGCAGACTCGCCGATTTGCGGGTAGCGGTCGAGCATCTTCCGCTTGTGGACGGTCGCGATCTTCGCCAGACGCTCGTCGGCCACAGCCCCCGGCGCCGCCGAGCGGTGGACGGCGAGGAAGAACTCATCGTCGCACTTGAACCCGCCCATCGGGTCTTCGTCGGAGCGGTCGCCGCCGCCGGTGGCGATGGCAGCCGCCGCCTTGCCGGGCAGCGCCTTGGCCGCCTTCGTCACGCCGGCGAGCACGGCAGCGGTCACCCGCTCCTCGATGCCACCGAGGGCCGCGTTGATTTCCTCCACGGCCGTCTTCTGCGTGGCCACCTCTTCGGCAATGCCGAGGCCAAAGAGCGTCTTGGCCACGGCGGGGTCCAGGTCGAGGACGATATCCTTGCCGTCCTCGACCTTGTATTCCTTCCCGTCGGCGGGATTCGTCCAGTCCTTGAGCAGTTTCACCTTGATCTGCATTCGTTTCTCCTCACGGTTGTCGGTTGTCAATGGCGGAACTCGGCCACTCGCAGCCGTCCCCCAGGCGCCGTGTTGCCTGCCTGCTCAAGCGGGGCAGGGACGCCCCGCCTACAGGCTCCGGCCCGGTCGCCCTGGACGCCTACACGCGGCCACGCCGCAGGTCGAGCGCGTCTTTCACAATCTGCCCGAGGTCGATGCCTTCGACGCGCTTTCTCACCATTTCGCGGACCTCTGCCCGCGTGGTCACACGAGGCTCGTCGACGGCCTTGCCGGCTTCGAGCCAGTCGCCGCCGCTCTGCACGTCGTCGCCCATGCCGGGCAGCACGAACCCGAAGGTATCGAGCATCCACTTGGGCATCGGGAAGCCGGCGGACTTCGCCTTGACGGCGTTGCCGCGCACGGCGTCGGGATTGCTCTGAACCGGAGCCACGGCGTATTCCAAGCCCATCCACTCGCGGATGAAGCAGTCGGCCTTTTCGAGTGCAGGTATAGCGGCGATCTCTTCCTTCGTCGGCCGCCCCAGGTCGGTGGGGATGAAGCCGATGCTCTTGCCGCGCATCTCGCACTGCGTCACCAGGTAGTGCACGACCGCCGGCGGCCACGACTGCCCCTCGGGCAGCACGTCCGTGCCCGGCCGCGGGTGATAGAGGCTCTTGGCCATCCACGCATCGCCCTGCTCGTAGAGCACGGCCGCTTGGGGCACGCGGCGGTTGTCCCACGTCCGCTGCATCCACAGGCACCGTGCGACGGTGGGCAGGGTGTACATGTGGCACCAGGTGACGGGCCCGCCGCCCTTCTCGAAGCCCGACCAGTTGCCGCCGCGCGGCCTCACGACCTCATTATCGCGGTCGAGCGAGGCCGTGTTGATGGTCGACACCTCCGTGCCCTCCCCCTCTTGCGGCACGAGCTGGCGCACCTCGACCGAGCGGCGGGCGATGCCGCCCGGCTGCTTGGCCAGGAAGCTCTTGCAGTCGGCATTGAGCCCCGCGACGACGGCCTCGACCGCCTTCGCCACCTCGCTCTTCATCGGGAAGCCGAACGGCCCTTCGGTGTAGCCTTTGGTCATTGGATCATTCCTCCGTTCAGGTCGGTTGCTCGGCGTTGTCGAGCAGGTGGCGCCAGTCGTACGCCTGCCCGAGCTCGCAGGCGAAGACGAACGGGCGGAGTGTCACAGCCAAAGGCACAACGCCTGCCTTATGAGCTTCCGTGGGGGAGGCAAACACGCCGATCAGGTCCACCGATGTGCCGCCTTCATCGTTCATCACAGGTCTCGCGGCCACGTAGACGGTCATGTTCAGGCTCCTTCTCCAGGTTCGCCCCACTGCTCCCTCGGGCAGAAGCGCGGGGGCTGAAGAATGTCGCTCGGCGCCGCCTCGACCAACGGGCGATAGCTCTGCTTCACCGTCACCGTTTCATCGGGGAGCCGAACGTCCAGAGGCAATGGCGAAACGACGTGGTGTCTCTTTGTGCATGCCTTCACAGCTTTCTCGTGGGATGTGAATATGCCCACGAGATCCCACACGCAGCCTTGAGGCGTCTCGGCTCGGGGCTCAGACACGATCCAGACTGTCCTCGGAGCTTTCATTCCTCATCTCCTGATTCGCCCCAGCCCTCGCCGTAGAGCACTTCGTCGAGGGGCTTGAGGACGTCGATCAGTGTGCAGTTGCAGTTGGGGTGGAGCGGCGGCTCAGTGGTCACCGAGTAGTCGCCGCCCAGGCCGTCGTCGTCGAAGGCATCGTCGAGCCCGACCTTCCTCCCGTTGAGCGCCAGGCAGACGGGGCAGGCGTCGCCCCCGGCCAGCCATTCCTTGCCGGCCACCATCCCGCTTTGCTTCGCCGCGATGATCTGGCCGCGATGCAATGCCCGACTCGATTCGGTCCGGGCGATTGTCCGCGCCCGCTCTTTCTCTGCGCCGTCGAATATCCCCTGCACCCGCTTGGTGAGCTCGGGGATGGTGTTTTCTGCCGACAACAGGCCCTCGGCAATGCTGGTGCGAAGGGCGGAGAGGGCGCTGTCGAGTGCCCGCGAGGTCGCGGCATTCGTCGAGGCCGAGAACTTGAGGGCAAGCTGCTGCGCGCTCTCCTCGACTTGCGGCAGTTGCACGCGCCAGGCGGCATCCTCGTCGGTCGCGCCGAGGCGCAGGTTGGCCTCGTGGGCGCCTTCCTCGGCGTAGATCTGCACCACGGGCGCCGCGGCGCGGCGGAACTCTTCGGTCTGGGCTTCCCAATCAATCGGGGGCAGCTCGTCGAGGTCGGCGGCCTTGACGGCCTTGGCTCCGGGCGCCAGCCCCCAGAGGTCGACGATGTGGTCGCGCTGGCGCTTGAAGAGCTTGCGGAGCGTCGAGCGCAGCTCGGTGCCAGTCGGGAGCGCGACCCCGGTCGGCGGCGTCTCGCGCGCAGTTTGCTCACCTTTGGCTGAAGGGCAGAGGACGGCGGGGGCAGGAGAGCCCGAATCCCCGCCACCCGCCGCCTCTTCCGCCCCCTGGCGGGCCTTCTCCCCCGTTGTGGTATCAGTAGCCTTATCGGGCTCCGGCTCGCTCTCCGTGGCTGTGGGTGCCTCTGGCTTGGGGGCCTGGACGCTGTAGGGCAGTTGCCGCTCTTCGCTCGGCTGGCGCTTGGCGGTTCCGAACCATGGCTCATAGCCCCAGGACACGGGGTCGAGATTGGCCCTCTTCCTGGCTTCGTTGATGGAGATCTTGCCGCTCGCCAACTCCGCCGTTTCCTTGGCCGTGTCTGCCGCCTCGTCGGCGGGCACGCAGTCGTCGTGGGCGAAGACGAGGCGGCCCGTGGGGTCGAAGAGGGGCATGAGCTGATCGTTGATCGCGTCGTCGAGCAGCACGACGCGCGGCTCGACGCCCTGCTTGGCGTGCTGGCGCACCGATGCCTTGAGGTTGTCGAGGTTGGTCTGGGTCGAGAGCATCGCGGGCGGCACGTCGAAGCAGATGGCGATCTCGTCGCGATTCAACCCCCGCTCGGCCGCCAGCTCGAGCTCGCGGGCCGACGAGGCGAGCTCGTGAACCTTGAGTCTGCGGTTCGAGAGCACCAGCGACTCGCGGCGCACGAATGCCTTTTTGTTGATCTTGGCGGAAAAGCGGCGGAGCCCGGCGTCGTCCCATTCCTCCATGCTCCCCATCTGCGGCGCGTCCTCGGGCGTGATCAGGAAGGATATCGAGGGCTGGCGGTCGAGGGCGTTGTGGAGGTGGCTGCTCGTCTTGTCGCCCAAGAGCACCTGCTGCCACGCGGCCTGCATCGGGCTGTAGCCGCCGCAGAAGGGATCCGTCAACGACGGGAACCGGAAGTAGATCAGCTCGTCGGCCGCGTAGGGCTGCTGGCCATACTTGAAGCCCGCGATGGGCTCGCGGATGGTCTCTCCCTTTTTCACCACGACCTGGTGCGACGGCAATTCGATGAGCTGCTCGATGATTGCCTGGCTGCCCGATTCGTAAGGCTCCGGGCGCCAGAACGCCGTGCCCGCAACGTCGAGGCTCTCGACGGTGAACAGCCATCGCGCCCAGTTCTGCAAGAGGTCGAGGGCGGGATGATCCTCGACCTCCTCGACCACGACCGCCTTGCGCAGGCGGGTCCGCAAGTCCTGGCGGCCCATCAGGCGGCGGAGGTTGGCGGCTGACGTCGAGCGCGTGCGCACGCGGGGCGCCTTGTCGCCCTGCCGCGTTTGCACGTAGAGCTTGAATGGCACGCTGGCGACGGCCTTCGCGTTGATTTGGGCGCAGGCATAGGCGATGCCTGTGAACTCGCGCAGCAGGTCGGCGGCGCTCGGGGTGCGGATCTGCTTGAACTGGTCCATGAACGCCGCGGTCGACGCATCCCAATCGCCTCCCGAGGTCTGGCGCTTCTGCCCCGCGAGGTGGCTGCGGATGCTCTCAGCCTTCGCGGAGATCTCGGCGTGGGTCATTTGCCTTGCGACGGGCATTCGATTGGCCTTTCGCCTTCGTTTCACGCGGGTTCAAAAGGGCTTTATTGCGGGCATTGCGAGGCTTCACCAGCTGGCCTCCTGCCAGATGGCGGGGTTGTCGGGAGCGTTCCAATGGTCGATGCCCGCCTCGGCCAGGGCGTCGGCCCGCGTGGGCTCGCGGTAGGGCGCGGCGGGCTTGCGAGGGGCGCCGAGCAGGCGGCGAGCACCGTCCCAGGCGTCGGGGCCGTCGTCGTGCTTGCCCGTGGGCAGGTCGCAGAACTGGTCTATGAGCCGCTGCTGGTCGCCCTCGCGCCCGTCGAATAGGCAGTGGCCGAGTTGGAACTCGGCTTGCCATTGCAGCATTCGGTCGAGCTTGTTCGAGGTGTTGAGCACCCCTGCGATGTAGGGCACTGGCCGCCCGTCGCGCTGGCACATGGCCACGAGCAGATCCCAGATGAGCGATTGGAACCCGTTGCGCTCGCCAGCCAAGGCCACGCCGGGGAACTTATCGAGTATGGTGAACATCTCGCGCAGCATCTCGGCGGGTGTGGCGCGGCGCAGCCAGGCGTGGAGGCAGTAGACCTCGGGTTCGTTGCCGATGCGCCCGAGCACGATCCACGCCTTATAGTCGCTGGTCTCTTTCGCCGTGGCCGACGGGTCGAGGTAGGCGACCTTCTTCATCGCGCCGATCTGCTCGGCGGTGAGCAGGCGGGTGTCGAAGCTCTTGAACCAGTCGGGCTGATAGGGCGCCTCGTCGTCGGCCATGAGGCACAGGTATTCGGTGCGGGCCAGCCGCGTGCCGATGATGGCCATGGCCCGCTTGACCTGGTCGGTGGTGTAGCGGGCCGGCCAGGCCGATTCGCCGTCGTCGTCGAGGATCGGATGGTTGCGGTAGATGGCCAGCGCCCGCCCCTGAGCGTCGACCTGGTCGGCCATCGCCTTGAAGCGGATGGCCAGGCAGTGGCGGCCGTACATGTTGCACAGGTTACGGAACACGGCATCCTGCCCCTGGCCTTCGAGGGCGGGGTAAACGTCGCCCATCAACCAATCCCACAGCTTCTGCTCCTGGTCGCGGGAGCGGGCGATGCGCTTGTCTTCGAGGTCGTCGCCGATGAAGAACTGTGGGCGGTGGCCGTTGTGGACGGCGCCGCGGAGCGATTGCCCCGTGCCGAGGCAGCGCACGCGGCAACCGCAGGCGATCCAGTCGACCTCTTCGTCGTCGCCCGTCGAAGGGGCGATGCTCTCGCCATAGTCGGCGCGGAGGCGGAGGTTGTGCTTCAGCTCGACGCGGATCATGTCGGACTTCTCCGCGGCGGAGTCCACCGTCTTGGCGCCGAGGACGCCGAAGCAATCGGGGCCGTTGAGGATTCGGTGCAGGGGGTCGCCGATGCTGTAGCGGGTGGTCTTTGCCGTGCCGCGAGCCCAGCAATCGCACATTGGGATGCCTCGGAAGTCGCGGCGGGCGTCGGCCTCGATGTGGAAGGGCGCGTCGGCCACGACGAACCAGTGGGGCAGATAGGTATGGCACCACTCGGCGAATGGCAGCGCCTTGCGGGCGGACACGGCCTCGGGGCTCATGTCCTCGAAGGGCATCGCCTCGCGGCTCATCGACGCGAGGATGTCCTTGACCCGTTGCTCGTACTCTCGTGTCCAGCGTCGCGCCATTCTGCCCTCACACGATTCGGATCTTGGTGACCATCGCCATCATCTCGCGGTAGGCGCGGGCACGGATGACATGCTCGCGGCGGCGCGTGACGACCTGGTCAATCTGGTTGAGCTGGTCGTCGTCGCCGAGATTGGCGTCGAGGCCGATGAGCGTCATCTGCTTCTGGGCGGCGGCCTGCTCGTCGGCCAAGGCCACCTGAAGTTCAACCTCGAGCTTGCCCAGGATCTCCTCTCGCACGTCGGCAGCGCTTCTCATCGGTATCTCCTGATGCGTTCGGCGCGGTTGGCCTCGGCGATGGCGTCCCTGCGCACGCGGTCGGCGCGGCGGGCGGCGCCCTTCAGCCCGAGTGCCGCGCCCGCGGCGATGACGGCCAAGGCAATCTTCGTGTAGGGCTCGGGCACGAACGGCAGCACCGCTCCCGCAACCGTAACGAGTGCGATGCCGACGTTGGTGAGCTTCTTCCAAAACGGACGCGGGTCGGCGGTCATTTGTGGGCTCCTGCCATTGCCCTGTCGAGGGCGTCGTGGGTGCGCTCGCATTCGCCCTTGGTGACGAATTGGCCGAGGGCGGCACGGAAGCTGTTGAGGTTGTCGGCCGTGGCCTCAAGCCGGGTGGCCTGGCCGGCGATCTTGGCGATGTGCTTTTTGAACTCCTGATCACCGAGGTCGAGGCGTTTGGCCAGATCGAGCATCTCGTCGCGAAGATATTTGCGGCTGGACTTTGCGTTCTCGAAGCCCACCTTCACAGTTTCCTTCGACGCCATTCCCTCGACGGCCTCGGCGATGTGCGCGATGTCGTCCTCGCTCTTTTGCTGGCGCCTGCCCGCCTTGTGGGCGGCAACCCATCCGCCGATGACGCCCGAGACCAAGCTGGCGCCGGCGGTGATTACCAGGTGCGCAATCGAGATCGGGTCGGACATCAGCGGTTCCCCTTGCGGCAGAGCTTGTGGGCGAAGAGGCACACGGCGTCGGCGAGGGCCTGCTCGCAGGCCGCGCCTCGGCGCTCGTGGAGCACGCAGTCGGTCGCGGCCACGAGCTGACGGCGTTGCACGGGCTTGAGCGTCACGCGACGCGGCCTGGCGTCCGCCCCAAACGGATTCCCGCCCGCGCGCGCGACGGTCTCGAAAAGGTTGGCCAGGCGGCCAGCGATGGGGCTGAGCGGTTCTTGGTCGGCCATCACAGAACCTCCACTTTGCCCGAGCGCAGGTCGGCCATGAACGCCGCGAAGAGCTCGCGGTAGCGGCTGAGCTCGGCGTCGTCGAGCCTCGGCGTGAGCCAGGAGGCGAAGGGCCGCAGGGCGCCGAGGATGCGCTCGGGGTCGCTCAAGCGCGCTTCGAGCTTCTCGACAACGCTGCACGCCTTCCACAGCCGGTCGGCAAAGCCCGCGTCCTCGCGGAGCTTGCGTTGATTGTCGAGGAGGCATTGCAGATATTCGCGGGCGGATTCGAGCGGGGCGGTGGGGTTGCGGCCGACCTGCTTATCCCGGAGGCGGTCCCACGTCTCGCCCGTCGCCTCTTCGTCGGCCAGTTGCCACTTCTTGGCCGTGTTGCGCGAGATACCCGCCAGCTCCGACGCTTTCGTGAGCGTGTGGCCCTTGATGTAGAGCTCTTTGAGCCGCGGGAGCTTCTCGGCCTTTTTCACGCCAAGCCTCCAGCCTGGGCAGCGGAGGGCTCTTGCCGCGCTGCCCAGGCCGTTTGGGAGCGAACCGCCATTCGAGTCGAATTGTAGCAGGGAATTTCAGAAACGGTGTCCGTTATGTCCCAATTGTCCAGCTATTTTCTCAGTCAGTGTCGTTTTTGAGCGTATCGCGGCTCAGAACGTAGTCGTCGAGGCTGTCGTGGTCGACTCGCAGGCTGCGCTTGAGGCGGATGCCGCGCAGCGATCCGTCGGCGAGCAGGCGGCGCACTGTCCTCGGGTTGACGCCGAGCACATGAGCCACTTGGCTCACCTTGAGCCATTCGGCGGCCTGTGGCCGGCACTGGCAGATGCGACACTTGCCTTGCGGATCGCCCGTGCGCTTGCGGGGCGGAGCGGGCGTGAGCAGAACGTCGCCGCGCGTCGGCATGTCAACTGGCCTCCTGTCGAGGGGAATGGCGTTTCGTCTTGCCCCAATTGTGGCCGAGCTTGTAGCGGCCGTCCTTGTTGAGCATCGGTGCGTCGTCGGGGAGGTTGTGGGCGGTGCGGTAAGCCTTGAACCCCTTGTAGCCGTGCATCTGCACGTGGCCGCCGAGGCCGCGACGCCAGGCTCCGCAGTCGAGGCACTGGAGGCGATCCGTCTCGGGGTCGTAATAGGCCATGTCTTCGAGGCGCGAATGCACGCGGAACGGCGTGGGCGGCCCGTCGGAGTAGCGGACGGCCCACCGGCTCATCCATCGGCCACACGCGCGGCAGAGCTCGACGGCGCCCGGCGCGGGGAGGAGCGGCACGACGTTCTCGTGTCCCCGGCTGCACACGACCACCTTGTGGCTCGGGGGCTTCGGCAGGCCCCAAAGGCCGAGGCGCCGGAGCACGCGCGGCGACACGCCGCGCAGGTCGTGGGCCTCAGGATTGGCCTTGAGGAACTTCCGGAGGTCGCCGGGGTCCACCAGGCGGATGGGCTTGCCCGACGAGCCTGCGGTGCAGTGGGTCGTCTGCACGCTCAGGCCGCGAGCCGCCCACACGCGGGTGATGAGCTTCGCGTCGCAGATGCCCAGGAGCTTCACCAGCTTGGAGGGCGTGTAGTGGCCGTCGGCATTCGTAATGGCCACTCCGTAGCGGCGGCGGGCGCGGATGCGGACGGCGGCGGCCGTGCGCGCGAACCCGAATCGCTTGCCGAGTGCCTTGCCCATCGACTCGTAGGAGTGGTGGCCCAGATGGGCGATCATCCAATCGCTCTCCTCCGGCGACCACCGCGGCTCTTTGTGGCGGATGACGCCGAGGGGCTTCCCGGCCAGGCGGCGGCGCTCGTGGCCCATGCACAGGCCGCTCGCCGTGTGCCACAGCTTGCGTCCGCAGCCCTCGACCGAGCAGATGCTCATCGGCCAGTCCCTTCGGGCATTGTGACGGAGCGGCGCCAGCGGGCGGCGAGCACGCGAGCGCAGGCTCGGCACCCGTGCTTGTGGGGCAGCTCCTGAACCAGGCCGCCGCGCCACGTGCGGCCGCAGGCGGTGCGGTCGGGCTTGTCGAGCCAGTGAGAGCGCGAGCCCCACAGGCGCCACGTCCAGCCGCGGTGGTCGAGGGCGGCGCCGTCGAGGGCGTTCGCGGCCTGGTCGAGCCAGATGGCCACGCGGCCGAGATCCCGCTCGCACAGGTTGGCGCAGCGCTGCCTCAGCTGCGACAGGCTCTCGCCCTCGGCGCAGTAGATGCTGGCCAGGCGGGCCATGGCGTCGGCGATGCGCTCGGTGAGTTCCTCTTTGCGGCTCACGCCGCTGGCGCCGCGGCGCGGCGTCTGGCACTGCTCGCGGGTCATCTCGGCTCCGAACGGCCTGTCGTCGAGGGCGGAGGCGGTTGCGGTTGCGGTTGCGGGCATCGTCGGGCTCCAGACAAGAAGGCGTCCACAGATTGCACAGATTCACACAGATGAATGGTCGAAAGGATCGTTGTCTTCGGAAAGGTCGGCGATAGGGCCATTGGTGTCGTAGCTCTCCGGCCGCGTGATAGATGCGTAGTTTCCGCGGTCGTTATCCCACCAACACTTGTCGCAGACGCCATCCGTTTGCACGCGGTAGCGACCGCAGTTCGTGCATCTGCCTCCTGACCGGTAGAAGCTTTCCATTTTCGCGTCCTTTCGAGTGTTTCGCGGGCTACCAGTCGGGGCACAGAGGACAGTCGCCGCGGCCGAACCAGTGGAGGGCCTCTCCGCCGCGGCGCAGGTGCTTGCCCGTGCGCGGGTCGCGGCGACGGTGCGCCTGGCCGTTGCCGAGCAGCTCCGCCATCCGCCTCATCACCGGCACGTTGGTCATCGGCCGATGGAAGCGGGAGCGGATCTTCGCGGCGATTTCGCTGCCCGTGCCGCCCTGGGGCATTTCGCGGAGGACGGTGAGGATCTGCCATTCGTCGGTGTCGATGCGGCCTTCGCTCTCTGCCCTGTCGGCGGCAGCCGCCGAGGTCTCGGGGTCGGTCGGGCGGGCGAGAGGCGAGGAAAAAGGCCGGGAAGACACGGGCGAAATCCTCCACAGATTACACAGATTGCACAGATGCGGCCGGGGCATCGGCCATTCGCTTGAGGATTCGGATGGCACGGGCGGCGACGGCGCGGGGCAGGCTGCCGAGGCTGCCGTTGCCGCGGAGCCACTGGTCGGCCTCGACCCGCTGGCGCTTCGACCACGCCCGCTTGTGGATGAGACTGCGGAGCGCCGCGTCGCGGTCGGGCAACCGCCACTCGACGCGGGCCGCGAGGTCGCACAGATAGTCCACCTGCTCGGGCGTGGCACAGCCGTCGAGGAGCGCGGGCCGGCGAGCGGGTGGACGCCGACGGAACTTGGCGGGCGTCGGCTCATTGACGAGGCGGTTGAGCTCGTCGATCACGTCCCGCCAGCCTTCGCGGTTGAAATCTTTGGAGCTGTAGGCACCGCCGAACCGCAGGTTGAACTCGCGCCGCGCCT
>Ga0208046_1000199_pt1 | contig 12844 bp, 10 predicted proteins | sample PL_2010_300m_FD_184161 | JGI IMG/M metagenome (GOLD analysis project Ga0208046, IMG submission 184161) | Freshwater microbial communities from Powell Lake, British Columbia, Canada to study Microbial Dark Matter (Phase II) - PL_2010_300m... | ecosystem: Environmental > Aquatic > Freshwater >... | reverse complement strand
GGCAAGGGGGCCCACGAGTTCGTACTGAACCGGGAGGGGGAGTACGTCCTCTCCCAGGAGCACATCATGCTCGAGGAGCACGGCTCCATTTACAGCCCCGGGGGTCTCCGGAAGGATTGCACCGAAAGTCATCTGAAGTTTCTCGCATATCTCGAGGCGGAGGGGTACAAGCTCCGCTACAGCGGCGGATTCGTTCCGGACATCAACCAAGTCCTGATCAAACGGGGAGGGATCTTCACCTATCCCGCACTGAAGAAGAGCCCCCGCGGGAAGCTCAGACTCCTGTTCGAGCTTCAGCCGATGGCCTTCATCCTCGAACAGGCCGGGGGGGTTGCCACGGACGGCAGGGAGGAGATCCTCTCCCTGCGGGTGGACGACCTGGAACAGCGCTGTCCGATCTATATCGGGAGCCGTTTTGAGGTGGAAAAGGCCATGGAATTTCTGGCGGCCGGATCATAAAGAATCGGAGACGGCCCGTGAACCCGGGCCTTTCCCATGCATGAGCGAGGTGAGGCGATGATCTGCAATAATACGGATATGCTGAAAAAGGCGGTAGAGGGGGTGCTGGCGGTTGAGGGGGGCGGCGTCCGGGTTCTGGATGAGAAACGTCTCCGGGAAGAGCGGATCGACGATCTGATCCGGACGGCGGTTTTTGCCCACGGGGAGGAGACGCGGGCGGCCGCACGCTGGCTGATCCGCCGGGCCGGGGCGGCGGCGGGCATCCATTCCGCCTCGATTCAGGGGCTTTACGAGGCGATGGGACGGGGAGATGTCTCCGGTTTTACGGTGCCGGCAATCAATATCCGCGCGCTCACCTACGACACCGCCCAGGCGGTCTTCCGGGCTGCTCAGGCCTCCGGTGTCGGGGCGATGATCTTCGAGATCGCCCGGTCGGAGATCGATTACACCCGCCAGCGGCCGGCGGAGTACACCTGCGCCGTGACGGCGGCGGCTCTGAAGACGGGATACCGGGGCCCCCTTTTCCTCCAGGGCGACCACTTCCAGGTGGGGGCGAAGAAATACGCGAAGGATCCGGAGGGCGAGGTCAAGTCCGTCAAGGACCTGATCTGGGAGGCGATCGACGCCGGTTTCTACAATATCGACATCGATACCTCGACCCTCGTCGATCTCGCGGAAGCGACGGTGAAGAAGCAGCAGAGACTCAACTACGGCCTGGCCGCAGAAATGACGACGATGATCCGGGATCTGGAACCGGCAGGAGTCACCATCTCTGTCGGCGGGGAGATTGGCGAGGTCGGGGGCAAAAACAGCACGGTCGAGGAGCTGCAGGCCTTCATGGAGGGCTATTTTGAAACCCTCCGTAAAAGCGGACCGGCATTGAAGGGAATCAGCAAGATCAGCGTCCAGACGGGGACGACCCACGGCGGGATTCCCCTGGCAGACGGGAGCGTCGCCAAGGTCAAACTCGATTTTGACACGCTGGAGAAACTTTCGCGGGCGGCGCGTGTCGAATACGGAATGTCCGGTGCGGTGCAACACGGCGCCTCAACCCTTCCCAATGAGGCCTTCGACCGGTTTCCCGCGACCGGCACGGCGGAGATCCACCTCGCCACCGGATTCCAGAACATCGTCTATGACAGCCCGAACTTTCCGCCCGCCCTCCATGCGCAGATCTACGAATACCTGAGCCGGGAGGCGGCTTCCGAGCGGAAGGAGGGGGATACGGAGGAGCAGTTCTTCTACAAGACGAGGAAGAAGGGGATCGGTCCCTTCAAACGGGAGATGTGGGATCTCCCGCCGGCGGTCCGTGCGGCCCTGGGCGGAGAGTTGGAGGCGCAATTCACCCTCCTCTTCCGGAAGCTTAACGTGGGAAACACCCTGGAGGTCGTGAACCGCTTCGTGACGCCGGTGGATGTCCCTCTGAAACCCCCGGACGGCCTGGCGTAAACATAAAAGCGAAAAAGGGGACAGATCTATTTTCCGTTTTTGTTGTCGGAAAATAGATCTGTCCCCTTTTCACGTAATCAGGGCAGTAAAAGGACTTTTGAACGGCATGAACCCACAGGCAGAGGAGGAGGACCCCGTTAATCCCGGTGGCCCCAACCTCGCCGGATAGTGCTACACGGCTAATCCCCCTTTACCGTTTGTTAGTGGATCTTGGCGCCGGTCTTCGGCGGCCGGTCGAATCCGAGCAGCGTGAGCCCCTCTTCGGTGTCCGTCGCCAAGAGCATCCCGCGGGACTCGACCCCCATCAGCTTCGCCGGCTTCAGGTTGGCGACGACGACGATGGTCTTTCCGACGATCTCCTCGGGCGTATAATCCTTCCCCATGCCGGCCACGATGGTTCTCTCCCCGTCGATCTCGACCGTCAGTTTCAGCAGCTTGCTCGATTTGGGGACCCGCTCGGCGGCGAGGACCTTCGCCGCCCGGAGATCCACCTTCTCGAACTCCTCGTAGGATATCTCCGGTTTGATGGGCGGCGGCGCAGCCGCCTTTTTGGGCTCTTCCGGTTTCGACTCTTCCATGCGGATCTCCACACGCGGAAAGAGGGATTCCCCCCGTTTCAGTTCGCTCCCCGCCCGGAGGCCGCCCCAGTTCCGGATACCCTCGAAATTCTGACCGGCGGGATCGGCGACGCCCAGTTGCCCCATGATCTTCGCGGCCGAACCCGGCATGAAAGGGGTGATCAGGACCGCCGTAATCCGCAGGGCCTCCAGCAGGTTGTAGAGGATTGTCTCCAGACGGGCGTGGTTGGCCGGGTCCTTTGCCAGGACCCAGGGCTCGCGCTCGACGATGTACTTGTTCGTCACGTTGATGAACTCCCAGATGGCGATCAGCGCCTTGTGAAGGCCGAGGTTCTCGAAGCAGGCCTCCACCTCGGTTACCGTCCTTGCGGCCGTCTCCCGGAGAATGCGGTCTTCGTCGACGACAACCGTGAGCGCCGGGACCTGCCCGTTTCCGTATTTCACGGCCATCTGCATCGTCCGGCTGACGAGGTTCCCCAGGTCGTTGGCCAGGTCGGAGTTGATCCGCTGGACGAAGGCCTCCTCGCTGAAGCTGGAATCAAGGCCGAAAACCATATCCCGGAGGAGAAAATAACGGAAGGGGTCGAGGCCGTACTTGTCCCTCAGGTCGAGGGGCTTGACGACATTGCCCAGACTCTTGGACATCTTGCTCTGATCGACGTTCCAGTAGCCATGCACGTTCAGGTGCCGGTAGGGTTCGATCCCTGCGGCCCTGAGCATCGTGGGCCAGTAGATCCCGTGGGGTTTCAGGATGTCCTTGGCGATCAGGTGCTGCGCGACCGGCCAGAAGGTTTTGAAGTTTTCGCCGTCCGGATAGCCGACCGCCGTGACGTAGTTGATCAGCGCGTCGAACCAGACGTAAGTCACGTAATTCTCGTCGAACGGCAGCGTGATCCCCCATGTGAGGCGGCTCTTCGGCCGGGAGATGCAGAGGTCCTCTAAGGGGTCGCGCAGAAACGCGAGCGCCTCGTTGCGGTACCGCTCCGGCCGGATGAACTCCGGATTCTCCTCGATGTGCCGGATGAGCCACTCCTGGTATTTCCCCATCCGGAAGAAGTAGTTGCTCTCCTCGCGGTGTTCGGGAAGCGTCTCGTGCTGGGGGCACTTCCCGTCGACGAGCTCCTTCTCCAGGTAGAACCGCTCGCAGCCGACGCAGTAGAACCCCTCGTACTGGCCGAAGTAGATGTCCCCCGCGTCATGGACCTTCCGGAGGATCCGCCGGACCGTCTCGACATGGTTCGCGTCGGTCGTCCGGATGAAGTAATCGTTCGTGACCGAAAGCTCCGGCCAGAGGACGCGGAACTGGGTGCTGATTCGGTCGGCGTATTCCTTCGGGGTGACGTCCGCCTTCTTCGCCGCCTCGGCGATCTTGTCGCCGTGCTCGTCCGTTCCGGTGACAAAGAAGGTCCGGCAGCCGCGGAGGCGGTGGTAGCGCGCCAGTACGTCGGCGACGATGGTCGTGTAGGCGTGCCCGATGTGGGGCGAGGCGTTCACATAGTAGATCGGTGTCGTGATGTAAAAAGCGTCTTCCATAATCGACCCTTCCATAAATAGGGACTGTAAATGGGGTAAATGGGGACAGATCTATTTTTTCCAAGAAAAAATAGATCTGTCCCCATTTACCTTTTACCTTCATTTACCTACTATCTATCCCGCTGGACGTCCTTCGTCTTGAAGGTCGCCTCCTTCCCGTTTTCGAGGATGACGACGACCTCACTCCTGAGAGCGCTCTGGCGGATCACCTTTCCCCTCCCCTCGGGGGTCTGGACCATCTTCCCGCACTTCGGCATGTCCCTCTTCAGATCCGCGTACGCCTCATATTCGAAGCCAAGGCAGCACATCAGCCTCCCGCAGAGGCCGGAGATCTTCTCTGGGTTCAGGGACATGTTCTGTTCCTTCGCCATCTTGACCGAAACCCGGTCCAGGGTGTGCAGGAGGGTCGCGCAGCACACCTCTCGCCCGCAGATCCCGAGCCCCTTGATGATGCGGGCCTCCTGCCGCGCGCCGATCTGCCGGAGCTCGATGCGGGTCCGGAACCGCTGCACGAGATCCTTCACCAGATCCCGGAAGTCAACCCGGCTTTCCGCTGCGAAGGAGAAGAGCATCTTGCTCTTGTCGAAGAGACATTCCACGTCAATCATCTTCATGGGCAGCTGCCGCTCCGCGATTTTCCGGACGCAGAACTGGATTGCCTCCTGCTCTAACTTTTGATTGTTTTCCCGGGTCCGGAAATCCTCTTCCGTTGCCAGACGCAGGACATTCTTCAGATTGGCGGCTAACTGCTCATCCGGGACGGCCTTGACCTCCGTTGCCACGGTGCCAATGGCCGGGCCGTTGTCCGTGATGACAACGACGAGGTCGTCCCTTTTCAAGGGGAGATCAGCCGCATGGAAGGTGTAGATTTTCCCTTCCTTTTTGAATTTGACGCCGACGATATTTTTCAAGCCGAGTCACCCCCGGATGGTTATTTTTCTTCAGGCGAGCTTAATCAGCATGGCCTCCAAAGTCAACGATTTATTGGCGTTCTGCGCGATGGCGCTTATCGCCGCCTCCACCGCAGCGATGTTATGCAGAAGGTCTCGCCCCGACAGGCGCCCAGCGATCGCTTCGATCACCCCGGCCCGGTCCCGGAACATCAGATTTTCTTTTTCTCCCGTCTCCCGGAGGACCAGTCCGTCCCGGTAGCCGCTTCGGAGGATCCGGAGGCGTTCCAGGATCTCCTCCCGCTCCGTTCCGAAGCGGCCGGCAAACGCGAGCCTTTTCAGCAGATCGGCCGGATCGTCCTGCGCGAGGTGCTCCAGGATGCCGTTCCGCAGGGTGAGGTAGTCCTCCCGGTTCATCTCGATCGCCCTGCCGATGCTGCCGCCGGACGCGGCGGCGAGGACCTCCGCCGCGGCGGCTTCCAGCCCTTCCTTTTCCCTGAGGAAACGGGCCACCTCCCCCCGCGGCAGCGGCGCAAAGCGGAGATGCTGGCAGCGGGAGAGGATCGTCATGGGGAGGGCATGGGACCGGGCGGTCGTCAGGAGAAGGACATTCCCCGCGGACGGCTCTTCCAGGGTCTTGAGGAGGGCGTTGGCCGCGGCCGCATTCATCCGGTCCGCCTCCTCGAGAATGGAGACCCGTTTCCCCTCCCCGGGCCGGAACGCCATCCGCGCCTGGAGTTCCTTGATGGCCCCGATCTTGATGAACTGCCCCTCCGCCTGGATCGTGATGATGTTGGGGTGGTTGTTGTGCGCCGCCTTCCGGCAGGAGGCGCAGGCGTCGCAGGGCGGGTCTTCTTCCCCGCAGTTCAGCGCCCTGGCGAAGACGGACGCCGTGGTCCTCTTCCCGACCCCCTCCATCCCATAGAAGAGATAGGCATGGGCGATGCGGTCCCCGGCCATCGTGCTCCTCAGGATGGAGATCGGCTTTTCGTGGCCGTAGAGCTCTTTGAACCTCATGCCGTCATTTCCTTACGGAAAAAGATTTCACAACAGGGCCGTCAGGTGACGGCAGACCTCGCGCCGGACCGTCTCGACATCCGCCGCGCCGTTGATGATCCGGAAGCGTTCCGGTTCCTCCGCTGCGAGGCTCAGATACCCTTCCCGGATCCTCCCGTGAAAGGTCCTCTCCTCCCGCTCGAAACGGTCCTCCGCCGCCTCGGGCCGGCCGCCGGCCGCCCGTTTTTCCGCCCGCGCCAGACCGACATCCACGGGCAGGTCGAACAGGAACGTCAGATCCGGCTTCAGCGCCTGGGCGGAAAACGTATTCAGGGTCCGGATGAAACCGGCGTCAAGCCCTCGGCCGAAACCCTGGTAGGCCAGCGTCGCGTCAGCAAAGCGGTCGCAGAGGACCCACCGCCCCGCTTTGAGGGCGGAGAGAATAGCCTCCCGAACGTGTTGGGCGCGAGCGGCGGCAAACAGAAGAAGTTCCGCCTCGGCGCCGATGGCGCAGGATCCCCGATTGAGCAGAATCTCCCGGATCTTCCGGCCAAGCGGCGTTCCCCCGGGTTCGGCGGTCGCAAGAACGGGGATGCCGCGCTCCTGGAGCCAGGCCTCTGCAAGCCGGATCTGGGTGGTCTTGCCGCACCCCTCAATGCCTTCGAATGTGATGAATCGGCTCATCCTTCCACCTTGCCCCGCGGCCTTGATCAAACAGGGTTTCGCGGGGAACGAGAATGGGATTCCCCGTGAAAAGCAGGCTCCCGCCCGTGAAAAACATCATTTGCGGGCCCAGACGATCCTGAAAAAAGAGAGGGGAAAGCCTCAGCCTTTCGACGGCGTGGCGTTTCCCCCTCTTCGAAGTAAAAACCCGATGCGGAGCTACTTCTCTTCCCCGGGCGTGATCGCCTCGACCGGGCACTGTTCCGCGCAGGCGCCGCAATCCGTACACAGTTTGGAATCGATGACATACTTGTCATCCCCCTCGCTGATCGCCTCCACCGGACATTCGTCTTGACAGGAACCGCAAGCAATGCATTCATCCGTAATAAAATACGCCATATTCTTCTCCTTTGTAAATTTTTTATGCTTCGGACCGACCCTTTAGGTCCGGTCTTCTAAACGGAAACCACGGATTTGACGGCGGGAATCTCCTGTTTCAGAGATTTTTCGATCCCGTTCTTCAGGGTCATCTGGGCCATCGGGCAGCCGTGACAGGCCCCCACCAGCCTCACCTTGACCACGCCGTCGTCTCCCACGTCGATCAATTCCACATCCCCGCCGTCCGCCTGGAGACTGGGTCTGATCCGGTCGATCACCTTCTTCACTTCTTCCTTCATTTTTTCTTCTCCCGTTTACAATTGTTTCGGACGGTCCGTCAGTGCGGCATGTAGCCGATCATCTCGCGGATGAGAGCCCTCGCCACATCGGGAAGGTCCGGTTTGAGGATCATATAGTCGCTGATCCTATGATGGACCGCCGTCCAGATGGTCTTTCCAGTCTTCGCCTCGATCATCGTGATGGTGAGGCTGACCTTGGCGATCTTCTTGTCGTTCTCCGTCGTGTAGTTCCAATAATCGACGCGGACGAGCAGAAAAGCCTCGGCGCCGGTCAGTTCACCAAGCCTTCCGCTCATCGCCGGATCGGAGAAACTGACGTTCGCGAGCTTGGCCAGGTAGTCCGTGATGACCTGCCTGAACGTCTCATCCGATTTCATACGACGGCCGATGGCCTCTCCCCCGACCACGTCGGCGAACCACTTCCGCTCGCTCAGGACCTCGGCGAAAAGACGATCGACGTCGCCCTTGGCCCCCGCAAAGGCCCTGGTATCGGCGGGAAGGACCGCGACCCGTCGGGGATGAAAATCCCGCGCCTCCGGCGAAACCTCCGAATAGCGGAGCCCGCCGCAGCCCAGGATGCCCAGGAACAGGAGCGCAATGACGGCCGTTATCCATGTTTTTGTTAACACGACCCCTCCGGTTCAGGCAGCCAGACCCCGGACCGCCACGAGCCATAAAAAAGCGCTGACGCCGGCGATGATGTAACCGCTCTCCAGGAGGCCTTCCAGAACCACCCCGGAAAACCCGGACCTTCTATCATAAAGTTTGAAACAAATCCATATATAAAATACACAGGTTAAAAGAAAGAAACTGAGTGATGTCGCCCACCCGGCCGGATAGGCCGCAAAGAGCAGGACAAACAGGAGGCCGGAGATCCCCTGAAGGAGGATGAGGGTTTTCCCCTCGCCGATGAGGACGGGGAGGGTTTCCCGGCCGATCAGCCGGTCACTCTGGATATCGAGGATATCCGACAGCGCGGAACGGATGAAGACGATACCGGCAATGAAAAAGAAGGCCGTCACAACCCCGGGCGTGGGCGTCGGTCCGGCCTCGATCCACGGCAGCAGCGCCGCGACAGCCGCCCAGGCGATGGCGGTGGCGATGTTCTTCGACCCCGGGATGTCCTTCAGGCTCTGAAACCGCCATCCCGGCGGCAGAATCCTCGTATTGTAGAGAACGCCGGAGAGGGAGATGACGAACAGGAGAATGAAAGGCGCCGTCCCCGCGGCAAAGGAGGCGGTGAGCGCGAGGATCATGGAGAGGACGGCCAGCGTCATATAGATCTTCTCATGGAGGAGATAGGACTCCTCGCGGAAGGAACTGATGCTGCTGGTCTTCCGGTTGATGAAACGGTTGAGGACGTGCATGGCGTAGACGTAAAGGGAAGCGGTCAGGATGGGGAGGGGGTTCACCGATAGCCCCTGGAGGAGCATGGCGGCAAACGAGAGACAACCCGCACCCGCGGCGGAGTAGATATCCGTGCGGACGGCAAAGACCCAGATCTTGAAGAGGTGCCGGAGGAGTTCCTCCCTCTTTCCCAGGCGGCCGGTCAGATGGTCCACCACCCGGTCGATGATCCAGTTGGGGGTCGAGGCCCCGGCGGAGACGCCGATCCTCCGGTACGGTTCGATGTCGATCCCCCGAAGCTCATCGGAGACCTCGATGTGAAATGCGGGTTTCCCCTGAAGTTTCGCGAGTTCCGCAAGGCGCCTTGTGTTCGCGCTGTTCCGGCCTCCAACGATGAAGACGGCGTCCGTTCCGGCGGCGAGCGCCTTGATCTCGGTCTGCCTCGTTTCCGTGGAGTCGCAGATCGTGTCGAAGATGACCGCCTCCGGAAACCGCTCCTTCACCCGCCGGACAATGGCGGCGTAATCCTCCAGGCTCTGCGTCGTCTGGGCGACGACGCACACCTTAGACAAAGCAGGGATGCGATCCACATCCCCGGGGACGCCGAGAACGATCCCCGCCTCGCCTGCAAATCCCAGCAGGCCGTTCACCTCCGGGTGTTCCCAATCCCCTGCGATCAGGACCGTAAAGCCCGCCGCCGCATGTTTCCGGATGATCGCCTGGACGTGGGCCACCTTGGGACAGGTGGCGTCGATGATCCGGAAGCCCTTTTCCTTGATTTTCCTTCTTTCGGCGGGGGAAATCCCGTGGGCGCGGATGACCATCGCGGCCCCGGCGGGGGGGCAGTCGATCTCATCCAGGCTCCAGATCGGGATGATGCCCCGTTTCCGGAGGAGCTCAACCATCTGGGGGTTGTGGATCAGGGGACCGTAGGTGTAGATGGCCTCCCCGCTCTGGTGGCCGGCCATCTCGAGAACTACATCCACGGCCCGCTTGACCCCCATGCAGAAGCCGGCCGTCTTTGCAAGCTTTATGGCCATCACTTTTCTCCCGTGTCGCCGGCGGTTCCGCCTTTCGGCGGTTTTTTCAGACAGAGGAAGAATTCCCGGTTCCCCGCCGGTCCCGTGAGCGGGGATGCGCAGCTTTCCAGGACATCGAGGCCAAGGTTCCGGCAGAAGGATGCCGTCTCCGCGAGGACCCGTTCATGGAGCACCGGATCCCGGACGACACCGCGCTTGCCGACCTCGTCCCTTCCCACCTCAAACTGCGGCTTGACCAGGGCGAGGACGATAGCGCCATTTTTGATCAGCCTCAGGACAGGGGGAATCACGAGCCGGAGTGAGATGAAGGATGCGTCGATCACGGCGATGTCGATCCCGTCCGAAATGCCGCCGCCGTCGTAATGGCGGATGTTTGTCCGTTCGATGCAGACGACCCGGGGATCCTCCCGGAGCTTCCAGGCAAGCTGGCCGTAGCCAACATCGACCGCATAGACCTTCGTTGCCCCCGCTTGGAGGAGGCAGTCGGTGAAGCCGCCGGTGGAGGCCCCGACGTCGAGGGCAACCAGGTCCCGGACGGAAAGCCCGAACGTATCGAGGGCGCCCCGGAGTTTGAGGCCGCCCCGGCTGACGTAGGGGTTCTCTTCCCCCCGGATCCGGATCTCCGCATCGGCGGGGACCGCGCTTCCCGCCTTGTCCGCCGGCCGATCGCCGACAAGAACCGCCCCGGTGAGGATCAGCGCCTGCGCCCGTTGGCGGCTCTCCGCTAGGCCACGCGCGACGAGCAGGCAATCCAGCCGGATTTTATGTGTTTTCGGAGCCGTCATTCCTGCCAAGTTCCCGAACCGTGTCTGATGGGGTCAGGTCTTGGGACTTGAATTCTCGTTTCCGGAGAAACGCTACAATTCAAGTCCCAAGACCTGACCCCAATTCCCGGACCGCGGCGGCGATCCCCTCCGCATCAATCCCGTACATCCGCCGGAGCTCCTTCTGGGTGGCTTGCGGGGCGAACTCATCCGGGATGCCGAGGCGTCGGACGGAAACGCCGATGATCCCCTTTTCCGCGAAGAGTTCGAGGACGGCGCTGCCGAAGCCTCCCATCAGGGCATTCTCCTCGACGGTGACGATCCTCTTGAACTCCCGCGCGGCGCCGCAGAGGAGCTCTACGTCGAGGGGTTTGACGAACCGGGCGTTGATCACCCGGACGGAGATTCCTTCGGCTTGAAGCATTCCGGCAGCGGCCAGGGCCGGGTGGCAGCAGTTTCCGATGGCGACCACGGCGGCCGTCGCGCCCGGCGGATTGAATAGGATTTCGCCTTTCCCGACGGGGATGATCCGGGGATTCTCGTCCAGCGGCGTGCCGACCCCGGTTCCCCGGGGGTAGCGCAGGGAAACGGGGCTGCCGCAGGTAACGGCGGTCTTCAACATGTGCTGAAGCTCGTTTTCATCCTTCGGCGCCATGACGACAATGTTCGGAACGGTACGGAGAAAAGAGAAGTCGAACAGGCCGTGGTGGGTGGGGCCGTCGGCCCCGACGAAGCCTCCCCGGTCCAACGCCAGGACTACGGGCAGCTTCTGCAGGCAGACGTCGTGGATCACCTGGTCGTAGGCGCGCTGCATGAAGGTGGAATAGATCGCAACGATCGGGATGAACCCCTGCGTGGCGAGACCGGCGGCGAACGTAACGCCGTGCTGTTCGGCCATGCCGACGTCGTAGAACCGGGCGGGGAATTCATGGGCAAAACCGTCCAAGCCCGTTCCCTCCGACATGGCCGCCGTGATTGCGACGATCCGCGGATTTTCCCGGGCGAGCGCCGCTACCGTTCGGCCGAACACCTTCGTATAGGAAGGCGTTGCCGGCGAACCGCCGGCAGCGGCCGTCTCGCCGGTATCAATATCGAACGGGGCGATACCGTGGAACCGGGAGGGGTCGTCTTCGGCGAATTTGTAGCCCTTCCCCTTCTGCGTCACGACATGGACGAGGACGGGCCCTTCCAGTGTCCTGACGTTGATCAGGTTCCGGATCAGGTGGTCGAGGTGGTGTCCTTCAAGCGGGCCTACATAGGTAAAACCCAACTCCTCAAAAATGGCGCCGGGGACAAAGAAGGTCTTGAGCGACTCCTCCATCTGCCGGGAGAACTTGAGCATCTGTTCGCCGATGCCGGGTATCGATTTCAGGAAGGTCTTGACCTCCGCCCTGATCCGGCTCACCGTCTGGCCGGTCATGATCCGGTTCAGGTAGGAGGAAAGGGCGCCCACATTGGGAGAGATGCACATCTCGTTGTCGTTTAAGATGATGATCAGGTTCTTCTTGCGGTCCCCGACCCAGTTCAGCCCCTCGAAGGCCATCCCGGCGGATATCGCCCCGTCGCCGATGACGGCGACGATCCGGAAATCCTCCCCCTTGAGGCAGCGCGCCTCGGCCATCCCCGCCGCCGCGGAGATGGAGGTCCCGCTGTGTCCCACATCGAAGGTGTCGTAAGGACTCTCCTCCCGTTTCGGGAAACCGCTGATTCCCCCCCGCTGGCGAATCGTGTCGAAGCGCCCCTTCCTGCCGGTGATGATCTTGTGGGCGTAGGCTTGATGCCCCACGTCCCAGACGAGGCGGTCCCGCGGCGTGTCGAAGACGTAGTGGAGGGCGAGCGTGAGTTCCACCGTCCCCAGGGAGGAGGCGAGATGGCCGCCCCGCTTCGAGACGGTCTCGATCATCACCTCCCGGATCTCTTCCGCGAGACGGTTCAGCTCCGCCAGGCTGAGAAGCCGGATGTCCTTGGGATCGTTTACCTTTGACAGGATGTCCTGTTTCATTTCCTCCGCCATGGTCTCCTTAGGACCTCCGTTCCAGGATATACCGGGCGATCGCCCGGAGCGGCGCCGCCCCGTCGTCGAAGGGGGCCAGCGATGAAACCGCCTCCATGACGAGTTCCTCCGCCCGGGCGCGCGAGGCCTCGATCCCCAGGAGGGCGGGGAAGGTGATTTTTCCGCGGGCCGCGTCGCTCCCCGTTCCCTTTCCGAGAAGGGCCGGATCCCCCTCGACATTGAGAATGTCATCGGCGATCTGGAAGGCGAGGCCGATCTTCCCGCCGTAGTCGGAAAGATCGGCGAGCGCCTTATCCCCGGCCCCGGCGAGGATTGCCCCCGCCCGGAGGGAGACGCGGAGGAGCGCGCCCGTTTTGCGCCGGTGGATGGCGTACAGGGTTTCCAGCCCCACCTTTTCCCCTTCCGCGCGAATGTCCTGAACCTGCCCCCCGACC
>Ga0208046_1000198_pt1 | contig 12847 bp, 10 predicted proteins | sample PL_2010_300m_FD_184161 | JGI IMG/M metagenome (GOLD analysis project Ga0208046, IMG submission 184161) | Freshwater microbial communities from Powell Lake, British Columbia, Canada to study Microbial Dark Matter (Phase II) - PL_2010_300m... | ecosystem: Environmental > Aquatic > Freshwater >... | reverse complement strand
GTGTAAAGACCTTGTTCTTCTCGTTTTCCTCTTCATCCGGATCCCCCATGACGAGGCTTTTGACGACCTCCACGGTCCCCTCCAGGATGATGTAGAGCGTGTCCCCCTCCTCCCCTTCCCGCATGATGAACTCGCCTTCCGAGAAGGTCACCTCCCGGGAGATCTTCAGGATCTTTCGGATCTGATCCTCGGCCAAATTCCTGAATATCTCGGTCTCGCGTAGGAGATCAATCTCCTGTTCCATGGCAGCCCCCCGTTCAGATCCTCCCGTGCATCGCTTTGGACAACACCACCGCGTAATCCTCCGGACTGATCGTATAGTCATCCGGCGGGTTCACGATGATCCTCGTCTCGTCCCTTTCGCAGTAATACTCTTTCCCCGTCTCACGGATCTTTTCCCGGATGAAGGTGTCGATGACGGAGGTATTGTCGGAAAGGAGGTCCTCGAGTTTCATCGCCCTCTTCTCCTTCAGGAAACCGATCAGGATGGCGTGCTGTTTTTCACGGTAATGCAGAAACAGGTCCCGGAATGTTCTCCCAACGAATTGACGCGGGATTTCAACGCGCCAGAATTTGTTGGTGTTCCCCAGGGAGAGCATCCCGGAGATGAGGCGCGGGAGCCCCGGGAAGTTGACCGCCGTGGCCAGCAGCGATCCGATATGCTCCCCCCGGACGACGATCTCGTCGACATTGGCCCGCTTGAGATGCTGTCTGTTTTCGCCGTCCAAGAGTTCCGCGGCGGTCTTGATGTGCGGAGAGAGGTACTTGATGGTGAAAGCCGCCAGGGTGGTCCTTTCGTCCGTCCGGTCCTGGGAATGGCCGCCCGAGGTATCTGCCATGATCACGGCAAAACGTGCCCGGGCGATATTGGCCCGCCGGAGAACATCTTCACGGACATAATCGCCCCTGAGAAATTTCAGGTTGAAACTGTGGTATTTCATCCGGAGCGATTCCAACTCATCCACCGAAAGTTCGTTGATCAAGACGATCGGCGAATCGCCCATGCTTCCGTGGGTCGTCAGTCCCGCCAGCAGTTCTTCGGTATATTGGTTCCAACCGCAGATGACCACATGATCCTTGACCTTGACTGTTTCCAATCCACGTCCCTCCTTGATCTTTTTCTCCACAAAGATGGAAGCGATGGTGGCGGTGAACAGTGACATCATGCCGACACCGAAAAAGATGAGCACAAACGCAACGAAGCGGCCGCCGAGGGATACCGGAAAGCGGTCCCCGTAGCCGACGGTGGCGATGGTCACCACGGCCCACCACAAACCGTCCCAGACGGAGCGAATGTTGGAAGCGGCCGCCTTCTGCTCGAAATAGTTCACGCCGATGGAGCTCAGGAAGATGACGCCGAGGGTGATGACAGCGATCAAAATAGAACGTTTCCTGACCCATCGTTCCAGGACCCTGCGGTATCTCATCAACAGAGACATACGCCCTTGTTCACCCTTATCGCCCGTCAGGAGCGGCTTCGCAAAGAAGCCGCCAATGCTGACGATCCAGTAAAGAGGTCGAAAAACCTTGAAATGGGGACGGCTTCGTAAAAAGCTCCGCAGGCAAGGCGCGCGAATCCTGAGGAGTGAGGCGTACTTTGGCGTACGCTGCAAGCCTGCCCCTGCGAAAGCAGGGGAAAGATGATGCGCAACGCAGCATCCGGACTTTTTACGTAGCCGTCAATTCTTGTCATACGCAAAGAAATGCATGGTAAACACCGCCCTCCCCTGCGTGGCCGAGCGGAGGTCCGTCGAATAGCCAAACATCGCCTTCAGCGGGACCTTCGCCCTGATCTCGCAGACCGCCCCTTTGGGCGCGATGGCCTGGATTTCGCCCCGTCGGGCGTTGACGTCTCCGATCACCTCCCCCATAAATTCGCTGGGGGTCGTGATGTTTACCATCATGATCGGCTCCAAGAGCACAGGATCGGCCTTCAGGCACCCGTCGCGGAAGGCCGAAAAGGCCGCGATTCTGCAGCCCAACGCCGTCGTTTCCCCCTCCCTCATTTGAGCGCCGAGGATGACGATCCGCACATCGATCACCGGATAACCCGCCAGGACGCCGCTCAATACCCCCTCGCGGAGTCCCTCCTCCATCGCAGTGAAACACTCATCCGGAATAACGGTCTCTCCTTCAATCCGTCGGACGATCTCGATCCCGCTTCCCCGCTCCCTCGGCTCCAGCAAGAGTCTCACCTGGCCGAAATGCTTCTTTTCGCCCAGCTCCCTTTCAAACAGGGCTTCACTCTCCACCCGCCTCTGGATCGTCTCCCGGTGCATGACGCGCGGCTTGCCCACATTGACCCTGGCGTTGAACTCCCGCATCAGCCGATCGATGATGATCTCAAGATGGAGCTCCCCCATCCCGGAGAGGACCGTCTGGGCCGTCTCCTCTTCATATTTGACCCGGAGCGTTGGATCCTCTTCAAGGAGCTTGTTCAGGGCAACCGCGAGTTTTTCCTGGTCTGCCGGGGTCTTGGCTTCGATCGCCAGGCTGATGACCGGTTCATAAAACTCGATCGGTTCGAGGAGAAGGGGATGGGCCTCGTCACAGATTGTATCGCCCGTCGTCACCTCCTTGAGCCCCATCGCCGCGATGATGTCACCGGCGCCTGCCTGCTCCACCCGTTCCCGCTTGTTTGCATGCATTTTCAGAAGCCGGGCGATCTTTTCCTTCCTTCCCCTGCTGGCATTGTAGATCTCGTCCCCGACGCGCATTCGACCCGAGTAGACCCGGAGGTAGGCCAGTTTCCTGCCCTCATCCTGCATGATCTTGAAGACAAGCGCCGCCAGGGGGGCGCGGTCGTCGCTCTCCCGAATTTCCTCCCGCTGCGTCAGGGGATTGACGCCCGCAACGGGAGGTATGTCTTCCGGGGAAGGGAGAAAATGGACAACCGCATCGAGGAGAGGCTGCACCCCCTTGTTCCGCAGAGCCGATCCGCACATGACGGGCACCAGCTTGAGCGAGATCGTCGCTTTCCGGATGGCCGCCACGATCTCCTCCGGGGAAATCTCCGCGCCATCGAGATACTTCTCGGCAACCCTGTCATCGCCGTCGGCCAGGACGGCGATCATTCTATCCCGCTGTTCCATCGCCTGCGGCAGGATCGCCTCCGGGATATCTGCATACGCATAGGATACCCCCCGGGAGGCGTCATCCCAAGTGACGATCTGTTGCCTGATCAGGTCCACCACCCCCCGGAAGTTCTCCTCCTCCCCAAGCGGGATCTGAATCGGCAGAGGCAGGGAGTTGAACCGCTCTTTCATCATCCCGACGGTCCCGAAGAAGTCCGCCCCGATCCGGTCCATTTTGTTGATGAAGGCGATCTTGGGCACACCATACTTGTCGGCCTGATGCCAGACGGTCTCCGACTGCGGTTCCACCCCGCCGACCGCGCAGAAGACGACGACGGCGCCGTCGAGCACCCGGAGACTCCGTTCAACTTCGATCGTGAAATCGACATGACCCGGGGTGTCGATGATATGGATCTCATGGTTCGCCCAGGAACAGGCCGTCACCGCCGAAGTGATCGTGATCCCTCTCTCCTGCTCCTGGGGCATCCAGTCCATCACGGCCTCGCCGTCATGCACCTCCCCCATCTTGTATGATTTTCCCGTATAGAAGAGGATCCGCTCCGATACCGTCGTCTTTCCTGCGTCTATATGGGCTATGATCCCTATATTTCGTGTGCGCGCAAGCTTTGATTTGGAGGCCATAGAGATTCATCGCAGGAGGATTCCCGCTATCCTTCCTTCGGCGGCGCTGCAGGCGCGATCAGTTCGCGGTTCATGGTAAAGGGATCCCTGATGCCGATATGTCCTTTGAGGGAATCCCTCTCCTTGCCCCCTATCCGGATCTTCACCTTCTTGATGACCTGCACGTTGGCGGTCAGGGTATTGGTCAGAGAAAAAACCGTGGCCATTTCCGCGGCGCTTCCCCCTGGATGGTTCGCCACCAGAGACTCGCTAAAATTGACCAGGAGGGTGTCGTCTCCCTCCATCTTGACGCCCTGGAGTTCCGCCTTGTCCGGAAAGGTATTGACCAGCCCCGTCTTTGATCCCTCCAAGAGGGCCTTTACCAGCTCCGTTGCCAGCGCTTCCGGGTTCTTCTCCTTGGGAACGAAGCGTTTTTCGGGAACGAGAAAGCGTTCGTTGGCATCGGAAAAAAAGAGGGTCACCTCCTGTTTTTCCCTCTTTTTTGCTGCCGTATGCCTTCCCGTGGCAGGAGGATAGATATAATCAAACAGGGTGATGAAGAAGAGGGCCAGAAACACCACCGAAACGACGACAATCACGGTAAACAGCGCAAACCGCCGCTTTTTTTTTGTTCTTTTATTCCTGACCTCTTCGTTTCGTCTTGCCCTTTTTGTTGCCATCGTTCAATCCTCGTCGGCCTTGTCAGGCATCTTCCCGGTTTCCTTACCCTCAATCTGTTCCGACGATGCCCCCTGATTTCCATTGACCCACCAGTCGCTCTTGCCTTTGAACCACCAGTGGGAGGAGTCCGTGGCGAGGATGCTCTCGGCCAGTTTCCTGGCGTTCTGTGTGGCGAGACGGCGAACGGCGAATTGAATCCACTGCCGGCTGTACTTGTTTCCCAGATCCTCGCATTCCTTCAACTGGAGGATCAGCGAAAGCTGATCTGCGTCGTGGGCCAACAGGGATTCCCTCGTCTCTTTCCGGTTGAATTCCTCGAGAACCGCTTCGATCTCTCCTCCGAAGAAGAGCGGCGCCGCAAGTTCCCGGACCGCCTTCCTCTCATCCACCGACACATACTTCTTGTTGACGTAATTCATATCGCCCGTGCGGGCCTCCGGCAGATCATGGACCAGACAGAGGCGGAGGACCTTCAACTCATCCGCCGGGGGCTCCATCTTGCACAGGACGTACCCGATGTAAAGCGTCCTTAAAACATGTTCGGCCACCGATTCGCACCCGGAACCCAAAAACTGGAAGCCGCTCCGGGGGGTTTTCTTCAGCATGCCCACTTCAAAAAGAAAATCCGCGATCTCCTTCATCTTTTTTCATTCACCCTTGCCCAATCGTTTTCCCTATTCCCTCTTGAGGATCCGGATCCGGTTCGTCATCCTCTCGGAGATCATTCTCACCTGCAGTTGAAGCGCCGCTATTCCCTCGGGCTTCATCGCCGCGACCCGGTCCACCTGTTCCTTCCAGTATTCCAGAAGGGTGATCTCCTGATCCCTCACCCTCCGCTCCAGACGAACCTGGATCTGCTTGAGCAAAGCGTCCTGCTGGTCCTTTTCCGCCATCGGATCTCCTGCCCCCTTTCCACACTCATTCCCATCGTTCCGGGCGTCGCTACCCGGCGCTCCAACGACTCTCCACCACAGCCTCTATACATCACGGAACCCTGATTGTGCAACCAAGAAAATGCCGCTTTCCCCGGTAGGAATCCGCACGATTCCCGCTGTACTTTTTCGCAGGTTTATCATATGAAGAGACAACCATTGCACGGCAACCGCTTCGAAGGAGGAAACGGTCATGTCGCTTGATTTCGAGTTCACACCGGAACAGAAGATGATCGAAGAAAGCGTCTGGCGCTGGGCCTCGAGCTGGCTGGAACCCCAGATGGAGGAGCTCTACGAGAAGGATCAGATGCCCCCGGACCTCTTCAGGGAGCTGGGTAAAATGGGCCTCAACGGCATTGCATTTGAGGAAGAGTACGGCGGTACGGGTTTGGGTTATGTGGAAACGCTCCTGGTTTATGAAACCATCGGCCGGGTGAGCAACGCCCTGGCCATGACCATTGGGGCCAGCCAGACCCTCTGTTTCGACAACTTCCGGCGAAACGCCTCGGAGGAGCAGAAGAGGGAGATTCTTCCCAAGGCCTGCAGCGGGGAGGTTATCGGCTGCCTGGGGATTACCGAGCCCAACGCCGGTTCCGACGCGATGGGAATGAAGACCCAGGCCGTGAAGGTCGGAAACCGGTATGTCATCAATGGAAGCAAAACCTTCATCACCAACGGCACGATAGCCGATTTCATGCTCTTTTACGCCAAAACCAATCCGGCCCGCGGGGCGCACGGCATTTCCGCCTTCTTTTTTCTCACCGACGGCATGAAGGGCTTCCAGCGGGAAAAGATCAAGAAGTGGGGCATGCGGACCTCCCCGACGGCGATGATCACGTTCGACGATATGGAACTGTCCGAAGAAAACCTCATCGGGGGCCTGAACCGCGGCGGGGCGATCCTGACCAACGGTCTCTGCACCGAGAGGATCACCCTGAGCGGCTGCTGCCTCGGCTCTCAGCGGGCCTGCCTCGACCTCAGCCTCCGGTATGCGAAGGAAAGGATCCAGTTCGGTAAGCCGATCTCCTCCTTTCAGTTCATCCAGGGGAAACTGGCCGACATGTACACCGGCTATATGGCCTCCAAATGGATGGCCTACAGCGCCGCCGCCTACTGCGACAGCCTGGAAAAGAAGGTCGGCGGCAAGGGAACCGACCTCGACCGCAAGGCGGCCGCCGCCCTCCTGTTCTGTGGAGAAATGGGGACGAAGGCGGCCTCCGACGCCGTCCAGATCCACGGCGGATACGGCTACTGCCCGGAATATCCCGTCTCCCGGCACTACCTCGACCAGAAGCTCTGGGATATCGGCGCCGGCACGGCGGAAGTCCGCCGGATGATCATCGCACGGGAGCTGCTCCGGGACAATTTCGGGAGTGGGCGCTGAAAGGGAAAAAGGGGGAAGGGTTGGCGGAAAAAGAGGAGGGGATCATGGTGCCGTTTCTTGAACGAATAGGTATTCGGTTCGCCCTCGTCATACTCGCCGGCATGCTTGTGCCGCTTCTTCATCCTCTGCCGCTTCCCGCCCGCGAGGACAGCGCCCGTCTCGTTTTCCAGAAAACGGCCGGCCTCCCGAAAACGCGTATCCATGTGGTGAAGAAGGGGGAATGGATTGCCGGCATCCTCCGAAGGGAGTACGGGGACAAACCGCTTCCCTATGCCCTGATCCGAAAGCTGAACCCGGGAATCCGCAACCTGAACCGGATCTATCCCGGCCAGCGGATCCGCCTCCCCATTCGGGAAAAGACCGAATCTGCCGAACCGGCGAGCGCCGCGAGCGAGAAGAAAACCCTCCCGACGGCGACCTACCGGATTAGGAACGGTGATTCCATCAGCCGGATCATTTTGGGCGAACTGGGCGTCCTTCCGGAGGAGGCCCTCCCGACCTACCGCCTCATCCGGCAATTGAACCCCGAGATGGAAGACCTGGCCCAACTCCAGACCGGGCAGATCCTCCATCTTCCCCCGGGCCTCGCCCCCCGGAACGCACCGGCGTCTCAACCTCCCCTTGCCGAAACGCGGTCGGTGGAAAAAGCTCCCGACAAGACGACCGCGAAAGCGCCACCGACCACGGAAGGCCCGCTGGGGATCATCCGGCCGGTCATCAGCCGGATGAAGGGAACTCTCACCGACAAGGGGAATTACTTCATCCCCATCAAGGGAGGCCTCCAGGTCACGATCGACTGTTTCCTGATCCCGGTCGTCGAACTAGATGATGGAACGACGGTTTTCCTCGATTTCGGCAACCGTCTGTCGGAAGACCTCAAGGGCGTGATCCGAGGATCCTGGCCGAACTATACGTTCCTTCCCGCGGAAGGACTCCGCGACGGCCTTGCCGCCCTTGAGCGGGTCATCAACTCTTCCCGGAAATACAGGATGGTGAAGGCCGACCGTCCCTTTCCCCTGATCCTGAAACCCGATATTCAGCTCTTTCCCGACTGGCTCATCGCCGCCAAAGAGACGCCGGGCACCGCGCCTTACCGTCAGGAAATCTTTCTCCTCGCCGGAGATGAACGCCCTTTCCCTCCGGATGTCAGGATCTTCGCGGAAAAGAACGGGGTCATCCTCACGGAGATCTCGGAAGGACGTGAGGTCCCCTCCCCCGTCTCTTTGCCGGCCGCGCCGCCGGCCATTCCGGACCTGAGCGGTATGAAAGGCGTCGCCCTCGCGGAGCGCCTCCTCACGACGATCGGCGAGACGCCTGTACGAAGCGCCGAGGTGGTCATCTTCGATCAGGCACGCAACGGCTTCAATCTCTCCATCATTGCCGATCTGCTCGTTTCGAAGGGGGAAAAGCGCTTTATCCTCCATACGAAAAAGCTGCCGGAACAGTTCGTCCGCGTCCTGAAAGAGGCGGGAACGGAGGTCATCTCCATCGCGGAGACGGACCGGGGCAGACCACTCGTCGAGGGGGTGCTTCAAGGACTCAACATTCCAGTATCATTCGGTTATTTTTCTTTCATGGTTCCGGAGGACGGCAAGAAACCGCGGCTGACCGTCACCTTTCCCGCCCTCAAGGCGATCATCGGAGGCGAACCGTTTTATCTGATCGATTTCGATATGCCCCCGGAAGCGGTCTCCCTGCTTCGTAGCGCCAAGGGGGTTCGCGTCGTCAGATACTGAGTGGATCTGAAGTGTCGCCGAAATCGGATCGAATGGGGATGGTCCATATTGAAAGTCAGGGGAATAGCGCTTTTCTCGGGAGGCCTGGACAGCGCCTTGGCCGTCAAGGTCATCGCCGAACAGGGGATAGACGTCCTGGGAATCACCTTTGAGACGCCCTTTTTCGGGGCCGCCAAGGCCAGGGCGGCGGCGGCGGGGATCGGGCTTCCCCTCGCCGTCGTCGACATCACGGAAGAGCACCTGAAAATGCTCCGCGCGCCCCGGTACGGCTACGGAAAGCATATGAACCCCTGCATCGACTGCCACACACTGATGCTCAAGATCGCCGGGCGGAAGATGGAAGAGGAGGGCGCCGACTTCGTCTTTACGGGCGAGGTACTTGGCGAGCGCCCCATGTCACAGGGGAAACAGTCGCTCCTGGTCGTGGCCAAGAACGCCGGTTGTCCGGACCGCATCCTCCGGCCGCTCAGCGCAAAACTCCTTCCGGAGACGGAGCCGGAAAGGGAAGGCAAGGTCGACCGCAGCCGATTGTACGACATTCAGGGCAGGGGGCGCAAGAGGCAGATGGAGATGGCCGTTCATTACGGCATCACCTCCTACCCCCCGCCAGCGGGCGGCTGTCTCCTGACCGACCCCATGTTCTCGAAACGCCTGCGCGACCTCTTTGTCCATCATCCCGACTCCCGGATCCGGGATATCGAACTCCTGAAGGTGGGGAGGCACTTCCGTTTAAACGACGCAACAAAGATCATCGTCGGCCGCAACGCCACGGACAACGACACGATCGAGAGGCTCAGCGATGCGGGTGATGCGGTCATCCGGATCTCCCAGGTCCCGGGGCCGACAGTTCTCGTTCCCGGCGGCGGCGACAGGGAAGCGCGGATCCTGGCGGCGAAGCTCTGCGCCCGTTACAGCGACGCCCCGAAAAACCGCGAAGCCGTCGCGGATTGCATTCTGGGCGGGGTGAACACGCCGCTGACGGTCAGCGCACTGGCACCGGAGGAAGGGGAACGGCTGATGATCTGAGTGTCGAAGTCCTCTGTCTGAGAAACTTTATTCTGGAAGGTGCTGCGGGCGGAGGAGATCCGCGACCGTCTTGACCGGATTGAAGGTTGAAAGCGGAACTTCCACGAAGACGGTATTCCAGAAGGCCATCGACCCGTTCCACAGTCCCGGCCGCTCCAGCGCCAGGAGTTCCCTCCCCTTTTCCGATTTCCGGGAAATGGACGCCGCTTCCGGATCGACGAACGCCGTCAGATCGAATTTCCGCCCGCGGTAATCGCGGATCCCGCAGACCAGATCGACCGGGTTGAAGTGCGTGGAGGAGGCCCAGAGGATCCGCTGCGTCTCCGAATTCCGGTCGATCTGGAACCCCTCGACGATCTGGAGGGAGGCCCCCGTATCGTCGCGCCCATCGACCCAGAAGGGGCCGCCTCCCGGCTCCCCCTCGTTTTTCACCATCCCGCAGACCCTGATCGGCCGGTTGAGTTTTTCAAAGAGAAACGCGCGCCGCTTGGTGATAGGCCGCTCCCCCCAATCGGAGGGCGGGACGAGGTTCACCCTCCTGACGCAGAAATCGCCGATCTCCTTCAGCTCTCCCTCGGTCAGGCCTTCATCATCCAAACGACGAAGGGCGGAGAAGATCCCTTCCTGGATCGCGATCAAATAACCGGCAAGGAGTTTCTTCCAGAGGACCGTTTCCGCTTTCAGGCGATCGGGAACGCAGTTATCGATGTTCTTCAGAAAAACGATATCCGCCTCCAGGGCATTGAGATTCGCCAGCAGGGAGCCGTGCCCCCCGGGGCGGAAGACAAGCGCCCCCTCCTCGTTGCGGTACGGACGGAGCTCCCGATCCGCCGCAAGAGTGTTCGTTGCCGTATCCTGTATGGAAAGGCCGACGGCGAACCCCGTCTCCAGGCGGGATTCGTACTCCCCTTTCACCCGCGACAGAAGCGGGCGGACGGCGCCTTCATGTTCGGGCGACACGGTGAAATGAAGACGGGAGACGTTTCCGGCATCCCGAGCGTAGAGCGCCGCCTCAACCAGGTGCTCCTCGAGGGCGGTCCGTCCCCCTCCCTCATATGCGTGGAATTTCAGCAGCGCCTTGGGAAGCCGTCCGTAGTTGAGCCCTTCCTCCGTCAGGATGAACCTCATGATGGCCGATTCATCCCGCTTCCCGATCAGCGCTTGCAGGTCTTTTCCCCTTGCGGCAACGGCAGCCTCCAGGTCCGGGAAGAAGGCATACCTCCTCAGGTCACGGACGAAGGCCGCCCTTTCGTCCCCTTTGGACAACCCCTCTCCCTCCAGCGCGCGAAACCAGTCTTTGAACATCCGGCTCGCCGCCCCGGAGGCCGGTACGAACTTCATGAGCCGACGGCGCCGGCAGACCCGTTCGTACTCGGCGAGGAGCCCCGCCTTCTCCTCCTCGGAGAGGACAACGATCCCGTCTCCCGCACGGCAGGCCCGGTTCAGCCGGATCGGCGTCACTCCCCGCCGGAAGATAGCGAGCTGCCGCTCGACCTCCCCGACCGTCAACCCCTCCGCAGCGATCCGTCCCCGGTCCGCGGCGGACCACCTCTCCACTGCCGCCCCTTCCCTCACCTCTTCCTCCCCTTCCTCTCCTTTCGGATCTTTCCCGGCGGGGAAATCCGCTTCTTCTCGCGCAGGACGCGGGAGATGTCCTTCTGCCTCCCGGTCACCCGTCCTTTTGCCATGTCCCACCTCAAGCGCACCTTTAACATCCAGGCACGGACCCTTCCTCAGGCCCGTCCGAAAGATTGAAAATTCGATCCCTCGTCCTCCGAAGGGCTGCGGATGACCGATTCTGCGTAAGTTTGTGTTCGGAGTAAATCTTTGTCAAGGGTTTTTTATCAGATCTCAACCCGGCTCGATGTGAGCGCCGGCTTGAGGATCCAACATGGCAATCCATTCCCATCCGGTTTTTGCGCCCGTCGGAGTCAAAAGACACTGCTGTTAAACGCTTTCCTCCATGGGCAGGAGGAAGCTCCGGACGCCGGCGCGGGGATGCTCCTTCTTGAGCGCCCGGATTCGCTCGGCGATCCCGGGTATCTCTTCATCGTCCACGGCTATCAGCAGCACGTTGTTCTTCCCCGGCCAGCAGTGGATCCCAAGCTTCGGCTCGGTTTCCGTCCCCTCCCCCCGGGCCTCCACCATCTTCGTGTACGCCCGAATCCCGGCCTCCTTCAGGGCGGCGATGACGAACTCATCCGCCGCTTCTGCATAGATGATCAGAAACATCTTCATGGTTTCAATCTCCTTTCTCATCGCTTGGGCGCTTCGCCCGTCGGAGACACTGCCGTTGTTTCCGTCTCATCATCCTTTTTCTTCCGTCTCGTGAAGAACCCCTGGAAGTCATCGAAGAGATCATAGGCGGCCGGCACGACCACCAGCGTCAGAAAGAGCGACGTAAGGAGGCCGCCGATGACCGCGATCCCCATGGGAGCGCGGCTTTCCGATCCCTCTCCCATGCCGAAGGCGACCGGAAGCATCCCGAAGACCATCGCAAAGGTCGTCATCAGGATCGGCCGCAGCCGGACCGGTCCGGCCTCGAGGATCGCCTCCCTCCGGGAGAGTCCCCTTTCCCGCAGAACGTTTGTGTAGTCGACGAGGAGGATCGCGTTTTTCTTCACCAGCCCCATCAGGAGAATGAGGCCGATGAAGCTGAAGATGCTGATCGTGTTTCCCGTCAAGAGCAGCGCGCCGAAGGCCCCGATGAACGAAAGCGGCATGGCCAGAAGCACGGTGAAGGGATGGATGAAGCTCTCGAACTGGGCGGCGAGGACCATGTAGGCCATGATCACCCCGAGGATAATGGCAAAAAGTAGGTATCCGAATGATTCCGCCATGGTATCGGCCTGCCCCCGGTATTTCGGGAGATAGTCGGGAGGCAGGATCTTGGCCGCGATGCCGTTGAGGTCTTCCATCGCCTCCCCGAGGGGTACCCCTTCGAGGCTGGCGAAAAGGGTGACCGCCCGCTGGCGATCCTCGCGGTTGATGACGCTCGGCCCGCCCCCCTCCTGGACTAGGACGAGATTGCGGAGTTCGACCAGCCGCCCGTCGCGCGACCGGACATAGAGTCTGCCCAGGTCATCCGGATCCCGCCGTTCTTCCGGATTGAGGCGGATCCGCAGGTCGTAGCGCTTTCCCCGGGTCTCGTCCTTGTATTTGGTCACATCGGTTTCGCCGCTCATGAGCAGGTTGATCGCCTCGGCGATGGTCGACACGTCCACCCCGAGGTCGGCTGCCTTGTCCCGGTCGATGTAGACCTTGAGTTCCGGTTTGCCCATCTCGATGGAGGTGTCGACGTCCACAATCCCCGGTATTTTTGAGAAGTTGCCGGCGATCTGCTTCGCATAGTCCTGTATCGCCGCAAGATCAAGCCCCCGGACGCTGTACTGG
>Ga0208046_1000197_pt1 | contig 12861 bp, 20 predicted proteins | sample PL_2010_300m_FD_184161 | JGI IMG/M metagenome (GOLD analysis project Ga0208046, IMG submission 184161) | Freshwater microbial communities from Powell Lake, British Columbia, Canada to study Microbial Dark Matter (Phase II) - PL_2010_300m... | ecosystem: Environmental > Aquatic > Freshwater >... | reverse complement strand
CTTCTTGTGCGTTTGTGAGGCGAGAGCCTCGAAGAGAAGCGTCTTGGCTTCAAAATACTTCTCCATCGTGCCGTGAAAATCGAGATGGTCCTGTGTCAGGTTGGTGAAGACGGATGCATCGAATTCGATTCCGCGCACCCGGTGCTGGACGAGCGCGTGGCTTGAGACCTCCATGGCGACCGCTTTGCATCCGCGCTCCCGCATCGTGGCGAGTATCCGCTGCTTGACTTCTAGCGGTCGCTGGACGCCATTGTTGGCGTAGTCCTTCAGGTCAACCCCGTTGTAGCTGAAATGGTCAGCCTCACGGTCTTTGATTGTGATGGGTGCGTAGTTCTCCTTCACCGCCTCCGCGTCCCAGTAGTATCTCGCGCTCTTGGTCAGCATGAAGATGTATTCGTGGCTTCGCGTTGGCCGGTCGGTCACGCTCTCGGGCATGGGGTTCGGCTTCGAATTGTGCGTCAGCGTTCCTGACGACAAGGCAAATAGGTGCGGGTTGTCGGCCACGCCGATGTCGTAGACATCCCTGCACCGCGCCCGACCGATTTCGACAACCTCGCCCATCGACTTCTCGTTGTGGTGGCCGCTTCGTTCCATCCGAATCTCGCCACGGAAGGTCGGCACGTCTTTGCCTAGATACTTCACCGACGACAAGTTGAGTGTCAGCCGGTATCCGAGTCTCGCACAAGTTGTTCTCAGGTCACGTTCAAGATTGTAGTTTCGGCAGAATCCGAGACGCCACCTACCATTTGCAACGTCCCAATGGCCGTCGCCATCGAGATAACCCTGAAGCATCGCGGATACGAACTGGTTGCTGTATCTCCAGACCGAAGGCGAAAACCCCTTGTCGTGTGCCGTGCGACCCGATACCAGTTCCTTGAGAATGGCAACCAGCAATTTGCCGTAGACCCTGATGCTCTGCTTGTTCCCGTCCACGTCAACCGTCCAGTTGCCGCCATACTTGGCAACCACCGCGTCTACCAACTCCAGACGCTTAGAGTCAGAGGAATGTCCAGCTAACTGTATCGTGTCCCCAGACATCGAACCCTCTGCCAGATACAATCCAGCAAACCACGCGGCAGCTTCATCTATCGCGCAGTCCTTCGGCCGTTCCGGTTCCGGCAAGCGAGTCGAATCAATTACGTCTCCAATCTGCATATCCGATGCCGCCAACAGCCCACGGTTGGTTGGAAATCGGTGTGTTGGAGTGCAAGATATTCGTTCCCCGCTTCTCAGGGTGAACGTGATTTCGTTCCCCTTGCGTGGTGACTGGCTAACCCCAAGCATCCGAGTCCACTTCTCGCCGTTCCATAGGCTCGTCTTGTTCGGTTTGACCCGCGCCAAATCCTTTACGTTCATCAGGCAGATACCGGAATTATCGGTCTTGACGTAAACGCTCGTTCCGCCCGATAGACACCATATCACGTCCGACCGCAACCACCAGCCGTCAGCCTGCAACGCAAGCGCCACACGCCACGGGATACCGCAGAGGTCTTTGGGCTTGAGGCCATCAATCTTAAAACTTGACGGAGGACGTTCACGTCTTTCGTCCCAACCTCCACGCGGGATATAATCTGCCTCTTTGGGACGTTGATTCAAGGTCTTACCGTCAAGTTCTGGTCGTGAACCGCTATTCCCCCATGAGCCGTGATAACTGTCCCCCAAGTTCAGAAACATCACTCCATCATCCCGCAGCACGCGCCTGACTTCTCGGAACACGGCAACCAGATGGCAGACGTAGCACTCACCGCAAGGCTTCCCTGTCGCCCAGCCAAGGCAGTCGTGGACACGCTCAAGGCCAAGTTGACCTACCACCCCGTAGTCCCTCAACCCCCAGTACGGCGGACTTGTCACGCAGCAGTGAAAGCTCCCGGCTGGCAACCCGGCCAACTCAGCCAGACAGTCGCCCCGAATCACACGGTGAACCATACCCAAGGTTACTGCCTTTTGCACAAAAGTCAAGCACTTCCGCACACGCACCCGGACCCGCACCCGGGCAGACAGGAAGACAGAAAAGCCCAATGGGAAATTGGCGAAAGTTGCGGGAGAGGGGATGGGGGTGTTGGCGGGGCGCGTTTCATCGACTACCCCTCCCCCCTCCCTCTAATCCCTCACGCGCGCGCAAGTCCTTGACCTTCCGATAGTTGCGGCAGTAACCTAGACTAATTACCAGTAGATTGGACGGTTCAACCCTTCGGCCGCTCCTATCCTATCTTCTATCCTCCGGCCGGTTGACTTCTGCCGCCGACCTGTATCCTATCCTGTACCAGGCTACCAGGCACCAGGCTACCAGGCGGAATATCGGCCATATGCTTGACTGACTCATAAGATTGTTGACAGACGGCTAGTCCTATGGTATAATACCACCGTGGTATCAGTCTGAAGATTGATACCATGAGGCCAAGGTGCTGCCGGTGCGCGATATGCGCCCGACTCAGGCAGTCAGCTTTAAGCGGTTGACTGCCGAGGACTGAAGCTAGAATACCCTTCTAGCACTCCTGAAAGCCTGCGACTGGACAGGGCTGCGACTCTACCAGTATCAAAGGAACAGCGTAAGCATGGAGATAGGTGCGGCTCAAGGATAACTTCCCAATTGGTACGGTGAACTTTACCCGCCCCTCTTTGACAGCAACGGGCGGCAGTCTAGTAGACATGCAGGTGAAATACCCTAGCGGCTACAGGGACAATCCGCAACGGCTCTAGAGGATAGGGATTCAGGCAAGACCTAGAACGCTACACGGCCGAGCAATCGGAAAAAGTGGAGGGAAGACTAGGACGGCTTACCAGTTCAAGGCGGGATGGCGCGTTAGCCTAGCATGTCGAAAGACTTAACTGCTAGGCTAATAACGTAATGGGGCGCGCCTGATAGCGCAGGCTGGCTGGCAGTGTGACAGACTGACTGGCCGGGTTCAATTCCCGGCGCTATTGTGTAGCTTCCTGATGGCAGAAGTCATTAGGTTATAGCTACTTATCCGAATATGTTAGACGAAGTGAGGAAAACTCATGGATAACATACTAACCGAGAACCCCTTGGCAATAGCCAAGGATGTCATGGATGATACAATCATCCTTGATGTAGACGCTGAGACTGCCAAGGGCGGACAGCGTACGAAGGGCTATCGGAAGTCAACCGCCTCAGTCCGCAAGACTGAGAAGGTCGCAAGGAAAGAGGCGCGCGCGACGTATCGCACGACGGTTGTCGGCGACCAAATGACAGTCAAGGAAGAGGTACTCAAGCATCGGCCCAAGAAGCTCTTCTTGGCCGACTCTTGGCTGTGGGCCTGCTGGAGTGTCTTGCCCTATGGCAAGCGCTCGGAGGCTCTGAAGGTGCTCGGCCTGCAACCGTCAGCTTCACACACCATCATAGAAGACCCCAAGCAACCGAATCCGGACAAAGACGAGTTCTGGTTCTACCGTCCCGGACTCGATTGCTGGGGCGGCGAAGGACAGGCGCTCGACACCATCCTCTCGAACCATCACGCCATCAACCTGCTGAAGTCCGCCTAGTCCGCTTCTGACTCCTTGGACATGGTAGTAGCCTCACGAAGCTCCCCTATCATGTCCCATGAATCACTGCCGTACTTTACGACACTGCTGCCGCATAATACGACAGCGTGAGTTCTCTCTTGTAAGTGATTGAGTTAGCAGCAAGTTACAGCGACAAGTGAGAATGAGTGTAGGTAAGTGAGTGTCTGAAGGTCTATGAGTGAGGGTGTAAAGGTGTGAGTGAAGGTATAGGGTAGTCGAGGCAGATGAATGCGAGCCTGATTACCTTTCTCTCCTTCTTTGTATTCTCTGTTCTCTCTGTAAACGTATGGTCTGTTCATACGTTATAGAGATAAGTAAGAGAGAGAGAGAGAGGAGTGTACAGATACGATAGTAAAGAGAGAGGAAGGAGTAACAGAGAGTGTAGATGTGACTCCCCTCTCATCCCCTCAGGTAGAGGGTCGTGGTAGGTGTGCAGAACTGCACAGTATGAAGGCCCGCGATGGGCCGGAAAGGTGGTAGAGATGGCAGAGAAGAAGGCCGAAGCATCGCCTGAGCTACTCGAAGCTCTAGGGGTGCTACTGCCGAAGAAGCCTGATGCGGTGGCAGCGGCGAAGGCTGACTGCCCATCAGGCCACAATCGCCACTGCTATTACTGTGGCGGCTGTGGAGCCACATCCGACGAGAAGCGCCGGTGTGGCCGGGATTGCCCGGATTGCGCCTGCGCTTATTGAGAACTGGAGTAATCCCGAATCCGTGAAGGTCTGCAAGACTGGAGGTTCCTAATGGCAAAGTCCTATGACTTCTCCACCAAGAAAGAGGCGGTGAAGCTGCCGAGTGACCCGCTCAAGGGTTACAAGGTGATTGGCTGGGAAGGCGAGTCGGTGCTGTTCGTGTCGCCCGTGGGCATGACCGTTGCCGTGTCGAACGATGTGGCAATGGCTAAGCTGGACAGCGCAACCCGGTAAACTGGAGGTCAAGATGAAGATGGCCGAGTATCTGGCAACCAAGGTAAAGGCTGGCGAGGTTGACGCCAAGGCAGTGCCCGCACAGGTGCGTGAAGGTGTGGCCCGCTACTATGGCGAGAAGCAGCAGGCTGCCGACTTCGCATGGGCCGAGTGGGAGTGCAGCCACTCCAAGATAACGCGCTGAGTCCGTGGCCGTGCCGGTATCCTCATGGACGAGCGGCACGGCATGAAATCCGAAGTCTGCTAAGTCCAAACAGGAGAAGAAGATGCGAACCAATACCCGCATCGTGATAGACAAGGTGGTCAGCAGTGAAACCACTGACGACCGCTACCAAATCCGCGAGGTGGTCGGCAGCCTGACGCCAGCCGTTAGCTCTGTGCTCACCGCCGCGCAAGTCCAGAAGCTCATCGACGAGCGCGATAACTCGGGGCGCAAGGCAAACGTGGTCGTCATCCGTGCCTCCGGGCACATGGTGGTATAGAGAAGTTCTGCGGCGGTAGTCCGTAGCGACCGGTAGCCGTAAGGCGGGAAATAGCTGCCGGTCGCATGTAAGTTCTAACCTGAAAGGTGGTGATGACAAATGGCGAATGAAGACAAGATTGAGGTCGCTCTGGATTGCCTGTCCGGCTACATAGACGATGCGCAATCTCAGGGAAAGTGGGGGAAGGAAGAGTCGCCCGACTGGGAGACCTTGAATAACGCTCGGCTACGTCTGGCTTCGCTGCTGGAAACCGAAGAGGCTAACAGCTACGTTGCCAAGATACATACGGTGGTGTTCCGGGCACTCAGGGATGCCAAAGCTGCCCTAATCGACCCGAATCGCGGGCCATCTGGGAATCAACCAGCTATCGACGACATCGAAGCAACGCTGGCTTATGTCAGCAATACAAAGCTACCTTCTCCAGTCTCTATCGTAGTCGAGCTTTACGAGTCCGCCAGTGCCTACCTGATGGCAAGGCACACGGGGAATGACATCCCGGCGGCAGAGCTGAGACTGACCAAGGCCATCAGTGAGCACGAGAAGCTGAACAAGGAGTGAACGATGGTAAGCATCACAATCGAGACCGATAACGCAGCCTCCAGGGATGCTGGCGATGGCAGTCCCGGAGAAGGTCTGGAAGTCGCCCGGATTCTCCGCCTGTTGGCTGAACAGGTCGGGAATGTCAGCGACCTAACGGCCTACAGCGCCGCGCTGGTTGACCTGAACGGCCAGACGGTCGGGCGTATCGAGGTCGAGTAAGCGCTAACCAAGGAGTGAGACCGATGGAGAAGATGACATCCGAAGAAGTCGAGAAGCTCCAGAGTGAGCTTGCTGGCTTCACCGGAACGGAGCAGTGGTATCGGCACTGGACAGGCCGACTGCTCTACACCGACGGGGTCAAGCATCTGGCAGATAGGGCCGAGGCGTACTGGCTGATAGATGCCATCGCGTCTTGGCAGACTGCCGAAAAGGTGAAGGCTGAGGGCTTTCAGGTGTGGTTCCTGTGGGTGCATCAGGATGACAAGAAGGGTCGTCTGACATGCTATCGTGACTACGACGGCGACCTAAGCGAACCCGCAAACTACACAAGATACGGGCTGGCAAGACAGGAAATCGAGGTCACCGACTTCCCGCTACCGAAGATGAAGCTGTACGTCGAAGGCGCTCCGGAACAGCCGGTGCTGCTGCTGCCGAGTGAACACTGAGAAGGGAGAGAAGATGAGCAACGAACGCAAGGTCTGGACTGACCAAGACGATACGCTGCTGGTTGGCAACGTAGCGCATCCGCATCCCGGTCACCTAACCGAGTACGAGCGCATCAAACCTCGTAAGCCGCGCAAGGTCAACTGGTTTGTGCTGGTGCTGTGCGCGGTGATTCTGACGTGGTTCGTGGTGCGTGCGGTGCTGCTGAGTAGGGGTCTGTGAGTCTGAGCGGTGGCGCGGAGTGGACGCCTGCGCCATCGCATGTCTGAGAATCCGCGAAGTCCTAAACCGATGGAGGTTCACATGGCTAACAAGCCTAACGCAATCCTGACCGAGGATGGCAAGCTCATCATCACAGTGCAGACCAATCCGAGGCCGTTTCCGCTGAGCGCCAAAGGCAAGGTGCCGATGGTCTACTCGACACCCGGGCCGTTCGAGGAGTCAGACCTGATGGTGGACGGCAAGCCGCTCATCGTCAGCCTGCGGGCGTTCGTGTCGAAGAAGTAACCGCGCTGACATCCAGCGATATTCTGAGGTTCCCCTGCAATACACAACACAACCTTCAAGACAGGAGGTGTCTACGGCTCGGGGCTAATTACCCCCAAGGTGCGCTACCGGCAGGTCTTAGGGCTGGTTCGACTCCGGCCCGGCGCGTGACCCGTGAATCCGTGAAGGTTCGTAACTGAACTGGAGGTTCAGATGGAAGAGCAGGCTAGGTTCGATTTCGAGGAGACTTCGGCCTGGGATGACAGTCTCAAGGCCGGTCTCGTGGCTGCTGGTGTGCCGATTCGCGTGGACGTGGGCGCGTGGCGGCGTGAACTGGAGGCGTAGCGTGAACTACGAGACAGCGGTGCAACGATTCCTTGACTTGGTGACAGTGAGGAAGCGCGCCGACATGGAGGCGAACTACCCGTCGCTGAGAAAGCCAAGTTACTACACGACTCGGGGCAAACACTACGACCGCGTAGTGCAAGACGATGGAGTCCATCGGTCGTGCTACTGCTTCATAGACATAGCGACAGGCGACATCCTGAAGGGTAGCTGGAAGCAGCCGGTCAAGCCGAAGGTGGCGCGTGGAAACATCTACGCTGCCGACCCGCTGGCTGGCACAACAATCTACGGGACGGTGTATCTCCGATAGCAAACGGGAGGAAAAAAGATGGACGAAGAACAGAAGCGTGAGACCGAGGCAGAAGGCACGTCCGAAAGCGTGCCTGCTCTGCTGACGCCAGAGGATGAGGTCGACCGGCTGGTTGCTGAAGAGCGGCGAGTCGACCGCGAGCTGGCAGAGTTGCGCGACAGGCGGCTGAGACTCTCCGAGGAGAGGCTCGACGCTGAGATAGCGGCCATGCGGGCGAAAGACCCTGAGAGGGCGGATGGCGCGGTCGAGATGCGGGAGATGGCAACGCAGTTCGGGCCGATGACAAACGGGGAGTTCTTGAGGATAGTCTCGACCCCTGCCCTGATGTCATCAATCTCAGACCGTGAGATGCTGACTGCGCTCCGAGTTGCCGCGAGAACAGCAAGGTCGCTGATACCGAACGTGACGAGAACCATCGCGGAGAACCGCAGGCTGGTGCAAGCTGGTGAGCAGTCGGAAGAGGAGACGTATGCCAAAATGAACGAGCTGCTTGCCAGCCAGCGAACCCGCGCCTCTCGTATGGTGTGCGAGGCCCTGGAGCTACGGCCCATGCCTGAGCCGACGACTCCCGAGGAGTTGATGAGCAGAAAGCATCCGCCAGACCCGTCGGAATGGGGTGAGCCGCAGCGCGTGCTATTCCACCTGTCTATGGACTTCGTGGGCGCGATGCTGCACGACGGCAAGGCTCCGGTGGTCAGGGACGAACTGTCAGTGCTGCCGAGCGGCACGGTGGATAGGCCGGAGAGGAGAACATGAGCAACCCCTACTGCCGCAGATACGACGAGGATGAGTGTGGCGGCTGCGATGTCGGTGCGGCTGAAGCGACGACATTGGGCCTGACCTGCTTCGAGTCGGTGGACGAGGTGACAAGAGAATCGCCCGACGATGGGTCGGCGATGTTCGAGGAGGACGAGGAGGATGAATGAACGAAGCCAAGCGCCTGTATAGGCTGGTCAGGCTGGCCGGGTTTCTCCGGCTGGGCTGGCTGCGTGACAGGCTGAACGCTCGGCTGCGTAAGCTGCTGGGCAAGACAATCAGCGTAACGTGTTACTAGGAGGATGAATGAGACTACCTCGCTGGCTCCGGCGTGAACGTAAGTCACCGCCGGGGCTGACAATCGAAGAGATGCACGTCACGAAAGAACGTGGTATCGAACTCACAATAAAGCACCCCTGCGTTGCGGCGATGGCCGAAGCAGCCGCCGAGTTCTTCGTCGCAGAAAAGGGTATCAACTTCGTGACGATGGCTTTCTGGACTGAGAAGGTGGGCTACATGAACGTCGAGTTCCGCAGAGAATCTGGCAAGCCTCTCGCCAAGATGCTCGACGAACTAAGGGGTTTGCTGAAGGAATACACCGATTGCCCCGCCGAGTTCGAGGATGAGCGCATGGACTACGTAACCGTGCAAGTGCCGAAGTCCCTGCGGGCCGCTGCGAAAGCTCTGCTTCCCAACTGACCGAGTGGCCGGGTGATTGAGTTCATCCGGTCGCATGAGTCCGAATCCGTAAAACACAACAGACTGGAGGAAAGATGAAGGTCTGTCAGAACTGCCTCAACAGAGGTAGTGGCAACAGAGGCCACGCATACTGCTGGACTGCGGGAGGTTACGTTGCACGCAAGCAGTCGGCGTGCTCCCGCTGGCAGCAGAATCCGCGTTGCCCGAAGGCCGAGGTCGAGAAGGAAGCCGAGGCGAAGCATGAGTAAGGCTAAGCGGAAGTCGAAAACCACACAGCACGATGACCGCCTCGCAATTCTGGCGGCGGTATACATGATGTTCCACCCGACCATCGAGGCGGATTTCGCTGTAGGAGTCATGCGTAAAGTCATGCCCGACATCGACGCGGCGATTGCTGCGAAGAAGGCGAAGCATGAGTAGCTTCAAGAAGTGCCCGTATCTCGGCGCTGACTGCGAAGCTGATGTAGCGAGGTCGCTCGGCATAGACCTGACCAAGCCGTGCGCTCAGCCGTGTCAGGCTGCGGCTCCCGTGGCTCCCGCTCCCGAGCAGCAGAAGATGGAGAAGCCGCAGGAGCGTAAGGAAGCCAAGCGCATCAGCATACAGCCGGTCGCCAAGGATGCTGGGCATGAACTGACAAAGTATGTCCACCGGGACGTGAACGGAGTCGAGGACTTCAAGTTCTGCGAGATTGCGTTCACTGCCCGTCCGACGCTCGCCATGCTGCTCGAAGGTGACAAGGGCATCGGCAAGACCCGGATGCTCTACGAGTACGCCAAGGTCAACAACCTGCCCTACTTCAGGGTCAACCTGAACGGCGGCACAACGGTCGAGGACTTGCTCGGCCAGTGGATACCGACTCCCGAGGGTAGGTTCGTCTGGTGCGATGGCGTGCTGGTGCGGATGATTCGGGACGGCGGCCTGATGGTGTTGGACGAACTGAATGCCGCCAGCCCTGAAATCACCTTCATCCTGCACTCGCTGCTGGATGATGAGCGGAAGGTCGTGCTGACTGCCAAGGATGGCGAGGCAGTCGAGGCGCACGAGAAGTTCTGGCTCTGCGCCACGATGAACCCAGACTACGCTGGCACTCGGCAGTTGAATGAGGCCCTGCGTGACAGGTTCGCAGTCCAGCTCAAGTTCATGCCTGACCCGAAGGTGGAGAAGGAAATCTTCACCGACCCGAAGGTCGCCCGGCTTGTCAAGGAACTGCGGAAGCCTGCCGCGCTCAGCAAGTTCGGCTTCATCTCGACCCGGCAGTTGCTCTTCCTGCAAGACAACATCAAGCGGTTCGGCTCGCGGTTCGCATCGCACTCGTTCGTGACTGCGATAGGTGGAGACTCCAGCCAGCAGCAGGCGTGCAAGATGCTGATGGAACTGCTGGAGGTCTTCGACTCGGAGACGCTGGCGAACCTTGAGCAGCGCATGGCGCAGATAAGCAACGCCTAACTGGAGGTAACACATGATGGAACAAGACCAACTTGAACTACTCGACGGTGAGGTGCAGCAACTCACGAAAGAGCGGCAACTTATCAAGCTCCAAGAGGCGCTGGACACCTTCTGCGAGACAGGCTTTGGTAAGCCGGTCAAGCACAGCATATACACTAACCTCGAAGGAGACGCATACAACGCAAGCACGGATGGCAGCAACAAGGTCAGCATCTCGACCGCTGGCTTCAACTTCCTCCAGATTCGGGCGTTGTCCCTCCACGAGACGGCGCATCTGCTGTTCAGCCGGAAGTCAGAAGAGCCTACGCCTGAGGACATGCACCACATGCAGCGGGAGCAGATACAGAACGGGCTGGAGGATGGCCGAGCCGAGAACAAGATGACCCGGCGCTGGCCCGTGACTACGAACTTCCTGCGCTGGATGGCAGCAAGCGACTTGGTCAAGGTCGCCAACGATGGGCAGTTCACCCCGCAGAATCTCGTGGCTGCGATGAAGTGGTATGTCGCCAACTTCGGACGGCTGCACATGCCGCAAGGGCTGAAGTCCAAGGTGCGCAAGCTCTACGAGTCCAGCGGGATAGACAGCAAGCTGCTGGACAAGGCCGAGGACTGCGCCAAGCGCTACCTGCTGGCAACATCTCAACCTGAACGGGACAGGGTCGCCATAGAGCTGACCCACGCTATCAGGGAAGAGGTCGAGAAGCAGGATGGCGGCGGTCAGGGTCAGGGCAGTAATGGCGGGAGGATAAACTACGATCCGCCCGGTGGCTTGGGAGATGACGGCGAGGAGTTCCCGAACGCCAACGCCCCTGACACCAGGGGCGTTACCTCGACCGCTGGCGAGAAGAAGGCTGACGAGAAGGTCCAGCAGGAGATGCAGGAGGACATCGAGAACCTGAGTTCCGAGCCGCCTCAGCAGCCGCCAAGTGAAGGCGAGGGTGAGGGAAAGCCTGAACAGCAAGAACAGAAGGGTGACGGCCAAGGCCAAGGTCAAGGCCAGCAATCACCCGAGGAACAGCAGGACGATGACGGCCAGCCTAAGCAGGGCCAAGGTCAGCAGGGCGAGGAGAGTCAGGACGCTCCGCCGCAACCGCCCGAACCATCCGAGCAAGACCTGCGGGATGAGTTGTCCGAGGTAGGCGAGCAAGTGGCCGAGATGATGGAGGATGAGACCTACTCGGACACACGCGACCTTGCATCGGAAGTGCTTGGCGGCATCGGTAACGAGCCTGCCGAGTATCGCAAGGTAGACCACATCGCACCCGAGCCTGAGATGAAGCGCAGCCGCGATAAGCTGCGGCGTGTGATTGAGCGCATCGAGATAGATGGCCGGGCGTTGAGACTCCGCAAGTCCGGCAGGATTCACCCGCAGACTCTCATGCGGCGGACGTGCGCTGGCAAGGGCAAGCTCACCAACCTCCGAGTGTTCAGGGGTTTGGCTCAGGACATACACGGAGGCAAGCTGGACGTGTTCATAGCCTTGGACGTGTCGGGGTCGATGAATAACGAATGGCTTGAACAGGCTGGCAGGCTGTCATGGGAAGTAGCGCAGGCTGTCGAGCAGTGCGACGGCAGGTGCAAAATCATCGGGTTCGACACCGAGGTCTATCACTACAAACACACGCCTGACCGCTGCACTATTCCGCACAACGGTGGCGGCACGCGACTCTCTTGCGTGATGACCGAGGCCGTGATGTTCTTCAGGCAGAGCGACCCGAGGGATGGCAAGCTGCTCGTCGTGCTGACCGACACGGGCACCGGGGACATCGACCGAGTCGCCGAGATGTTCCACCTCCTGCGGAAGGCAGGCGTGGTCATCTGGCTCGGGGCAATCCTACATCAGGACAGCAGCCCGGCGGTCGGGATGCTCAAGGAGTCGTGCCCGTTCATGAACGTGGAAGTGGTGAATGTTCGGGGCATGACTGGCGCGTATGGCGTTAACGGTGCCTGGCGATACCCTCCGCTCATCCACGACACGCTGATGGGTGCGGCCAGAGAGTTCCTGGCAGACTTCCGCAAGGCAATGATGGGGAGAGGATAAAGACATGAACGAACAAGAAACACTACGCAAGTGCCGCGAGATTGTAGTGGCAATCCGCGACATCTGCAACAAAGAAGGTCGTATCACCTTCGAGGAAGACTGGGGCGACAATTCGCTGACCATCAGCTTCCACGGCGGCCACACGCACGCTGGCTTCCCCGGCGGAAGCGAGGAGAACCTAATAGACAGTCTACATGATATGTTCGTAGAGAACCGTGGGCTATCCATTGTGAAGAACGAACCAGCGAAGGACAAATCGAATGACAACACTCAACCATCTGTCTGACACCGAGACCAATCACAAAGTCAACGAGGCTGAGGCGGCGATTGACGAGGCGATTGCCAACCCCAAGCCGCCAAAGGTGAGCGAGACGCCTGACTACGGTCGGACGTTCGCCTCCAAGGGCAAGACGGAACGGCAGACGCGCATCATCGAGGGCAGCTTCAAGCCGAACGGCGTCTGCGAAGAACCGGAGTGCAGCCAGCCGTCAACCATCGAACTGCGCTACCACAGGCACGGCAGCGAGCCGAATTCGAGGTCGTTATTTCACGGGAACTACTGCGAACGACACGCGAAGGCTAACGCCCGACTGATGGCACGATTCGAGCATCGCCCGATAGATGGGCAGGCGGAACTATGG
>Ga0208046_1000196_pt1 | contig 12865 bp, 15 predicted proteins | sample PL_2010_300m_FD_184161 | JGI IMG/M metagenome (GOLD analysis project Ga0208046, IMG submission 184161) | Freshwater microbial communities from Powell Lake, British Columbia, Canada to study Microbial Dark Matter (Phase II) - PL_2010_300m... | ecosystem: Environmental > Aquatic > Freshwater >... | reverse complement strand
AAATCCGGTTCGCCGGCGCCGAAGCCGATGATGTCCCTGCCCGCCGCCTTCAGGGCATTGGCCTTGGCCTGAATGGTCAAAGTAGGAGACGGTTTGATCAGCGATATTCTGACTGCCAGTTTCATGTTCTTTCCCCCTGGGTATGATATTTTTCCTGTAGTTTCTGATTCACGATTTCCGGCACCAGACCCTTGACGGAACCGCCGAGACTGGCCGCCTCATTGATGATCGTTGAGCTCGTGTAAAACCATCTGTATCCCGTCATGAGAAAGACGGTCTCGATCTCCCGGTTCAATCGGCGATTGATGAGGGCGAGCTGAAATTCGTACTCGAAATCGGAAAGGGCGCGAAGGCCCCGGAGAATGACGTTCGCCCCCTCCTTCTTCACATATTCCACCAAAAGTCCGTCGCAGGTGTCGACGCGGACATTGTTGCAGTCCTTGATCACCTCCCGGATCATCTCCAGTCTTTCCTCGACGGAAAAGAGGAAGTGCTTGTTCGGATTGTAGGCGATCAGAATGATCAATTCATCGAATATCCGGAGGGCACGTTTGATGAGGTCCACATGACCATTGGTGATCGGATCGAAAGAACCGGGATAGACCGCTATTTTTTTCATGCGTTGTTGTTCCTTTTCATGCTTCTCTCAGGAAAGACAGCAGCGTATCGCCGTATCTTCTCTGGTCCCTTGTGACCATCGCCCCTGCATACGCAGGGTCCACTGCTTCTCTCACCGAATGTTGCAAGGCGAGCAGGCCGCCTTCGGCCAGAACATTCGCCCCCTCCATCCACCGAAAAATTTCCTTTAGGTATCCATCCTCATAGGGTGGATCGGCGAAAATGATTTCAAACCGATCGCCCCTGTGCGCCAGACGCCTCAATCCGAGTGCCGCATCCGAGGCGACAACCTCCCCCTTCCCGGCGTACCCGAGGAGGGAGAGGTTCGTCCGGATCGCATCCGCGAGGCGATTGTCCCTTTCTACAAAAACCGCCAAGCGCGCCCCTCTGCTGAGCGCCTCGAGTCCCACAGCGCCGCTGCCCGCAAAAAGATCGAGGAATGCGACCCCCGCGACGGGCGCAATAATACCAAACAGCGATTCCTTGATTCGGTCGGCGGTGGGTCGGATGCGGCATCCCCGGGGAAGGCGGATCGTCCTTCCTCTTGCTTCACCCCCGCCGATTCTCATAGATATTTTCGGATCAGGATTTCGGCAATCTGAACGGCATTGAGCGCTGCGCCCTTTCGGATATTATCCGCGACCACCCACATGTTGATGCCGTTGGGAATCGATTCGTCTTCCCGGATCCTTCCCACCTGGGTTTCATCTTTTCCAGCCGCGTCAATGGCCAGAGGATAGCGTTTTTCCTGGGGGTTGTCGACGACGCGGACCCCCGGGGCGCCCTCGAGAAGTTTGCGGACCTCGCCAGCGGTAATCTTCTTCTCGGTTTCGATGTTTACGGACTCGGAATGGGAGTAGAAAACGGGCACCCGCACCGTCGTGGCCGTCACCGCGATGCCCGGATCGTTCATGATCTTCTTGGTCTCATTGACCATCTTCATCTCTTCCTTCGTATAGCCGTTATCCAGGAAGATATCGATATGCGGAAGGCAATTGAAGGCGATCTGGTGCGGATAGACCTTGATGACCGGCTCCTGTCCATTCAGGAGGGCCCTCGTCTGCAAGGAAAGCTCCTCGATGGCCTTTTTCCCCGTACCGGAAACGGCCTGATAGGTGGAAACCACGATCCGCTTGATTTTCACCGCATCGTGGATCGGTTTCAGCGCAACGACCATCTGGATGGTGGAACAGTTCGGGTTGGCGATAATTCCCCGGTTCTTGTAAAGCGCAATCGCCTCCGGATTCACCTCCGGCACAACCAAAGGGATCTCAGGCGCCATCCTGAATGCATTCGTATTATCGATCACCACGCACCCTGCCCGTGCGGCGATGGGGGCGAACTTTTCGCTGATGCTGCCGCCCGCGGAGAAAAGGCCGATCTCAACCCCCTGGAAGGAATTTTCGGTGAGGAGTTCCACCGGAATGGTTTTCCCCTGGAACGAGAACTCCTTCCCCACGGATCTTTCCGACGCCAGGAGCCTGAGCTTCCCCACCGGGAACCGACGCTCTTCGAGAATCCGGATCATCTCATTACCCACGGCGCCCGTGGCGCCTACAACGGCAACATGGTAGTTTTTCATTCCCTTTTCTCCGACCTCTCTGATTCTTAACCCTATTTACGGGCGATACCACGCACCGATGACCTTCTTACAGTGGATGGTCCTGATATGGGGTCTTCCTCATCCTGATTTCCTTCACCCACTTTCGGCACAACTTGAAAAGCGTCCATGCCGGACCGGAAAGGCTGTAACCGAAGGCGAAAGTGAACATCATAATCTGGGGCTCCGCGACGACAATAACCAGAATCACGATGATCAGGACGAAGGACATGAACGGTTTGCGCGAGAAGAAATTGAGATCCTTAAAGCTGTAGTACTTGATGCTGCTCACCATAAAGATGGAGAGGGCGATTACGGCGGCCAGGACCGACAGATCGGAAAATCGCCCGTCGCCTCCAAGGTAGTAATACAGCAGAACACCTGTCCCCACAGCCGCCGCCCCTCCCGGTATGGGCAGACCGTTGAACACACGGCTGTCGATGATCCCGACCTGGACATTGAACCTGGCGAGCCGGAGCGCCCCGCAGGCGACAAAGAGGAATGCCGCCAGCCATCCCCATTTCCCGTAGGAAATGAGCGACCAGTTGTAGACGAGCAGCGCCGGCGCCACGCCGAATGCGACCAGGTCGCAAAGCGAGTCATATTCCCCGCCGAATTTGCTGGTTGTATGGGTCATCCGGGCGATTCTTCCATCCAGGCCGTCCAGAACGGCCGCGATGAGAATTGAGACGGCCGCAATTTCATACAATCCCTTCATGGTGGCGATGATGGAATAGAATCCGCAGAACAGATTGGCTGTCGTAAAAAGATTCGGCAGGACATAGATCCCCATTTTCATGCGGTCCCGCCTGAACGAGGTTGCCTTTTTCATGTCAGCTCTCCTATGGGTGTTTCACCCGCCCTGACCTTGTCCCCCAAACGGACGAGGATCTTTGTACCGAGCGGCAGAAATACTTCTAGCCGTGAACCGAAACGGACCAGACCGAACCGTTCCCCTTTTTGTACCTGCATCCCCTCTTTCAACCAACAGACGATCCTTCGCGCGATCACCCCCGCGATTTGGACCGTAATGATTTCCCGCCCGTCCGGCATCCGGATCAAAACGATGTTCCTCTCGTTGAGTTCGGAGGCCTTGTCCAAATTCGCGGACAGGAACTTCCCCGCCCGATACCGGATCGAAAACACCTCGCCCGCGCAAGGAATCCTGTTGACGTGAACATTGAACACATTCATGAAGACGCTGATTTTCCGAAAGGGAATGCCGGGCAGCTCGTCGCTCGTCGTCTCTTCAATCCGGATCACTTTGCCATCGGCGGGGGAAGTGACCACGCGCTGACCTTCGGGCGTCTCCCGCTCGGGATTCCGGAAGAACCAGAGAACGAAGAGGGTAAGCAGGAACAGCACGGCACAAAGCCACGTGTATCCGGCAAGGAAAGCGATGATCGTCACCGCCGCCAGGGGGATGATGAACGGAAAGCCTTCCCTGGCGATCATGCTGCTATGATTTGCACCTTGCGGCAAATGCAATCCCTCTCCTCTTTCAGAATCATCATGCTTCATGATTGATATATAACCTAACGGCGAATAAAAAGTCAATCGTTGCCTTACGGCATAGGCAAAACACTGCCGGCGACTCCTTGATTCATTTCCGCCTTGGAAAGCCGGAGGTATCTCGGCGCAACAGTCAAAGGGTCAAGGTAATCGCCGCTTCGATACCGCCTCAGGCCGATCAGACCCACGATAGACGCCCGGAGATGGTGCAGCCGGTCATGATGATCAAGAACGCACCGGCCGGGAAACCTCTCGCCGATGAGCTTCTCATAGCGTACGGCGCCATCACCCAGGAAAATGACCTCTTCGCCCTCCAGGTCCGACAGCAAGGTTTTGACATCGACCAACCGCTCCGCCCCCGCCGCTTCGGGAAGGCCGTCCTTTCGCACGCGATAGAGTCCGGCGTACACTTCATTTTTTCGGGCATCCAGCATCGGGCAGATCAAATTCGAACAGGGAGCGGCATTCATGGCGAGGGCCTCCAGCGTAGACACCCCTGCGATCGGTTTCCCCGCTGCCAGGGCCAGGCCTTTGACGGTGCTCACCCCTATCCTCACCCCCGTGAACGACCCCGGGCCGACCGTACAGGCAAACAGATCCGCCCGTGCGGGGTCTGCCCCGGTCAGAAGGCAGAGCTTTACCAGGGCGGGAAGCAAAATCTCCGCATGGTGTCTTCCCAAATTGAGATGAAGCTCGGCAAGAACCTCCTCTTCCCTCAGAACGGCCAATCCCAGGGTCTTCGTTGCGGTTTCTATCGCCAGCGTCAGCATGCTCAGCCTGTAATTTTCCGGACGAAATCGCTGATGATCTTGATGTTCAGTCTGTCGATGTCTAAAATGAAGACGAAGATCATCAGGAGAATCAAGAGGGCGAAACCGACCTGCTGGGCCGTCTCGCGCCAGCGGACATTCACCTCGCGGCCCGTCACCCATTCAATCATGAAAAAAAGCAGATGGCCGCCGTCCAGAACCGGAACTGGCAGGAGGTTGAGGATGGCCAGGTTGATGCTCAGAAGGGCCATGAAGAGAACGAACGGGATGATCCCTTCCTTGACCTGCGCGCCGGCGATCTGGGCGATCAGAATCGGGCCTCCCAGGCTCTTCGGTGAGACGACCCCCTGAAATATCTTGCCTATGCTGATGAGGGTGAGCTTGCCGATCATCCAGGTCTGATAAACCCCCTTTCCAAAAGCCGACAGGGGATAATGCCTTTCGATGACGGTCCGAGGGGAGGGACTGATACCGATCTTGTAGCTCTCCACCTCCTCTCCGAAGAGATTTTTCGACTTCATCAGCCTCGGCGTCACGGAAGCCTCCACGCTCCGGCCATCCCTGCTGAGGATGACCCGGAGCGATTTTCCTTCGCTTCGGGTGATGATTTTGGAGATCTCGTCCCATTTGGAAACGGATCGACCGTCCAGGGCGATGATCCTGTCTCCCACTTTCATGCCGGATTCCATGGCGGCGGAAGCCGGCTGGAGGGCGCCTATTTCCGATGTCAGAACGGGAAGCCCGACCATGTTGACTACGGTGAAGATCGCCACCGCCAGCAGGAGATTGAAGACTGGTCCCGCGACCACAATGCCCATCCTTTTGAGGACCGGCTGTTTCTGAAAAGACCTCTCTTCCTCTTCCGGTGACAATTCCTCTCCCGGGGCTTCCCCGAGAAGCTTCACATACCCCCCGAGAGGAATCAGGGAGAGCAGATATTCTGTTTCCCCTATTTTTCTGCCTATGATCCGTGGACCGAAACCGAGGGAAAATTTCAGTACGCCCACATTCACCCGTTTGGCCATCAGAAAATGGCCGAGTTCATGGGCAAAGATCAGGACTCCCAACAGGACAATGACCGATACGATGCTGATTCCTATCAATTTTTCATTCCTTCAATGGTTTTTTCGGCCTCCTGCCTGGCCCATCGGTCGGAAAAGAGGATCTGGTCGATCGTCGGCTCTTCCTGTACAGAGTGGCGGGAAAGGACCTTCTCTACGACAGAAACGATGTCGTTGAAGCCGATTTTTTCGCCCAGAAAGGCCTCTACGGCGCTCTCATTCGCTCCGTTGAAAACCGCCGGCATGGTCCCCCCCCTTTCTGCGACCTCGTATGCCAGCCTCAGACCGGGAAATCGTCCCAGATCGGGCTTGAGAAACTCAAGAGGACCGACCGCCGTCAGATCCAGGGCGCGATTCTTCCGCGGAAGGCGGTGTGGAAAAGCAAGGGCGTAGGCAATGGGGATCCTCATGTCCGGCATGCCGAGTTGGGCCATCACACTCCCGTCGCTGAATTCCACCAGCGAATGCACGATGCTCCGGGGATGGATCAGGACATGGATCGCCGCTGCGGAAAGACCGAAGAGCCACCCCGCTTCAATCACCTCCAGCCCCTTGTTGATCATCGTGGCCGAATCGACCGTGATCTTTCTGCCCATCGCCCAGTTGGGATGCCGCAGGGCTTCCGCGGGCGTGACCGCCGCCAATTCGTCCGCCGAGGCATGGAGGAACGGTCCCCCGGACGCGGTCAGGATGATTCGACGGATATCTTCGCGGCTCTGTCCCCGGAGGCACTGGAAAATGGCGCTGTGTTCGCTGTCGACGGGAATGATATTCACCCCCCTCCGGGCCGCCTTGCGCAGGACGATGCGACCGGCCATGACCAGCGTCTCCTTGTTGGCCAGGGCGATTGCGCTTCCCGCCTCGATGGCATCCAGCGTGGGGAGAAGCCCGGCTGCCCCGACCATGGCGGAGACGACCGTATCGGCACCGGCGGCGGCCGCTTCACGATAACCCTCTTTTCCGCAAAGAATGGCCGTTCCATCGGCCGACCCCAGGAGACGACGGAGTCCGGCGGCATGTTCCTCGTCGATCACCGCCGCCAGACGCGGCCGGAAACGGACGATCTGATCCTTCAACAGGCCGATGTTCCTCCCGGCGGCAAGGGCGATGACGGCGAATTCCTCCGGATATGACGCAACGACGTCAAGCGTATTGACCCCTATGGAACCGGTAGATCCGAGGAGGGAAACCTTTTTCATCGAATGATCAGCGCCTGATAATAGTAGACAAACGGAGCAATGAACATGAGGCAATCCAGTCGGTCGAGAATGCCTCCATGGCCAGGCAGGAGCGCGCCGGAATCCTTCACCCCGGCGGCCCTTTTCAAGGCCGACTCACAGAGATCTCCAAGTTGCCCCGCCACGCTTCCCACGAGTCCTAAAATGAAGGCATGCCCGACCGGAAGCAAAGGGAAAATCCATTGCCGAAAGAGAAGACACCCGGTGATGCTCCCGGCGACGAGACCGATCGTCCCTTCAACGGTCTTTCCTGGGCTGACGTGGGGAAGAAGCTTCCTCTTCCCCAGCCCCTTTCCCACATAGTAGGCGGCGATGTCTCCGGCAAAGGCCAGAACCAGGATAAAGAATATCCACAGTCTCCCCTCCGGCGCCTTGCGAATCAGGATGAAATGGGACATCAACAGGGGAACATACATCAACCCCACGATCTTCTTGCCGACGGCGCCCATGTCCGGTTCCAGGTCGCCGATCCGAAGGAGGTGGAGCATAAAAACGGCCATGACGGAGAAGCTCATCACGGCGGACAGTAGGCGAAAGTCCCCTGTGAGGGCAGTCAGGAGGATGACCAGTGCAATGACCATCGTCTGGACCTGATCTCCGGACATCTTCGTTCCGAAAACCATACGGTTGTATTCCTGCATCCCCAAGAGGGAGACCGCAACGATCAGGGCGGCAAAGGCAATCTCCGAACCGTACACAATAATCGCAAAGAGAATCGGTACGGCGATCACCCCGGTGATCCACCTCTTCAAATGGGGAGTCATGATGCCCTCTTCACCTTCTCTCGGTCGCCGGACGGGCGACGCACGTTCCGTTCGCGTTTGCCTCCCGCGAGCCTCGAAACGAAACCCTGAATCGGCGTGCCGGCCTACGTCCGGTTGAGTTGATCGCTCGTCATGCCGAACCGCCGCTCCCTCTGCTGGTAATCGACAATCGCCTTCAGGAGATGCCGTTCTCGAAAATCAGGCCAGAGGACATCGGTAAAGTAGAACTCCGTATAGGCCAGCTGCCACAGGAGAAAATTGCTCACGCGGTATTCGCCCCCCGTCCTGATCAGCAGGTCCGGATCGGGAAGTCCGCTGGTATACAGATAACGTGCGAAGATCTCTTTGGTCACCGCTTCCGGCTTGATGACATCCTGCAAGGCGTCTCCGACCAACCTTCTGGCGGCCGCGACGATCTCGTCTCGCCCGCCGTAACTCAAGGCCAGATTGAGCACCATCCCCCGATTACCGGCGGTCCTCTCCATCGCCTCCCTGAGGGTCGTTATGATAGGTTCCCCGAGTGAATCCAGGCTCCCTACGGCCACGAGCCGGATATCGTTGTCCATCATTTCCCCAACCTCGCCATCGAGATACTCCTTGAGGAGCTGAAGGAGAGCCCTGACTTCCGCTTCGGGTCGAAGCCAGTTTTCCATGGAAAAAGTGTAGAGCGTGAGGTAATGGACGCCGATCCTTCGACAGGTCCTCACGGTCACCCGCACAGACTCGGCGCCTTTCCTATGACCGAAAACCCTGCCAATGGCATGCTTCTTCGCCCAGCGGCCGTTTCCGTCCATGATGATTGCGATATGCCGGGGAACCCTTGCCAAATCGATTTCTTTCATATTCAACCGTAAAAAACTGAGAAGATAAAGGCCCTCCGTCAATTCGGATTAACACATCAACGACTATATTTCAACTCGGATCGAAACAAAACGGGGAGCTCCGGGCTCCCCGTTTTCCGCATGGTTGATTCCCGCATTCTCAGATCTCCATGACCTCTTTCTCCTTTGCCGCCAGTACCGCATCCGTCTTCTCAATGTAGCGGTCGGTCATCTTCTGAACCTCCTCCTGGAAGCCATAGAGTTCGTCTTCCGAGATCTCATTCTCCTTTTTCAGCTCCTTGAACTGTTCATTGGCGTCCCTGCGTGCATTGCGCTGCTTCACCCGGCATTCTTCCGCCATCTTTCTGACCACCTTGGCCAGTTCTTTTCGCCTTTCCTCGGTCAATGGAGGAATGGGCAGGCGGATCAGTTTGCCATCGCTGTGGGGCATCAACCCCAGGTCGGATTTCTGGATCGCCTTCTCAATCGCGCCGAGAACCGAGTTGTCCCATGGAGAAATGACGATCAGCCGGCTTTCAGGAATGGACAGAGACGCCAGTTGGTTGAGGGGCGTCGGCGTCCCGTAGTATTCGACCCGAATGCCGTCCAAAAGGGAGAGCGAGGCCCTGCCGGTTCTCACCTTGCTGAAGGATTTCTCGAGGGCATGGATCGCTTTCTCCATGTTGTCTTTGAGTTCCTCAAAAATCAACTCCTTCATCACCTCAACCTCCGACGACTGTTCCCACGGCCTCTCCGCAGATGACCCTTCTGATGTTGCCCGCCTTTTGCAGATTGAAGACGATCAAGGGAAGTTCGTTATCCCTGCACATGGAGATCGCTGTTGCATCCAATACTTTAAGATTGTTCGTCAACACATCGGTAAAACTGATCTTTCTATACATGACGGCATCGGGATGCCGGAGCGGGTCCCGGTCATACACCCCGTCCACCCTGGTCGCCTTGAGGAGGACATCCGCCTTGATCTCGACGGCGCGGAGGGCGGCCGCGGTGTCGGTCGTAAAATAGGGATTTCCCGTTCCTGCTGCAAAAATAACCACCAATCCCTTCTCCAGGTGCCGGACTGCCCGCCTCTGGATGAACGGCTCGGCAATCTCCCTCATCTCTATGGCCGTCTGCACCCGAGTGATTACTCCTTGTCTCTCGAGCGCGTTTTGGATGGCCAGGCTGTTGATCACGGTGGCCAGCATCCCCATGTAATCGGCGGTGGTCCGGTCCATTCCCTCCGTGCTGGCAGTCACGCCCCGGAAGATGTTCCCGCCCCCGACGACGATTCCAAGCTGCACGCCCAGGGAAACGATCTCCCGAATCTCCGCCGCAATATCCGCCACGATCTGATAATCGATGCCGGAGGTTAAATTTCCCATGAGGGATTCGCCGCTCAATTTCAGCAGCACCCTCTTGTACACGGGACGATCCATGGCACTCTCTTTCGACCTTTAAGCCGATGCTTTTACGATCTCTTCAGTTCTTCGCCCAACTGAAACCGGGCAAACCTTCGTACGATGATGTTTTCACCCGTTTTGGCGATCATATTACTGACCAGCGTATCGACGGTGATGTCCGTATTCTTGATGAACTTCTGATTCATCAGGCAAACCTCTTCATAATACTTCTTCAGCTTGCCCTCGATGATCTTCTCCCAGATCTTCTCCGGCTTTTTCTCCTCCGCCAGCTGGCTCCGGTAGATCTCCTTCTCCCTTTCGAGGGCGCCCTCCGAAATCTCCTCCGTCCTGACAAAGAGAGGGTTCGAGGCCGCCACCTGCATCGCCAGATCTTTGGCCAAGGCCAGAAAATCATCCGTCTTGGCGACAAAATCGGTTTCGCAGTTCAACTCGACCAGCACCCCTATCCTTCCGCCCATGTGAATATAGGAGGCAATCGTACCCTCTTTCGCCGCCTTGGAGGACCGTTTCGTCGCCGCCGACATTCCCTTCTTTCTGAGGTAGTCGATCGCCTTTTCGAAATCGCCGTCCGCAGCCGAGAGGGCCTCCTTGCAGTCCATCATGCCTGCGCCCGTCTTTACCCTCAACTCCTTCACCATCGCTGATGTAATATCCAATTTACCTTCCCTCCTCTGACCGATCCTGCGTGTTGCCGTTCTCGGACGACTCCTGGTCATCTTATTCGGCGGCCTGTGCGTCCACGTTTTCGGGAACATCGTTCTCGCCGTTTTGGTCCGCCCGCGACATCCCCACACGGGTTTCCTTGTCGCTCTCCGCCTGGATACGCTCCTCGAAGCGCTTCTTCCCTTCGATGACCGCATCGGCCATCTTCGCGGAAAAGAGTTTTATCGCTCGGATCGCGTCATCATTTCCCGGAATGATGTAATCGATCAGATCAGGATCGCAATTCGTATCCACGATGGCCACAATGGGAATGGCCAATTTTCTCGCCTCCGTCACGGCGATCATCTCCCGCTTCGGATCGATGATGAACATCCCGCCGGGAAGGGTCTTGACATTCCGAATCCCTCCCAAGACCTTGTCCAATTTGTCCCGATCCTTTTGAAGGCCCATGATTTCCTTCTTAGGAAAGGCCTTGATGCTGTCGTCGGCAAACATCCGATCGAGCTCATTGAGGCGGTCGATGCTTTTTTTGATGGTCGAGAAATTGGTCAGCATCCCGCCCAGCCAGCGCTGGTTGACGTAGGGCATGCCGCATCTTCCGGCCTCCTCGCGGATCGATTCCTGGGATTGCTTCTTGGTCCCGACGAAGAGAATCTCTTTCCCGCCCGCGACCGTGTCCACGACGAACTGATAGGCCGTCTGAAACAATCCGACCGTTTGCTGGAGATCGATGATATAGATCCCGTTGCGCGCGCCGAAGATGTAGGGTTTCATCTTGGGGTTCCACTTGTTTGTCTGGTGACCGAAGTGAACCCCCGCCTCAAGCAACAACTTCATTGAAATACTCGCCATACCTGACACTCCTTCCTGGTTTTTTCCGCCACCCCCCTCCTCTTGACCGGTCAACCTTTCCCTTCGGAAAAGCAACGCCCGGCAATCCGGGGATGTGTGAATTGGGCTGGCTGATTAGCACAAAGGCCTCAATTAATCAAGCTGAAATAAACGATAAAAACCTTTTTCTCCAGACCGTTTTCAGGTGTGGTAATGGGCGTTGATCTCCACATAATCAAAGGAAAGATCCGAGGCGAAGACCGTCCACGACCTTCGCCCCATGCCCAATCCGAGACGCACACGGATCTGAGGCCTCTTCATGACCTCCGCCAGTGCCGCTTCCCTTCCCGCAATACCCTTTCCCCCCGAAAAAACGGGGAGATCTTCGAAAAAGAGTTGGACCTGGTCGACCGGCAGGGAAAGTCCCGCGGAGCCGGCGGCCGAGATGATCCTTCCCCAATTCGGATCGCAGCCGAAAAATGCCGTTTTGACCAAATTCGAATCGGCGATCGCATAGGCCACCCTCTGTGCATCGCGAAGCGTCCTTGCCCCCTCCACTGTGATCTCGATCACCTTTGTCGCCCCTTCTCCGTCACGAACCAGTTCCCGCGACAGTTCGGACATGAGGGAGAAGAGCAGCTCGGAGAATCTTCCCAGATGGCGGGCCCCCCGCTTGATCCGTCGGTTTCCGGCAAAGCCGTTGGCGAGAATAATCGCCGTGTCGTTCGTACTCATGCAGCCGTCAACGGTGACGGTGTTGAAACTGTGTTCCACCGAATGTCTGAACGCCCGGTCGAGCGCATCGTGCTCGATATCGGCATCGGTCATCACGAAGGCCAACATCGTGGCCATATGAGGTTCGATCATCCCCGCCCCTTTGGCGATCCCGCACAGGTTCACCTCTTTCGAACCAATGATCCCGTTTCGGCAGGCGATCTTCGGAAAGCGGTCCGTGGTCATGATCCCCGCCTCCGCGTCCGGAATCCCGTCGGCGTGAAGCGCGGCCACCAGCGGCTTCACCCCCGCGAGGATCTTGCTTAGGGGAAGGCGGCGACCGATCACCCCGGTTGAAGCGACAAGGACCATGTCGTCCGGAATTCCAAGTTCCCCGGAAGCGGCTCTTGAAACGGTAAGGGCGTCGGCAATGCCTTCCTCTCCGGTTGCCGCGTTGGCCACACCGCTATTGGCGATCACGGCCTGGGCCCTGCCGGACCGGATTCTCTCCATGTCGAGAAGAACCGGCGCCGCCTTGAAGCAGTTTGTCGTGAAGACCCCGGCGGCCGTTGCCGGACGCTTAGAAAAGATCATGGCCAGATCCGGACGTCCATCCGCCTTGATCCCCGTATGAATCCCGCTGGCGAGGAAGCCGGGTACCCGACAGCGCTTCGATGACGTCATATGCCTCCTTTAGAGCATCTCCTGTGCTCTTGCGTTTGCCTTAGCTACCGGCCGCAACACTTCTTGTATTTTTTCCCGCTGCCGCACGGGCATGGGTCATTCCGGCCGACCTTGGCCGTTCCCCTTTTCACCGTGGCCGAGGTCGGCGTGTCCTCACCCCTGGAC
>Ga0208046_1000195_pt1 | contig 12909 bp, 9 predicted proteins | sample PL_2010_300m_FD_184161 | JGI IMG/M metagenome (GOLD analysis project Ga0208046, IMG submission 184161) | Freshwater microbial communities from Powell Lake, British Columbia, Canada to study Microbial Dark Matter (Phase II) - PL_2010_300m... | ecosystem: Environmental > Aquatic > Freshwater > Lake... | reverse complement strand
CTTCCTTCACCTGATCGCCGACCTTGACCAGAATTTCCAGAATCTTCCCCGGCATCGGGGCTTTCACCTCTACACTCATTCCCTTTACCTCCGTTATATGATGGACCTCTTTTTCAACTGTCTGCAGCTTCCGTCCCGCTGCAAGCCGCTCTTCCTCTACAATCGATCACCGGGATGAAGTTTCCCCCGCGGACGATGAGTCTGGCCCTGAAACGGCATACGGAGGTTTCTTTATACTCCCCCGACCGGCCTGTCAAGGCAAAATTGCAGGGACCATCCGTACCCATTTTCCCCTCGCTATTCGGTTGCCCGGATCAGACGGTAGACGTAATCCAGATCGGCCGTAATTTGATCGTTTTGCTCTTTGTCTCCCGGCTTCATCCTCCACTCCGGGGAGAGTTCCGCCAGAGCATTCTCGATCTGCCAGCGGTGTTCAAAGGTTTTCCCCCACAGTTTCTGTAACGCCCTCTTCTGATCATCATTGAGGGCGGATCCGTTGGCCCGGTTGACCGACTGGCTCGTTACCATCGTCCGATCGATCTCCGTCGCCGCCATGACGACGTTCATCTCGCGGACGTCCAGGATCACCCGCTGAGACAGGGCCTTCTGAAACCGAGAGGCGTTGGGATAGGTTTTCTTCCGGAGATCCGTTAGATGATCCGTCCGGACCCCCGCCGCCCGGATCCGCTGCTCCGCCTCCGCCGTCACCTGGTACTCGACGGGGATGTAGGTCTTTTGCTGAAAGACGTTCTGGAGGATGAACAGGGAGATGAAGCTGATCAGGACAGCGACGATCGGCGTCGCCATCCACGCCCCGGTGATCTCTCCGAGCATCCGCCAGCGGATCCCCCTACCCCCCTTGATCAGGCCGATCCCGATGACCGAACCCACGATCGCCTGGGAACTGGAGACGGGCACGAGGGGAAAGGCCGGCAGGCCGTGGCCGAGGAGAAATGTCTGTAGGTCCTGCGATGCAAAGAGAAACAGAACCACCGCGTTGGCAAGAACGGCCACCAGGGCCGCGACGGGGGACATCTCCGTGATCCCCGCCCCGACGGTCAGCATCACCTTCTTTCCGTAGGTGAACGTCCCTACGGCGATCGCCACGCCGCCGAGCAGGAAGAGTTGCTGCGCGGCGTTCAGCTTGAACCATCCGAGAAAGGAGATGTCCGCAAAGGGGGAGAGGGGGACGAAGATGCCGACCACGTTGGAGATGTTGTTGGCCCCCAGCGAATAGGCGCCGGCGATGCCGGCGATCAGCAAACCCGCCCGGGTGAGGGCGTCCAGGCTGAACATGTGGATTTTCACGCATTTGATCACATAGGCGATCAACTTGTAGAGCAGCGCGGAGAAGACCGCGGCCAGAATCGGACTGATGATCCAGCTCAGGACGATCTTCTCGAGAGAGCCGTAATCGATGAGGGCCCCGGAAAAGAGGTCCCAGCCGATGATCGCCCCGACGATGGCTTGCGTCGTGGAGACGGGATATCCGAGAACGGTGAGCCAGTAAACGGTGACGGCGGCGGCCAGCGCCACGACGAAGGCGCCGGCGATCGCGTTTACGGCGCCCAGATCGCCCAGGGTCTTCGCGGCGCCCGCCCCGCTGATGACGGCGCCGAGGATGACAAAAATCCCGCTGAAGATCGCGGCCTTTTTGAAGCTGATCATCCGGGTGCCGACGGCGGTTCCGAACACGTTCGCTGCGTCGTTGGCCCCGAGCGACCATCCGAGGAACAAACCGCTGGTCAGAAAAATGGCAAACATGGCGGTCTCCTATAACGTGCGCTTGATGACGTAGATGTTGAGGCGGTCGGCGACGTCCTCGGCCTCGTCGGCGATCCGGTCCACCTGTTTCGTGAAGAAGCGGAGATGCATCTTGTGGCTCAGGCGGAGGTCCTGCCGTCCGAAAATCGCCCGCTGGAGACGGGTTGAGACCTTGTCCGACTCCTTCTCCCAGAAGATGACCTTGTGGATATGATCGGCCACCGCGTGAATGTCCTTGAAGAAGGCACGGCAGGAGCGGACATTCGCCTCCACGGACTCGACGGAATAGAGCAGGAGTTCCTTAAAATCCTCATGAAACTCGGAACAGATGTCGGGGCGTTCGATCTCAAACTGCCAGATCAGTCCCGTGAAGCGGTCGAGCAGGGCGTCCATGTCCTCGAGGAGCTCCATGACGTCCCCCCGGGATTCCGGGATCAGGGTCTTCTTGTAGAGGTCCTGTTCGATGGAACGACGCAGGGTATCCCCTTTGTGTTCCGTATTGCGGATGCTTGTCAGGGCTTGGGCGAAGGCCTCCATGTTCCCTTTCAGATAGGCGTCCAGCCCGTTCTTGCACAGCAGCCCCGCCTCGCTGACCTGGTCCAGAAATTCGTCGATCTCTTTTTCGATTCCGATCCTTTTCTTCAGTATGCTCTCTGCCATTTTCCGTTCCCCTTCCGACCTTGATATTGAACAAAAGTCTGTTGAACACAAGTCTTGACAAACGTTTAAAGATCGGCTTAGGTTAAGTCAAGCTAATTAATTTCACCCCATGGATAATCAAAGGTTATGAATCTAAACCAACTGAAGGTTTTCTACCTTACGGCAAAGCATGGCAGCCTGAGCGCCGCCGCGGAGTCCCTCTACATCACCCAGCCCGCCGTCACAAAAGGCATCCAGCGTCTCCAGGAGCATTACGAGATCAAGCTCTTCAATCGGTTCGGGAAGAAGATGGCCCTGACGGACGCGGGGGAGGTCCTCTACGGCATCGCCGAATCCATCTTCGAAATGGAGAACCAGGCGGAGGAAAGCCTCCGGGATTTCCAGCAGCGCAAGCGGGGTTTCATCCGGATCCTCTCGAGTGAGAGTTTCGGCGCCTACTATCTCCCCTTCATCCTCGACCGTTTCAGCCGGGTGAATCCCAAGGTCCGGGTGTCGATGGAAATCCTGCCGACGGAACTGATCGTGGAAAAGACCGCGACGCTCGCCAACGACATCGGCTTCATCTCCTATCCCGTCCCCCACAAGAAACTCGTCGCGCGGGAGGTCTTGGAGGACAGCTACCAAATCATCGTCCCCCCGGGACACCCCTTCGCGGCGAAATCGTTCATCGAGCCGGAGGATCTTGCCGGACACACCCTCATCGTCCATGAAAAGGGATCGGCGCCCCGCCGAAGCACCGAGGAGTACATCCGGAGACACAACATCAGCGTCTCCATCCCGCTGGAATTGTCCAACAACGAGGCTGTCAAGACCGCCGTGGAGGAGGGGCTGGGCGTCGCCGTCATTACACGGCGGGTCGTCAGCAAGGAGATCGGAATGGGAAGCCTCAAGGCGATTCCCCTCTCCGATCCGGCCATGACGCGGAAATTCTACCTGATCCACCATAAGGACAAATACATCTCCCGGTCCCTCCAGAGCCTGATTGACATGGTCGATCAGTGGGTCGAAGAATACCGCCTTGGGCTCCATTGACCGATCTATTCCCCTTCGAGGTTCTCTCTCCTATGAAACATCTTTTTTCAAAACTTCTCTTCGACGAAAAAGATCATGAACTCCTACGATTGGTGGAGGATGTCCTCAGCCGGGAGGCCTCCCGGCTGAAATTCAAGGAGCTGCTCAACCCCTACCTGCATCCCCACGGCATCAAGGAGATGGCCGCATCCCAGGGATTCCGCATCGCCTACGCGATGATCAACCTGCTCCGCTCCCTGGAGATCGGAAAGGCCGATGACAGGTTGCGCGCCCTGCGCGCCCTCCGCGACGAGGTGATGAACATCACCCACAGTTCGCTCCGCCGGAACACGGCGAGGGTCCTCCTCCAGATCATGAAGGAGCTGGTCCGGATGCAGGGGGATCAGGCACGGCAGTTGGAGCTGGCGCACGACTTCCGCATGGCCGCATCGGGGAAACCGCGCACCATCCGCCAGGAACTGCTACGCTATCACCTCCTGGAGATGCCGGAGGAGTGGAACCAGATCGCCTTCGACGACCATGTCCACGACGCCAACACGAAAGGGCGCAAGACCCCGACCCATCTGATCATGGATGCGTGGATCAAGGGGATCCGCCGCCTGACCGTGATCTATTACAATTATGTACCGTCCGAAGCCGCCGCCGAACTCTTAGAGGCCGGCGAGATCATGGGGATCACGATCCGCATCGGGGTCTCCGTCGGGGCGCAGTTCCGTGGGCGGAACGTCCATTTCATCTGGGTGCCCCGCGGTTTTGCGGATGCGCGGGATTTTCTCTCCTTCCTCTCCGATCCGCCCGTCCGGGCCTTCCTCGACGAGGGCCGCTGCGTTTCCGAATACCAGAAGAGCCACGTGCTTGCTGTTCTCGGGGAATTCAACGAAAGGCATCGTCCCGCAATCAACGACGCCCTCGGCATCGACCTCGCGCCGCTCGACCCGGCCGACTTCCTCGCCTTCGTCGGCGCCGGCCAGGCGTCAATCCTCCATCTGGGGGAATTCATCCATTCCCGTCTCCTGCCGCTCCTGGAGGTTCGGGTAAACGGGCTTCGCAGCCGTTATGCGGAAGCAGCACCCGAGGAGCGCCTCCGGATGGAGGGCCTCGTGGAAAGGATGCGCGAACTCGACTCGGAGGCAATCGTCGACCATTACCTGAGACCGGAGCGGAACCCCTCCCTTCCCGATCCGAACGTTTATCGTGATGGGGAGGATGTGCCGCAGCTTCTCAGGTATACCCCGCGGGAACTCATGGATCGTCTGGATCAGCTCCGTGCGGGATACCGGACCTGCCTCAACCTCAGCGACCTTTCCGTCGAGGACGTCCTGGAGATGCTCTACGACTGCAAGGGGATGATCACCTACCTGGAGATCTTCAACCTCAAGGACCACGTGGACGGGAAGACGGCTCGCTATCCGGAGATCAGCGAGCTGCAGATCGCGCTCAACGAGGGCAACGTCATCACGCTGAAACGTCTCATCCGCGGGATGCTCCAGCGGCTCGAACGTTCCTCTTTCCCGGACCGCCAGGACCGAATCGAAAAAATGACCGAGATCCTCCGCAACATCCCGGTTCTCCAGTCCCATTACCGGATCGTCCCCCTCAAGGCGAACATCGGCAGCGATTCCACCGGCCGGTCTCTCCACCATTACGGGATGGGTCTGATCCTCCGGTACACCCTGACCCGCAGGGCGCAGAAGTCCATCCCGGACACCCTGGGACCGACGATTTTCGTCCTCCCCGTCCGGATGACGGCCCGCCTGCGGACGACCCTCATCCCCGGTCCCGCTTGGGGGGTCAAATGGCCCCGCCCTCTCTTCCGTCTTCTGCCGGGTCTGCGGCGCCTGGGGGAGGAGCGCCGGCAGGACTGGGAGATCCTGGACGACGCGACACGGATGGCGACGCCGGGAAACATCATCCCCCTCGGGGGGCTTCACGAGGAGGGGGGAAACGATCTCCGGATCGAGGAGAAAAAATCCCAGGCCGAACGCGGAATCTCCTGGAGATACCTCAACAGCGGCGTCAAGAACGCAATCAAGGTTTTGATCGGTTTCATCCCGGCGTTTCTGACCTTCGTCCTGACGAAGGACTGGTGGCTGCTGGCCTACGGCGGGGCCTTCATCTGGTTCGGGATCACGGGGCTCCGGAACATCCTCCAATCGGTCCTCGGCGGGGGCGGCATCCGCCGTTCCCCCCTGTTGCGCTGGAACGACTACGTAAGCTGGGGACGGCTGACCGATTCGCTGCTGTTCACCGGGTTTTCCGTGCCCCTGCTTGATTATATCGTGAAGACGGTCCTTCTCGACCGGATGTTCGGCGTCACGACAACCACGAACCCGTCGCTCCTCTACACCATCATGGCCCTGACCAACGGCCTCTACCTCTCCAGCCACAACGCCTTCCGGGGACTGCCGAAGGGATCGATTTTCGGGAACTTTTTCCGGAGCGTCCTGTCGATCCCGCTCGCCATCGTCTTCAATGCGACGATCGGCGGCATCCTCTTCGAAGTGGGCGTCCCGGGAATCAACGATGTCCTCCAGAAGTGGGCGGCGGTGATCTCCAAGGCGGCATCCGACTGCGTCGCGGGCGTGATCGAGGGCTTGGCCGACCGGTATGAAAATATCCGCGCCCGGGTTAGCGATTATTCGGCAAAGCTCTGCCAGCTCTTCGACACCTACGCCCGCCTCGAGCTCCTTTTCCCGGAAACGGACGTCCTGGAGATGCTCGAATCCCCGAAAAAATTCATGCAGACGATCAACGCCGAGGCCCAGGATCTGGAGAGGGTCATCAGCATCAACGCCCTCGATCTCCTCTACTTCTGGATGTACCAGCCCCGCTCCCGGAGCGTCCTCAAGGCCCGCATCCGGACCATGTCGGAGGAGGAACGGCAGATCTTCGTCCGCTCGCAGTGGATCCTGCAGCGCGAGCGGGAGATCAGCCAGCTTTTCCTGGACTGGATCATCGGCAGGGACTTTTCCAAGGGGCTGGCCTTCTACCTGGACCGTTACCGGGAATATTTGGTGGCCTTGAAGCAGATCGCCTTGCGGGAGCAAGCGGCCCCGACGGCCGCGACCATCAAGGGCTGATTTTCCGGCCGGAAAGGCCCGCCCTTAAGGACCGGGACCGCTGCTGATCAATCCGTCCGCGGTTCGGCGGCCCCACCGGATCGGGCATCCGGGCCGTGCCGGGGGTGCATCCCCATAAACCGCTAAGAAAAAATCCAGGAGGCAACCTGGGCGTTGGTCCGGGGCCGGACCGCCAGCGGACCCTCTCCCAGGGCGTAGATGGGAATCTCCCGTTCATGGAGCGAGCCGTGCGAGCGGACATGGAGATCCTCGCGCGCCTGAGGCAGATCGCCAAAAACCGTCTCCCGATCGGCGAGAAGGAACAGGTGGCCCATCCGTTCGGGATGGAGGTGGTAGAGACCCGCGGCCTCAGCCCCCGTGAGGACGGCCTCGACCCCCTTTTCCGCCCGGAGTGTCGCCGCGGCATCCCGGGCGGCGGAAAGATCCCGGAGATAGATATAGGCAGCGCCGCCGAGGTTGCGGTGGTGGACGACATGGCGGTCCTTGATGATCGGGATCGCCTGGGCGTCGATCCCCGCGGCCGCGAGAATCGCCCCCAAGTCCAAACCCCGGGTCTTTGCATTCATCCCGTGATCGGCCGTGACGACCAGATCCAGATCCGGAACGGCGTTCACGATTTCGCCGATCAGCCGGTCGATCTCGCGGATGTTCCGGCGGGACGGTTCGGTGTCGGGCGCGTGGGTGTGGGTCACGAAGTCGGTTGTACTGATGTAAAGGAAGTCGGGCTTTTCGGAGCGCAGCATCACCAGGCCCGCCCGGAGGAGCCAGTGGTTCACCTCGATCGTGTAGATCCCCGGGGGCGCGCCGACACGGTCCGCCAACCATGATGAAGGATTCTCCGCCGATTCGGCGAGGACGGCGCCGTCCCGAATCAGGGACTTGAGTTTGTCCTTCGCCGTCAGAAGGACAGACTTTCCGCCTTGACGGGCGATCCGGCGGAAGGCGGTCTCCGTCAACAGATAATGCGGGGATTCCATATAAACCCCGCTGCCGGTGATGGGATCGAGGCAATAATTGGATGTGATCCCGTGGGTCTTTGGAAAGCTTGCCGTGATGATGGAGGTGTTGTTGACATTGGTCACGGTGGGGACAACCGCCGCACCGATCGTATGGAATCCTTCCCGGGCAATGGCGTCGAGGTTCGGCGTCTCGCTTCCCGCCAGGTAATCCGGGGCGCAGCCGTCGAGGCAGATGATCACCTTTGCCGTCATTTTTCCCCTCCCGGAATCAGATGTTCGATGTCGAGCAGGTGCTCCAGACCGTCGATGGCGGGCGCCGCGGTCTCCACCTGCGGCCATTTCCGCTGCAGGGAGCGGTGCCGAAGCCAGACGGGATGCATCCCCGCGGCCTCCGAGCCGCAGACGTCGATCCGCCAGTCGTCCCCCACATAGACCGACTCGCCGGGCGCGATTCCCAACTTTTCGAGGCAGAGGCGAAAGGGGAGCGGATCGGGTTTCGCGGGGATGCCACCTTCCCCAGCCACGACGATCACCTCGAAGAACCTCTTCAACTTCGGATAGTTGCCAAGACGGTGCTTCCCTTCCTCCGTCTGCCCCTGGGCATTGGTGATCAGAGCCAGACGGTACCGGTCCCGCAGGACCGTCAGGACCGCCTCCGCCTCGGGGAAAACACGGGTCATCGCCTTGATTCTCTCCCAGTACTCGGTTTCCCACCGTTCGAGAAGCGCGGGATCGGGCTCCCGGCCGTAATGCCGGAACACCGCCGCCAGGATCCTCTTCCGGGAAAAATCGGAGCGGGCGTGGAAGCGGGAGCGGATCTCCCGGTAGACCTCCAGAAATTTATCCCCGGCCGCCGGACCGAGGGCCGCACAGGCCTTCCGCTGCGACTCTTTTTCCGCCGTCCGGAAACCGTCCGCCGAATCGACCAGCGTCTGACCGAAATCAAAAACAATCGCCCGGATCATGTGATTTCCATCCATAAAACAGAGGACGGCCGCCCTTTCGCCGGCGGCCGTCCACAACATCCGTTCCCTGGCGTTCTGCAAAGGGGGATCGGAAAATCAATTCTTCCCATACTTTTTCAGGTAAGCGCCGAAGAGCTCCTCGTCGGGCGGCTGGTAATTCGGAATGGGCACGGCCACCCGTGTGTACATGAGGAACTGCCGCCAGTTGATGTTTTCGCAGCTGATGTTCCCGGCCCAGGTTCCGCACCCCAGCGTGTCCGTGAAACCCAGGCAACTCGTCCAGCCGCCGCTGTTCGCTTCCGTATGGCCCATGTTGCAGACGACCCGGCTGACGTTCGCACGAAGACCGATCTTGTGCATCCGCTCGTCGATCCTCGTCTGGATGTTCACCGAGTGTCCCTCGCCCGAAAATTTCAAAATCTTTTCCATACGGTTGAGCATCTCGTCAAAGTCCGTCCACTTCCAGACGGTCAGAACCGGCGAAAGCTTCTCGCCGGAAAAACGGTCCTCGCGACCGATTTTCTCGCCCATGACCATCAGCATCTTCGTGTCCTTGTGAACCTTCAGACCGGCCAATTCCGCAATATAAAGGGCGGACTTCGCCACGACGTCCCGGTTCAGGGCATGGCCGTCCGGCCACATCGTCTTTCTCAGGATCTCGCGCTCCTCGGTGCTGCACATATAACCGCCCTCGGCCTTGAGGGCCGCGATCATCCTGTCGAAGATGCACTCCTCGATCGCAATCGCATTCTCCGAAGAACAGGAGGCCGCATTGTTCGCAATCTTGGATTTCTTGAGCTTGGCCGCCACCGTCGGAATATCAACCGTCGAATCCACGATGGAGATAACGTTCCCGGCGCCCACGGTCTGCGCGGGAACCCCCGCGGCATAGACGACCTTCACCAGCGCCGCGCCGCCCGTGGCCACTGCGTAGTCGCAGTTCGCCATCAGTTCCTGGGTTTTTTCATTGCTCGTGTGGCGGATGCACTGAACCAGATCCACCGGCGCGCCGACTTTCGCCAGCGCCTTCCGGATGTGTTCGACCGTCGCATAGGTGGCCAGCTCCGTCCGGGGGTGCGGCGAACAGATAATCGCATTGCGCGTCTTCAATGTGCTCAGGGCGATGCAGCAGACCGTCGATTCGGGGTTTGTACAGGGAACCACGTTTGCGATGACCCCGATCGGCTTGGCATACTTCCGGATGCCCTTCGCATTGTCCTCTTCCACTAGACCGCAGGTCTTCACGCCGATCTGGTCATAGAGCGTCCCGCGCACCTTCGTTCCGATCTTGTGCACCTTGTCTTCATAGACGCCGATGCCCGATTTCTCGACGGCCAGACAGGCCAGCTCCTCCGCCGTCTCCTTTTTCTGCAGTTCCCAGCCGACGGCCAGGACCATCTCATCGACCTTCTCCTGCGGCCAGTATTCGACGGTCTTGAACGCCGCCCGCGCCTTCTCGTACATCTCCTGAATGTTGTCTTCCATATTCAAAATCTCTCCCTTACAATTCTATTGTTTATGATCCATTTTATCCATGATCCGCCTGCAAAAACCCTCATACCCGCCCGGGAGATTCGAGCCGTTCCTCCCTTCCCGCGGAGGATAGAAACTTTTCGGGACCTTACCCCTTTTCCCATCAGATCTTCCGCCGGGGATCGCCGATCTCCTCCACGATGGCCCAGCCGGAACCCTTTATCTTCTGCCGCTCGAGGAAGGTCTGCTTCCACTCTTCGGGCGTCTGGGCCTCCATCGCCTTGGCGACCTTCTTTCTCTCTTCCAGCGTCGGAACCGGCCGGTCTTCCGGCCCGTCGTACCACTCCTTCGGCGTCAGGGTCTGGCCGAGGCTGACCGGCGCCTCCCGTTCGATCTCTTCGCAGTAATGGGCGCCGGTCGCGAAGGCGCGGGTCACCGCAAGAATCCCCCAGGTCGCCTCGGGGGTAAAGCCGAGGTCAAACATCACGGCGCCCGTGGCGCCCAGAAGATCGATGTCAACCGGCTCCTGGCTCAGTTTCTGCGCCGCCTTCACGATCTCCTTCATCAAGGAAACGTACTTGCCCGCCACACCTGACTTTTCGGCCCGGGCAATCATCCGCTTCGCCATCGGGTCCTTCAGCATCAGTCCGGAAACGCCCAGGGCGGGGTCGTTCAGTCTCGTTTTGACCACCGCCTCGACCACCTCGGCCGGCGGTTTGCCCTCTTTTTCCTGCCTGGCCAGGATGCCGTCCATCGTCTTCCCGATCTCCTGGTAGGCGCCGTAGGCGTGGCCGAAGGCGAGGATGGAGGAACCGGCGGCCTGGGTCAGCAGCGTCTTCCCGCTCGCAACGATCCGCGAGATGTTGGCCGGCGAGGAGAGGCCGTCCTCCAGCATGCACACCATGACGTAGTTGAGCATCTTGTCTTCCTCGATCAGAGGAATCCGCGACTGGAAATCGATGAACAGGACGTCCGTCAAACCGTACCCCTGCTCCACAAGCTCCGTGGTATCGTACCCCCGGGAGACGATGCGGTGCACGTTCTTGTATGCGACCTCTGACACCCACTGGAAACGGTCGCGCTTCTCATCCATCGGAACCGTACCGCGCTCCCTTGTTCGGTAATTAAAATTGAGTCTCGGATCGTCTAAATTGTCCATTTCTTGTATTCTCCTTCCTCTTTCTGTTTTCTCGCATATTCCTGTCTTTCGGATTGGCTGGGGACTTCCCGGTCGGCGGGGCCCTTGTATTTGATCATGGACAGATCGAGCATCTGGACCATGGGCTCGCGCTTCGAGGCCGCCCAGGCGTGCCCCTTCTTCATCGTATAGGTGGCATGCGCCGCACAACTGAAACCGCGGCAGACGCAGCCTATGCACCAGGCCGCATTGGGGGAGAAACCCAGCTCGGCAAGGGCCGTGTTGCCGGCGCCGATCATGTTCACCGCCACAAACGCCTTGCCTTCCTTCTTCCGGCGTGCGTTGAAATGTTTCTCGATCGATCGCTGGAGCGCAAGATAAACGCCGCTGCAGAGCTGCTCGTGTTTGATGTGCGTCGGTTCGGCGCGGGGATCCCCGTCGAGGTGCTGGGGCTGCCCCATTCCCATGACGGCCAGACCCGCATCCATGTATTCATCGACCAGGATCTTGCCCATCTCTTCGAGGGTCTTCCCCTCCACACGGGCCCGCTCGATGTACTTGTGCATCATGTAGCCGTGCGCCGCTCCGGGACCGTGGGCCGACCCGAAGGTCATGACGGCCGCGGCAATGGCCGCGGGGAGGTTGGGCCGGCCGCCGATCACGGCGATGGCCGACGCCGCGGACGGCGACATGGAATGTTCCAGAAACTCACCCGTCTCATACCGCAGCATGTCCACCTCATTCTCCGCCGCGATCCGGTTCTGGAAGAGGATGAAGAGCATATCGTAAAACGTATAACCCGCCTCCGCCAGATCACTGACGTTGTAGCCCCGCACGACGGTCTGCTCTTCCGTCTTGTATGAAAGGGCTGTCTTTCTCTTAATTAACGGTTGTCTGTCCATTGAATCTCCCTCCTAAATGTGTTGACTTCATATTGTCCTTAATGGCCGTCCTGCCGTTGCGCCGGCATTTCCCATCCTGGCCGACGGGAAAAACGAATTGCCGGCAACTCCTGATTTCCGTACCGACCGTCCCGCACCGCGTGCAAGAATTTTCAGCTTATGGTAAAAGAGGTTTAAACTATAATGCAAACTAATAATAATTATATTTTTGATAACAATTTATACCCTGCCTGTCCGATAGCCCCCGGCTCCTGCCCTATCCGCTCCGCGAGATCAAGGTAACCGCTTGACGTGCAGTATAGAAAAGGTTTCGGCGATAAGTCAAACTGATAATAATTATAATTCTATAACTAAATCTTATATCGGTCAGCCGGTTCAGGCGCCGCGATACACCTGATCCATCGTTGATTTGCAGAGGCAACCGCCCATCCGGGCGACCGCCTTATCGTTTTTAACAATATCAGTATCGATTTTTTCTACTTGACACCCCCTTGGGATTAGGTGGACGGTAACAATCACGGCTCCCGTTCAAGGGGTGTGCAGTTTTCTTCGTGCCTGCCAGGGGATCGCAGGGTTCGCAGGCTTGGACGGATTGGGCGGGTGACAACCCAAAGAGGCTCCGATCCGGGGGGAAGGAGGTGATGGTCCGCAAGACATCAGCGGACGTGCGCTGGTTTCAGACAGGATGGCTATACAAAAAGCCCCTGAGGTAAGGCGTGCGAATCGTTACGAACCCATCAAAGGTGGCGGTCCCGTAAAAAGTCGGGAAATGACCGGCTCTGGAAACTCACGGTCCAGGACTGCAAAGGCTTTCAAAAGGCCATGATTCCAGAATCAGATTTTTTTGCGAGAGCACCAAGGTCAAGTTGTGGCGGAGAAAGTTTACGAATTTTTCTAACCCAACGAGGAGGAAAAGCCATGAGAAAAGTGGTCGGA
>Ga0208046_1000194_pt1 | contig 12920 bp, 17 predicted proteins | sample PL_2010_300m_FD_184161 | JGI IMG/M metagenome (GOLD analysis project Ga0208046, IMG submission 184161) | Freshwater microbial communities from Powell Lake, British Columbia, Canada to study Microbial Dark Matter (Phase II) - PL_2010_300m... | ecosystem: Environmental > Aquatic > Freshwater >... | reverse complement strand
CATTGTCCGTGACCTCGGCTCCGAACTGAAGCCTTGCTATTTGGGTTCTCCCCGGCCAGCTCCAGCCCACCTCCAGCCTGCTGTGGGGATTCCACGTCAGACCAACGGGTGATACCCCAAGAAGACAAATGTCGGCAGCTGCTCTTACGTTCGCCAGCACGGTTGAGCCGGCACACGCGAGTGCCAGGATTGCCGCTGCAACGACGCGGCCGCCGCGGCCTCCGAGCCATCCAGACCTCATGCCGGACCCTGTCATGGCCGAATTCTAAGACTCGCGGGCGGGGATGTCAACCTGCCTCGGGGTCAGTCAATCTGCAATCGACAATCTGCAATCTGCAATGCCTCGAGAGGTGTCCCGAAGCTTCCCGAAACAGGGTGCCCGTCCTTGGTTCCGGCTGATGGTGTTTCACTTCGCCTTGCCGCTTTCCTCTTTCCAGACATACCTGCCGGTCTTGTCTATGTAGCCCCATTCGCCGTCGGCCTTCACAAGCGCAAGTCCCATCCAGAACGAGCGGGCTTCATCGAATCGTGGGGCTATGACATACGTGCCGGTCGAATCCTCGTAGCCCCATTTCTCGCCGAGCTTTGCCGGGCGCGGGGCTACGGCGTAGGGTAAGACATCGCTCGGCTCGGGGCGGAAGACCTCATTTCCAGCCCTATCGATGTAGATCCACGTGTCGCCAATCTCCACCGGTCCCAGTCCAAAGAGGTAGCTGACTCGGTTGAATCGCGGGGCTACCACGATGCGGCCGGTGGTGTCGACGAATCCCCACTTGCCGTCGGCCCGGACGGGAGCCAGTCCATACGTGAACTCGTCCACGTCGTCGAACTGAGGCTGGATGACGTACCGGCCATTCTTGTCTATGAACCCCCAGCGGACGCCGACCCTCACCGCCGCCAGCCCTTCCGAGAAGTGACAGGCTTTGTCGAACTGCAGCGGTATGACATACTTGGCGGCCTCGTTCACGTAGCCCCACTTGGTGCCGTTCCTGGCTGGGGCCAGCCCGTTCTGGAAATCAAGGACCACCTCGGGATACTCCGGCCGGAACACATTGCCGCTCGGGTCGACCGAGATGACCCTTATGCCGACGCTGTCGGGCCTGATCTTTCGGGGCCTTTCTGCATAGGGAATGCTGAAAGGGTCCTCGGGGTCGAGCGCGGCAATCACCAGCCCGTCCTCCGCCGTCTTGAAGACCGACCATCGTCCCCAATTGCGTGTGCCGCCAATAGAACGGGTCCACAGCGTGTCGCCATTCGCGTTCGTCCGGACAACGTAGGCCCAGATGTCTCCCGGACCAGTCATGCCGCTCTTGGACTGGTTGTCGTGCCCCACTGAGATGAACCCGCCGTCACTGGTCCGCGCGTCCCAATCGCCGCCCTTCGTCATTCCATCACCCTCAGTACGACTCCCCAGCGCGTCACCGCCGCTATCCGTTTTCACCTCTCCGTCGCTGTCGATTGTAACGATACAGGCATTGCCGTCATGCTCGCCCGTCATGCTGCAGCCGCCATCAGAGGTCTGTTGGATGGAGCGGAGCGATAGCCTGTACTTGCTGTCGAAGCACTTGAACCAGAGTGTATCGCCACGGGCGTCGGTCTTGAGCAGATACGCCAGCATACCATTGGGGTCATAGAGAGTCCCGGCCAACACAAAGCCGCCGTCGGATGTCTGTACGATCGCGACCGTCGGATGACCGTATTCACCCGGACGGAAGGATCCGCCATAGGTTCGGGACCACAGCGATTCTCCCTTTGCGCTGATTCTCAGAAGATGAGGGCGGGCCGGGTCGGCCTCGTTCCCCCAGACCAGAATACCGCCGTCGCCGGTCCGCAGCGTACGCAGCTCTCTGACGAGACGCTTCACACCATACGTGCGAGTCCACAACTGCTTACCGGTGCCATTCGCCGCTGCGACCCCGATGCTCCGGCGGCGCGTCGCAGAAGACTCGTTGTAGCCGACGACCACGTATCCGTTGGAGTCGGCCAGCAATCCTGCGCCGTGAATTGACTTCGGGTCCGTTGGGAAGGGCGTGCCGAGCCGAAAGTACGAGGGGCGCGCCGCAGACCGAGCGGATGGATCTGCCACGGGCAGCGACGCCGGCACCTGCCCGGTCGTCTCTTCGGCCGCCGCCTTTGGCTGCTCCTTCACGGATGGCGCCCCGGCACAGGCAAAGAGCGTCAGCAGCCCGGCCAAGGCCACGCCAACGCGGCTCATCATCTGAGCCAACTCCATGACCGGATTCTAAGACTCGCGGGCCAGGATGTCAATCTGACTCGGGGTCGGCCAATCTGCAATCAACAATCTGGAATGCCTATCGATGGGCGGGCGGAATCTGCCAAGATGTCCCGAAGCTTCCCGGAATTGGGTGGCTGACGCTGACATGCCATTGACGCGCTTCGGACTAGAAATTGGGGAAGTGTCCCTCTTTCCCCGAAGCCGCGGAGACGCAAGCTTGAGGCTACTGACTTGGCTCAGGCACCTGTGGCAGGCCGACGAGTTTCTGGAAGTCTGCATCGTCCCGGAATTCCATGAAATCCGGGTCGCGTCTAGCATCCAGCCTGCTCATAGGGTCCTGGCCGATTGCATCGCCCAGGAACTTGAGCATCTGAACCTTGTCACCCTGCACTGCCTCCAGGCAGGCCCGTATGTACGGCTGGCCCTTCAGTTTGGCACGGAGTTCGCCGAGCAGCGCCGCGGCTTCCTCCTTTCGGTTCAAGTGCAGCAATGCATTGGCACGATTGACCGTGCTCGCATCTCCAAGGGGAGCCTTGAACGAAGAGTCGCTTGCGCTGAGAGCGTCCTCCCATCGTTCCATCGACAAGAGTGTGTTCACAATCGTAGTGGAGTTCCCAAGCCGTTCGGCGACCTTCAGGGCGTCTTCTTGTCGGCCGAGGAACGCAAGGGTTTTGTATGCATGCCAGAGGTCAGTCCGGTTCGCCGGCTGGCGCTCTAGGCGGGCCTCGACCTTCCTCAGTGCATCGTCGAATCGCTCCATCAGCCACAACGCCCTGAAGAGGCGCGCTTGCGTGGACTCATCGTTTGGCCCTTGGCGTTCAGCTCTCTCGAAGTACGTTACGGCTGCGGCGTACTCCCGCTTTGCCAGCGCGTTCTGGCCCAGGAACTTGTAGGCGACGAGGTCGTCGAGCTGGCCCTCCAGTGCTGCGCTCTTCGAGACGGCTTGCTGGAAGGCAAGGACGCGGGCACTCATCGCGTCAATGTCCCTTGTGATGACTGGGTGCCGGGCTCTTTCTTTCTGTGCTGTGAAGGCATTGAGTCGCGCCGTCGTTGCCTTGTAGGGGTCGCTGATGGTTGCAGGGAGTGGTATCTTGAGTTCACCATGAAGCTCCGCCATGAGTTCGTCGAAGCCTTCGATCTGCACCCAGTATGCGCGGTCCCTCGCGAGTAGGCGCTGCAACCGCTTGCTGGCTCGGTTCGGGTCGCGGAGACACCAATACAGCCCCCCGGGGAGGTAGTCAGGTGACTTCAGCATCGTGTCTAGGATGTCCATGACGGACCGGTCGTTTCCAGCATAGCCCACGACCACTAGGCCGTATTCTGAACAGAATTGCCGGAGCTTGTTCCGCATGTTGTCTTCAAGGCGTTCGGTTTCGTCGACGGTGTTCTTGATATTGTCGTATAGGAAGTCGCCGTGCAGTTTGATTATCTTCGGACGCGTCGACGTTAGCCGTATCCCAGCGACAGCCGAGTCATGGGCGCACACGACAGGTTTCGTATCGGCGTAGAGGAAGCACGCTTCATTCAGCAGGTCGTCGAAGTTGGTCGTGAATACGACGTTGAAGTAGTTGTGCGCGATGGTGTTGGCGAGGTAAATGTACCCCCACGAGGGATCCGCTTCTTTTACGCACTCTTCGATGTAGTTCCGTCGCTGACTCGGCTCGTCGTAGAGACTTTCGAAGAGGAGAGCATATTCCTCGTCGTCGCCATACCAGGATTGCTGCTTGAGCCATTCCTCTATGGGCTTCTCGCACTTGGCGTGCTCGTACAACTGCGTCCGCCATTCCTTGATCATCTCGGCCGCAGGTTTCACGCCCGAGGATACCGACGCGCCCGCGCCTACGTGAAGTGCGAATCCGGGTGTCGTACCACTACGACGCTTAACTAGGTTCAGTAGGTGCTGCTGGGTCTTTCTCTTCTTCTCGTCAAGCATGCGTCCTCACAATTCCGACCGCTGTGACAGGTCGGCCTGCCCTTAGGTTCGAGCGGGCATCTTGTTCATCTAGTCTGCGCCCCGGCGGATGATTCGGGCACCATTTACGCTGAGGATACGCCTGCCAAGGCCGGTGTCAAGCAGTGCAAGTGCGCCGGTCGCCGGCTTGGACGGAGGTCCTGTCAGAGAGCGTGTCCAATAGCCCGTCCAATAGCGGGTCCAGGAACTTGGCCAATAGCGGGTCCAGTAGCTCGTCCAATAGCGGGTCCAGTAGCTAGGCCAATAGCGGGTCCAGTAGCTTGGCCAATGGCGGGTCCAGTAGCTAGGCCAATAGCGGGTCCAGTAGCTTGGCCAATAGCGGGTCGAGCAGCTTGGCCAGTAGCGGGTCCAGTAGCTCGTCCAATAGCGGGTCCAGCAGCTAGGCCAATAGCGGGTCCAATAGCTTGGCCAATAGCGGGTCCAGTAGCTAGGCCAATAGCGGGTCCAGTAGCTAGGCCAATAGCGGGTCCAGTAGCTCCCCCAATGCACCCGGGGACGCTGTCGCAGCGTACAGGGGACGGTAGAAACGAGGGCTGGGACGAAGTCAGATGTTAGAAGCTAGATGTCAGATGTCAGAAGTTGCTGAGGGGCGAGAAAGGGAAAGGGAGGAGCCTTTGAGCGTAGAGGGGAGCCTGGCGCGGAGAGGCATGGCGTAGGGGGGATGCTGATTTCGATGACGGATTTGGGGTAGGAGTGCGTATCTATATGCGGAGACTGTGATATGAGTAGACGAAATTGCCACCCGCCACACCATGAGAGCCCGCACGAGCTGCGACTGCGGGAGATTGTGGACGAGCTGGTGCCGGAAGATTCTCAGAAGCAGGCGTATCTTGCGTTCGCACGGGAGCTTATGGCGGCGGAGCGTAGACCGAGCACCGTTCACCGTGTCATTCCGACCAAGCGAAGCGCGTGGAGGAATCTCGCAGCGAAGCAGGCCGGGCGAGACCCCTCGTCGGACCTCGGGGTGACAAAGGGGCGAGATCCGTCGTTCCTACTCGGGGTGACAAATGGGCGAGATCCGTCGCTCCTGCTCGGGGTGACAGATGGGCGAGACCCCTCGATTTCGTGTGGCTGCGCCACCCCTTCGGCTTCGCTCAGGGCAGGCTCCGGAACGAGCGGGGTGACAGATGGACGAGACCCCTCGTCGGACCTCGGGGTGACAGGGAGGACGATGCGTCACCGACGCTTCCCTGATTTCAGCATCAGAACGAAGCGGGTCATCGCCAAGTGGGTCGCACGGGGCCTGACGCAGGCCGTACTGCAGGCCATCCGCACCGACGTCTTCAACGTCGTCGCGCCGAGCGCAACGTAACGAGTATCTTGTTCGTGCGGGCCGGGTCTCCGCAGCCGGACACCGTCCGCACGTTCGTGTAACGCGGCAGGGGAGAGGCGGAGCAAGGACCACACCGAAGTCAGAAGTCAGATGTCAGAAGCTGGAAGTCAGAGAGCCGGAGTCGATGTCTTGGCGACCTTGGCGCGCTTGGCGGTTCTCACTTCCGCGTTGGGAGTTCTGCACTCTGTTATCTGGTCTCTGCGTTCCGGGTAGTCCGAATTGCAGGCTGTGCCCGGCTGCTTGACTTGCGTCAGCGCACCGTTATAATCGGGCGTTGACGCACACAACTACACAGGAAAGCGAACCGGCGGTCGACGAGCGGTCGAGCTCGGACGCGGTCCTGCTGGCCACGGTCGGGTACATCCCGCTGCTGTTCTTTCTGCCGCTATTCGTGGGCACGCGCGAACCTTACGCCCGGTTCCACGGCCGGCAGAGCCTGGTGTTGTTCGCAGCGGTGATTGTCTTCAACCTCGCGGTTGGAGTCAGCGATCTGCTTCTCGGCCGGGTCCTGGGCAGCATGTTCCTGCTGGGCTTTTTCTTCAAGGCCGTGGCCTGGCTGATTCACTATCCGGCCGGGTTCGTAGTAGCTGTGGCATACGCGGTGCTGGTTATCATCGGCATCGTGCAGGCGGCCACCGGCCAGTATTGGCGCATACCGGTCGTGGGCGTGTACGCCGAGCGGCTCAAGTTGTAGGCAGTTTGGCTAGCGATAACCTGAGGAGGTATTGATGGATGAAGCACCGAAGACCGTTGAGCCCGTGATTCCGCTGCCTGCGGGTGGCGATGAGGTCGAGAAGGGCAAGGGGATGGCATGGCTGTCCTACGTAGGGATCCTGTGGCTGGTTCCGTTGCTGGCGATGAAGGAGAACGCGTTTGCCAAGTTCCACGTGAAGCAGGGCATCATGCTGACGATATACGGCCTTGCGGTGGGCGTGGTCGGCGGGGCGATACCGATCCTTGGCTGGTTCATTATCGCGCCGGTGGGCTCGATCATAGTAATTGTGTTGGCCATCATGGGCATAGTCAACTCGCTCGGCGGAAAGTACTGGAAGTGCCCGCTGGGCGTCGCGGTACTGGCCGAGAAGTGGTTTAAGTTCTAGAGTTACACCCGTAATCGAGAGGAAGCGCCGCCTTCGGGCGGCGTTTCCTTTGCCTAGCCCGTCCACATTCTACTCACCCCTTCTTCCGATAATGATGAATTCGGGAACCCTGGCGGAGTGTTTCTCACAAGTGTCTGATATGTAGACGCCTACCCTCCTTTTCCGTAGACTCGTATCACAACAAGGAGGTGAATATGGCGGTTACCGCGTACACTCCGCTCATAGAGCGGAAAGTGATTATCGACCATTCGCGGCCGATGATCGAGCTTCTGATCGGGGATCTCAGAAGCATCGAGGACAGGTACTCAGACGTCGGGAAGCAAGTCGCAACACTCAGGGAAGCGCCCGCGCGTTACTCCACTCTACAACGGCCGGTACAGTGTCTCATGCTGGATTTGTCCCGGACCATCACCGTGATCCGCAGGGCGCTCGAGACTCTGGCGGCCGATACTGCGGACCACGATCACGAGTTCACAGTCTCACTTCGGTCCCTTCCTCGACAAATCTGATCCCCGGGCCGGCCGGCCATTGATGGACCACTATACCAGGACCGGCCGGCCTTTTCCGCGGAATGTGTACCGAGTGCTCGAGCGGGCGAAGATCAGTCCGCTCACGAATCGCGCACTCTCCAATTCTCTCTCCATGAGTCGGCAGATGGCCGGCTCGTATCTTACCCGGTGCCTTATGCGCGGCTACCTCCGGAGAAACGGCAACATCTACACACTCAAGGCTTCGGGGATTCACCGCTTGAACTTCCTTCGGCAGAACGATCCGGAGAATCCAGTATGAACCAGGCCCATCGTTCCCGTAATTCCTGCTGGTCGTACAGTCGAACAAAGAAGTGGATACGTCGGCAGAAGCAAGGCAACAATTCCGGCTCCGCTGGCAACTTGCGACCGGGCCGTACACAGAGGCAAGGACTCTCTTCCCGAGAGCCGTTGCACACAGAGGTAAGGGGAGCATAAGAGGTTCCCAGGGATGAGTACTCAGGCCCAGGCTCCCCTTGCCTCTGGAACGGTTGAAAGTTGCTTCCCCGCTCTTGACTACTTTCCGCACTTCAGTTCCCTCAATGCGGCCTTTGCCTACATGGAGCGTGTCGAGCTCGGCGCCGAAGTCAAAGAGCAGTTCGGAAAGTACCTGCAGGAACGGTTCAGCTTCACTCATTTTGTCACCTTGACACTCAGGGACCGCAAGCCGCTGTCTGACAAACTGCCGGCTGGCCGAGTGTCACTCAATCGTGCCTGGAAGAACTTCAGTCGGTTAGTCAGGCACGAGAATACTGGGATAACCCCCGCTGGCGTGAAAGTGATCGAGTATCAGCGAAGGGGAGTCCCCCACATCCACAGTCTCACTACCAACACCGCCGGCATCATCGGCACCGAGCATGAATTGGAAACGGCCCTCTGGATTTCATCCGGCCGTTCTCAGCTTCAGCGCTATAACCACCACATCGGCGCATCAGGATACCTCTCAAAATACCTTGTCAAGGACGCTAGAGTTGAAATCTCGGCGTACGGTCGGCTTTGCCACTACCAGAGGCCAGACTCTGGCTGTACCGGATAGGCTCAACAGTGCTCTCGGGAAGTGAAAGCCTCGCAAAGCGGTCCGGCATAAACCTGGTCCGGATTCTCTACAATCCCGTCGTATCCCGTTACGCCGGGTAAGTAGTCCGACACACTGTGGAAGTGTGTCACAGGGTACGAGGAAGATACTTGTACCTCGTACCCTGTCTGCGAGTTTGACACGATTCGGAAGTCGGTAAAGTGCAACAGCTTCATAGGGAGAACAGAAAATGAGCGAACGACCTAAGACCGCGCCTCTGACAGTAGAAGCCCTCAGTCACTGGAATCCGGACACTCCGGGACAAGTCATTGAGGGTCAGATAGTTGGACAAGTTATGATCCCGGAGATCGGAAACGCTTGGGTACTCGAGCTCCAGGACGGCACTCAAGTCCGGCTTCCGGTCCACGTCGATCTTGACCGGAAGATCATGGCGGCTCGATTGAACGACGTGACACCGTACCTGGCGATCGAGTTCACCGGCAAAGGTCCGGATGACCGGACCCGGATGTACAAGGTACTTCACTACCCGAGGTCATGATGCTGGCCGGAAGTTTTGTACTCATCCACGAAGCCGAGTTTGGAAAGGACGTGAGGCCGTCGCCCGGTTTCCATTATCAGATCTGGAAGGGAGACCTTCAGGATGAAGTTTGCCTCCTGTACCAGGTCAACAATGTCGAATGGCTTGGGATTCGGATTCGGAAAGAGGAGATCAAGGTTGACTTGTCCCATAGATCGGCTTCTCTGTAGTGCGACCTGTCGGTTCTACTCAGACGAACCACAGAAGCAGAGTCAGGATCCGGACGGTCCCGGCTCGTGCGTGATCGCTCAGTACCTCCGGATCCAGATCCGAGAGACTCGTGATCGAGAACTGGAGAGGGTCGGGAATGCGAAGTTCCGGGATTCGGTTTCCGCTTCTCTCGGGAACCTCTCTCGAAAGCTCGGCGGCTAAATGACAGGCATTCTCATCCTGATAGTCCTGGCCGCGGTCGGTTTCATCCTTTGGGAACGGCGGCGCCCGCCTGGACGGGAACCGGGAGAGACAGGAGGACAGATGAAACCAGAGCTCGAGTACGTCAGGGATCGGAACCTTCAGATTACGCCACATTTCAACAGCCGGGAGTTCCTCTGTCGCTGCAGCCGGCCGGATGACTTCCGAATCTCGACGAAGTTGGTTATGTACCTCGAGGCCCTCCGGGAGTTCCTCAAGCTGCAGACCGGCTCGGAGTTCGGGATCGTCATCGGTTCCGGATATCGGTGTCCTGCACGTAACAAGGAAAAGAAGGGTGCCACAAACAGCTACCATATGTCCGGAATGGCGGCCGACATCTCGGTACCGGGAATGGCGATCGCAGATGTGCATAAGCTCTGCCTCGTGTACTGGCGGCCGAACGGCGGGATCGGCTTTTACTCCTGGGGCTGTCATCTTGACGTCGGTCCGGCCAGGATTTGGAAGGGATAGTGAAGGTAGATCCCGAAGCGATCCGGAGAGCGGTCCATGGTCTCAGGCCAGGTCGAAAGATCCGTGATCCGCGTCGGTACTTCACAGCCGCGCGTCGGGAGTCGATCCGGAGAGCGGCCCTCGCGTTGCAGCAGAGCCGGCCCGAGCAAGCGGCCGGGATTCTCCGGAAAGTAGCAGAGAAAGAGTACCGCTCGCGGGTACGGAAAGCTGAGAGGTTCAACAATGCCGGATCATGAGAAGTGCCCAATCTGTGGCGGGCTCTGGTTTGATGGCGAGTGTTACAAGTGCGGCGCGTACATGGACAAAGGTAAGGTGGTAGTCCCGAAGCCGGAAACCCCGCAGCGAGCGGATCCGGTACCGGTCCCGCCGGTCGTGCCGGTCGTGCCGGCGCCGGAACTGCCGGATAATGAACTATGAAAGCCGCGCCTCGATCGGTGAACCGACTCCGGCGTATCAGGTCGGATACTTCGAGCTTGGGACCCCGGGTCAAGCCGGCGAATCCTACCTTCCCCCGGGCTTCAGCTCCGGAGCGGACGCGAACGCAATCGCGGACGCTAAGTACCGCTCCGGAGCGGCCGGCGGTAGACAGGCTTTCCAGCTCGCCGGGTAGCCCTACAGCGGACCGAGTACGTCGGCCGATAGGTCGGCCCCCAAAGACCCCTCCAGGTTCCGTAGCGACGCCTCCAGGTCAACCGGAGAAGCATCCCTACACGGCTCCGAGCTCGAAGATACTCGGTCGAGCTCTGACCGGCACTTTCAACACTCTGGCGATTGTGCTTGGTCCGCACTGGAGGTTCAAGACGACCGAGGGAGTCGAACTGGCTGAGGATTGGATCCCCGTACTCGAGCACTACAAGATCGATCTCGGCAAGGGCGGACTTTGGGCGGTTGCGATCGGCGGCACGCTCGAGAAGCTCGGTCCGCGGATCATGCAGTCGGTGATTCAGAAAAAGACCGGATTGAAGCCGCCACAAGCTACGCCGGCAGAAATGCCGGGTCCGGCGGCTCCAGGAGCACTATGATAAACTGGCTTCTCAAGAGGTTACTCGGTAACGCGTACTTCAAGCTCGAGGTCAGAAGTGTGCCGGAGGGAAAGCGGATCGGTGAAATTCGGCTACCTGGGAGTCACGATCTCTATCTCGTACTTTCGGTAGGACTCGGCAACGGTTGCGCTTTCACCGGGTACTGGCACGTCACTTGATAATTCTACCCTATACCGGACGACGAATCGGGCGAGCTCGCCGGCAACCTGGTCGACGTCGACGATATCGAACCCGAGCGCCGGCGGGCCCGGAATCGTATCAGGCAGCGGCCGCAGATCGTTTTAGAGCTCTGTGCCGGCGAACGAGGGACTGACCCCTTGACACTTGGTGCAGAATCATGATTGCGGTCGTGTTCGGCCGGCGTGGGTCCGGGAAGTCGGTGCTCGGTCGCTACCTCCTGGACCGGGAGCGAAAAGACCAGGCCGGCGTCGGCGTGATCGTCGATACTCTCCTCGAGCACATCGACGTAGCAGAGATAGAACTTGAAAGTCTGGAGGCGGTGATATCTCAAGCTCGGACTCGCGGCTCCTGTCCTCTGGTCAGAGTTGCGGTTCCGGACCCGCCGGCTTTTGACAAGCTGGCCGGTCAGATAGCCGCCTCCACGATTCACGACAAGCAAGTAATCCTGATGGTCGACGAGCTCTCGTACTGGACTCGACCGAACATGACAGTCCCCGGGCTCTCGAGTCTGATTCGGTACGGCCGGCATTGGAATTGCAGCATCATCGGTGTATCCCGACGTGCGGCCGAAACCTCGAGAGAGTTCACGGCCCAGGCCGACGAACTGTACATCTTTGCGGTCCACGAACCGCGGGATCTCGCGTACTTTGGAGAGATCTTGCCTCCGGAGGCCATGTCGAAAATCGGCTCCTTAGAGAAGTTTCACTACCTAAAGTATTCCGTTGACGGTACTTGGACCGTCTGTCCGCCTGTCAATTTCTAGCCCGCTACCGCTCTTCCGGTTCTCCGTTAGAATCGAGCCATGTTCGAGAATCCCCTAACAACGGAGGCCTCACGATGAAGTGGCTCATTTACGGAGCGGCGATCGCCGCGGCGTATCTCGGGTACAAAGCCGTGAAGCCGACGATCCAGACGGCCGTTACCGGGCTCGTGCCGCCGGCCGGCGGGTGATCGGAGGCGACACGATGAAAGCTATTCCTTGGAAGTCGGCCCTTACGCTACTTGTGGTCGGTGCGGTAGCGTTCGCGGCCATTGACGTGTTCAGCGGCGCCTATGACAAGAACAAGCTCATAGCGGCCGGATGGACACCGAAGTAAGGGGAGAAGATGTACTACAGAGCAGTAGAACAGCGAAACCCCCTGGTCAACCCTGGCGACGTGCGGATCCCGGCCGGGATGTACTCCGCCCTCACCTTGTATTTCAAAGGCACGGCTCAGAGCACGAAGACGATCACGAGAGAAATGCTCGGCACGATCCTGGTTCGGCACCGCGGCCGGAACATCGTCAACTGCCGGGTCCAGGACCTCTACCTCTACTCGGAGCTCGCGGCCGGGTACGCCCGGTGGAATTCGACCATTTCCGCGGCTTTCGAGTGCTTCGTCATCATCCCGTTCCGGTACGGCGAGATGCCCTGTGGCAAGGATGACAATCTCCTCAATTGCGGACCCGATGAGCTCCACATCACGATCCCCGGGATCAGTGCCGTCGAGTTCCTGACCTGTACGGTGGACATCGGTGCGATCCGTGCGCCTGGCGTGGCAAGGTACATTCCCGCCATGAGCTCTCAGGCCGTGCTGCTTACCCTGAACGCTCCGGTCCGGCTTTCCCTGCCGAACCTCCGTCGGCTTCTGGTCGACGAAGCGTCGATCACGACACCACCGACGACCATGTTCGCGCTTCGCGGCGGGAACGAGGTCCTCTTCGAAGGTTCCTGGAACGAGCTCGAGTGCCTCTCCGACGCACAGTGGTATCGTGAAGCCGCGGCGCTGAATGCGGTGATGACCGAGCTCGGACGTGACGATCTCGCGTCGTACGTCGGCGGTCGGTATGACCTCCGGCTGATCGGTGGAATTGGTACGGCCTACGTGACTGAGTTCGGAGCGATCCCGGTCAGTCGGGATGAGTTCCAGGCAGTCAGGGCAGTTCAGATCGGGCAGATGCAGCAGCAGTTCCAGAGCTCGCCCGAGCCGCCGGATGAAAACGTGGCGCCGGCCGATCCGGAGACCGCGGCCGCGGGTCGTTCCAGCGAACAGG
>Ga0208046_1000193_pt1 | contig 12920 bp, 14 predicted proteins | sample PL_2010_300m_FD_184161 | JGI IMG/M metagenome (GOLD analysis project Ga0208046, IMG submission 184161) | Freshwater microbial communities from Powell Lake, British Columbia, Canada to study Microbial Dark Matter (Phase II) - PL_2010_300m... | ecosystem: Environmental > Aquatic > Freshwater >... | reverse complement strand
CAGGAAACGACAAAGCCAAAGCTATAAAAACTCCCCAATACGCAACAGTTTTGGAGATCGGAAGCCTGCTTGTTGATATGGGTCAGGGCTTGTCCGAGACCATGATCCGCCGGCATATTCAAAAAGCCGGAATCAAAAAAACACCGAAGGGGCAAAAGTTCAACGTTGCTCACGTTTTGGATGCGATAAAAAAACACAGGGAAGAGGACAACAAGAATTTAAAGGGCGAGCACGGCACCGGGAAGGCTAAAAAAATCCATTTGGAGTGTGAGATTCTCCAATTAAAAATTGATGAAATGCGCGGGCTGGCCATTCCTTTATCCGACCACCTTTACGAAATGCGCGAAATGCAGGGCCACTGGAATTCAACCCTCGACTACTTCGTCGCCGAAGCCTCAGCGCTCACCAAGGACGCGCACCTGCTCGACCGGCTCGAACACCTGGTGTCCAACACCCGCAAAGCGCTCGTCGCAAAAATTGAAGCCATTGAAGAAACGGCAGGATGAGACACGAAACCAGAGTTGCGCTGCTGGCGATAGCAAAGCCGAAGCCGAAGGAAAAGCCTTGGGAGTGGCTTGCCGGGCATGTGGACTACGGGCGAGTGCCGAACTACGACACCGAAAACAAAGCCCCGTATGATCCCGATTACTTCCCCGGCTGGAAAGAGCTACTGGAAATGTCCGTCTCGCGCGACGTGCGAGAAATTTGGGTGATGAAATGCTCGCGTGCTGGCGGAACGGAAAACCTGCTGCTGGGGAAATTGCGCTATAACGTCGCCAGAGCGCCCAAGTCCTCGCTTTTTATGTCCGGCAGCCAGTCGAGCGCCGAGGGATTGATGCGCAAACGGATAAAGCGCGGGTTCGGTCTAGCGACAGAAACTAACCGAAAATATCATCGGGCGCATATTCTTGAGCACGACATCGCGTTTGAAGACATGGATCTACGCATCGGCTGGGTGGCCGACAAGATGATCTACAAGCAGGACGGTTACGAGGACATCTACGGCGACGAAGTGAGTCTTTGGCCCGCGACCTCGGCCGACCTGCTGCGCAAGCGTACTGCAGGCTATGCGTTTTCGACCATTCAGGCCGTTTCCTCGATGGACCCGAAGGCCAAGCGCTCCACCAGTGCTGACCCGATCTGGATTGAATACCAAAACGGGAGCCAGCTCAACTGGTACATGCCCGACCCGAAAACAAAGCGGCTGTTTAAATTCGAGAAAGGCGACGGCGGGCGCGACACGCCCGGCCTCAAATGGGATCAAAGCGCGAAAAAAGAAGACGGGACATGGGATCTCGACAAAGTGCGGGCCACGGCCTGTTACCAGACCCTGGACGGTACGATCATCACCGAGAAAAACCGGATGAAAGTTGCCCGGCGCGGCAAGTGGAAGGCCGAGAACCCGAACGCCCCGGCTGGAATAATCACGGCAAAATATGTTTCGCCGATGGTCCCGCTAAAATCCGGCGACTTTGGGGAGCTGGCCGTCAACTTTCTCAAGGCCAAAGCAAAGAAAAACCCGCAGTACATGCGGACGTACCTGTATGAAGAGTGGTGCGAGGAACACACCGACAACATGCTGCGCGTCACCGACAGCCTGATCCATGACCGCGTTGAAAAACAGCACACCAAAGGCAGTCCGCTGTTTTCCGGCGATGGCTACATGGCAAAGTTTTACGAGCGCAAGCAGACGGCCGTGTTTACCGGAATCGACATGCAGCAGGCACACATGGTTTGTTATGCCGAGGAATACGTTGAAGGCGGCGACCACGCCACGCTGGACTGGCGGCACGTCATCACCTGGGAAGAAGCCGAACAGTTCGCCAACCAGGTGCGGGCCTCGCAAATATTAATCGACTACGGCTACGCCAAACGCCAGCTCGAAGTGCTGCGGGCCTGCCACCAGCTCGGAACCGGCTGGGTTCCGTGCAAAGGGGCTGACAAAATCAACCTTCCGTACAAACAGACCTACCTTGACCCGTTTGAAGGCACCACGCGGCAGAAAGAGGAAACCAGTGTGTTGACGTACTCATGGCACACCGACATCTTCAAAATGATGAAACTGGAACTGATCAAAGGCCAGAGCGACCGGAAGTGGAGCATCTACAACCACCCCGAGGCCATGCTCGCCAACCAGCTTGCCTCCGAGGAACGCATTGACGGCGTGTGGGTCGTTAAGTCCGGACACGAAAACCATCTATGGGACTGCTCAATCCTCTGCCTGCTGGCCGCCGTCATTAGCGGGATATATCACACCGGATACCAAATACCTGCTCCGCCGGCGCAATAAGCGAGATGTCTGATCACTTCAGAGCCCTGCATTCGTGCGGGGTTTTTTTGTGTCACTGAATAAACGGGGCTATGGCGGAGAGTGCCGCTATGCCAAGAGAACTGCTGAGCGCCCAGCAATGGGCAGAAAAATACGAGGATGTCCTCGTAAAACTGGTTGAAGACGGCCTCGCGTCTTATTCGGTCGGCGGGCAGACCTTCACCAAACAGAACATTGCTTTTTATCAGGAGCAATACCTGTTCTGGAAGTCCAGGGCCGAGACCGAAGCAAGCGGTGATGGCGGGGTTTCAATCGTAAATCAGGGGAATTGTCATGGCTGATGATTTTAAGGCAACCCGCTTTGAGGAAATGCTTTCCGCTGTCGCTCCGGGTCTGGCGATCCGCAGAATGACAAACCGCGCCCAGTTTAAAATCATGGCGGGCGGGGCTTATTCGGCGACATCCGGCGGCCGCTACCGCACCATGCAGGCCTTTGGCCGCAGCCGGTCTGGCAGCGAGGAATCCGCCGTTTCATCCTTCGACCGTGTAAAACTGATGCTCGAAGGGGCCGACCTGTTCAGAAACAACTCCGTGGTATCCGGCGCAATCAACCGCTTTGCCGACTACGCCGTATGTTTTGGCCTTCCGCCGACCGCGCTTTCGTCCAGTCCGGAGTGGAACGCTAGAGCCGAAGCCTGGTGGAACGATGTCTATGTCAACACCGCCGACTTCCGGCAGCAGGGCGATTTATACGACCTGCAAAAGCTGACGCTCACCTCGCGCCTATGGGCCGGTGGTTGCGGGTTTATCATGCTTTCAAACGGCCAGATTGAGCCGATCGAATACGAGCGGATCCAAACACCGAGCGAATACAAGACCGCCCCGCTGGTCACTCAAGGGGTGCGCCGCACATCGCAGGGGATTGTGGTTGGATATTACATCTGCAACCGCAAAGGCGGCAGATCGGTCGATACGTCAAGCCACCGCTACGTCAAAGCCGAGAACTTCATCCACTGCTATAAGCCGTGGCGCTTTGATCAGCTCCTTGGCGTTCCGGACATCGCCCCGCTGATTGAGGCCGTGCGCGACCACGACGAAACCAGCAACTACATCCTCAACAAAATCAAAAACGAGGCCATGCGCCTTGTTGCCTTCACCCGTAAAGACGGCGGTGGAGCCGGTAATGCCGGATTCCGTGGCATGACCAAAACCGACGAAAACGGCAAAAAACGCGACGTGCTCAAACAGGAATGGGGCATGGAGTTTAACCTCCCGTCCGGCGACACCATGGACCTGGTCGAAGGCAAAACACCAGGATCCGGAAGCATCGAATATCTTGAGCAAACCCTGCGCATCATATCGGCCTGCTTTGGTGTACCGTATGAATTTCTGCTTTTGATTTTCAAAGAAGGCTCCTACAGCACCCACCGCGCCGCCAGTCTGCACGCCTCACATGCGTTTCAGATTTCGACTGACTGGCTGGCAAAGCGGTTTCTCAACCATCTCTGGCAGTGGCGCATCGCCAAGGCCATCAAAGACGGCACCCTGCCGCCGGCGCCGGTTGACGCCAACGGCGTTTCCGAATGGTGGAAAGTTGAATGGATTGAGCCCTATTTCGAAAGCCTTGACCCGGACAAACAGGCGGGTGGCGACAAGACGAATCTGGAAATCGGGTTGCAGAGCGTCACAAACATCGTCAAGGGACAGGGCCGCCGCCGTCAGCAGGTCTGGCAGGAAATTTCAGAAGAACTGGCCGATGCCGCCAAACGGGTCGAAGCGCATAACCTGGAGCACCCGGACGCCCCGATCACCATCGCCCACTTCACCAACGCCGCGACTCCGGGTGCGGCGGCTGGTGATCAGAAAAAATCAGATTTGTCCGATGATGCCGATCCGTCTGACGCTTCAAAAAAGAAGGAGAATGAAAAATGAGATTCGCACAATTAACCAAAGAGCTTTTCTGCAAACCCTGCCTGATCACTCCGCAGATGCACGCTGAGATTTCAAAAATCTTCATGCAGCACGTCACCGGACTGGCCCACGAAGACGGCGGCGTTGCTGCGCAGGCATCGAAACTGTTTGCCGCCGGGCGGTCGGCGGACAAACTGCCGGAAGGGCTGATGCAGACTCAAGGCGACATCGCCGTCATCAACATTTCAGGCCCGATCACTCAGCGCCTTTCCAGCTTCATGAAAGAAATGTGCGGCATGACCGACCTCGACGACATGACCCGCGCCTTTAAGGATGCCGAGGCCAGCCCGCGCATTCGCGGGATCATTCTGAACATCGACAGCCCTGGCGGATCGGTCACGGGAGTTCCGGAGTTTGGAAACATGGTGGCCAACTGCAGCAAGCCGGTTGTGGCCTACACGGATTCAATGTGCGACAGCGCCGCCTACTGGATCGCCGCCGGAGCCAAAGAGATTGTTGCCGCCGAAAGCGCAAGCGTCGGATGTATTGGCGTGTATATGGCTTATCTTGACCAGTCGAAGCGTATGGAAATGAACGGGCTGGATGTTGAGCTGTTCAAGACCGGCACCTTCAAGGGCATGGGATACCCGGGAACAAGCCTGACGGAAGAGCATCGCGCCCTTTTGCAGGCCGAAGTGGACGACATCCACCAGTGGTTCACCGGCCATGTTTCGGCGCACCGCCAGGTCTCCGGTGAAGACACTTTTGAGGGGCAGGATTTCACCGGCCGCGAAGCATTAAAGCGTGGATTAATCGACATGGTAGGCTCGTTTGACGACGCCATGAACGAGCTGCGCACCCTAATCAACTGAATAAACGGGGCTATGGTGTCAAACAGTGCCGATTGGCGATTTCTGATTGCCGATTGAATAAAAAACAACTGGAGAAGAAAATGAGTGTTGCGCAAGAACTTAGAACCGTGCAGGCGAATCTCGAAACCCGCACCCTGGAACTTTCACAGGCCCGCGAAAGCATTACCGCGCTGGAAGCCTCCGCCGTCACGGCGCAGACCACGATTGACGCACAGGCCGCTCAATTAGCCGAGCAGGCAACCGCCATTTCCGGCCACGCTTCTGCCGTTCAAGCTCTGACGGACGGCCACACCGCCGCCACTGCCGATCTGACAGCCCGCGTTACAGCTCTTGAAGCTGAAAATGCCGGACTGCAAACCAAGCTCCAGAACCCCGCCTTTACTCTGGCCTCCGCGAAAGGTGAGGATCCGAACGCATCGGGCGGCGGCGGTGAAGCTGGCGCAGACGGAGAAGGTTCGCTTCTGGCGCAGTATGCCAAGCTGACGGGCGCAGCCAAAACGAAGTTTTTCCGCGAAAACAAAGCGGCTCTGACAGGAAAATAATTTATCCGCCACCGCCGGTGCTCACCAGCGTGACGGGTTGGCAGGAACAGGATTACAAACGTAAAACAGGAGAAAGATCATGGGAAACGCTATTGCAGCCGGCCTGAACGCCGACATCATCAAACAGGGAGCCCTCCAGGGGTTCGTGGACGCGCTGTTGCCTCTTTCGGCATTCAGCATGGACGTTTCGGCCGATCCCGGAACACGGAACAAGAGCGTTGAAGTCGCGTTGATTTCCACGCAGGTTGCCGCCGACTTCGCCGGTGATTACACCGCAAATCCCGACGCCACCGCCGCAGCGGTTCAGGTTGTCATGGATGTGCATAAGTTCAAAACCGTGCATCTGACGGACACGCAGTTTGCCAATTCTCCGGCGCTCAAGCTGGAAGACTTCGGCTATCAGGCCGGGCTGGCAGTTGGTCTGGCGATGCAGCAGAACATTCTTTCCATCGTCACAAACGCCAACTATGGCGCGGCGGTTTACACCGGCGCGGCTGGCGCATTCGACAGTGATGATGTGGTCGACATCAAGACCGCGCTGGACAACGCCACGCTCCCGCTCGGCGGCCGCAACCTTGTGCTTTCGAGCGCATATACTGGCGCGCTACTGAAAGACGCCAGCATCAAGACCGTTGCCAACCTCGGCAGCGACGAAGCGGTCCGCGGCGGCATGTTCACCAAGCTCAGTGGGTTCCGCGTGTTTGAAAGCAACGTTGTTCCGGCCAACGGAGAGAACCTTGTTGGCTTCGCAGGCGTTCCTTCCGGCATGGCTATTGCCATGCGCTACCTGCAACCGCAGGACGGCCACGGCTACAGCATGGCTGAACCGCTGGTTGACGACCAGACGGGTCTGGTGCTCGGCATCCGCGAGTTCTACGACGTCAAGGCTGGCATCAAATACATGACCTTCGAAGCCCTCGGCGGCAAAGCGGTCGGTATTGCCGGCGGCCTGAAACGCATTGTTTCGGCCTAATCGCAAGGGACGCTCCGCAAGGGGCGTCCCGTCTTTTGTTGAATTAAAACCGGAGTAAAAAATGAAGATTGCAGGATTATTCGGAAAAGTACGCGGCGGCGGTTGGGTGACTCTGGCGACGCCTGAGACCCCGCTCATGGATCAAAAGCAGTTTCTGAAGAAGCTGAAACAGGAAAACGGGCGCAGCATACTGGTGTCTGGCAAACGGATTGACCTTGAAGAGGCCGTTCTGTTTGTTTCCGGCAGCGGAAAGTGGATCGGATTTAAAGAGCCGGTCAAAACCGCTTCATCCGGACCGGACACGGTTCCCAACATCGCAAAGCTGGCCGAAGCCCTTGGCGTCACCATTGAAGAGGCTGGCGCCATGAGTAAAAAAGCCGGTTTCCCGAAAAAGGAAAAAGAGGGTTACAACGTCGGAGCGATTAAGGAATGGCTGAACGCCAACCTGGCTGAATGGCGATAACGGCCGCCTCAAATACCACGCAGACGGTTGGTATTAAGGTTCTGGCCGATGAGAATCCGTAGCCGGATCGCAGGGGCGGCATGAATGCCGCCCGAAACCTGAAAGGCGGAGCGGTAATCCCGCCCCGCCTTTTTAATTGGAGAAACCAATGCGCAAATTAATGTTCAGCGAAGACATGGCCGCCGTACTGCGGGAAACAGGCGAAGAGGTCACCATTGCCGGAAAAGCGGTCTCGGCCGTCGTCGGAGAAATCGACGAAGCGATCGCGCTTGAACTGGACGGCTATCTTCCGCAAACCACCGCCAGCTTCACGCTCAGGGCCGATGATCTTGACTCCGTTCCAAAGTCACAGGACAAGGTGATTTACAACGGCAGAACCTACCGGGTGCTGGTGCCTGCAACAATTCCGCATGGCGGATCGGTGCGCCTGGACTGCGGGGCCGAAACCGCATGAACGAAGTGGTCATAGACCGCCGGGCCTTTGATGAGGCCGTCAAGCGCTTTGCCGCCGAAGGAAATTTTACAGCCCACGACGCGCTGCGCGACCAGATGCGCCTTTTTGTCCGTAAAGCCGCGTCCGTTCTGCCGCCTTCCGGAATCACCAAAAACGCCAGGGGTGTTGGCGAGAGGCGCATTGAAAAAGATGTTTCCAAGGTGCTCGGTGTTATAGACGACCAGCAAGCATTGACTCAACTGAACTCCATGTTCCGCAACCGGTTTTATCCGCTGAACTTCAACACCGGAAACATCGGCTCGGCCATGAAGATGGCCAATAAATACCGCAGTAAGCGCGGGCGGGTGGTTTATAAAGCGGAAGACGTTAAAATTCCGAACACTGATCTGGTTTTTTCGGGCAAAACCCATGTATCGCGGGCGATGAGGGACCGGATCATAAAAGCCAAGCAACTGCGGGTTGGCCGGTTAAAGGCGGGCTGGGAAGCCGCCGCCAGCATGTTGGGGGCTCGCCTGCCGGCATGGATAACGCGCCATAACTCACCCGGATCTGCCGCCGACACCATCAAAGACGGGCAGGGCTATATTGAGGCCGTCAACTCCGTTCCATACGCCGGACGGCATTCAGGGGCCATTGCCAAGGTTTTGCAGGGGCGCGTGCGGGCCATTGAAACCCGCATCAATAAAGAATTTTTCAGGTTGGCAAAAAAGTATTCAGCAAAATAAAAAAGGCCACAGGCCGCAGGCCGCAGGCGACAGGAAGTTCCTGAAGCCTGACACCTGAAGCCCGAAGCCTGAACGGAGGTTCATCATGGCAGTTTTTGATTTAGAGGAACGGGTGGAAGACGCGGTGAAGCAGGTTTTGATTAATTCCGCGACGTTTCCGGCGGAAGTATCGTTTTATGTCGGGCAGGAAAACTCAGAAATCAAAGAGCCTGCTGTTTTGATCATGCTGCCGAACTCCGACATTCCGGAAGACGAGCGATCCATTGAAGAGGTCACGGGCAACCGCCAGGGCGTTCTCACGGTGGGAATCCGGACGCATAGCGATTACGGCCGCCCGAACCACCGCGCGCTGACGGCGTTCGTCCGGGATCTGATCCACGACGACGACTTCATCACCACCTTGAACGGATTGGCGGAAGGGGTGATTATTGACCGCATTGAGCCCTCGGCGGCGGAGCGCTCTGTTCCTTCTGGCAACAGTTTTGTAACGGCGGTGCAGGGCTCTGTCTTGTTCCGGCCCAAACCAACTGAATAAACGGGGCTATGGTATCAGAGGCACACGCGAAATCAGTAGATAGGAGAATTCATTATGGCAGCACCATCACAGATCGGGCAGGCATGGGAACTTGGCTTTTCCGGCGCGGAATACACCGGCTTTGCAACGGAAGACCTGGAAGTCAAACCGGAGGCCGAGGAAGAGATTGTTAAAGACGACGACAACGCCACGGCCACCGTCATCACCTACGACGCCAAAACCGTCACCAGTGGAACATGGATGATCAAGTCCGGTTCATCCATCACTGCGCCAATCAAAAACTCCATTGTCAGCCTCAAGGAGCCGGGCGGTGTGGCAGCGGTGAAGCGCCGGGTTCAGGAATCGTCGGTCAAATTCTCGCGCGGCATCGCCCGCCTGAGCATGACCCTGGTTCGTGAAGCCAGCATGTCTGATGCTTACGACGCGGCATAATTTAAAAAGGCCCTAGACTTTAGGCTACAGGCCGCAGTGGGCTTCCTAAAGTCTAAGGCCAAAAGCCTAAGGCCTTCGAATGTTCCCGTACTGTAAACACACGCTGCTTGTCCCGCCGAAGTGCCTCGGTCTGAGGCTCCGGCCTTTTTCATTGGGCCACATCGACCTGCTGACGGCGCTGGATCATCCGGTGGTTATCGGTTCAGCAGAAACCATGACAAATGGCGATGTGGCCGTCGCCGCGTGGATCTGCTCGCGCACCTATACGGATGGAATCCGTGGTTATCTGTCCGGCAAGGCCGTCAAGGCACTGCACCTGCTCGGGTTAAGGTGGGGCGCACACGATAAGGAATTTGATGAGCAGCGCGACATCCTGCTGGAATATCTTGAAACCTACATGATGGCCCCGCCGCGCTGGGATCCGGAGCGGGAGAGCCAGCCGGTCATCCCTTGGCACCTGAGCGTCTTTGCGGCCTTACAGCGCGATTTGAATTATACCCCCGCCGAACTGTGGGATATGCCGCTGCCCCGCGCCCTTGAACTGTTTGCGGCGGTTGCCGCCAACCGTGGCGACGACTCGCTGGTAACGCTGAAAGAGCAGGACGTTTTTGAACAGATGAATAATTTAGAAAAACCAACCAGCCCTGCAGCCTGTAGCCTGCAGCCTGAGGACTAATTATGAGTTTGGGCGCAGAAATCAGAGCAAGGATGTCGCTGGACGCCTCCGGGGTAAAAGCCGGGGTTGCGCAGGCCAAAGGCCATGTTGACGGGTTCAAAGGCTCGCTGGGCGGTCTGGCTGGAAAACTTGGTTTGGCGTTCGGCGCCGGCGCGGCAGTGGCAGCTATAACCAACTTCACCAAAGCATCCATCGAAATGGCAGGGCGGACGGCCGACATGGCCGAACAAACCGGCCTGACGGTTGAACAGCTCCAGGCCTTTCAGGCATCCGCCATGGAAATGACCGGCGGGATGAAAGCCGCCGAAGTGGGGCTGGTGGCCTTCCGCTCCGCGCAGGATGAAGCCCTTGAGGGGAACAAAACCACTATTGCGGCATTCCAAAAGCTCGGAATTTCGCTGGAAGACATCGCCAACAAATCAACCCCGCAACTGCTGGAAGCGGTCGCCAAAGGATACAAATCGGTCGGCGACTTCGGCGCGCTGGTTGATATTTTCGGCAAGGTCAAAGCCGCCAAACTGGAGGGTGCTCTAATCGCTCTGGCCGATAACGGATTTGGAGGCATGATTAAAAAGGCCGATGAAGCCGGTCTGGTTTTGGAAGATGATTTGGTTGCTCAACTCGATCAGGTCGGCGATGCAATGGATCGGCTTGGTATAAGATCAAAGAACATGTGGGATAGATTTATGGTTCACGCTTATAACGCCGGAAGGGTTGTATGGAACTATTTACAGGCCTTTAAAGAAGGCGCCAGCTCAATGGTTACCGACCTGCTGGATCCCGGAAAAGCATTTACCGGAGCAGAAATCTGGCAACGCGCCAGTCAGGCCAATTACAATACATTTAATGAATATCAGGCCGAAGATCGCAATGACGACAAAATGTTTCGCCAGAAGCTGGCCCAGGAACGTCAAAAATCAGAAGAGCAAAATGCCGCTCTGCGCAAAGGGAAAATAGGAGAGATTTATGCCGCCGAAGCCGAGGAAGCCAAAAAGGTAGAGGATAAAAAGGCCGAAGAGACCGCTAAGGCGCTGGAAAAGAAACTGGCTGCCGAACAGAAGGCGTCTGAAAAATTGGCTGAAAAGGCGGCGGCTGATGCCGGAGTATCCGTAACAGAACTGCGCGGCGCCGGAACAAAACAGTTTCAGCAGAGGTTTGACAGCCTGCGCCAGATCGGAGCCAACGTGCTTGGGTCCGGAGTCATTCGTCCGGCCGCTGTGGACCGCGAGGCGGAGATCGCCCGCGCCACCCAGGCCACTGCCGACAACACCGCCCGCCTCGTTCAAAAACTTGACGCTCCGCCGATTTCCCGTTTGGCAAGCTCCGCACCTGTTTACTAGGAGAATTTTATGGCCGCCCCTCAACTGATTGGACAAGCCGGACTCATTGAACAGCCCGGATCGCCGCACGAAACCACCACCGACGCCGGGCGCACCATCGTGCGCACCTTTGTTTTTGCGGGAACAGGAACGCCGGTTCATCCGGCCATCGGAGCGGCCTACTCCGGACTGGTTCTCAAAGAAATCAGCGACCAGCGCGAAACAGCAAACGGCAAGCGCATGATAACATACACCTACGGCGAAGCCTACGCCGAACTGATTTCTGTTGCCGACTACATGCTTTCGACCGTCGAAACCGAATACGACACCAACATGATCAACGTGCCGATCGAGCAGCACCCCAATTATGATCCGGACTGGCCGGCAAGTAAGCCCGGCGTAACAGACTATCTGAGTCCCCAGCCGATCCAGCGCGTAACAGATTATGGAACCTATCTTTTTGCAACCGTCTCGGGGGTCGGACATCGCGGACAGGATGGATTTTCGGCCTACTGGCTGAAAACAGGCGTGACGTGCCGCTATATCGGCATGGCCCGTAATGGCGGCAATCCGGTGACGGTCTTCCAGCGCGTTCAGACTTACCAGTACGCTGAAAACGGCTGGGATGGCGACATTTATTGAAACCTAAAATTTGAAACATGAAACTTGAAAGAAAGCCTGCCGCCGGCAGCCTGTAGTCTGAGGTCTAAAAAAACATGGGTCTATTTCCTCCAGAACTGAGAGATAAAAACGATTTATGGGGATGGGTGCGTCGGCTCGGAACCTATCTGCGATCAACCGTCCTGCGGTCCGGTCGCGGCATTCTGCTGGCGCAGACGGACTCCGGAACAACCGTTTCGCTGGCAAACCATTCCGCCGACCATCTGCCTGGCGCAAAAGACGAAATCAAATTCCAAACCTTGGAAATCACCTTCACCAACCCGAACGATCCGGAAGATGTTAAACGCATCATTTTCAATCCGGCAGGGGACGACTTTCTGGCGGACCGTATTTTCTCCGTCAACGCCGAAGGCACCTTCACCGGCTGGCGCACGATGCTAGACTTACTCGACGGGTTAAGCGGATTTTCGGCGGGCAAGGCGCTGGTGGTGAACGCGACAGAGGACGGGCTGGAGTTTGGCGATGCGGGCGGAATACTGCCGGCCGATGTTGTCAAGGAGAGTACCACCACGCCATTTCAGGCAGGAAAGCTGGTGCTTGCTTCGGCGACCGCGCACGAACTGCTCGGAACGCTAATTGGAATTAATCTGGCCGGGGCAACCTATCTGGGCTATCTCGATACTATGGTTTCGACCGATGCGCGGGTTGCTCAGATTGCGGATTCGCGGTTCAATGCGAAATTCCCGCAGTTTGTAATTACCGGCGGCGGATGGGACGGGCAGATTGCCGTATTTGATGGTGATGGAACCATTCTAGGTTCGCAAAGCCTGACTACATTACTCAATCAACTGCTTGGCACCGCGACACCATCGAAGATTGTCTATACCGATGCGGACGGGATAAAGACCGGAACACTTCAAGAGGCCGACCCCGATGCGGTGCGCAAAGACGGATCACCAAATGATTTCAACATTGCCTATTTTTACGGCGGCAATGTGATTAAGGGACTGGCACAACCTGCAATTGATAGCGTACTGGCGATGGACGGCGGGACGATTGGTCTGCGGTGGAAGTCGCTGGCCGATGTCGGCGGATTACCGTCCGGAACCATCGGGCAAATTATTTACC
>Ga0208046_1000192_pt1 | contig 12932 bp, 16 predicted proteins | sample PL_2010_300m_FD_184161 | JGI IMG/M metagenome (GOLD analysis project Ga0208046, IMG submission 184161) | Freshwater microbial communities from Powell Lake, British Columbia, Canada to study Microbial Dark Matter (Phase II) - PL_2010_300m... | ecosystem: Environmental > Aquatic > Freshwater >... | reverse complement strand
GGTCGGAAGGCTTTACGGGCAGCGTTGTCCGCGGAACTATCGGCCCCGCGGACAACGCTGCCCGTAAAGCCTTCCGACCCCTGCTTGGTCTTCTGAAACCCGCCGCTAAGTTTGTTTTGCTTCTGGATGATCTTATCCAGTTGGCGCAGCACATCGCCGGCGTCGGCCGTCATTCCCATACTGACATTTCCTTCACCGGCCATTTTAAAACCCTTCTACCTCATCACCGCTTCGCGGCCGCCTTCGCCATCACAGCCATCATCATCTCTATCGCATCTCTCGTATCCGTCGCCTGGCTCGCTTCTTCCTGGCACATCATCGCGTCGGCCAGCGTCGGTTTGTAGCTCGCCATCGCTCCGCCGCGCCACAGCCGCCACGTCAGGAGTCGACCGCAGGCGGCCCTGGTGAGTTTTTTTTTGACGCCGCGAGCATCGTCTCGAAGCCGTCGATATCGGCCGCGGCCCGCAGGATCCGCATCACGTTATCGCTGGCCAGTGCCCCGAGTATCTTCAGCTCGGGAAGCGAGACCCGATAGTTCACGTTGAGAACAGTGGCCGCCAATCCGAGCGCCTCGCCCATCGACATCTGCGGAAGTTCCGCCAGTTCATCCGGGGCGTCGCCCGCGGCCCGCGCGGCGGTTCCGATGTAGAGATTCCACGCCGCGATGGCGGCGTTCCAGCACGCCTCGTATCTCGGCAGGACCTTGAAGACATCCGTGCCGTCGGCGTCGACGCAGAGTCTGCTTGGCAGTGCCGTGGCGAATCCGCCCGCGTCGTATTTACGGGCGATCGGCACTGTCCAGAATTGCCCATCGGCGAGTTCGATCTGCCTGCCGTCGATCGCCTCATCCCGCATCAGTTCCGCCGGCGTCGGCGGACAGTGCGGATCCGCCCCTACATAGTAAACGGCTTGCCGTTTCGCGGTTGGGGCATCCGTTTCTTCTTTTAACCGGCTACCGGCTACCGGCTCCCGGCTACTGTCTTTCCCGAACTGCGGAACCCATCGCAATGTCACGGTGTCCCGGACATCCGGTCGCGGGCCTTGCGTCGCCCAGAGGATCGTTCCCGCTCCCGGGACTCCGGCCAGGTTATCGCACGGCCCGCTTTCGGCGGAGCATCCCATCGCCTGGCTGATCCCAAGCCGCTCGAGCTCCGCCTTGCCCGCTCCCGTCCGTCCCGGTATGAAATATATAAATTGCATCTTTACCTCTACCTTCGCCTACGTAATCGCCACCGCCGTCGAGATCGTCAGGATCGGATGTTCGGCGTTGCCGTCCCAAAGCGGCGTAATAAACACCGGCACGCTGACGGCCTCGCCGCCTCCGGAGTCGCCGGGCGTGGCCTTGCTCGCGTACCATGAGATGGACACATGTTGCGACACGGCGTCGGCGTAGAAGACCGTCCCGCTTTGCCGCCGCCGCAGCCATATACTGCCGACGCCGCTGGTGATCAGCTCGGCCGCGATATCCGGCGTGTTGAAGCTCAGGACGGGATCTCGGCTCTCGATCCACGCCTCGGTGTCGTAGACGTTCATGCCGTCGGTTCGCGCATCCAGCCCGAAGCTGAGCTGGCCGTCATCGCACTCGTAGGTATCGCCGTCCTGGACGATCTTGGCGACCTGGTAGCAATAGTCCGCCGCCCATCCGGTGACCAGCGCCTGGCTGTCGGTGCGGCTGAGGATCGCGGTTGTCCCGTCGGAGGACATCCCCAGGAAATCGATCATCAGCGCCGCGAGCTGCCCGCGTGAGAAGCTCAGCGACCTCGGCACCCCGTACGCCTTTGCCAGCGAGAGCTTGACGTGGTTGCTTCCGGTCTCGCGGTCGGTGTACGACTTTTTCTTGTGCCAGTACGTGTCGACCGTCGTGCATTCTGCGCCGGCGATGCCGATGGATGCCAGTGCCGTCAGGTCGTAGGTCGTAATGCCGATGACCGGCTTTCTCGCGGCCTCGTAGGCGATGGTTCGGTCGGCGTATCCGCCGGCCCGGATAATCTCATCGCGGATGCCCGGGCTGACTCGAGCGGCGGTCAGCCCGCCGATGGTCAGGTCCGGCGTCGTGATATCGACACAGTGAATTGCGGCTCTGGTATTTGCCATGATCTATTTCTCCTCTGCGTAATCTGCGCAATCTGTGGATCAGACCGCCTGTCCGGCCGCTACTCTTCGCCTGCCCTTGAGCGCCTTCATTCCCTGGATGATCTTCTTGACTGCCATCCGCGACATATTCGCCGCCTCGTGGCTCGTCACTCGCGTCAGCTCTCCGCCCATGTCCGGCATCATTCCGCCGTGGCTGCTGCGAGCGGGTCGGCCGGCGGGCCGCAGGTATTCCGGGCCCTTCATTTGCAACTTGACGATCGGCTTTCGCTTCGTCGCCTTGATCGTGTACCCGCCGGAGACCTGCCGCTGGAGATCTCCACTGAACCGCATCGGACCGGCGAGCTTGTGCCGTCGCTGCTTGAACTGCTCGTACGGGATCTTCTCACCTCTGGGGTTGACCCGCACATCCTTGCGTTTGCCGATGCGATATTTCTGATAGGCCGAAGTCTCGAAGTGCTTGGCCAGCGTGTTTTTGTGCCACCAGGCCAGCGCCGCGGCGAGGCCGTCGTTGATAATCGGCACGATCTTCCGCTTGGTCATGCGGATGTCCGCCCAGCCCGTAAATGTGATATTGACTCGGATCATTCACCCGTTTCCAGCGTCAGCTCGTACTCGATGGTGTATTCGTCGATCACGCCTTCGGCGACCGCCTTGGCATCCGGCCGTCGCGGTCCGGTCATTCTGCGGATCTCGACGATGTTAGGCCCGCCGATCCCGCTGGCGGCCCGCATCGCATCTTCGAGCGACCCGACGGCGTTGCCGAAGGCGACATACTGATCCGCGCGGCTCTCGTATGTCTCGCTTGGCAGAATCCACAATCCCATTGCCACGGTCAGCGAGTCGCCCCAGGTGTTCGGGAACGCCGATCGCCTGGCGCCGCCGCCGTCGCCGATCGCCAGGATGATCGTCGGCCGCAGGGCGAGTTTCGCCGCTGCCGTCAGGCCTACAAAGCTCAACTCCGGCCAGTGGATCCTCGCGACGGCCTCGGCGGCGTCGTCGGCGCCCAGGATCGTCTGGCAGGCCGAAAGTCCGCTCAGCCAGGTCCGCAGACTGGCCAGCGGCTGCATCAGCGGTCCAGATGGTGTCGGGCTCGCCACGTCGCTTCGCTCCTAAAAGGCTTAAATGCCATGAATGCCAGAAATGAAGAATGCCAGAAATGCCAGAGAAGAAGCACATCGCGGCTTCCGCGAAGCTCCCGCCGTTTGGCATTTTTCATTCATGGCATTCTTCATTTTTTCTCTTCCGCTTCCTGCCGCTACGCCGGCACTTCCGCGTTGCGGTTCTTATCTCCGAGGCTTCTCCGCTCGATCTGCAGGCACGCCAGCGAGCTGAATACCGCCGACGTGGCCAGGATCGCATCGACTCCCCACGAGTCATCGCCGACGGTGAAGGTGTCGCCGACTGCCGGGCTGGCCACTTCACTGATCCTGACCGAAATGTTCATCGCCAGGACATCCGCTTCTTCGCCGCCCCGCAGAACTCGCCGGCTCGCGACGGGGCCGAGCAGAACCGTCACGTCCGTGGCCGCTCCACCGGCGGCGGATGTATAGCTCGCCGCATCGCCGCCGTCGGAGAAGGCCAGGTCGATATCGGTCGCCAGTAGTGTGTCGAGGTCGCTCATGATCGCGGCGTCTCAGTTCATCACCGCCAGATCGACGCCGGCGACCGGCGAATCCCACCAGGCCGCCAGCCGGTTTCCGACGCCGATCAGGTCGAACGCGTCGACCGTGTCATGCCTGGCGATCGCCAGCTCGAACGCGACGGCCGTCAGCCAGTCGGTTTCTCTGGCGTGGTCGTCTCGGCGAGGGCCGCATCGAGGTTCTGCTTGGCCGTTTTGCGGAGCTGCGTCACCGCCTGGATCTCCGCCGCCGTCGGCACTCGCCCGGTCTGCTGGATCTCCGCCGCCGCCGTCGACAGCAGCACGAGCGTCTCGGTTCCCATTTTGATCGCCAGCAGGATTTCCATCAGTCCCAACATGAGTCACCGCCTTTGCCTTTGCCGCCTCCGCCGCAAGCTGCATACGCAGCAGCTCATCGAGCAGGGCGTTGATCTTGGTCGCCAGGTACGTGAAGTTCATCGCCGCCGGCGGATCCGCCAGCAGGTCGGCGGCCATCTCATCGAGGAGCTTGTCCGCCTCGTCGGAGAGCGCCTTGATCTGTCTCTTATCGGCCGTGGTGAACTCGCCGGCCCTGACCAGCGTGGCCAGTACGTTTGCGATCGAGGTGTATGACTGGCTGGCGATGATGTACTTTTGTCCGTTGGACATACCGGAGCAACCACCGGCCATCGCGGCCACGGCCGCGGCCAGCACGATCATTCCCGCCCAGCCCGCTCCGCCTCCGGACTTTTGGCGCATCGCGGTGCCCCCGGCCGCGGTCGCCGGCGTCTTGGTCAGGCCCATCAGCAGACCGTATCCGCCGAGGGTCCACAGCACGTTGGCGATGATGTTCACGATCAGCGGCCAGAACTCTCCCTGGAGCGTTCCGAGGCCGTAGGTCGCCAGACACGTGAGTCCGCCGGCGATCACCACGGCGTACGCCCAAATGGGCACACGAGCCAGCACAGGCAGCTCGGCGGCCTTCTTTTTGATGATCTGCACAAGAGCGCCGGTAACGATGACGATCATCCACGGGCTTCCGAGCATAGCCGTGAAGTCGATCATCTCCGTCGGTGCGGCCGCCGTCGGCATCTCCACCGTCGGCGAGGTGGCGGGCGTCGTCGTCTGGCCGGTCGCCGAATACGCGACGACAGTCAGCACCAGCAGCACCATGCAGGCTGTGGTCAGTGCTGTCGCCGTCATTGCCGCCACATTCATCATCACTATCGCCGCTCGTTTCATGATCCGTTCTCCTCGCCCGTCAGCAGCGGGCATCTGCCCGTGCGGAGCCGCTCGTTGAGTTGCCCCATCACGACTGCCGTCCGATCCGTACTTTTAATTTGCTCGGCAATCTGACTGGTCAGCGCCGATGATGCACGCGTGTTGTCCACGACAACCTGGATAAGCTGGCTGCGGTCAAAGCCCGCCTCGTCCAGCCGGTCGGCGTATTTCTGGCTCCGCTTGTCGCTGCGGTAGTACAGCACCAGCAGCGTCAGGAATCCCGACGCCAGCACGCCCATCGCGCCATATTGCATGAACGCCGGAATCGCATGGCTGACTTGTGCGAGCTGGCCCATATTCATATATCCTTTGCGTTCTCTGGTTCCGTTTCCCGCCCGTCCGGCGGGCGGCCCTCGGGGACTCCCATCACCTCGGGCCGCCCAGCCAGCGGACGCGGCGGCGAACATTGTTTGGTTCGTAGTGGCCCCGATGTACATCGGGGCTATCCCCGGATATGCCCTTACGGGCACACTACAAACCGCCGCTCTTACGCCGACGTATCGATCAGGTAGTTCAGCAGATCGGCCTCGGCGGTCGCGACCTCGTCGGCATCGTCGCGGACGCGGACGATATCGGCCCTGCGGGTCTCGTCGCGGTACCGCTCGACGACGGGCATGTCCGACGAGTCGGCGGTCCAGTCGAATGTATGCCACGCGCCGAATGTATCGAGGCCGCCGCCTGGCGTGCCCAGCACGGCGAGCATCGCGTAGCCGGCCGTCCAGATCGCGGACATGCTCGGCGTGATGCCTTCTTCGGTGGTGTCGTATCCGCCCATGCCGACGTGGACTTCCTTGATGCCGCAGATGGCCGCCAGTTGCGCCGGTCGGATCAGGTGCGGAATGATGCCCTTGTTGTCGCCGCCACCGCCACCGTAGGTGTACTGGAGCTTGTTGATCACCTGCGTGGTGCTCACGCAGTTGTCGAAGTCGGCCTTGCTGAGGACCAGGCTCATCATGCTCGCCGGAATGCCGGTCTTGAGATTGATGGTAGTGATGCCGGTGGCGATGTCCGTCAGCGGCACGCCCGTCGCGGCGGTGTCCCAGTTGACGCTCGCCGCCGCGGCCGAGTACGTGCTGGCGTTAATGACCATACTGGCGACGCGGCGTTCACGCGCCATCAGGATCCGATACCGCAGCGTACGCGTCATTTGGGTCTCGTAGTCGATGAAGCTCGCGTACATCTTGAGCGTGCGGTCGTCGAGCGACGCTTCCAGGCCGTGCTCATCGCAACTGAAGGTCAGCGTCCCGAGCCCGCCGTCGATTCGGTTGTAGCTCCCGTCGTTGTTTCGGTTGACGTCGTCTTCCTTGACGAAGTTCTCGCGAATCCAGACCGGATACGCCGCGGCCTGCACCGCCACCGGCAGCCGCGGCGCCACCCTGTCGGCGATGAACATCTGTGCCGCCAGCTCGGCGTCGTATTCCTGAGCGACGACCGACAGGTCTCGTCGCAGCGTGCTTCCCGATGCAATGTGAATAGCCATTTTCAGCTCTCCTTAGCTTTTTGCCTTTTGCTTTTGTCGCCACCCGGCCGGCGAGGAATCCGTTCCACCGCCGACCGGACAGCCTTCTTCTTTTTCTTCTCTGCTTGTAGTGGCCCCGATGTACATCGGGGCTATCCCGGGGATATGCCCTTACGGGCACACTACGAACGGTTACCTCTCCGCGATGATCTCGACGTAGTCGATCCACGCGGTCTGCACGGCGGCCGATGCGGCCTTGACGCAGATCGTCGGCGTCAGCGCCTCATCGTCGGGGATGACGATGGTCGTGGCGTTGTCGGTCTTGGTGACCTTCAGCACGCCGTCGACGGTGAAGTAGACGCTGGACACGCCGTCCCAGTAGAATCCGACGGCGACGCTCTTGGCGGCCAGGTTTGCCTCGGCGGCGCAGTCGGCCAGGTCCGATGTCGTGTCGGTTGTGCTCTCCGTCGAGTTCTGCTCGACCAGGGCGTCGATATTGCCGTCGTTGTTGAGCTCGAAGCCCACGCGGTCGGTGCAGGCGGTCATCACGGTCGTGTCGGTGATCGCCAGGCCGATGAAGAAGTCCGTCTCGGAGACGTCCAGGATGGCGAAGCTGGCGTTGAACCAGAGCTTCTTTCCGACGGCCAGCTTGAACGACTCGCCGTTCATCTGGAGTTCCATCGAGTCGGCGCTGGCATCGTTGGTGACGATCTTGAGCCAGCCGCCCGCCGCGTCGTCGGCGACATTGCAGGTATCGCCGCCATCGGTGCCGCCGTCCACGAGCGTCAGCAGCCAGTCGCCCTTGTCGGCGGTCTCGCTGATTTTGTGGCCGGCCTCATCGGAACCGCTCAGCCAGTCCTCGAAGAAGCGGATGGTGTCGTGCGCCGAGGCCTTCAGGTCGCTGACTCCGGCGCTCGGCCACAGCACGCACGTGATGATTCCACCATCGGCGGTTGCGGCCTCGACGGCCACGCCGATCTGCTTGCCGACGGCCGAGGTCGTGACCTTGCCGTCGTTGGCGACGTAGATCGCCGAGTTGATCGCGATGACGGCGGCGGCGGTCGCGGGGTACATTCCGCCGCGAAGCGGGTACACGGTCGCCAGTGCGCCGCTTGCGGCGGCCTCGCCCGTCACGCCGATGGGCTCATCGCCCGCGTCGGCGTAAACAAGCGTGCCGGCCGACAGCTTGACCAGGCAGTTCCGGGCGATTGCCTCGCCGGTTACGATGCTGAACGGTCCTTCGTTCCTGTATGCCATTTTCAGCTCTCCTTAGCTTGGTTTTCTGTAGCCAGTAGCCGGTAGCCCGTTCCGTGGCTCCACAACTGGCCTGTGTCTTTCTGTTTCTTCTGGTTCTTCGCTCTCTGCCCTGCGTAGCCTTGGCGAAGCAGGGTCCCGGCTACCGGCTACTGGCTACCGGCTACCGGTTGATTCGCCGCGATCCACGCCTCGTGCTCATCCGGCATTTCCTTGGTCGCGGCGTTGAAGGCCATGCCTCGCGTCTTGCCGCCAGCGACGAGTTGATCGACGCGGGCCTCGTACTTCGCGGCCATGGTTGCCTGCGTGTTCGTGCCGGCGGCCTTGGCTCGCTCGGCTTCCTCATCCGGCCCTTCGGCGTCGCTGGCCTTGCCGGCCAGGCTCGGCAGCGGCACGCCGGCCTTGCCCACAGCGGCCTTGAGCGTCGCCAGTTCGCTCGTCAGGGCGGCGACCCGCTCGTTTGCGGCCTCGAAGCCGAGCGCCTTTGCCGCCGGGACGTCGATCCCGTCGGCGATGGCCTTTTCGCGGATTTCCGCGAAGGCCTCGCCCGGCATGGCCGCGCTGATATCCGCGGTGCGTTGCCGCTCGGCCTTGAGGATCTTCGCGGTCTCCTCGGCCAGGTTGATCGTTGTCTGCTCGCCGGCGGCCGACTCATTCACTTCGGCCTCGCCTGCGGGCGTTTTGGTGCTCTTGTTCATGTTTTCTCCCTGTAATTTGGAGTCTTCTGCATTACCGCCCACGGATCCCCGTTTTGAGGATCCCGCGGCGGGCCGTTTGTTGTTGTCTTTGCTCTCGCCGGCCAGGCCAACTGCGGTTCTGGCCGCCTCGATCGCCTGCGGCAGAGTCTTGATTCCGTCGATAAGTCCCAGCGCCATCGCGTTTGTCCCGCGGAAGCTCCGCCCATCGCTGACCGCGGCCAGCGCATCGCCCGTGAGCCCGCGTCCGCGACTGACGGCCTCCTGGAAGTCCGCGAACATGGCCGAGACTTCCTCCTGGACGTGACCGATGAACGCCTCGCCGACAGGTGAGCCGGGAACGTACGCTCCCTTGAGCGGTCCGGTTCTCACGACGGAGACATCGAAGCCCTGGTTTTTCGCCGCGCGGCTCTCATCGACGATCACCGCGTACACGCCGATCGAGCCGGTTGCCGCATCCCGCGTGCTCCAGACCTGGCGGGCCTGGCTGGCGAGCCAGTACGCGGCGCTGGCGGCCTGGTTTTCGGTGAAGGCGTAGACTGGCTTGATCTTGTCGGCCGCTCGGATTTCGTCGGCCAGGTCCGGCAGTCCGGTTCCCGCTCCGCCCGGCGAATCGACATAAAGGAAAATCGCGGCGACCTCATCGTTTGCCATGGCCGCCTGCAGGTTATTGCGGATCGAGTTCAGGCCCGTCCCCTTCGGCTGACTGCTCCCGTTGACGAGGCTGGAATGACGAGCGATCACGCCGTTGATGGAAATGATTGCCAGGCCATCCTCGACGACCATCGCCCGCGAGCCGTCGGTGTTGAGATCGCTCTTGCCGCCCGTGGCCGCGGAGATCTCCGTTTCGGTCAGCCGGACCCCGTCGACATGTCGCTTGACGATCATGGCGAGTTTGTCGAGCACGCCGGGCTCCATCGCCCACGCGGTCGTCGTCAGATACTCAACCAGGCTGCTGATTCCGTCGTGCATTTCCTAATCCTCTTCCGCTTTTTCCGGCGTGTCCTCTCTCGGCGCCGCGACGATCCCATCGAGCCGCGAGACAAGTCCGTGCTCCCGCAGCGTCTTCTCGTCGCGCTGGCGTTCCTTGCAAACTTCCAGGAAGGTCCTGCCTCCGCCGCGGCCCTCGACGACTTCCGTGTGGCTCTTGAATCCGGCGGCGACCGCGGCGCTGTCGGCCTTCACTTCCTTGAACGGATCAACCCATTCCCATCCGCTGAACCGCACATTGACGCCGAAGATCTTCTCTTTCACCGGCAGTTGGCCGCGGTTGATCGCCTGTCCGACCCATCGCCGGTAAACCGGCAGGAACATTCGTTCGCGAACGAATCGCTGCCACCGGCGGAAGGTCCGCCGCGCTTCCAGCAGTGCCGCCCGCGCCGATGAGTAGTTCACCTCGGAGAAATCCATCGTCACGAGAATCAGCGGCATTCCGATCGATGCCCCAATCATCGACAGCACGGACTTCGTGTACGGGCCGAAGTTCGAGCCGGGCCGCACTGAAGAGAATGGTTGGACCTTTTTCCCCTTGGCGATGTTGACGATGCTCCCGCGTTCGAGCTGTTCGAGTACTCGCGTGGTGTCGTCGGCGCGGGCCTCGGTCGTCTGGCCGGGCCTCATCGTGTTCATGTCCGTGTAGGCTGGATCGTTCTCGATGAAGAACGCCAGCATGGAGTTGATCTCGGCGGCGAAGGTCTCGTTATCCAGGAACGCATCGAACCGCTCGTACAGCGCCAGCGGGCTTGCCAGGGCGGGAATGCCTCGCGATTGGCTGCGGCGTTTGTAGTTGGCCATCCAGACGCAGTCGCTCGCGTCGATCCGGTGTGCATCGGAGCTGCGGGCGACCCATCCGCCGAACTGGCGATCGGAAACCCAGTAGCCCGTCGCGCGTCCTCGGCCATCCATCTCGACTCCGTTGACGACGCTTTTCTCGCGTTCGCTTTTCCGATCGCGGAACGAAACGAGCTGGTCGGCCTCATAGCAATGGAGGCAGTCATCGTCGCCGAAGGCCCACAGCTCATCGCCGGCGGTGAACATCGACCGCAGGGCAAGGCTCGCCTGATCGACGAGGCCGTGAACTCCGCGGCTGTCGGCCTGCGAGGCCGAGGCCCGCTCGGCGATGTAGGCGTTGACCTCGTCATTCAGCGCGTCATCGCCCGTCTCGGGCTCCCAGCGAAACTCCGACCCGATCACGTTGTCCACGGCCCGATCCAGCATTCCCGAGAACACGCTGCCGTTGCGGTCGTGGCTGTGGCACAGTTCGCGGAGTTGTCGCAGCGTATAATCCGGCTGGTGGACGTCGGCGCCACCGCCCGAGATCGTCGATGTGCGTCGGTCGTAGCCTCGGCTCGTCACATCGTAGCCGGCCCCGACGGCGAGCAATCCGCGAGCCGCCTGGCGTTTGATGGCGGACACGGGCGAAAGCTCGCTGACGAGCCGGTCGGCGGTGCGGCCGAGCCACCCCGTCGTCGTCGCTGTTCGCGGCCCCCGGACTATTTTTCCCTTGGTGCCGCTCATTCTCTGACATCCGCAACGCTGAACACGCCCTGGTTTTGTGCCGCCAGCTCCGCGCGCAGCCGATCCCGCATATTCATCAGTTCGGGGAGGCTTCGTCGGCGCACGTTCTGATTCGCCGCCGACCCGGCCGATCGGTATTCCTCGACCGGGCTGGTCAGCAGTTCTTCAATCTGCGCCTCGACGGCGGTCAGCAAAGTGGCGGTGCTCATGTATATAAATACCGCCGTCGGCGGCGTTCTGGCAAACCTCCGCCAGTAAAACGGGGAAAAACTTTCAGCGAGGAGCGAGTTCGTAGTTGCCCCGTGAGGGGCGATCCCCGCCCCCGGCGATGCGGGCGCATAAAAAAGCCCCGGCGATGCGTCTGCCGGGGCAGGGGCGGATTCGCTATTTCGCGTCGCATTTGGCTCGCCGGACCTCAACGCTCCGGGCGTTCATCGCCTTAGCCTGCCGCTGGCGTGATTTTGCGGCGGCGTTTAGCGTTGATCCGTGCGGCCGCGGATACGATCATCTATTCTTGATCTCAGCCCGCATGTCGGGCAGGGAGAGTCCGCCTCGTCATCTTCCAGCTCCTCGTCAACCTCAGTGTTGAAGTGAATCTCTGCCATTTCCGCCGCTTTGTCGAAGTCGATATTCTCTCGCCGGGCGAAGTGCCGCAAATCGGACAGAAGGTCAATCAGGGCGTCCCTCCAGCTCCCCGGATCATCGCTCAGTATTCGGTTCGCCACTTCTTCAGGTTCCAGGTAAGGCTTCAGGGCATCGTCGGCCTTTTCGGCACTGTCTCCGTTCTTGTCGCGGTTCTCGTTCGGCTTCTCGGTGTCTGTGTTACTCATGTTCTTTCTCCTGTTCTTGTGCAGCGGTCAAGCTCTCGCATGTGGACCATCGTCCGCGTGGAAGGTTTTTTAAGGGGGTGCCTTCCGGGCCTTCCGGGCGGCGACGCTCTTGACCTGCCGCTGGCGAGCCTGCTCGCTGGTCATCTGGTTGCCGCGCCGTTTGCGGCGCTTGGCCACGATGGCTGCGTTGGCGGCGACGATCACGCTCTCGCGGATGTCACGATGGCAGTGCGGGCATTTCATGGTTCACTCGTGCTCCTGGCTGAGATGCTCCCACTCGGCCTGCCATTCGGCGATAGCCTCGTCGATGATTTTTACGACAGCCCCCCACGACTCGCTCGTCACGTCCTCGATCGTGCCGACTCCGGCCTGGCCGCCGCGGGAAAAGACATTCGCCCCGTTCCAGCCGTGGCAGGTGCCCCGCTGGCCGGTTGATGACTCGACGCGGTAATGGGCTTGGCGAAGATTGTCATCGATCAGCTGGACGAGATCGGCCGCAGCCTCGTCGGTCCATGACTCGTCGATACCGTCAAACTCCGCGCGGGAAAAGACCTGCCACCATTCCGCGTTGCCGCACAGTTCCAGCCGTGGCAGCTCGTACGCGGTGCCCTCCTCGCGGTCAACAGCCCAGCCGCTCGCCCACGAGTCGGCCTCATCGGAGCGTATCATGGCCTCGTTGGCGACTGACAACAGCCCGTCGGCACTGTCGGTGATGTCACCCGTGTACTCGCCGTCCGTGTCAATCACTGGCCAAAAATCAGACCAGTCGCCGCAATTGATGATCGCCTGCGCCTCAGGGTCATCGTAGCGAGCGCAGCCGACTAGGCCCAGCAGGCAATCCAGCTGCTCCTGCTGATCGGGGGCGTTGGGTTCGTAGGCCGCGAGCCACGCGACGAGCGGCTTACAGATGCCAGCCTCGCCTGCGCCGAGGCACTCCGGGCTCTCACAAAACTCAGCCCACAGCGCCTCGGCGCGCTCCGTGAACTCCGCTTGGAGCGACTCGGCGTCCTGCTCTGCCGCATCCGTCGGCAGCGAGTCCTCGCCGATCTCATAATAGCAGACGGTGATGCCGCCGCATCCGCCGAAAAAATACCGACGAGGCCCGGCATGCTCTGCGAAGACGATCGTGTAGATGGCCCGGTCCTGATCGCTGCTGATGTCTGATCCTGGAAATGCTGGTGTGCTCGTCATGTTTCTCTCCCGTC
>Ga0208046_1000191_pt1 | contig 12934 bp, 16 predicted proteins | sample PL_2010_300m_FD_184161 | JGI IMG/M metagenome (GOLD analysis project Ga0208046, IMG submission 184161) | Freshwater microbial communities from Powell Lake, British Columbia, Canada to study Microbial Dark Matter (Phase II) - PL_2010_300m... | ecosystem: Environmental > Aquatic > Freshwater >... | reverse complement strand
GAGTAGTACGCCGCGTTGACCGTGTTGTGGTATGAGAGCAGGTAGCCGCCCATCTGGTACGGCTTGGCGAGCCGCGTCCGAAACTGTATCCGCTGGTCGTACCGCAGGCCCGAACCCTTGACAGGTTGCCACTTGTACGACGGGCCCTCGTCCGGGTCGCGTTCATGGTGCCAGACGTAATCCCCGTTCAGGTCGACCACCGGCCGCTCGACCGACTCGGCGCTGCGTGCCGACACGAGCACCTTGTTGGTGTCGTTAATCAGCACGTCATCGAGCGTCGGCGGGTCGTAGTGGTACGTCACGAGCACCTGACCGGTCTTGAGGTCCGGTTGTACCCGCGCCTGCGTGAGACGTGAGGCGAACGTACCCGACTCGCCGGGGTACGTCGTTCCATGCGGCACCCGGCCGCGCGCACCGGCCAGGGTCGTACCCACGGGCGCCCGGTACGCCACGTCGTACACATTCCCCCGGCGTTCGTCGCTCGCCGCGCTTGACTGTGCCCAAGCCAGCGTCCAGGTTGAAGGTACGCTCACACCGCACCCCCCGTCCCTGGCGTAACGTACTCGACCACCAGCCACTCAAGCGTAGCCGAGATGATCCCGCCGCTCTTCGCAGCAGTCACAACGAGAGTCGAGTCGTCATACGCCGTATCGCCCATCGACGGCTTGAGGGCATCGAACGCGACGCGCGGCACCTTGAACCATCGGCGCACACCCCGCTCGGCCCGGGCGTCCAGGGAACCCTGTCGCCGATTCCACCAGTAACTTTCTTCAAGCGTCTGCGTCGTCGCCATCAATCGTATCCTGAGTCGATGCGGAAGATGTTGCCGAGGCCGCCCAGCGGCACCTTGCCACCGGCCCTGCCGCCACCAACCCGAATCGGCAACGGCCCGTGCGGCTGTTGCGACACGAACGTTTTGTCGATCTCGCGCTGGTACTCCCTGGTTTGCATCGCCTCCAGCCCCGCGTTGTTGTCATCCACAGACAGCCGCAGGCGCAGAGCAAGGTGCAACAGACCCCGGAACGATGCCGGGATGTCGGCGGCGTCACTCCCGCTCGTGAGCGTTGCCGGCACGCGCCAGTAGGTATACCGAATCGCCTTGGCCACGCTGGGCGCCGGGTCGATGTAGAAGTAATCGGTCCCGGCCAGGTTGTGGTGCATGATCCGTTCGGGGTACGACGTCGTGCCGCGGTCCAGCAACCGCAGGCGATGCCACTCCGACAGTTCCAGCGGCTCGTAAGACAGTTCCCGGCCATCCTCCAGATAGAACACCCCTTCCTGCCCCCAATCGCTCGGTGCGGCGTACCGGACGTACCGGATGGAATACGTCTTGCCCGAGGCCGTGGCGCCGAGGTAGGCGCTGTTCAGCGTCAGGTGCGTCGTGTCCGTGAACGTGGCTATCATGTACACCCGGTTGCCGTCCTCGGTCGTCCAGAACTCTTGCCCCGCCATGCCTGCCGCCCAGGTAGTCGTTGTTCCAACCAGTGCCGTGCTGGCTGCCGTCATCGCCACGGTGCCCGTGGTGTAAGGTGCCGTCAGATTGAAATACCCCGGCGTCTCGTAGAATGGCCAGCGTCGCTCGATAGCCAGGAACTTGAGCACGTCGTTGATCCACGCGGCCAGTTGCGTCGTTCCGGCCGTGGTCGAATCCCGCCAACCGTGTCGCTGGCAATAGGTCTGCAACTCCGCGAGCGTCGCCATCAGCGTTCCTCCGGTGGCGTCCAGTTGATGATGAGTTCACCAGACCGCCTAAACCCCTCCAGCACCCCATCCCAAATCCGGCGTTCGCCTTCCCATCGCCCCGGGTGCCGCCCGGGTTGTTTGGCGCCATGGGCATCAAGCATGCCGCCCAGGTCGACGCCCCAGACATCTACGGTCGCCCCGCGCCCCCCGGCAACCCACGCCGCCAACATGCCCATGAGCCCGCCATAGTGGTCACACCGGGCCGTGCCTTTCTGCGACCCGGCACCGTGAATCGGCACCGACCGGGGCATGGGCGGCAACAGGGGCAACTCGTCCGAGAAGATCAGCCGGCCGCTTTTCACATCATCGTGGAACCGGCCCGGCATCCCCTTGGCCCGCAAGTTCCCGGCGTTGACCTGGAGTTCGAGGCGCCGCCCCGTCAGGATTCGGATCGGCTTGTTCTGCGCGTGCCACATATAAAACTCGGGGTCACAAAACGCCCACCAGGTACACTCGAATAGCGAGACTACCCCATTGACCCCGACGATCTCGTCGTATCCATCGGGGCCGGGGAAGTCCTTGCCCGTCGGTCCTTCGCTAACGAGGGCCACGCGCTTGGCGCGCGGCGTAGAGGTACTGGGCATACGCCAGGTCCCTTTCCGTGTCGATGTCCACCGTCTCGTCGGCCGGCATCTCAAAGAACTGCGTCCGCCCTTCCGGCCAAATCGAATGCACCGGGTCAGCCAGGTAGGCCGCGCGCTGAATCCCCGTCATCGCCCAGACCACCTGCGTCAGCGGAATGAGGTCTTGTGTGTCGGCGTGTTCGGCCCGGCTCACGTTGACCGGGTGCCCCATGAAGAAGAACACGGCGTGCAACGACTCGACCGAATGAACGACCGTCGCCATCGTGCCCCAACACGTCCGCACGAATCGGCTGGCCGTCTCGGCCGAGAGCATCGGCGAGGTCGTGTTCAAGACCATGCACCAGTCGCACGGATGAAAGTTCAAAAACTCAACCTTGAACGCGGTGCTTGTGCCCGAGAGACTGAGCGCCTTGGCCCGAACATGGACATTGGCCCCGTACCGTACCGCTTCGTCCTGCAATTCCTGGTCGTAGGTATCGACCCAGACCTCGTCAAACTCCGGCACGGCCCGGGCGGTCTGAATGGCATGGCCAAGCAACGTCACGCCATCGGAGAGTTCCCGAAGGTTCTTCCGCTTGACGCGGACGCTGCCGATCCTGGCCGGGATCATGCAGATGGTCTTCACGTCACCGACCTTCCCGCATGTCGGTGGCGGGAGACGACCGCGGCCGCCCCCCGCCATCGTTGGCCTGTCTTAGCAGAGGGTGACGGGCAAGTTGCCCCAGACCGAGCCGTACATGATGCTGCCGGCCGCGACGACGTTGCTGGTGTCAGCCACCTCGCAGACACCGACTTTGTAGCCGCCGTAGAAGATCGCCGGGGCGGTGGCGGCACCCGCGAGGGTCGAGGCGACGCCAAGCCAGGTGCCGTCGGTATCCGACGGGTAGACGACACACCCGGCGTTGACCGTGCCGTCGCTGACGCCCGCCAGGTTGTTGTACCCCGCCGTCAACACCCAGCCGTAGGCGGCGGCCGCGTTCACCGGGCTGCAAAGGAACCCGCCGACGCAGAACTCCTGGCCGACGACGCTCGCCTCGTCTTCGTCCTCGTCGACGTACCACCGGCCCGAGGTCGGATCGGTGAACACGGGTGAGTTGTTCGCCGTGGTGACGGCGTCCTGAATGTAGCAGTACACCGCCCGCTGCGAGCCATACGTCGGATCCCAGATGGCGGCCACGGTGCCGATGGGGCCGACTTGGGTGCCGACCGCAACCAGCGTGGTTTTCGCGGCTTCGACTGGATTGAGGAATCGCATTCCTGTGCTCCTTCCTGTTGAGTTTCCAGGTCACTCGGACCTGGTGTTCGGTTTCCAGGCTACGTGTCGTAGCACACCTGGAAACTCCGGGGGTTGCGGAAGACCGGCGCCTGCTTGCCGGTGATGGCGACGCCGCCTTGGCCGGCCAGCCACGCCATCTCGGTCTTGCCCGTGGTATGGGTCACGATCAGGCCCTCGGCCTTGGTGTGCGTCGTGACCAACTCGAACTCGGATGAGGTGCCCATCAAAAACTCGGTCGTGGCCGCCGCTTCGACATAGCCCGTGGCCCCGCCAAAATACTCGTCCCAGAACATCGTGATGCCGTTGATCACGATGTTCTCGAACTTGCCGTCCTCCAGGAGATTGAGGTTGGCCGCCTTGTCGATGTTGAACGACGCCTTGCTGTCGTAGTAGGCCAGGAGGTACGGCCACAGCGTTTCGTCACAGGCGGCGAAATCGGGCACGAGCCGCTTGCCCTTCCCGCTGGAATCCGCCGAGAACGTCATCTGCCGCTTGAGGGCGCCGATGAGTTCGGGCAGGTTTCCGGCGATGGTCTTGGTGCCGTAACCATACCCCTGCGGACGCCAATAGTAGAACGTGTCGGTGCCGTTGGTCGTGCTGGCGTCCATCGCGATGCCGCCATAGGTCGTGGAGGCGGCAACGCTGGTCGGCGAGAGCATGCCGAGGCCACCGGCCTGGTTCGTCGCGTTGACGTTCCAGACGCTGTACGCGATCTCGGTCTGGACGGCCGACACCGCGTCGGTGAAAGACTCCTTCTTGATGTCGATGATCTTCTGCGGGCCGGCGTGCCGGTTGGCTTCCAGGTCGCCTTCGCCAACACCCCACGTCTGGTCGTGCATGTACATCGTGATGCTGGGGTTGGCGAACAGGTCGACCGGCACAAAGGTACGGGTCCGCAGCGGGCCGGTGCTCGTGTTGGCTTTGCTCCGGTACTTCTTGACGCGCCAGTCGTAACTCGACCCGCCCTGGGCCCACTTGACGTGTTTCAGCGCCCTGTCCCCGAGGGGAATCCGGATGCGGGGCGAGGGCACGCCGTTGAGCAAGACATACACGGTGGGCGAGATGAGACTGACGCCTTCCGTGATCGTCTTGGAAATGCTCTCTCGCATCGTACTGGTGCGAGTATTTTCGGTTGCGGTTGCCATGACTCAGGTTCCTTTCGTGTTGTGGGTTACAAAACGCCCGAACCCGGCGCGAAAGCCTCGTCGGGGATGTCATCCAACGTCCCATAAGACTTGGCGGCGGGTGTTGCACGGGTGCCGGCGGTGGTCGTTCTCGCCCGCCCGGCTTGTTCGGCTGTCTGTTCGGCCCTGGTGGTTGCGGCCTTGACTCCCTCGCCGACCTTCCGTTCGGCGTCGGCCGCACGCTTCGCCCTGGCGTAGGTCAGACCCGCTTTCATCAGGTCCACCACGTCACGGTAGAGCGGCGCGTCGGACTCCGAGAGAAGGGCGATGGTGTACATTTCCTCGTAGACGGGCTCGCGCCCGATGTCCTGGCAGACCTGTTTCATCGCATCGTCGTGGGCTGGCCAGTCGGGATGTTCCCCGACAAACGCATCCCACTCCGCGTTGATGGCCGCCTGGTCCCGCTCGCCTTTCTCCTTCTCGCGTTCGGCCTGGAAGACCTCTTGCGCGATCCGCTTGGCTTCGGGTTCGCCGACCTGCTTGTACATCCACCGCTCGGCGGCTACCGGGTCTTGGTCATGCCACGTCAGGTAAACGTCGCGTTGCTCGTCGGTCATGGCCTGCATGACCTGGGCCTGTTCGGCTTGCGTCGCGGCCGCTGCGGGGGGCGCATCGGCCCGTTTCCGCAACTCGCCCAACTCCCGTTCCTGCTTGGCCGACAGGTCCTGACGATGTTTCAGCCGCTTCGCTACCCGATCCAGCGCTTCCCGGTCGGTCTTACAACCCTTCACCAAATCGCGGTCGATTCCGGCGGCAGTCGCCCAGGCATCGGCATCAAACTCGGGCGTCTCCTCAGCGTTGGTCTGGGTGCCGGTCTCGTCTCCGGCGGCGCCCGCATCCGCTTTGGGGTCCGTGTCGGTTGCTTCGCCCTTGGGTTGGTCCGCATCGGTCTCCGCGTCAGTCTCCGGGGCCTTGTCGGCCCCGGCCTCACTCACCGGTGGCGGGTTCAACACCTCGTCCGTGAAATGCTCGTCAGACAGGGTGTCCAACGTCGCCGTCGGCTGACCTTCCTCACCGGCGCCCGGCTGGGCGGTATCGGTGTCGGTCTGCTTGGCCATCGTGCTACCCTCCTATGCTCTCGGGCCAGCCTGGTTGGCTGGGTGTCCGGAAGTCTCTGCCCCGACGACAAAAAGAAAGACCCCGACTCCCCGCATGCGGAGTCAGGGTCTTGGAACTCTCTCGACGTTAGACCGGAGCGACCGGCCCGTCGCCGGGGCTATTCAGTTGTCACGATTCAAGCCGACTGCCTGCGTCGGCGTTTGCTGCTCGTAATCTCTATGGGACTATTCGCCCGCTTCACCGCTGCGTCAAGCGCTTCTCTCGGTGCTTTTCCGCGCTTGCGCCGGTAATGATCGAGGTCTCGGTCGTTGACAAAGCCCATGCCGGACCGTTCAAACCGCCGCAGGTCTGTCCGCGTTTGGACCCTCTCGCCCGCCATCGCCGCCGACCGCTTGATGCGCTCGCTCAGGTTCGTGTCCGTGTGCAATGCGGGTGCCGCCGGTACACGCCTGGCCTTGCGCCCTCGGCACTTGGGGCACATGACGCGCACGGGCCCGTCCATCGGCTCGACGGTCTCCCACCGATGCTTACACGTCGGGCAGAATCGGTCATACCTGGGCAACTTCGGCCTCCTGTGGAACCCCTGCCGCCGCTTGGGCCGCCTGCGCCTCTTGCTGGGCCAGCATCGCGGCCTTCAACCGTTCCATGTCGGGCAACAGGCTCTCGTACTCGTTCAGATCCAACATTCCCAAGACCTTGCGAACAGCGTCAACCTGTTTCTCGATGGCCATTACCGGATCGACGTTTGCCAAGGCCGCCAGCAACGGGGCGTACATCCGGTCGTACACCTCGTTGAACGCCGCCACCTTCTGCAACCGCGTCCGCTGTTGGGTACTGCCACGCTCGACGCTGACGACCGTGGACCGCCGCAGCAACTCGGCCGGCATGGTCTCATCCCAGAACTCCGCCTTCTCCGGCCCGACCATCGCGTCGGCGCCCAGGCCGATGAGTTGGGCCGACTCCAGCGCCAGCCAGGATTGAAGAACCATCGCCGCAATCCCGGGCACCAACGGGTTGTCGGCCTCGACGTGCCGGATCAGTTCGAGGTCCATGTTGGCAAAACGCGGATCGGGTTTGTATGGCTTGAGCCTTTGCTCGACATCGTTAATCCACATTCTGACGCCAGCCTCGTCGGTGTCGACGTCCATAAGTTCGTGTTTTGCCTCGGCCAACACCTCGGGCGACACCTCCACGATGCTCTGCTTCGGCACCATGACGTGCGCCATGGCGATGACTTGCCGGGCGACGTTCGATTGAAACGCCTCAAAGTCGCGCAGCCGGACGTTCGCCCTGGCCGTCGAGGCTTCCGACGCGATCTCCGCTTCCGTCGCCGTGTCGAACTCGCTCTCGCTACCCTCCTTGATCTTCGGCACGCCCGAGACCTGTTCGTGCGTCCGTTTGCACAGGTCAATCCAATCCAAATCCTCGCGCCGCAACCCCTCGAACTCGATGGGCTTGAAGGTCGGCCGACCGTCGGACGTAAACGCCCCAGCCAAGTAGGCGATACCATCCGTTTCCAGGAACGTCTTGACCTCAGCCTGGCTCAAAGGCGACCCCGCCACGCCGCCCATCTTCGTGTTGTTGCCCAGCGCCGCCCTCTTGTTCGCATCCCCGATGGCCTGCTCGTGGTACGCGATGATCCGCTTCTCGTGCCGGTGGTCCGTGAACCCCGGGACGTTGTCCTTGCCCTCGTTGTACCGCAAGAACTGAATCGGCCACTCGTCCCAGTCCAGGGCCAGGACCGCCGACCAGCCGTCCTCGTCGACCAGCGGTTCATAGTATCCCGCAATGAACTTGACGTACCGCCGCGGCTCGTTCATGCCGTGCCGGTCCCTGAACCGTTCCCAGTGAGGCTTACCATCAGTGTCGGCCGTGGGCTCGCCCGGCTCAGTCGGTTCCTTGTCGTACAAGGCGTACTGATTCCGGGCAAAGACGTGCCAGACCTTTAGCCGCTTGCCGACACGAACCACCTCTTCGCTGACCCCGGGGAACCTGGCGTCGTTATCCTCCCGTCGCGGGGCCGACGCGGCTATCGCCTCCAGTTTGGTCGCATCAAGGCCCGGGTACTCCTCGATCAACATCTCGGCCGACTCCCATTCCCAGTACCCCATCCAGTTGGCTCGCTTGATGTCTGGGCCGGAATCGCCGTCGACGGCGACCTGTTCCATCGGGATGGCCAGCAACGCCGGCAAGTTCCGCCGCATATCCACCCGATGCACCAACGCCCCCATGTTCTGAACGTCCGCGACCGCCCGCACACGACTGATGACTTCGTGATAGCCCATCTCGCGGTGCAGGTAGGCGTACAACGCTTCCTCGCACTCGGCGCGGCCCTCGGCCTGCTTGTCGTCGGCCCAGCCGTCAGCGGTCGACACCGGGATATGGGCCGGTTGCTCATCGAGGAACGCCCCCTGCGTCTCGACGCGCGACCGCCACAGGTTCGCACGCGGCGGGTTGTCGGGGTCGCCCTCGTAGGCTTTCCACGCCGCGTCCCACTCGTCGGTCGGCCACACCTCGGCCTGTTTGACCAAGGACTCGAAGAACGCCTGCACGTCTTTCTTGCCCTGGTCGCCGCCGGGTCGATGGACCCGATTCAACAGGCTCTTGGCATATTCTCGAAGTCCCATCAGTCGAGCCTCCCCTGCCCGCCGCGCCGGTCGGCATGGGCCATGATGTGCGTCAGAAGCATGTCGGTCGACGCCGGCGCCGGTTTCGCCACACGCCTGACAACCGGCGTCTGGGCGAGATACCGAACCACGTCCACGCCTTCATCGTCCACGTCGACGAACCGTTGCGGGGCCGCCTTCTGCGCCGGGTCACCACGCACCTCGGCCCACCGGAAGTTGACGCATTCCTCGTAGAGGCTGCGGGCCCCCTGGGCGACCTCGGGCGAAAACCAGATGGCGGGGTGAGACGCCAGCCGTCGAGCGTCGCCCATCGAGAGCGTTGGGCCGTGTAGGGCCTGTCTGAGCCGGTCCAGGTCGTTCCGCCAGATCGACCACCGGGCCAGTGCCGAGACGAAACAGGACGTGAGCGACTCGTACCCCACCGCCGAGTTGTCGGCCGGCGAGAGGTCGAGGCCGTTCTTGGTGTACACGTCGGCCCACACCTCCATCGTCTGATCGTCTCGTCGCCAGATGGAGGGGTCGGCCACCGTCGCCATGACCGTTTCATCACCCGGCGTGAGTTCCTGGATCGCCTTGGCGTTGGCGGCAATCGGCAAATCGGTCGCGTAATACTGCCGATAGACGTACAGGTCGCCCTGCTCGTTCACCGCTGCCCAGGCACAGCATTCGGGGTGCCGGATACCGTGGTCGAGGCCACGGTAGAGACTCCACGCCACGGAGTTCCAGTCCGACTTCGGGATGATCCGCAGGTGAACATCACGCGACAGGAACGGCCAGACTGATTGGCCGCTCCGCCGCATCTCGCGGTCGTAGTTCTGGCGCCACCAGGGCGACTGGCGGCCCCCATACTGAGCAGACTCCGCGTCGGCCCAGGCTTCGGTGTGGGCTGGGTCGTCACGCCAGTCCACCTCTTGCACCGCGAACCCGGTGTCCTGCACGCGCAGGGGGAAACTCATGCCCGGGAGGTGAGCCACGATTTTGCCAGCGATGTCGGCCATGTTACGCCTTCGGCTTCGGCTTCAGTCCCGGAAGGGCCTGCTCGGGCAGCACCAGTTGTTCGGCCGCGAACGTGCCAATGCTGATGGGCGGCGCCATGTCGGTGCGCTTGACGTGGTACAGGGTCTCGCCCTGTCGCCGCGCCTTGACCGCCACGCTAGCCGCCGCGGCCGGCACGCCTTCCGCCGGACTGATGGCGCCCCAGCACTCCATCCCCACACACTGACCCGGCAAGAGGCCGCCCACGCCCTTAATGAACAGGCTTATGGGCGGGTCGATGACCTGCTCGATCTTGCCGGTCTCCGGCGCCTCGAGAGTGGGCAACGTCGAGGCGTAGGGTTTCCCCGCGTCAGCGTCCTCCAGTGCCTTGGCTTCGGCATCGCTTACGGTTGGGCTGCTGAGTGCGCCCGCGTCCCTGTCCTTGCGTCTGGCCATCGGCCTCCCTTTCAGGCTGCGCCCGCCAACTTGCCGGGCAGGAATACTTGCCAGAACCACCCGTAATCCGCACTGCCGAGCAGCGTCATCGACTCCGTAGCCGGCAACGCCTGGTGGTATGCCTCTTCCGCCTCGTCCTGCAACTGGATCTCGTCCAGCACCAACCTCGCCGGAGTGTACGACTGGACGTGGTGAGCACCTTGCGGACACGCCACGATGGCGCTGTCGTTCGAGAACGTCAACCGGCCTGCGTTCCGCTCGACGAGGTTTGGACCCAGCCACGGCGCGAACTGACGCATCCGGTCGTACACCCCAACCGTGCGCCTGAGCACGCCCTGAGCGTCCTCTTCCTTCTTCGACTGCACCATCGAGAGCCGACCGGCCCTGAACAGGGCCTCGCCCAGGACGTACCCCACTGCCGCCGCCCAGGTGAGCCGCATCTGCCGCGACTTGGGCCACGCCGTGTTGTCGTACTGCCAGAGGACGTAGATCACCGACCGCAGGTACTCCAGGGCCGGGAACCGCTGGTACGGCCCCGTCAAGCCCTTGCGAACCCAGTGCTCGTCTTGGGTGACCATGTAATTCACGAACCAGTACCAGGGCTCGCGCTCGCACCGCATCTGCTCGATGGCCTGGGCCTCGGGGCTGCCTCCAATCCGCCTGAGTTCGGCGTGTGACCTGGTGGGCCCGAGCATGGACTGCGCCAACGCTGCCCCGCAGTCGGGACAGGCTGAGCGCTCCAGACGGCATGAGGGGTCCGCGGTCCAGTCACAACGCCAAGCGCCTACCCGCCGCCCGTCAGGGCCAAGCCGGTCCTCGCAGACCACAGCCCCGCACGCCTGGCAGACCGGCCGAATCGGCGCGATGGAATCGGCCCGACTCCAGGGAACGTAAGTCGCGGGTTGGGTTGCGGTTGCGGTCAAGCGTCGCTCTTTTCCGGAATGGTGACTTTTAGTAACTCCAGAGCAGTACACCACCAAAGCCCATCGCCAAACCGGACCCGCAGGCACTGCTGCGCGCCCGGATACTCGACTGCCTGGGCCACGCATACGACGCCGATTTGACCGATGCAGCGTTCGCGCCCCGTCATTGGAGTGATGGACCCCAAGTCGTGATCAAGTACGACAGGGTCACCCACGGCAAACACCTGCTGGGCGGACAGGTAAACGCCGCCGTCGGTTGCGCGCTTGTGCGCGGAATCGGCTGCGTCGAGCTCGGCACAAAGGGCAATTGCCTCGGCCGAGGGCTCTATCAGTAGCCCGCCTGGGGGGCCACCCGTAAAATAGAGCACGCTTTGGGGCTTGCCGTCGTAACGGGGGCGAGAACCACGGACCGCCTGGATGGACTCCTTCCGAATGTGAAGTTCCCTGCCATCCGCCACGGCAATCGTAAGCACCACCACCGCAATCCTCCTTACCTTTCCGCCCTCGTACTCGACCTGGCAGCGACCACCACCCGCTTGCGGTTCCGCGGCCGCTTGCCCGCACGCACGGTTCCCTCGGCAGGGTCGACGCTCAGTTGCTTGTTCGCGTTCTTGGGGCTGACGTGTGCGGCCTGAGTCTGGAACCGCAGCCGCTCGACTCGTTCGGGGTCGCCCGCGTTGTAGAGGCTGATGGTGGGCAAGGAAATCTGCTTTCGGCCGGACCCGCCGCACTTCGGGCACCGCAATCGCCTGGGCGCCTTGCCCATGTGATACAGGCCATCCCATTGGTGGCCGCAGGTACACGCATAGGCGTAGGTGGGCATTATCGCACGATCCTCGGCGGCGCAGCCAGTTGCGCGCGGGTGACTTGTTGCCGCAGGTCAGCCCCAGCCCGTTGTGTTGCCCGGTTATATGCCTCGGGCGCCAAGGCGAACGCCTCGGCCGCCGTAGCCGCCTCGACGAAGAAGGCAAACTGAATCGAGGCTCCTTGGCCATTCGGCAGGGGCTCGCTGTGCGTTCCGGCCCCACGCCACCGGCTCGGCCCGCCCGCCACCTTCTGGCCGGCCATGGGCACCAGTTCGGTCAGTTCTCTGCCGCCGCACACGAACGTCTTGCCCACGCGGTACACCACGGACTCGGGTTCAGCCACCATCGGACTCCTTTCGGCCGACAAATCCCACCGCCCGCTTCGCCACGGCCTCGGCACCCTCCGCACCCGCTGCGGCTAGATCCGGAAACGAAAACTGCAGTGTGCCTCTGTGCGTGATGTCGTATGCCTCTCGGTAGGCACCGCTGGGGTGGTTCTTCATGGCGAAGATCAGCGAGGTCTGGTAACGCGGGTCGCTCTTGGCCTTGCCGGCGCACACCTCAAGCACGTCCTCAAGGCGCCCAAGGCAGGCAAGGCTGGCCTTGTCCCACCCCTCGGCAAACACCGGGTCAGCGTACTTCCACTCGGTAATCGTGGTCGTACTGCACGGTACGGCCTTGCCCACTTCCCGCCACGTTGCCCCTTGCCTGCGCGCCTGGATGGCCCGGACCTTTTTTTCCGTCGTGATTGTTCCGCCAGAGAATTGCGCAGCCTGGACGGCGGCATCCGCTTCCGGCTTGGACTTCCTCTTGCTCACACAACACTATCGCAACGATTCGGGGGGCTGACAAGCACGGCCCCCAATTCTTTTTTCCTTTCTCCGGATTTTTCCTGTTGACAAGTGCGGCATGTGCCGTATAATGTAGTCGGAGAGATGAGGCATGCGAAGCCCACTGGAAACTACTGAGCCGCGCGTTCCGTTGACAGACCCTCCCCTGGTCTCGTCTCTCCAAGCGGGGCGCGCGGCTTTCATTTTAGGAGGCTTGACCATGAACATGGCAATGGCACGACGGGTCTTAAAGTTGAAGCGCTCCAAAGACCTCGCGGCAGGTATCCGGGCCAGATATACCATCACCACAGACCGCGAGGCGTGTTTGCTGCGCAACCCGAACCTCTCGCCCCTTCACGGCAAAGCCGTTGTGATACGGACCTGCGCCCCGCCCAATGGGCAATCGGCCTCGTTTGTCTGGCCCTACGATGTTGGCTTGGCCTGAGCGTGTCCGCGCCACCGGGGCCTAGA
>Ga0208046_1000190_pt1 | contig 12977 bp, 13 predicted proteins | sample PL_2010_300m_FD_184161 | JGI IMG/M metagenome (GOLD analysis project Ga0208046, IMG submission 184161) | Freshwater microbial communities from Powell Lake, British Columbia, Canada to study Microbial Dark Matter (Phase II) - PL_2010_300m... | ecosystem: Environmental > Aquatic > Freshwater >... | reverse complement strand
GTGCGATCACCAGCCGGTTGGTCAGGCAGAAGCGCATGAAGCGCCCGATCAGCGATTTTTGTTCAGGAGTCTGGTTGTCTTCAGTGGGCATGATGATCTTCCAGCATTTTCTTGTTTTTTGCGCGTTTTCTCAATTGAAGATTCTCCTCATCGGCGATTAGGCAGAATCATTTGTAGGCAGAACGATTGTTGTCATTTATCCAAAAAGAGAAATTATTCTGCCTAAAAATCATTCTGCCTATCTGATCCTGTTTGGTTGCGGTTCACCATGAACGGTTCATCATTTTGTTAGTTTGTTTAGTTTTTCAGGTTGCTCTCCGCCCGTTGCTCCATGCTCCATGCTCTCTGCGCTCTGCGCTACGCTCATCATGGATGGTTTAGCGTGGATCTGAAGTTCGGCATCGAGTTTAAAAGCACCCTGGGTGACGACCCGTTCGCCTTCTTTCAAGCCGCTGTGGAGGATATAAAAATTTCCCGCCTTCGGGCCGAGGACGATCTCGCGGCCTTCATAGGTCGGTTGTTCACGATCCGGCACTTCAACATAAACTACGGCGCGCGTTCCGGTGATTAGCGGCGCAGAGGCCGGAATCACCAGCGGTGCGTTGGTGGCATCCGGCGTGACATAGCCCAGCTCTTCGGCTGTGACGAGTGCCATGCCGCAGATATCGCAGGTGCCCGAAATGTCTTTTACGACTTCCGGATGCATCGGACAGATCCATTTGCCGGCCAGCGACGGATTGACCACCTTGCCGTCTTCGGCAACCAACGGATGCGCAACGGCGCTGACAAACATTCCCGGCTTCATTTTCATTTCCGGATTATCCACGTTGACGCGCACGTTGACGGTGCGGGTAGCGGCGTTGAGCACCGGATCAATAAACGCAATCGTTCCTTCGAAGGTTTCGCCGGGCCACGCCTCGGTGGTGAACGTCACCTTCTGTCCGTAGCGCAACCACGGCAGATCGGATTCATACGCTTCCAGCTTCACCCAGACGCGCGAAAGATCAGCGACGGTGTAAATCCGGTCGCCGGTTTTCACATAACTGCCTTCCTGCGCATTCTTCTGAATGACAATGCCGCCGACCGGCGAATAGAGCGTCACGTGATCCACTGGCGTACCGTGTGCTTCGATCTCCTGAATCTGCTCCGGCGTGAGACCCCAGAGGCGCAGTTTTTCGCGGACGGCCTTAACCGTGGATTGCGAAACATCGCGCACAATGGAACTGTCGCTGTTCTGCAGCGCCTTGACCGATTGAATCGCCTGAAGCAGCTCCTGCTGTGCGCTCAGCAGTTCGGGGCTGTAGATAGAGGCCATGTGATCACCTGTTTTAACCTGCACACCGGTATAGTCCACAAACAGCCGGTCGAGCCTCCCCGGCATGCGGGCAGCTATATAAGCCGTTCGCGTTTCGTCGTAATCGACTTTCCCGACCATGCGGACTTCGGTCGGAACAAATTTACGTTCGACCGGCGAGGTTTCGAGCTTCATCAGCGCCGCCGCAGACGGACTGACCGTCAATTCGCGCGGATTGTCGGCTCCACTTCCAGTTTCGAGCGGAATCAGATCCATACCGCAAATCGGACATTTTCCGGGATGAGGCAGATGAATCTGTGGATGCATGGAACAGGTCCACCATTGGGTTTTGGCTTCTTCGACCAGTGCCGTTTCATGCTGCGGCGCGGACGTGCAACGGCCCAGGGCAAAGGCGGCCAGCAGAACGAGCAGTCCGTAGATCAGCGTCTTTTTCGGAAGTTTCCAAAGTTTGGAACATTTTTCGGTGATGGCGTTGTTCATAATGAACTCCTGTTTCAAAGATCGCGGTTAACCAGCATTTCGATTTCCGCCAGCCGGATTTCACGGTCGGCAATCGCCCGGTCGACGGCCAGCTGAAATTCCAGCAAAGTCCGCTGAGCTTCGATCAGCGACGTAAAGCTGACACCGCCGGATTCAAAGTTTTCTCGCGTGACTTCCAGCGACTGTTTGGCTTTCGGAACCAGCGTGTCGCGATAAAGGTTGAGCTTCCGTTCTGCGTCCCGGAAATTATAAAGGGTCGTCTGCAAATCGGTCTTCAAACGGTTTTGGGTCTCGGCACGAAACTCCTCGGCGGCGATGCGGCGGTAATAGGCCTGCTGTTCTCCGGCCTTCAGCTTGCCGAACCAGATCGGCAGATTGATCGAGACCGAAGCCATCAGCGGATCTTTACCGCTGTCAGACACGCCGGCCATACGTGCTTCGCCGGTCTGGGTGTAATCGAGTCCGAGCATAATGTCAGGATAACGCTCTTTGTGCGCCAGCGCGGCGGCGTCCGTTTCTTTACGAATCATTGCGTCCATCTGCTTCAGTTCGGGGCTGGCTTCCTTCAGCCATTGCTGTGCTTCTTCATCGCTGAATGCGGCCGCTGATTTCTCAAAAGATTCCGGCCAGGGAAGAGCCGTATCGTCTTTCCGGTTCAGCGCGGCGCTCAACCGGATCGAGGCCGGGATGCGCAATGCTTCCAGCGTCCGCAACTTGTCATCCAGTTTTCCCAGCTCAACCTGAAGCTGAATCACCGCGCTTTGCGGCATTTCTCCGGTCTCAAAACGGGTGCGGGCCACCTGCTCGATGTTCTGTAACAGAATCAGATGCTGGCGGGTAATTTCGGTCGAGCGGTTGAGATAATCGTATTCAAAAAAAGAAGATTTCACCCGATAGAACAATTTGAGTTTGGCCTGTTCATAGCGCTGGTGTTCCGCTTCGGCCGCTTCCATAGCGGCATCGCCGCGCATCTTCAGTTTTCCAAACCATGGAAAAACCTGCGAGATGCCGAACTTCTGCTGCTGCGGGCCGACGCGGGTTTCCACTTCCTGGATAAAGTATCCGTAATTGAAACGCGGATCGGGCAGCGCTTCCACCTGTGGTATTTGTTCGAGCGCCGCTTTCCAATTGTTGAAGGCCGCTTCCAGCCCCGGATTGTTCTGCGCGGCTTCGGCGAGATAATCGTGCAGTTCATCGGCCCGGGCGAAGGCCGTCCCTATCAGCAAAAGAATCGTCAGGATTAATTTCATACAACAGACCTTGGGCTGTAGACTTTAGACCTTAGGGCTATTTCACCCAAAGTCTAAAGCCTTCGGCCTATAGCCTTTCCCTACTTTTGAGGCGTTTTCGCGATTTCCACGCCTTCGGCTTTCAACTTCGCGATGTATTTCGTCGGATCGGCTTTGACCTCTCTGACACAACCGCCGCAACAGACATAGATGCGATAGCCGTCCGCATCGACATACAGCTTCGGGTTAATCGCATTGCCTTCCATAACCGGACAGGTTGTCTGCGGCCCGGCAAACACCGCCGACGCCGCGACCAGCAACACTGCAAACAGCATACTCTTCTTCATACTCGCCTCCTTTTCTCCAAGCCTTCCAAAGCTTTAACATTCCAACAATCGGCCATTCCCTCATTCTCCTGTTCTCATTCCCTGAGCTTCGCGGGTCACGATCAGTATTGTTTCTTCATCACATTCAGCAGTTCGTCCATTTTTTCATCCGCGTCTTTCGGCGAACCGGATGAGAACGCGTCACTGACGCAGTGATGCATATGTTTCTTGAGAATCTGCATTTCGACCGAGCGCAGCGCGGAGCGGACGGCTTGTATCTGGGTGACGATGTCGATGCAGTATTTTTTCTCTTCGACCATCTTCCGGATACCCTGTACCTGCCCGGAAATCCGCGACAGCCGGTTAAGTGTTTCCTCGTGTGTGGCGACCTTTACTACCGTTTTCATGCCCCCTTAATATACCCCCCACCGGTATGTGTCAACAAAAGAAACCAAAGTGGTCGGTTTTAGTCAAACGGCTCGACGAACCCCTTTTTGGCAGGTAAAACAACCACATGAAAAAAGAGATCATCCGCACATCGGACGCCCCCGAACCGGTCGGCCCCTACTCTCAGGCCGTCAAAACCGGCAATATGCTCTATTGCTCCGGCCAGATTCCGCTGATTCCCTCCACCGGCGCGATCCCCGCTGGAATCGAAGCGCAGACGCGGCAGGTTCTGGAAAACTTGAGAGCCGTCCTGAAGGCTGGCGGCGCGGATTTTTCAAACGTTGTAAAAACCACCGTCTTTCTGAAAGACATGGCCGACTTCCCCGCCATGAACGCTATCTATGCCGAAGCCTTTACCTCAGCGCCGCCCGCCCGCTCAACCGTGCAGGTCGCCCGGCTTCCCAAAGACGTCCTCGTCGAAATCGACGCCATCGCTGTTCTGGATTAACAGAAGGCAACGAAGGTCACGAAGGTTTGGAGGCATTGATACCGATCATTGAAAAATGGGCAACCTTTGTGTTTTTTGTGTTTTTTGTGGCTGACTCCATGTTTTAATCCGCGCCTATGCTCGCATTCACTTACGCCGCTGAACTGAAGAAGACCTTCCGCTGTTACGGACATTTCTACCGTCTGCATGTCGAAGGAATTGAACCGCAGCTTTGCCGCAGTGTGCTGGAGATTACTTCTCTGCCGCGCGAGGCAGTCGGCGCCGGAACTGATCCGAATGAGCTGTTCTGTAATTCCGGTGCCACGCGGAATCTACCCGACGCCGTAGTGATTATGATGAACCCCGGTTCATCGCGCCCGATTGAAGACGGCGACACCGACAGTCTGCTGACGATGCCCCTGCCCGCCGGTTTTCAAAAACCTCTCGTTTTGACTCAGCCAGACAACACGCAGTATCAGATTATGCGCATTATGGTTTCCAAACATTGGAAACATGTCCGCGTGCTGAACATTTCCGACCTGCGCGATCCGAAGAGCCCGAGCTTTATCGCCCGCACACAAAAGCTCGCCGCCCTGCCCGGCGGCCCCAAGGCCTCCGGCGGGGCAGGCGCGGCGCACAGCCTTTTTTCCAAGGTTCGGAAAGACGAGCGCGAGCAGATGCTCCGTCGCAAGCCAGGCGCGCCGTTCATTCTCGGCTGGGGTCAGGATGCCGGTTTGATTCCGCTGGCGAAGCAATGTCTGAGCTGCATTGAAGGCGAAAAGATTATTGCCGTGCCCGCCGGAAACGATCCGGCGCTGACCGCCCATCCAAGTCCGATGCTACAGAAGAAGAAGGAAGAATGGCTCGACGCGATTCTGGCGGCGGCATCATAATGGGGCCCGATTTATGATTTCGAAAAATCTCATTCCAGACCGCATCGCGAATGCCCTGAGACAGTTCCCTCCTTTCTCCATGTTTGAAGAGGCGTCCGTTCAGGAGCTCGCCCGTACAGCCAAGGTGCAGGTTTTAACCAAAGATGATGCGGTTTGGAAACAGGGCGACCCGCCCGGCGAAGAGGTTTTGTTTCTTGCCCGCGGGCGGGTTGAATATTTCTACCAGACCGTCGACCGCAATGAGCTGATCGACGTGCGCGATGTCGGCGATATTCTCGGGCTGTCGGCTTTGCACGAGGGCGAGCCGTACCGCGTGACGGCTCTGGCGGCGGAAGACTCCATTCTCTACGCGCTTTCCTGGCCGCTGATTCGTGAACTACTCAAAACCAACGACCAGGCCCGCTATTATGTGCGCCGCCACCTTTTCTGGGGAACCCGCGTCGGGCGATCCATTCCCGATTCCGGGCTCGAGTCCACCGGCGGAACGTCTAATGTACTGGAAGCTCATTTGAAAGGCGCACACACCATCACGCCCCGCTCGCCGGAACGTCTGCTTTTCTGTCACCCGGAAACCTCAATCCGTGCGGCCGCGGAAATGATGACTGCGAGACGGATTCCCTCCATCCTGATTACCGATAGCGACCGCCGTCCGGTCGGCATTGTCACCGGCAGCGATGTGGTTAAAGAGGTTATTGTCAAGGGGTCGAACAGCTCTCTGCCGGTTTCAAGCATCATGTCCGGCCCGGTCGTTACGGTCGCTCAAAATTCCAGTATCACTGCGGCCACGCTGATTATGCTGCGTAAACGTATCGGTCAGGTTTGCGAGACCGAAGACGGAACCGCCAATACAGCCGCGCTGGATGTCTGTACGCAGAAAGATCTGCTGACGCAGAGCGGACGCCATCCGGCAGGCTTCATTCATGAAATCCGCCGGGCCCGTTCGCCGGCGCGTTTCCGCGAAATCTGCGATGATATCGAAAAAATGGCGCTCACCTATCTCGAAGCTGGAATCTCCGGCCTGCTGCTCGGGGAAATCTGCGCCGAGCTGTACGACGAACTAGTCAACCAGATGATCACTATTTCACTGGCCGAAATGACGGATGAGGGAATCGATCTTCTCCACATTCCGTGGGCGTGGATTGCGGTCGGCAGTGACGGACGTCGCGAACAGGTACTCCGCACCGATATGGACAATGCGTTGATTTTTGCATCGTCGGGAAGCCCGAAGCAGGATGAAAAAAACCGCGGCTTTTTCCTGAAGCTGGCAAACCGTGTGGTCAATATGCTGGTCAATGCGGGATTCGCCCGCTGCCAAGGCAATGTGATGGCCTCGAATCCAAACTGGTGCAAGACGGATGCGGAGTGGATTGCCGAGCTGAAAAACACCGATATGATCGCCGACGGCACACGGCTGATGCGGGCTTTGATTCTGTACGACCTGCGTTATGTCGCTGGCGATCAGACTCTCTGCGAGTCGGTTCGCCAGACCGTTTTCCAGGCCGTCGGAGGAAATGCATTTATCCAGAGGCGTATGGCTGAAATGATTGTGGAGACACCGCCGCCCTTAAACTTTTTCGGAAAATTCATGGTGGAGAAAAAAGGCGGCAACGAAGGCGAATTTGACATTAAAGCGCGCGGGCTGACGCCGCTGCGGGATGCCGCCCGCCTTTTCGCGCTGCACTTCGACCTCCGGCAGCATTACTCCACCGGCGGGCGCTGGCTGGAACTGGCTTCGACTCACGCAGAAATGAAGGAGCTGGCCAGTCTGGCCCGTGAAGGATACGACCTGTTGCTGCGTATCCGCACACTCACCGGCCTTCAGCGTGGCGACGCCGGACGTTTTATTAATCCGGCGACTCTAACCCAGCTCCAGCGCGGACAGCTGGTCAACGTGTTCGATGTGCAGCGGATGGTTCAAGCCGCGGTCCGTTTCGGATTCCAACTGGATGTGCGAAACACATGATCCCTTTTTTCCATAAATCTGAATCTCCGCTGATTCAGGATTATCTCGCCGCGACCCGAAGAAGACCCTCCCGAAAAACACCGTTGATGGCAAACCGCTTTGTCGTGATCGATACAGAGACCAGCGGGTTTAACGTCGAAACAGACCGGATTCTCTCCATCGCGCTTTTCGAGATTATCGACGGACAGATCGATATGACCCTGTGCCGCAAGTGGGTCGTTTTTCAGCCTGAATCCGCCCCGACCGCCGCCACGGCGATCCACGGCATTCTGCCCAGCGAAACGCGCGAGGGAACGGATGAGAAAAAAGTTCTCGAAGAGCTGATTCCTCTGCTGACCGGCGCGGTCGTTGTGGGACACCATATCCGTTTTGACGCAGCCATGATTAACGAAGCCATGATCCGACACTTCAAAGCGAATTTCAGCAACCGGATTGTCGACACCGCGATCATGGCAATGCGCGAACTGGCGGCCTTTCACCAGACCGGCTATGAAAATCAGCGGCCGCCTTCGCTTAACGAAGTCTGCTCGCAACTGAATATGCCGATCGTCGCACGTCACACCGCCGAGGGTGATGCCTTTTTAGCGGCACAGATCTTTCTATTCCTGTGCGGGCGGATCCGCCGGAGGCTCCTCCTCCGCCCCGTCCGCCGCCGCCCCCCGAAACTGAGCGATCTGCAAGCCAACCGTTTCAGAGATTGAACCGCTTTATTTCTGCCCGACACCTTGAATAAACGGCCCGCAAGAGGCATAGTTTCCCGGTCATGCTCAATAAAAAACAACCCTTTCACCTGATGGCCAAACCGGCCGGGCCGGACTGCAACCTGGCCTGCAAATACTGCTTCTATCTCGAAAAAGAGGTGCTGTTCCCCGGCGGCAAGATTCACCGCATGAACGACGAAGTCCTCGAAGCCTACATCAAGCAGTATTGTGAGTCGCAGAATACGCCGGAAATTCTTTTCGCCTGGCAGGGCGGCGAGCCGACGCTGATGGGAATCGAGTTCTTTCAAAAAGCTGTCCTCTTCCAGAGGAAATATTCCGCTGGCCGTCCGGTTCAAAACGCCTTTCAGACCAACGGCACGCTGATCGACAACGACTGGTGCAAATTTCTGGCGAAAGAAAAATTTCTGATCGGCCTGAGTCTCGACGGTCCGCGCCATATCCACGACAAATTCCGTGTCGACCGCGGCGGAAAACCAACCTTCGATCGGGTGATGAAAGCGCTGAAGCTGATGAAGGCAAGCCGGGTGGATTTTAACACCCTCACCTGCATCACCCGCCAGAACGCGCAATACGCGCTGGAAATTTATGACTTTCTGAAAAGCACCGGCAGCACCTTCCTCCAGTTTATTCCTATCATCGAGCGCAAGCCCGACGATGCCGCCGCATGTCTCGGCCTGAAACTCGCCCTGCCCCCGGATCTTGCTGCCGATGATAACGACGACCGTGTGATGCCATGGACGGTACAGCCGAAACAGTACGGACAATTTTTAATCGATATCTTCGACGAGTGGGTGCGGCGCGACGTCGGCAACGTCTTTGTGCAGATTTTTGACGTCATGCTCAACGGCTGGATGGACATGCCGCCACCGCTCTGCGTTTTCGCCGAGCGCTGCGGAAGTGCGATGATTATCGAGCATAATGGCGACATCTACGCCTGCGACCACTTTGTCTATCCCGACTTTCTGCTCGGCAACATTCTCCAGACGCCGATGGCCGATCTGGCGGCGTCGGAGAAACAGCGGAAATTTGGTAACGATAAGTACGACAAACTCCCCGCGTGGTGCCGTAAGTGCGACGTCATGTTCGTCTGCCACGGCGAATGTCCGAAGCACCGCTTCATCACCACGCCGACCGGCGAACCGGGCCTCAACTGGCTGTGCGAAGGCTACAAGATGTTCATGCACCACATCGATCCGTACATGAAAACTATGGCGCAACTCATTCGCAGTGAACGGCCCGCCGCAGAAATCATGGCTAGGATTCCGCCGAAGAAGTAACCTTTCTAAGGTTCTGTAAAATCATCATTTCGCTCTTCAATTTTTAAAAATTCTCCGGCGTTTTTTTGATTGCCAGATTTTCGGACGGGGAATAGCTTGCCTCCAGCAGGAGGGGTAACATGCATTGCGAACTGCTGGCAGGATGCTTATTTTTCAACGGACTGCACCAGAGTGCCGTTGATACGCTGAAAGAGGTTTACTGTATGGGTAATCCTGCGCTATGCGCACGGCGACAGATCGCTATGGCTGTCGGTCGTGAAAAGATTCCTCCGGATCTCACCCCAAATCACACCCATCGGGTTCAGGAAGTCATCGATTCCGTCTTGTCTGGGCGCTGAACCCGCCGGGTTCCGATCATTGGAAAAAATCGGTGAGCGCCGCCTGCGGATGATGATAACGGTGCTGTTTTGAAGAATGTCCGTACTGCACCGCCTGTTGCGGGCACCAATGAAAGCAGGCATAGCACTGCTCGCAATGTCCCAACCACTTGGGTCTGTCATCGACCATTTCAATATCGTTCACCGGACAAACCTTCGCGCAAATTCCGCATCCGTTGCACTTTTCATCGACGCGGAAAGAGCGGTCGGCGCGCGGCACATTTTTACAAAACAGCGGATAGACGATCCGGCTCAGCATCCGCCAGACCGCTGCCGACGTTTCGTACTGTCCGCGCGGCGACTGCTGAAGCTCTGCCGCAATCTTTCCGATTCGTTCTGCGGCAACGGCATTGATTGCCTGCTGTTTTTCCGGAGCCGGCGCGCCGCCGAGCGGTGGATAATTCTCCGGCATCTTCACGCCCCAGCCGGCGGCCAGATCAAGTCCGCGCTTTTGAAGCATCCGTCGCAGAACAGCCAGTGTGCCGCCCGGACTGCCCGCATAGGTGATGACGGAAAAGATGTACGCACCCGGCACGACATTCAGTTTTTCGACAAAGCGCGCCACCAGCGCGGGCGGGCCCCAACCATACACCGGAAACACCAGTCCGATGCGCTCGGAAGGCAACGTCGAATTCTGAAGTGCCTTTGCCATCGGAATCAGTTCGGTATCGCCGCACTGTTTCGCCAGCTCTTTGGCAACCGCCAGCGAATTGCCGGTTCCCGAAAACCAGTAGATGACCGTTTTCATTCACAACCTCCTGCACATACAGCCAAACCCACCCCGGCCTGCGGCCACCCCTCCGATGGAGGGGACTTATAAAAAAACCAATCCCCTCCCTTGGAGGGGTGCCGGAACGGCGGGGTGGGCTTCCCCTCTAATATTCAGCCCTTCAGCAGCTTTTTAACAGCGGCATCAATCACACGGCGTTCTTCACGGACAGTTTCGGTGACGGCGGAGGCGCGGTCTTTGAGCAGTTCCCAATCAATACCAAGCGGCGCGCCGAGGTGCGTCTTCTGCGCAATCGCTTTCACCGGATCCATGTTCGCCAGTTCGCCGAGGTTTTCTTTGACGTGATGATAGGCGTCACGGAACGGCATGCCCTGCCCGACCAGTTCCAAGGCGCGGTCGGTAGCGAAAACATCCGGCGTGAAACCAGCCAGCAACGCTTTCTTGTTCACCTGAATCGCCTGAACAAACGGAGCAAGAACCCGCAGACAGGCACGGGTCATGGCAATTCCTTCCATGAAAGGTTCCTTAGCATCCTGCAGGTCGCGGTTGTAACCGCCGGGCGAACCTTTGATCAGATCATACACCGCCAGTTCGCAGGCTTTAACGCGGCTGGCACGGGCGCGTACCAGTTCAATCACGTCCGGATTTTTTTTCTGCGGCATAATGCTGCTTCCGGTGCAAAGTTCAACGGGTAGCGTGAAGTAGCCGAACTCCGGCATAGTGAACAGCATCAAATCCTGCGCCATGCGCGAAAGCGAAAGCATCACCTGGCTCATCGCGCCAAGCACGATGGATTCCAGTTTGCCGCGTCCGTTATTGGCGTAGAGCACCGTGTGCGACGGCCGGCTGAATCCGAGCAGGTCGGCAGTCAGCTCGCGGTCGATCGGAAGCGGCACGCCGTAGCTGGCGGCGGAGCCGAGCGGACACTGGTCGTTCAGTTCATGGGCATTGACCAGCAGCGCACAGTCGTCGAGCAGGCTTTCGGCGTGCGCGGCGGCCCACAGGCCGACGGACGACGGCATACCCGGCTGCATGTGGGTTCTTCCAACCATTGGAACTTTTTCATTTTTCTTGGCGAAGGCCAGCAGCGCGGAAATCAGCGCGGCAGCTTCGTCGAGTGTGCCGAGAATTTCGTCGCGGGCGTAAAGGCGCAGATCGACTGCGACCTGATCGTTGCGGCTGCGGCAGGTGTGAACCTTCTTGCCGAGATCGCCCAGCTTTTCGGTCAGCGTGCGCTCCACCGCCAGATGGACATCCTGATCGGTGAGACGGATTTTAAATTTTCCTTCGACGGCCAGCGCGATGATCGCTTTCAGCTCCTTGATCACCTTCTTGCGCTCGGCCTCGGTGATGATGGCGGGCTTCACCTTCATCTTCGACAGCATCGTCACATGCGCGGCCGTTCCGACGCAGTCAGCGGCGATCAGATTTATATCAAGTTCCACGTCGCGCCCCGCCGTAAACGCCAGCACATCCTGATTAATCGAACCAACTGTTGTTTTCTGTGTTTTCATAAATCTGAGTCCTTCTCTCTAGCTTTCCAAGCATTGGAAACTGAAACATCATTTTAACGGGCGTTCCCAAAGCTCGACGCGGACGCCTTCAGGATCTTCGAGGACGATATGCCGCTTTCCGTCCGTCGTCACGATTTCAATGGGTTTCTTGTAGTTCGTCCGCCAGGGACTTTTTTCCAGAAAAGCACGGGCTTCTTCCAGATTCTTCACTTCATAGCCGATGCGCGGAGTCTGTACTTTCGAGGTGTTGAGTGTGACATAGTCTCCATACGGCCCGATATCCAGACGCACGGCCGCAGGAGCGGCTTCACGGAAATTCAACGTGTCCACATAGAATGTTTTCATGTCAGCCGGGTTCTCGGCGGGAATTTCCACAAAGAGCAGATGGCTGGATACGCTGGGGAGCGAGTTCGTTCCCGCATCCACCAACTCGCGGGGTTTCGACTTCAGGATCTCGGTGCAGGTTTTGTTTTTATCGTACGTGAAGAATCCTTTGGTGGCCGGTTCCGCCGGTGCCTTGGCGTTGATCGCGAGCAAAGCGCGCCGCACAGGCTCCTGGTCCTCGAAACCGACGGCGAAATGATACATGCTCTTTCCGTCGATAATCGGGGCTCTGGCGGGGAAGAGCTCAATCGACTGCCCGTCGTTGCCTATCTTGAGTTTAACCATGAACAGCTTTCCCTGTTTCTCCTTGGCCAGAGACTCCGCTGTGCCATCCCGCAAATAATAGACATTCGGGGCGCCGGGAACCTTGTTGCCGCGTGTCCTTTCCGGAAAGCCCAGAAAATCCCGATAAAAGGCGGCATAGTTCTCAATGTCCATTGTCCACAGGGCGACATGCGCCAGCCCGACAGGCTTGATCTCCAGCACCTGTTCTTCGTTCGTCCCCGTGCCCGACGGAGTCCCCGCGTTGGCCGGAAGCGGTGCTGCTTGCGCGACCCCGCAGAGTAAGATAATGCAAAGCACCACATAATTGATCACCATCGTTTTGCTTTTCATAATCCCCTTCCCATGCACCCTCTGAAGAATTTCCCAACCCTTGAAAATTAATCCATCATTTTACAGGATAGACTTCTTCTCCCTGGCAATGAGCGACAATTGTATGCGCCGAGATCTTTTCCCAGCCCTGAAGCTGCTTGGCGGTCGCGATCAACGATGGATCGCGGTACGCCCGGGCAAACCGGTAAAGATGCGGAACGCATTTGCCCGGCTGGAATTCGTCGATCTGCTGATACGGCCAGGACGGCGGGTTGAGGAAATAGGGAATCGCCCAATCC